>ERZ501054.125-NODE-125-length-9854-cov-4.975814_pt1 | contig 9854 bp, 5 predicted proteins | sample MGYA00510861_ERZ501054 | MGnify/ENA primary metagenome ERZ501054 (study PRJEB25958, sample SAMN03398586) | human skin metagenome | study: EMG produced TPA metagenomics assembly of the Human Skin Microbiome Metagenome (human skin metagenome) data set. | reverse complement strand
GGGGCGCTGGCCGAACCCGCCGCACGGTAGCCGAACATGCGGCTGAGATCGGCGGCCGCAGAGACGACGGTCGCGGTCAGCTCCTCCGTGTCGTCCGGGTCGAGCCGATAGCGCGGGCCGGAGACGCTCAGGGCCCACACGATGGTGCCCGTGTGATCGCGTACCGGTGCGGCAATCGCCACCAGGCCGACCTCGAGTTCCTCCACCGCCATCGCCCAACCCCGGCGCTCGACCTCGCGCAGGTCGGCGACGAGGTCGTCGATGTCGACGACCGTGTGGTCGGTGAACCTGGTCAACCCGCCCGCGAAGGTCTCGCGCACCTCGTCTTCGGACAGACCTGCGAGCAGGACCTTCCCCGAGGACGTCGCGTGAGCGGGGGAGGCCTGGCCCACCCAGGTGCGGAGGGCGACCGCGGACGGTCCTTTGGCCTCGACGACGTTGATCGCCTGCGACTCGGCGAGGACGGCGAGATTGGTGGTCTCACCGGTCTGCGCGGCCAGCGCGTCACAGGTGTCCTGCCCACATCTGGTCATGTCGAGGGTTGCCATCGTCGACCCGGCGAGGCGGACCACCGTGAGGCCGATCCGGTACTTGCGACCGTCCGGTACCTGCTCGACGAAACCGCGTGCCTCGAGTGACGAGACGATTCGGGAGACGGTGGATTTGTGGACGCCGAGCTCGACGGCGAGTTCGGTGATGCCGGCCGACCCGGCGGACCCGATGAGCTCCAACACCTGCAGTGCCCGATCGACCGCGCCCCCCGGACGTTCGGTCTCCGCACTCTGCTCAGTCATCGCAGCGCCCAGGGTACCGGTCGGGGCGGGTGGGACCGGAACCGCGTCGCGAACCGCGGCAAGCCGTCCCGGGCGGGTCACGGGCGTCGGTGGGTACCCGGAACCGCTCATCTCCGGATCCGGGTCATCTGAGGATCGACCACCGGGTCGGCGATGACGACGGCCGTGTGATGGGTGGTCTGGTAGGCGACGTCGACCGAGGTGTCGTCGGGGAGGTCGGCGGGCAACCAGGCGTAGGCCAGGCACGCGCCGACCGTCGCCGACCACCCGGCGCTGGTGACGTAGCCGACGACCCGGCCGCCCACCGATACCGGCTCCTTGCCCAGGACGACCGCCGCCGGATCGACGAAACGCAGGGTGCGCAGCGTGTTCGGCGCATCACGCTCGGCCAGGGCGGCGCGGCCGAGGAAGTCGTCCGCGGTCTTGCGGATGGCGAAACCGAGCCCGGCAGCAGCGGGCGTGTGCTCGGTGGTCATGTCGGAACCGGCCGCCCGATAACCCTTCTCGATCCGCAGGCTGTTGAAGGCGATCCGGCCGGCCGCGATGATGCCGTGGAGATCGCCCGCCGCTGCCACCGCGTCCCACAGCGCCGGTCCGTCGGCCGCGGAAGTGTAGATCTCCCAACCGAGTTCGCCCACGTACGAGACCCGCATCAGGGTCACCGGGATTCCGGCCACGGTGGTGGTGAGCGCACGGAAGTAGCGGAGGCCGTCGTTGGTGAGGTCGGCCGGCGTGAGCGGTGCCAGCACGTCGCGCGCCAGCGGGCCCCAGAGACCGAGACAGCAGGTGGCCGTAGTGATGTCGCGCAGGACGACCGAGCCGTCCGCCGGGAGGTGCCGGTTGATCCAGTCGAAGTCCAGCGGACCGTTGGCGCCCACCTGGAACACGTCGTCGGCGAGCCGGGCGACGGTCAGATCCGAACGGATGCCGCCCTTCTCGTCGAGCATCAGCGTGTAGGTCACCGAACCGACGGACTTGTCCATCTTGTTGGTGGTGAGGTGTTGAAGAAGGGCGAGCGCACCCGGACCCGACAGCTCGAACCGGGTCAGCGGGGTCATGTCGTACATCGCGACGTGGCTGCGGGTATGCGCCGCCTCGGCGACGGAGACAGGCGACCAGTGCCGGGCCGACCAGCTGTCGCGCTCCGGTACGACGAGCCCGTCGGCGAGCTTCTGATCGAGCAGCGGACGGTTGGCCTCGTACCAGGCGGGCCGCTCCCAGAGTCCGCTCTCCCAGAATTCCGCTCCGAGTTCGGCCTCGCGATCTTGGAAGGGGCTGAGACGCACGTTGCGCGGGGCCTTGCGCTGATCGTGCGGGTGGATGATGTCGTAGACCTCCACGAAGGCCTGCGAACTCGTGGTCAGGATGAAGTCGTCGGTGAGTGCGTCGTCTTCGAAGCGGTACAGGTCGGTCTCGTGGACGTCGATACCGGGAGTGCCGTCGATCATCCACTCCGCCATCGTCTTCGCGACGCCCGCCGAGTGGGTCACCCACACGGCCTCGGCGACCCAGAAACCGGCCAGGTCGCGATGTTCGCCCATGACCGAATGGCCGTCGGGGGTGAACGAGAAGATCCCGTTGAAGCCCTCCTCGACCTTGCCGTTGCCGAGTTCGGGTAGAAGGGCCACCGAGTGCTGCCACGCGTCGTCGAAGTCCTCCGGGGTGAACATGAGCTTGGAGGGCATGTCCGCCAACGTGATCGCGGTGTCGTGGTCCAGATCGCCCACGTCCGAGGGCATCGGCCGGTGACCGTAATAGCCGATGCCGATCCGGTCGCCGTGTTCGCGGTAGTACAGGTCGCGGTCCTGGTGGCGCAGGATCGGGAGCGTCGCCTCGGCCAGGGCGGAATTGACGCCGCGGCGGGAGTCGACCGGCGTGGTGATCGCGTACTGATGTGCCATCGGTACCAACGGGATGGTCAGTCCCACCCGGCGGCCGAATTCGCGGCCCCAGAACCCGGTGCAGCAGACCACGATGTCGGCGTCGACGACTCCGGTCGAGGTGCGCACCCCGCGCACCTCGCCGTTGGCCTCGACCACGTCGATGACCTCTTGTCCGCCACGGAACTCGGCGCCGCGCGCCATCGCGCGGCGGGCTTGGGCCTCGACCGCGCGCAGCGCTTTCGCGAGGCCGTCGTTCGGCGTGTGCAAGCCGCCGAGGACGGCATCGCGTTCGAGGAGCGGATGCATCGCAGCGCATTCCGCGGGGTCGACGAGTCGGTGTTCGATGCCACGAGCGGCCGCCCACCCGGCCTTGCGATGCAGGTCCTCCCACCGTTCCGGGGTGGTGGCCACTTCCAGTCCGCCCACCGGGTTGAAGCACCAGCCGTCGGGATGAGTGAGCGCGGAGAACTTCTCGATCGTGTAGGAGGCGAGCGCGGTCATCGTCTTGGACGGATTCGTCGCGAAGACGAGGCCCGGCGCATGCGAGGTCGACCCGCCTGTGGCGAAGAGCGGGCCGCGGTCGAGGACGGTGACGTCGGTCCAACCGCGCTCGGTGAGCTCGTCGGCGAGTGAGGTACCGACGATGCCGGCGCCGACGATCACGACTTTCGGTGCAGCCATGGGGAACAATCCTTTTCGGGCAGGTGTGGGGTCTGTAGGAGCCGGGTCCGGGGCCGGTCAGGTGAAGACGACGGTGCTGGTCCCGTTCATCAACACCCGGTACTCGCTGTGCCACCGCACGGCGCGCGACAGGGCCAGCGCCTCGGCGTCGCTGCCGACAGTGGCGAGTCGGCGCGGATCGTGGGTGTGGTCGATGCGGATGACCTCCTGCTCGATGATCGGGCCCTCGTCGAGATCGGGGGTCACGTAGTGCGCGGTGGCGCCGACGTACTTGACTCCGCGCTGGTGCGCCTGGTGATAGGGCTTGGCGCCCTTGAACCCCGGCAGGAACGAGTGATGGATGTTGATCGCCCGGCCACGCAGGGCCGAACAGGTCTCGTCGGAGATGATCTGCATGTACCGGGCGAGGACGACCAGATCGACGTCGTAGGACGACACCAGGTCGAGCATCGCGTTCTCGGCCGCCGGCTTGGTCTCCGGGGAGACCGGTAGATGGTGAAACGGAAGGCCGGCCGATTCGGTCATCGGGGCCAGATCGGCGTGGTTGGAGGCGACGGCGACCAGCTCACCGCCGAGGGTGCCCGAACGCCAGCGGAAGATCAGGTCGTTGAGGCAGTGCCCCAGTCGAGAGACCATCACCAGGATCCGCTGCGGTGTCTGGTCGTTGATCGAGTATTCGGCGCCCAGACCGGTGGCGAGATGATCGAAAGCCGCCGACAGCTGCTGCGAGCCGGACTCGTGGGCGGACGCGAATTCGGTACGTACGAAGAGGGTGTGGGTCATCGGGTCGTCGTACTGCTGATGGTCGAGCACCTCGCAACCGTGGCTGTAGAGGAACGAGCTGATCGCGTGCGTGACGCCGCTGCGCGACGGGCATCGCAGGGTGAGGGTGAATCGATGAGACATGGGGTTCCTCTACGGCAGCGGGGAAGGAGCGGGCACGATGGCGTACTCGGTGGCGGCGTCGACGAGCCACGCGGCGAGGTAGTCGGCGTAGGAGTTGCGGACGAGGAGGGCGAATCCGTCGGGAACGCGATGCACGATCACCGCGGCCTGGGCCAGCAGTGTCTGGGCCACGTCGTCGGGCCCGAAGCTCCTCGGCGACAGCTCGATCGCGCAACCGTGGGCGAGGATCGTCTCGGCGTGCGGGCCGCCGACGACGAGGCGGGTGCGCTGGCCGGAGGCATCGGCGACATACGCGCCGCCGTGCGCACGGTCGGCCATCGCCGCGGCGAACTCGTGCGGTGCAATGCCGGCCGCGTAGGCGAGATGCTCGTCAGGACCCAGCCAGACGACCGTGGTGTCCCCGTCGCGCGTCATCCGGCAGGCACCGGGCAGGTCGAGCTGCTCCGCCGCGGCGGGTTCAGTCGGTCGGATCACCGTCTGCGCCACCGGTGTCGGGCGCAGCAGTACGGCCGGGGCCAGTTCGGCGAACCTCGCCGACCAGTGCTGCAACGGCGAAACCGGTTCGAGGGCGCCGTTGTCCGGCAGAGAATGCACGGTGGTGTCAGCCATCGCGTCGGGCTCCTTCCGCGTCGACGAAAACGGTTGTGGTGATCTCGACTTCGCACAGCGTGTCGCCGATGGGGACATCGAGCCGGCTGCCGATGAGGTCGCGACCGCCCTTCACCAGCGCAAGGGCGAACGGGCGGTCCAGCTCGGCGCTGCGGTAACTCGACGTCACGTGCCCGAGCATCGGCACCGGCGGCGGTGGCAGGGTGCGGTCGACGCGGTGGGAGATGATCTGCGAACCCTCGGGGAGCCGGGTGCTGCCGTCGACCGGCAGCAGTCCGACGAGGTGCTTGCGGTCGGGCGCCGTCGCGGATTCACGCGCGAATGATCGCTTGCCGATGAAGTCCGGCTTCTTCTTCGAGACCGCCCAGCTCATCCCGAGGTCGTGGGGCGTGACGGTGCCGTCGGTGTCCTGGCCGATGATGGGATAGCCCTTCTCGGCGCGCAGGACGTGCATCGTCTCGGTCCCGTAGGGGGTGATGGCGTGCGGTTCACCGGCGTCGATGAGTGCCTGCCACACCGCTTGGGCATAACCGGCCCCGACGTTCACCTCGTAGGCGAGTTCCCCGGAGAAGCTGATCCGCCCGATCCGCACGGGCACGCCGCGAAAGGTGGTGTCCCGCCACGTCATGAACCCGAACGCATCGTTCGAGACGTCCAGATCGGGGAACACGGTGCCCACCACGTCGCGCGAGCGTGGGCCGACCACCGGGAACGTGGCCACCTGGTCGGTCAGCGAGGTCATCCACACCCGGAGGTCCGGCCACTCGGTCTGGTGCCACTCCTCCATCCAGTCGAGGATGGCGGCGGCATTGCCGGTGGTGGTGTACACGGTGTAACGGTCGTCGGCGATCCGCATCACGGTGCCGTCGTCGAACACCATGCCGTCCGCGCCGCACATGACGCCGTAGCGGACCTTGCCGACCGCGAGGGTGCTCATCATGTTGGTGTAGAGCAGGTCGAGGAAGGCCGGGGCGTCGGGACCGGCGACATCGATCACGCCGAGGGTGGAGCCGTCGAGGATGCCCACTCCCGTTCGCACGGAGGCGCATTCGCGGAGGGCCGCGTCGTGCATGTCCTCGCCGCCACGCGGGTAGTACCGCGGCCGTTTCCACTGGCCGACGTCCTCGAAGACGGCGCCGCGCTCGACGTGCCAGTCGTGGATCGGGGTCCGCCGCACCGGGTCGTACCGGTCGCCGCGATCACGTCCGGCGAGCGCGGCGAAGGTCACCGGGGTGTACGGAGGACGGAAGGTGGTGGTGCCGGCGTCGTTCACGGGGATGCCGAGCATCTCCGCGACGATGCCGGAGGTGACGATGCCCGAGGTCTTGCCCTGGTCGTGCCCGGTGCCGATGGTGGTGTAGCGCTTGACGTGTTCCACCGATCGCATGCCGGCGCCCAGCGCCCGCGCGATGTCGGCGACGGTCGCGTCGCGCTGGAGGTCGACGAACGAGAGGGTGTCGTCGTCGGGACTGCCGGGCACGTACCAGCAGACGGCCGGCGCGGCCGGAATCCGCTCGGTGACGCGCGGGATGGCGCGCAACTCCGGTGGCGCCATACCGAGTCCGGCGAGGGTCGCCACCGCGCCGCGTCGACCGTCGGCCAGGCTGTCGCCCAAGGTGGTCGAACCCGCTGCGGCACCGACGATCTCGGTCTTGGACACGGTTCCCGTGGGCAGGAAGGTCGCGGCTCGGTCGTCGAAGGCGATGGTTCCGCGCAGTTGACTCCAGAGGTGTACCGCCGGATTCCAACCGCCACTGACCAGGACGGTGTCGCAGACCAGGGACGAGCCGTCGCTGAGGTCGATCCCGGTGACCGCATCGGTGCCGTGCGCTCGGATCACGGTCGTACCCGCGAGGATCGGGATGCCGCGCCGGCGGGCGTTCTCGCCCAGGTCCGCGCTGACGGCCGAGATCGGGGGTGTGCTCGCCGATCCGCAGTTGGCCGCAGTTTTCGCGGACAGGACGATCCGCGCAGGGCGCCGCGGCGCGGCCGCGCTGCTTGGGCTGGGCGTAGATCGCCAGCGCCTCGTCCTGGGTGATGGAGAAGATCTGGTCCTCGGTCTGCAGCGACCGGGAGTCGGTGCCCTTCTTCAGGTAGGGGCCGTAGCGTCCGTTCTGCGCGGTGATCTCCACGCCCTCGGCGTCGGTGCCGACCACCCGCGGCAGCGAGAGCAGCTTGATCGCGTCGGCCAGCGTGACCGTCTCCAGCGACATCGACTTGAACAGCGACGCGGTCCGCGGCTTGGCACTCTTCGGCGCGTCCTCGGGCAGCTGCTCGGTGACGTAGGGGCCGTAGCGGCCGTTCTTCGCCACGACCCGCAGCCCGGTGTCGGGGTGCTCGCCCAGCGGCGTCTCCTCGCCGGCCGGGTTCTCGAACAGCTCGCGGACCTTGGTCGCGGTCAGCTCGTCGGGCGGCAGGTCGTCGGGCACGTTGGCGCGCTTGCCGGCCAGCGGCCCGTCGTCGTCGGGCCCCTCGAGGTAGGGCCCGTAGCGGCCCACCCGCAGCACCGCGCCGACCTCGGGGTCGCCGACGGGGAAGGTCGCGAGCTCGCGGGCGTCGATGTCGCCGAGCTCCTCGACCAGCGTCTTGAGGCCCACCACGTCGCCCTGGCCGAAGTAGAACTCCGCCAGCTCGCTCTGCCGGTCGCTGTGGCCGGCGGCGATCTCGTCGAGCACGTCCTCCATCCGGGCGGTGAACTCATAGGAGACCTGCCGCGGAAAGTGCTCCTCCAGCAGGCGGATCACCGAGAACGCCAGCCACGCCGGCACCAGCGCGGTGCCCTTCTTGTACACGTAGCCGCGGTTGAGGATGGTGCCCATGATCGAGGAGTACGTCGAGGGCCGGCCGATCTCCCGCTCCTCGAGCTCCTTGATCAGCGTGGCCTCGGTGTAGCGGGCCGGCGGCTTGGTCTCGTGGCCGTCCGCGCTGACCGACGCCGCCGTCACCCGGCCGCCCTCCTCCAGCGCGGGGAGCCGGGTCTCGGCGTCGTCGCGGCGCTTGCTCGGGTCGTCGATGTCCTCGACGTAGGCCTTGAGGAAGCCGTGGAAGGTGATGGTCCGGCCGCTCGCGGTGAACACCACGTCCCGGCCGTCGGAGGTCGCTCCCCCGTGCCGGACGGTCACGCTGTTGCCGACCGCGTCCTTCATCTGGGAGGCGACGGTGCGCATCCAGATCAGCTCGTAGAGCCGGAACTGGTCACCGGTCAGCCCCGTCTGTGCCGGCGTACGGAAGCTGTCTCCGGCGGGCCGGATCGCCTCGTGCGCCTCCTGGGCGTTCTTCACCTTCGAGGCGTAGACCCGCGGCTGGTCGGGGACGTACTCGTTGCCGTAGAGCTCGCGGACCTGGTTGCGCGCGGCGTTGATCGCGGATCCCGACAGCGTGGTCGAGTCGGTCCGCATGTAGGTGATGTAGCCGTTCTCGTACAGCCGCTGCGCGACGCGCATCGCGTTCTTGGAGCTCAGCCGCAGCTTGCGGCTCGCCTCCTGCTGCAGGGTGCTCGTGGTGAACGGTGCCGACGGGCGGCGGGTGTAGGGCTTCTCCTGGACCGAGGTGACCTCGCCGCGCGAGGCGTTGACCGCCTCGGCGAGGGCGGTGGCCCGCTGCTGGTCGAGGTGGGCGAGGCCGGAGTCCTTGATCCGGCCGGCGTCGTCGAAGTCGCGACCGACCGCGACCCGGCTGCCGTCGACGGCGGTGAGCCGCGCGGCGAACGCCTGGCCCGCCGACTCGGGCTGGAACTGGCCCTCGACGTCCCAGTAGGACGCGGCGACGAACGCCATCCGCTCGCGCTCGCGCTCGACCACCATGCGCGTGGCGACCGACTGCACGCGGCCGGCCGACAGCTTGTTGCGCACCTTGCGCCACAGGACCGGGCTGACCTCGTAGCCGTAGAGCCGGTCGAGGATGCGACGGGTCTCCTGCGCGTCGACCAGCCGGTCGTCGAGGTCGCGGGTGTTGTGCACCGCGCGCTGGATGGCCTCCTTGGTGATCTCGTGGAACACCATGCGGCGCACCGGCACCTTGGGCTTGAGCACCTCCTGCAGGTGCCACGCGATGGCCTCGCCCTCGCGGTCCTCGTCGGTGGCGAGGAACAGCTCGTCGGAGTCCTTGAGCAGCCGCTTGAGCTCGGCGACCTTCTTCTTCTTGTCGGCGTCGACGACGTAGTAGGCGTCGAAGCCGTTGTCGACGTCGACCGAGAACCGGCCGTAGGGCCCCTTCTTCATGTCCGCGGGCAGCTCGGACGGGGTCGGCAGATCACGGATGTGGCCGACGCTGGCGTCGACGGTGTAGTCGGTGCCGAGGTACTCGCCGATCTTCTTCGCCTTGGCCGGCGACTCGACGATGACCAGCTTGCGCGCCATGACTTCTCCCTCCGCCCGACCAACGTGCAGCGGATTCGTCGCTGCCTCGACGTGCTCGGGCGACTAGACCATAAGCCTTGCCCTGCCGCTGCGCAGCGGGGGACCAGGAAATAGGTGACGGGTCAACTTTCCGGGCGTACGCTGGCGCTCATGGCCGACTCCCTGCCCGTGCTATATCTCAGCCACGGCGCGCCGCCGCTGGCCGACGACCCGACCTGGCCCGCGGAGCTGGCGCGCTGGAGCGCCGACCTGCCGCGGCCGCGGCGGGTGCTGATCGTCTCGGCGCACTGGGAGGCCGACCCGGTCACGCTGTCCTCCACGACGGGCGCACCGCTGGTCTACGACTTCTGGGGCTTCCCGCAGAAGTACTACGACGTGCGCTACGACGCGCCGGCCGCGGGTGAGCTCGCGCGCGACGTCGAGGCGTTGCTGCGCGGCGTCGTGCCGGTCCGCCGCGACGAGGAGCGCGGGCTGGACCACGGGGCGTACGTGCCGCTCGTGGAGATGTACCCCGAGGCCGACCTGCCGGTGCTCCAGCTGTCGATGCCGACGCTCGACCCGGCTCGGCTGTTCGAGCTGGGTCGCCGGCTCGCACCGCTGCGCCAGGACGGCACGCTGATCGT
>ERZ501054.123-NODE-123-length-9876-cov-6.347113_pt1 | contig 9876 bp, 8 predicted proteins | sample MGYA00510861_ERZ501054 | MGnify/ENA primary metagenome ERZ501054 (study PRJEB25958, sample SAMN03398586) | human skin metagenome | study: EMG produced TPA metagenomics assembly of the Human Skin Microbiome Metagenome (human skin metagenome) data set. | reverse complement strand
GCCTGGCGAGCAGAGGGTTTGGCGCTATCGCGAATGTCGATGAGGCCCCGAACTGCATCGTCGACCGCGACGTACACCGCGGTGCCACCAGAGCGTTCGACGTCAGCGCGCTGCGCGTCGAGCGCGGCAGGCACCGCAGCGGTACGGGCAATCCACGTCGGCGAGCCCACCTGCACCCTCAGGCCGTCGATCACTCCACGCACGCCACTGCCGACGTCGGTGACCACCTCGTCGACCGGTGCGGCAAGCGACTGCGGACCGGCCGCGGCAGCGATAGCGGTGGCGATGGGGTGGCTGGTGTGCTGCTCGAGTGTCGCCGCCCAGCCCAGGATCAGCTCGGCACTGTCGTCGTCGACGGTGTACACGCCGGTGACGTGTGGCTGCCCGTTGGTGAGGGTGCCGGTCTTGTCGAAGACCACCACATCGATCGTCCCGGACAGTTCCAACGCGGCGTGTCCCTTGAGGAAGATGCCCAGTTGGGCGCCTCGCCCGGTAGCGATCACCAGCGCCATGGGCATGGCCAGGCCCAGCGCGCACGGACAGGCGATGACCAGCACGGCCACCGCGGCACTCACGGCGTGCTCCCATGACGCCCCGGTGAGCGACCAACCCACGACAGTGGCTGCGGCTAGGGCGATGACACACGGAACGAAGATCGCGGCGATACGGTCGGCGACGCGTTGAGCGCGAGCCTTGGCTGTCTGCGCGCTGTCGACGAGCGCGATCATCTCGGCCAGGCGGGTGTCCTCACCGACTGCGGTGACTTCGACGCGTAGTCGCCCGTCGAGGCACGTCGTGCCCCCGACGGCGGTGGAGCGTTGCTCGGCTGACACCTGAACCGGCGTCGTCTCACCGGTCATGGCGCTGAGGTCCACAGTGGCGGCGCCCTCGATCACCTGCCCATCTGATGGAATGGTCTCTCCCGGCAGCACGATGAGTCGTTGCCCCACTTTGAGTTCCGCGAGGGGTATGAGCATGGTCGTGTCCCCTGCGCACTCGACTCGGGCGTCGGTGGCACGCAGGGCGGCCAGCGCTGTCAGTGCTTGAACGGCCTGTGTCCGGGCACGCGCCTCGTAGTAGCGTCCTGCCAGCACGAAGACGGTGACACCGGCGGCAACTTCGAGGTAGATGGAGTCACTGGAGAAGATTGCTGACCACACCCCCTGGCCTGCGGTCGAGGTCGCCTCGGCCGAGAACATCGAGTACACCGACAGTGCGGTCGCGGCCAGCACTCCCAGCGAGACGAGGGTGTCCATCGTGGCCACGCCGGTCCGCAACGTGCGCACCGCGGTGCGGTAGAAGGGCCACGCGCAGTAGGTCACGACCGGCGCGGCAAGCGCCACCAACACTGCTTGCCAGCCGGGGAAACGAAGGTCGGGGACGACAGCAAGCAGAACGGAGAGGTTGGCCAGGGGCACGAACAGGGCTAGCGCGACGATCAGCCGGGTGAACAGTGCCTTGGCAGTCGCTGAGTCTTCGTTGACGGCAGGGGCCTGCTCGGACAGTTCCGCAGCCGCATACCCTGCTGTGTGCACGGCGTCGATAGCATCGGCGATGTGTGCGTGGGTATCGAGTTCCACGGTGGCTCGCCGAGTGGCGTAGTTGACCGAGGCGCGCACGCCGTCGAGTTTGTTGAGTTTGCGTTCCACCCGAGCTGCGCACGCACCGCAGGTCATTCCGCTCACATCGAGTTGGATGCGGCGTGTCGGGTGCGTGTCGTCAACGAGGTCGGTCACGGGTGGGCGCTTTCAGTAGGCGGTGAGGGCGCGGCACCGCAGGAGATGCGAGAGCCCCCGGTGGGGCAGTGGCAGCAGGGCTGAGGCAACCAGGCTTCGGCTACTAAGCAGGGTAGTTTGTTCTAGACTGGCAGCAAATACGAGGCAATCAGGCAGGCGACGGTGACTCAGTTGGGTTCGTTGGAACGCGCGGTGATGGACGTGCTGTGGGGCGCTTCGGCGGCGATGAGTGTGCACGACATCGTCGATGCGCTGGCCGACCGCGACTTGGCGTACACGACGGTGTTGACCGTGGTCACCAATCTGCACAAGAAGGGCTTCGCCGGTCGCGAGAAGATCAGCCGCGCCTATCGGTACTTCCCGTTGCAGTCGCGGGAGGAGGCGACGTCGCAGACACTGCGGCAGGTGCTCGACGCCAGCGGCGATTCGACGGCGGTCTTGATGCACTTCGCCCGGATGGTCACTCCCGAGGAGCGCGCGGTCCTCAGCGAACACCTGTCCCGGACGCGGACGGATCGTCCGAGGAAGCGCTGAGAGTGTGAGCGTCGCATTGGCCCACCTGGTGGGCGCGGCCGTGCTGGGCGTGTTGGGTCCCTACGTTCTCGACCGACTGCCCCAACGATGGTCACCGCGGGTACTGATCACCGCATGGGTCAGCAGTATCGCCACGGCGGTAGGATTGTTGTTTCTATCGGCGCTGTCGGCGTTGTGGCCGGACCCGCCGCCGGCCGAACGCTTCGTTGACACCCTGGCTCGGTGCGCGGGAGCTGTCCTGCACGCGGTGCGCGACGATTTCAGCCAGGTGTACGGCATTGCCGTCGCCGTGGTGCTGACCGCCGTGGTAGCTCGCACCGCGATGTCGTGCGCTCGTCACACCCGCGATGTGCATCGCGTGCACCGTCTTCATCGCGACGTCGTTGCTGTGGTGGGCAGTACCGAACCCGACACCCCCGACGTGCTCTGGATCGATCACCCCCGCCCCATGGCGTACTGCGTCGGTGGTCGCAGTGGCTTCGTCGTGGCAACAAGTGCGCTGCGCACAGACGTGCCTGCCGAGGCGCGGGCCGCAGTACTAGCGCACGAGTTCGCCCATCTGAGGTCCCGGCACGACCGCGTTCTGGCGGTCTGCGATGTGATGGCACGTGCTCTGCCCTTTGTGCCGCTGTTTCGCCGGGCGCCGGCGGCAGTCGCGACCTTGATCGAAGCAGATGCCGACATGTCGGCTGCTCGGGTCACCAGCACAGCTGCCGTGCGCAGCGCACTCGCGCATGTGACCAGTCAGGGCGTAGGCCCCGAGACCCCCATGCCACGCTCGACGCGCTACCGATTGCTGATGCTCGAGAACGGCGCGATCGAGCCAACGAAGTCGACCTACGCTGCGGCGAGCGTGCTGCCCCTTCTGGGTGCTGCGCTGTGTACGGCTGCGGCACTTCCGGTGTTGTCAGTTCTCGTACATGGACTCACCGCGTAAGTCCCCGTCACGCCATATTCGCTCGACAGGCGCTGCTGCTGCTCGACACCCACGAGCGTCGCGTCAGTCTGCGCCACCGAGCGGCGGCCGTTGACCGGTGCTCGTCTCAGCGTGTCGATCGCACCCCGCGCGTGCCTTCGCTAGAGATACACCCAAGCCGGTCGTGTTATCGCGGCACCCTGCGTGATCGGTACATAGTGCATGGCGCGGTGCTGCGCAGCGCCACCTGGGCCCTAGGCCGAGGACCGTTACCCCTGGTGCACCAGCTGATGGTGGTCTCGGTCAGGCCCGGTGATCTTGGGAAAGGCCCGGTGGCTCGTGGTCTCGCCTGACGCGGCGTAGCGACGGGTCTCTCCGCGGCCGCGGGGGTCGGTGGTGAGGTGCTTCGGCTACGGCCGCGCCGCACGGCCTCGTGCTGGTTGCATTGCGCGGGTCGCGACCGCGGCCGCACCGCGGGCCACACACGTTGCCGCGGTCGCCGCGATCAGCCACAGCAGCAGGGGAGTGCCCTGAGCGAGGACAGAACCTGCGAGCAGGGTCAGTGCGAATGTCATCACGGCGGTGTAGCCGACTGCGAGGATGGCGAACCATCGCGGAACGGTCAGCGGGCGCCGCGTTCGCGGGACGGGGGCCTGGTCGAGGGCCGGGTAGGGGTAGTTGCTCACGGTCGGCTCTCCGGGTCGGGATCTGTAGATGCTTCGTGGTCTCCGGTGGTCAACGGCGCACGACGAGCTTCTTCGGCCGCCTCGCTGGGTTGACCGTGCTGTGTGCCGACGTGGGCTTCGGCGCGCATCCGCTCCACCATGTGCGGGTAGTGCAGTTCAAACGCTGGACGCTCCGACCGGATGCGGGGGAGTTCGGTGAAGTTGTGGCGCGGCGGTGGGCAACTGGTGGCCCACTCCAGGGAGTTGCCGAAGCCCCATGGATCGTCGACGGTGACGACCTCGCCGTAGCGGTAGCTGCGGAAGACGTTCCACAGGAACGGCAGTGTCGAGACGCCAAGGACGAACGCTCCGGCGGTGGAGATGATGTTGAGCGTGGTGAAGCCGTCTGAGGGCAGGTAGTCGGCGTATCGGCGGGGCATGCCTTCGGCTCCGAGCCAGTGCTGCACCAAGAAGGTGAGGTGGAAGCCGATGAACGTCAGCCAGAAATGAATCTTGCCCAAACGTTCATCGAGCAGGCGTCCGGTCATCTTCGGGAACCAGAAGTAGATGCCGGCGTAGGTGGCGAACACGATCGTGCCGAACAGGACGTAGTGGAAGTGGGCCACCACGAAGTAGCTGTCGGAGAGTTGGAAGTCGATCGGCGGGCTGGCCAGGAGCACACCGGTGAGTCCGCCGAACAGGAAGGTGACCATGAAGCCGACCGAGAACAGCATCGGAGTTTCAAAGGTCATGTGGCCCCGCCACATTGTGCCGATCCAGTTGAAGAACTTCACACCGGTCGGTACCGCGATCAGGAAGGTCATGAAGGAGAAGAACGGCAACAGCACCGCGCCGGTGACGTACATGTGGTGTGCCCACACCGCGACCGACAGGGCGGCGATGGCGAGGGTGGCGTAGACCAGTCCTGAGTACCCGAACAACGGTTTACGGCTGAAGACCGGGAAGATCTCGGAGACGATGCCGAAGAACGGCAGCGCGATGATGTAGACCTCGGGGTGACCGAAGAACCAGAACATGTGCTGCCAGAGAATGGCGCCGCCGTTGGCTGGATCGAACAGATGCGCGCCGAACTGGCGGTCGACTTCGGCGCCGAGCAATGCCGCGGTGAGCAGCGGGAACACCAGCAAAATCAGCACACTGGTGACCAGGATGTTCCAGGTGAAGATCGGCATGCGGAACATCGTCATTCCCGGTGCGCGCAGACAGATGACCGTGGTGACCATGTTGACCGCGCCCAGGATGGTGCCCAGACCAGACACGGTCAGTCCGAGAAACCACATGTCGGAGCCGACGCCGGGTGAGTGGATGGCGTCGCTGAGTGGGGTGTAGGCCGTCCAGCCGAAGTCCGCGGCGCCACCCGGGGTGATGAAGCCGGCAATCGCGATGGTCGAACCAAACACGAACAGCCAGAAACCCAGTGCGTTGAGCCGCGGGAAGGCGACGTCGGGAGCGCCGATCTGCAGGGGCAGTACGAAGTTGGCGAAGCCGATCACGATGGGGGTGGCATACATCAGCAGCATGATCGTGCCGTGCATGGTGAACAGCTGGTTGTACTGCTCGGTCGAGAGGAATTGCATGCCCGGCGTCGTGAGTTCTCCGCGCATCAGCAGCGCCATTAATCCGCCGATGAGGAAGAACCCGAAGCACGCGACGATGTACATCATGCCGATCAGCTTGTGATCGGTCGTGGTCAGCATCGTGTAGATGAATGACCCTTTGGCCTTGCGCCGCTCGGGATAGGGCCGCGTGGCGACCACCTCGGGCGGGCGCGGGGACACCGCGGTCATGAGGCCTCCATCTGACTCGGAAAATGGCGGCCCTGATCGAAGCAACACGCGCATCGTGCGTGCGACTTCCCGGGCCGTTACTACGGACTGTAGTCGATTAACTACTAGGTAGCATAGTTGGTACTGGAATCCCGAGTCTCGACCGGGAGGCGACAGGACCGCGACGAAACGTCGCCTCCCTCATTGAGATGGCCCGACCAGTCCGTTGCGACCGTGCGCCGCAGGCACCCTTACCGCCAGAGGTCTACGCTTCCGGTGCTCGGCGGTTCATTGGGCGTGATAGTAGGTTCGGCGTCGCTGTCCGAGGGCAGACTGACGCCGCGTTCGGCGAGCCATCGCACCGGGTCGAGGGCGGCGCCGGATGCATCAGCAACCTCGAAGTGCAGGTGAGGCCCGGTCGAGTTACCGCGATTGCCCACCGTGGCAATGGGTTGACCGACCGTGACCGGCGCTGCCGCGTCGATGAGATTGTCGTCGTTGTGGCCGTAGGTCGTGATTGTTCCGTCGGCATGCCGGATGCGTACCCACAACCCGAAGCCTTCAGCTGGCCCCGAGTTGATCACTTCGCCGTCGGTGACCGCGAAAATCGGTGCCCCCAGGTCGTTGCCGATGTCCATACCCTGATGGCCGCGGCCGTCACCGAAGGTGGAGGTGACCCGGCCGTTCGTGGGAGCGACCACGGACCCCGGCGACGGCGACGAATAGACGGGTGGACCGTTCGGTGCGGGATGCGGGGTCGCAGGATCGTGGGGACGCATCTCAAATGCCAGCAGCGCCAGCAACCGCCCGATCGGTAGCGCGTCGACAACCAGTTCGGCGGCTGCTCGTCCCGCACTGAGAACGGCGGCAAAGCAACCCACCGCAGTGATGGGGTCATCCGTTGGCTCCGACGGCTCGACTGGGCGCGCACGATCGGCCAGACATGTGCTGACGGTCCGGATCTCGTCGGCTAGTTCCCCCATCGCCGGCCCCCCCAAGGATGCCGAGATCGTCTCGGCGACCAGTTGGGCGAACTGCTGAGTCACGTGGGTGGCATCTGCGTCGGCTCGCGCTCGAGCGTCAATTGAGAAGCTCAGCAGAACCGCAGCAACGATTCCCGCGACCCCTAGTCTCAGACAGGGCCGCGGAGCGCCGCAGCGGCGGGTGAGAGACGACATAGGCATGCCAGCGAGACCTTCCGGAGACGGGCGCGACGCACTGACGTTCAGCACCACACGCCAGGTGCACATAAGGCCACGATCGGCAGCCCTCCATTCGAACCATAGGCCTCACAGGTCACAGCAGTAACACGATCCGATTGAGTGCCCATCGCAATTGCGGGCCTCTACTACTAGGTCATGTAGTTGCAGATGGCAGTGACTGCCAAGCCGGAAACTGGCCCGGAACAGGCCGTAATTCCAGCTAAGCGCATCTCTTTCACGGGGTGAACGCCGCAAAATGCACGTCGTGAGAAGTGAGGCTCCGGTCGGTGGGTGTCACAAAAACTATGGTCATGTTGACAATTCGAATGGTGATCTACCACGCTGCGTAGTAGATCAAGGTCGAGGAGCGCTGGTGCAGCAGGAGAGAAGGCGGGTATCCGCGGTGCGGGCGGCGGTCCTGGCGCTGATATGCGTGGTGCCGTGGGTAGCGTCGGGTTGTGGTAGCGCTGGCGACGACGCCGTTGCGCAGGGGGGAACCTTTCAGTTCGTCTCGCCCGGCGGGCAGACGGTCATCACCTACGACCCGCCCGCGAGCCGTCAGAGGATCGCTGACGTCTACGGCCCTGACGTGGTGACCGACCAGACCATCGGACTCGACGACTTCGCAGGCAAAGTCGTCGTCATCAACGTCTGGGGTTCGTGGTGTGGACCCTGCCGGGGAGAAGCCGACGACCTCGAACATGTCTACGCCCAGAACAAGGCCTCGGGAGTCGAGTTCCTCGGTATCAATCTGCGCGACAACCGGCAAGCGGCGAAGGACTTCATTATCGACAGAAAGGTCGCCTTTCCCTCGATCTACGACTTTGCCGGTCTGACCCTGGCTGCGCTGACCACCCCAACGTCGGTGGTGCCGACCACCATCGTGCTCGACCGCGACCACCGTCCGGCCGCGGTGTTCCTCAAGGCCATCACCGCCGACGAACTCGGGTCAACAGTTCAGCGAGTTCTCGCTGAGCCTGTGGCACAACCCCAATGACCCCACAGTCGGTCGAAGTGCAGGCTGCGGTCGGCGAGACGTTTGCCGACCTTGTCGCCAGCGGTCCGCTCCTGCTGGCGCTGCTCGCGTGCGTGATCGCCGGGCTGGTGTCGTTCGCCTCACCGTGCGTGGTCCCCCTCGTTCCGGGGTATCTGTCGTATCTGGCTGGCGTGGTCGGCGCCGAGGCGCCTGCGGTGTCGGTGGGGGAGTCGAACAAGCGGGGTCGTTCGCGTGTGGCGCTCGCCGCAGGCCTGTTCGTCCTCGGTTTCACCGTGGTCTTCGTGGCAGCGACCGCCACCGTACTCGGAGTCACCACCACTTTCGTGGTGAATCGTGAAGTCCTCCAGCGCATCGGCGGCGTGGTCACCATCATCATGGGCCTGGTGTTCATCGGGATGGTGCCGACACTGCAACAGGAACGACGGTTCGCCCCCCGCCGCGTCTCCAACATCGCCGGCGCTCCGCTGCTCGGCGGGGTCTTTGCACTCGGGTGGACCCCATGCCTAGGGCCCACGCTCGCGGCGGTCATTGCTACGGCCAGCGGCACCGAAGGTGCCACCGCAGCCAAGGGCGTCGCGCTGATCGTGGCGTACTGCGCCGGCCTGGGTATTCCTTTTGTCGTGCTTGCGTTTTCCTCGGCATGGGCGTTGCGCAGCCTCGGCTGGTTGCGGACCCACGCCCGCATGATCCAGATCGCCGGCGGGGCCATGATGATCGCGGTGGGCATCGCTTTGATCACCGGCCTGTGGGACCAATTCATCGTGTGGGTGCGCGACGCGTTCATCACCGATACCCAACTACCCATCTGAGGCCCGTAGTGGCGGCGCCGGTTCGACGGTCGCAGCGGCCACAGGTTTCCGGTCACCGCACCGTCACGAGACCCACCACCACCGGCATCACGCCGCCGACGTCGGGCCATCTCAGCACATCCCGATTCAGTCGTGACGTGATCCGCCGGTTCCGTTCCGCCCCGGTCTGTCATATAGTCACATGCGCATGTATTGATGTATGTGGACAGCGTAGCCATCTGGGTGTGGATGAGAGGGAGTACGACGCATGGGAGCCGGACACAATCACGGACCAACCGACCCCGCATCCAGCGACTCGTCGCTGCGTGTCCGGCTGGCGATCGCGTTTGCTCTGACGGGGATCATCGTCGTGGCCCAGCTTGTCGGGTCGGTGATCACGGGAAGTCTTGCGCTGCTGACCGACACCGCACACGCCGCGACAGATGCGATCGGTTTAGCGGTTGCGCTCGTCGCAGCAACCGTGATGCACCGCCCGGTCAGCAAAACCCGCACCTGGGGACTGCGGCGCATCGAGGTCATCGCCGCTCTGGGGCAGGCCTCGCTGCTGCTTGCTGTCGGGCTCTACGCCGCTGTTGAGGGCGTGCGGAGACTGTTCGCTCCGCCAGAGGTTCCCTCGACCGAACTGCTGATCTTCGGAATCATCGGGCTCGTGGCGAACATCGTCGCCATGCTCGTGCTCGCCTCGGGACGCGGCGCCAACTTCAACATGCGAGCGGCGTTTCTGGAGGTCCTCAACGACGCACTGGGATCGCTGGGTGTGATCGTCGCCGCAATCGTCATCGCTACCACCGGTTTCCAACAAGCTGACGCGCTGGCCGGGTTGTTCATCGCCGCGCTCATCGCACCCCGCGCCCTCAAACTCATGGCCGAGACGACGCGGGTGCTGATGGAATTCACCCCGAAAGGGATCGATCTCGACGACGTCAGGGCCCACATCCTCGAGATGGACCGTGTGCACGACGTGCACGACCTTCACGCATCGACGGTGGCCACGGGCCTACCGATCATCAGCGCTCACATTGTGGTCGATGACGACTGCTTCCAGGACGGCCACGCCCCCACCATCTTGGATGACATCCGGACCTGCGTGGCGACTCACTTCGCCATCTCCTTCGAGCATTCCACCTTCCAGCTCGAGACCAGCGCCCAGCGCCACCACGAGGAAGCGTTAGCCACCCATCACCCGTGAAGGATCACATCGGCGTCACACCACACCTGCGGTCTGGGCGA
>ERZ501054.122-NODE-122-length-9884-cov-5.485400_pt1 | contig 9884 bp, 10 predicted proteins | sample MGYA00510861_ERZ501054 | MGnify/ENA primary metagenome ERZ501054 (study PRJEB25958, sample SAMN03398586) | human skin metagenome | study: EMG produced TPA metagenomics assembly of the Human Skin Microbiome Metagenome (human skin metagenome) data set. | reverse complement strand
AATCCGGCGGTGACCGTCGAGTCCCCGGCGTCTACCGATGAGGTCATTGTTAGGGCAGGAGCCTTAAGTTTAGGAACAGCGAGCACGGCAAGGTCGAGGTCGGGGTCGTAGGCGACGACACGCGCTCGCAGGCGGGCGCCTTGGCCTCCAACCTGCACCGTCACTGTGTCAGATCCGGCGACCACATGGGCGTTGGTGACGACGCGGTGCGGTGAGCTGACCCATCCGGTGCCCTCCGAGGCCCGGTCACATTGATGCGACAGTGATCTCACTTTGACGATGGATCTCGCCGCTTGTCGTACTCCAGGGCTATTGGCGGCGGAGTCGTCGGGGGCATCTCCGGGCAGACGAGGGTCCTGACCGGTAAAGACCTTCGGGAAGGTATCGGCCATCTGGCCGATAAGCCGTGCCGCTTCGTGATTGATTTGGGGTGGAATTGCGCGGTTGGTGGTGTTGATGACGGCTGATTCGTCAATAGCCTGAGTCCATTGGGGAGGCAGAAGTGGGGCCAACGCCGTTGCCCCCACCGCCACTACCAAGGCCGTGGCGGTCGCAGACAGCAATGCGCCGCCAATCCGGTCAAGGGCCCCTAACCCTGCTGTCTCAGAGGCGTGGCATATGCGGCGGGCGAGCCCATTACAGAGGCCATGGATGACTTCGACGATGACGAGGACGACGCCAAAGCGTAGTGGTCCGGTAGCAAGCCAGGACGATGAGTTGTTGGTGATCCGGGACACGATGTCTCCCGACGCCCACAGCCCTACCCAGACTCCGCCAATCAAGCCGATGAGGCTGGCGATCCCAGAAATTGCTCCTCGGGTCCATCCGCGCAGGGCGCGGAGGATGAGGATCACCGCGAGGGTGATGTCGAGGATGTGCGCCATGGCTCTCCCATCAGGGGTGGGTGGACGGATCAGCAGCGTCTCAATCGTGCCTAGGAGGCGACATTGGGCCAATATCGTCAAGCGACAGCGTATTCGACTTCGCGGGACTCGCGGTTATTGGTAACTTGACGTCATGAGTCATCATGATGGCGAGAACGTGGGGACGAGCGCGGATTCCGGTTATGACGATTTCGTTATCCTGCTTGACGATGACGGCAACCACATTGGAACCGCTCCCCGGGCGACCGTCCACAGTCAACATACCCCTAGGCATCTCGCCTTCTCGTGTCACGTTCTTGACGTAGGCGGTCGGGTACTTGTGACCCGGCGCGCTTTGACGAAGGTGGCGTGGCCAGGGGTGTGGACCAACACCTGTTGTGGGCATCCACGTGTAGGGGAGACGATTATTGACGCCGCCGTGCGTCGTACTCACCAGGAACTCGGACTCGACCTTGATCCGCGTCGGATGCGCGTCGTGCTACCAGATTTCTCCTATCGCGCCACCGACTCCGGGGGCATCGTGGAGGACGAGTTCTGTCCGGTTGTTGTTGCCCGATTGTCCCTGCCAGAGGAGCTCGTCGAACTTAACCCAGACCCTGACGAGGTTGAAGAGGTGGCCTGGGTTGGTTGGCAGGACATGTATGGCTTGGCCCGGTCAATGCCGGCCCTGCTGAGTCCCTGGGCCGTCGAACAGATGCTGGAGTTTGGGCCCGATCTTCCCGTGGTGCGCTGACCTTCACTACACCGAGGTGAGAACCTCGCCGTGGTCTGGCCATGCAGCCAGCATCGACGCTGACATGTGGCAGATTACCAATTGTTCACAAGAGTCGACGGCGATGAGGCCATCGGTTGCTGGGGCGTGGCCAGTGAGGCGCGATGAGACCTCGTCGGTGAGGGCTCCCAGAGCTGCCCGGTCGACGGGTTGTCCTGCCAGTCTCATCTGCGCGTCAACCTCATGAGCTACTACCCCTTGGAGGAAGGCCTCACCATCGCCGGTGCAGGAGACTGCCACGACTCCGTCGCGCGCGAAAGTGCCGGCCCCGATGACCGGAGAGTCCCCGATGCGTCCCTGCGACGAAGCGACGATCCCACCGGTTGAGGTGGCCGCAGCTAGGTGTCCATAACGATCTCGGGCAACCGCCCCGACGGTGCCGTGTTTCGGGGCGTGCTGTCGTCTGGCTAGCACCTGCTCTAACTGTTCGCGGCGCGCTTGGGTGACGAAGTACTCCGGCGGCGCGATCTCAAGACCCCAGTCTTGACAGACCCGTTCGGGCGGGTCACACAGCAGCACATGGGGTGAATCCGTCAGAACTTTATGCGCCAGTTGAATCGGGTTGCGGGCGTGACGTGAGCAGCACACCGCCCCGGCGTGTCCGTCTCCAGTCATGACGGCGGCGTCGGTTTCGACGGTTCCGTTTGCGGTGAGAACCCCACCTCGCCCGGCGTTGAACAGTGGATCGTCCTCCATCGCCGTAACAGCTGCGATGACGGCGTCACAAGCACTTACGTCGAGGGCTCGCTGCCCGGCTGCAAAGGCCTGACGCAAGGAGCGACGAAACGTCTCGGCTTCCTCTCCAGTACGTGACGGGACGTTTCCGGCCCCACCGTGAATGACGAGGGTAGGGCCGGGCTGATCGACGACGTGACTGGTCATAACAGGATCGTAAGGCTGGTTACGGGTTGATGTCATTAAGGGTTTGTCCATTGGTTCTCACCCCGCCTGTGGGAACGACATTGATGTGTTTTGCCCAGCCGGACCGGTTTTCCACCGGTCTCCTGTGGATAACTCGCTAGCTGCGGTCACGATCATGAGGACACCGTGGGTTCCTCAACCGGAGGTTCCGCCCGCGGCAAATACATCGTGAACATGGCGCCACCACTTGGGGCCCGCGACGCCTTGATCCAACCCTGATGGCTAGTGACGGTATGAGCCACAATCGACAGACCGAGGCCGGTTCCGGGGGTGTTGCGGGCGCGATCAGAGCGGTAGAACCGGTCGAAGATATGAGGAAGATCGGCTTCTGTGATGCCAGGTCCTTCGTCACTGACGACGACGGTGTCGCCCTCCATAGACACCGTTACAGTTCCACCGGCGGGGGAGAACTTCACCGCATTATCGAGCAGGTTGGTGACAGCCCGCTCCAAGGTGGCCTCGTCACCCAGCACCAAATGGGACTCCAGGTGGACGTCGAATTCCAGGTTCGGGCCGCGTCGTCGTCCCCTCTCGACTGCTTTGGACACCGCATCTGACAAGTCGAAATACTCCGGACGCGGGGGAGGAGCGTCCTCGCGCGAGAGCTGGACGAGGTCGCCAATGAGGCTGGAGAACTCACCGAGCTGGGCGGCGACGTCGTCAAGGATCTCCCCGCGTGCTTCCTCCGGGAGCATGTGGCTCTTCTGATCGGCCATCAGCAACTCGACGTTGGTGCGCATCGAGGTCAGTGGGGTTCGCAGTTCGTGGGAGGCGTCAGCGATGAGCTGCTTCTGACGCTCCCGGGAGTTCGACAACGAGGACAGCATGTTGTTGAACGACACGGCAAGATCGCCTAGCTCATCATGGGAGTGGACCTGGATGGGTGTCAGGTCTTCGGTGGTGGTGACGTGATGAACAGCTCGCGAGAGGTCGCGCAAAGGGCTGGTCGCAGAGTTGCCTGCCACGTATCCAGCGATGGCGGTGAGCACGATGCCGACGAATCCGGTGCCTACGAGGACGATCCATAGTGATCCTAGGGTGGCCCTGGTCCCGGTGAGGTCTTGGCCTGTGACGAGAGCGTAGTGGACGCCATCTGAGGTGAAGGGGACCGCGACGATACGCACCGGAACACCGCGGGAGTCAATGACGGTGTGTGCTTTAACCCCGATCCCGGTGCGGGCGACTGCTAGCTCTTGAGGTCCCGCGGTGACGGTGACCTCAGTTCCAGGGGCTGTGGTGACTTGGCCGTCGGCGCGTACCAGGATGAGGGTGGTGTTGGTGGCTGCCAACGAGCTGGCTTCCAAACCACCGAGGTTTTGAGGATCGGCGGCGACACTTGGCGAGATGGTGGTCGCCATTCGGGTGAGCTGTTCGTCCAGCTCGCTATACAGCGAGATGCGAGTCATGAGCCGCGCCGACAAGGAGGTCAAAGCGACCGCGACGACAACGGACGTCGATACTAGGAGGCTGACCCGGCGTCCCATGGTCATACGCAGGGGGCGCGGACGCCAATCGAGCAGCCTCCGCCACCAGCGACGGATCACGAATTTGCTTCCCGCAGCACGTACCCGACACCGCGGACGGTGTGGATGAGACGCGCCTCACCACCATGCTCAGTCTTGCGGCGCAGATATCCGATATACACCTCAAGGGAGTTCGCAGTGGTCGGGAAGTCGAATCCCCACACCTCATGGAGCAGCCAGGACCGTTCCAGCACCCTCTCCGGGTTTTGTAGGAAGACGGTCAGCAAGGCGAACTCGGTACGCGTCAGACTGATGCGACGGTTCCCGCGGGTGACCTCGCGGGTGGCTGGATCAAGGGTGAGGTCAGCGAAGGACAAGTGTTCAGGGGCTTCGTCCGGACCCGGCTCGGGGCGGGAACGCCGCGTGAGAGCACGCAGTCGGGCGAGGAGTTCGTCGAGGGCGAAGGGCTTGACCATGTAGTCATCGGCGCCAGCGTCGAGGCCGTCAACGCGATCGTCGACAGCATCGCGGGCGGTGAGGACGAGGATCGGGACGTCGTTGCCATTGCTGCGCAGCATCCGGGTGGCTTCCAAGCCATCTAGACGCGGCATCATGACGTCCATAATGACGGCGTCGGGGTGAGTTCCGGATAGATGGGCGAGAGCCTCGACGCCGTCGGCTGCGCTATCGACCTCGTAGCCGCTGTACTGCAGGGATCGGGCGAGGGATTCTCGTACCGCGCGATCATCGTCAACGACAAGAATGTGCATGCTCATGGCTTGACGTCCTCCGTCGGGGGCTGTGCGGTGGGATCGGCATCCGAGAGGGGATCGGGTTCGGGGCCTGCCGTCGGGGTCGGATCCGCGGCAGCCTGGGGGTTGGCTGCGGGGGCAGGTGCGTCCTCGGGGGTGGCGGAGCCCTCGGAGGTCTTGGTCTCGTCATCAGCAGACTTGGACTTCCGCGCGCGACGTCTCTCCTCGGCACGCTGCCGGGCTGCCTTCGCGCGCTCCTCCTTGTCGTGGGCGGCACGGGTCGCCGCCGCCACCTTTGCCAGACCGTCGAAGCGGGGCTTGTGCGGGGCTGGAGCCGTTTCCGGGGTGACGGAGCGCTGGGAGCGGACGAGAACTCCGTTGACCTCGCGGGTGAACCAGCGAACCAGGCCACGTCCCATCACCTCGGTGCGGCCGGTCGAGGCGTCGATGCGCAGGCAGGTGGCCTCGTCGACGGCAACGGCACTGGAAAGCAGGCCGGACTCGACGTTCGAGATGATGAGGCCGTCGCCGGAAAGGGTGTCGTTGTGGGTGGAGATGGTCAGGCTGACCAGGCCAAGGCCCTCGACGAAGGTGACCTCGTCGAAGCCCTCAGCACCTGTCTGCTGGCCGACCTGGCGTCCCTGCAATTTCCAGCCCCCTGCCAGAGCGGTGACGCACGGGGCCATCGCACCGGCCGAGAAGCCGAGCCAGGGAGCACCGCCGCGCACCAGCATCGAGAGCTGCTCGGCGGCCGGTGCAAGACCGTTGATGTAACTGGGGACGGCACCGCCGTCGACGATGATGCCGGCAAGGGCGTCGAGATTGTCGGGGAGCTGGAAGGACTCGTCCTCGGCCCACAGCGGGGTGGCCGGGTCGCCCACCGTCGGGGCGGTACCCGGGCCGTCGAGGTGGATGGTGAGGATGTTCGCGTCAACCCACCGGGAGGTGACGATCCGCGTCAGTTCGGCGGCGTGGTCGGCGGACTCGGAGGGCGGACCGGCCACGACCACCGCAATCGGAGCGTCAGCATTGTGATGGCGGGCCTGGGAGACGAACTCGTCATAGACCTCCACCAGTGAGTCGTCGTATCCTCCGCCGACCAAGAACAAGCTCATGGGAACAGCCTATAGTGCCGCAACGATTGGTCTCGGGGGACCAGCGCCATGGCGGGGAACTGGTCAGGCCAGTGAGCGGACCTCGTCAACGATTCCGGGCATTGCGGCCTCGATGGCGTCGAGGGTGTCCTCGAACCCGTCGGCCGAGCCATACCAGGGGTCCGGCAGGGAGGTGCCAGGGGTGCAGTTGGGGTCGTAGTCGCGGATGAGACGGAGGTTGTCGGCGTCGGGGGCCATTCGCTTCATCATCTGGATGTGGCGTGGCTCGGCGGCTATGACGAGGTCGGCGGACATGATCTCGGACCCGTCGATCTGGTGAGCATTGTGGCCCGAGCAGGGGTATCCGTGGGACTTCAGGACGGACCTGGCTCGCGAATCCATCGGGCCGCCGTGTTCCTCATCGCTGACACCGGCGCTGGTGATGCGAGCGTCCAGGCCTTCGTTGGCGAAGACCTTCCTGGCGACGAATTCAGCCATCGGGGAACGACAGATGTTTCCCCAGCACACGAAGATGACGGAGGATGTGTTCTGGTTGCTCACAGGGGTTCCTTCCATGGTCGGTGGGTCCAGTCTGCCTGGTGTGGGGAGGCTCTTGCCGGGGTTCATACTCGCGGCGAACTACACGGAGCTGCCAGGAGATGCCCCGATTCGGCGATGCGAACGTCAACAGCGAGATTTTTGGGCAGCTTTGGATGACGGAGACTTGAATCCCAGACCGATATACTCCCACCTGCAATATCCTCAAACCACGAGATCCTGAGTCACGACCGACCGCGAACGAGGGGTTCAGCTGGCCATGCCCGTTGGGGTCACCTCCCAGGACTGGGCCACGCAACTTGGCTTAGACACCGCGGCACCCTGGCGCACCGGAGCACTCGACGTCACCCGCCAAGCCACTGCCAGTGGCCACTTCGTCAACGCCCGCTGCTACACCTCGGAAACCGAACGACGCAGCGTGCTGGACTCTGGCTCCACCACGACAACCAATACCGCCCGAACCCTTCTGGGCAACGACGCCGAACGCCTCTCGACGCTGCACCGATTGGACGCGTTCACAGCCGTGACCGTTCCTGAACGGTCACGGCTGTGAACTCTCGTGTGCCACAAATGATCCACCAAGTGGACGACCCGTGGGGCGAATCCGTCGCGGACCAAGCCCTGGACGACACGTCAATAGGGGAGAAGAAGACCGGGCTCACGGGCAAGGCGAGCCAGTCTCCTTCTACGGAAGTCCCGGGAGGGTGGGTCAGTTGGTACGCAGCTTCCCATCAGCCGGCCCCCGGTCCAGAGTGGCCTGGAAAGCGAGGTCCAGAGCCTTCACCTCGTCGTCGACCTGCTTGACGGTGGTGGCGGGATTGAACCACACACCGGTTGCGTGGGTGAGTGCCTTGTTGATCGCTTTGTACCCCTCTGCGTTCTTGCCGAGGAGGTACTTGTCACGGTTGATCCGTGTCTGCCAGATCTTCGTGTTGAGGCGGTTCTTGACGTACACGGTCGCCGCGTCGGTGGGCTTGAGGTCGCGGTAGGCCGCGACCTTCGCGTACGTGGACAGCACGTCGGCCTTGCTCTCGGCCAACTGCGCTGCGGTGCTGGTTGGGTTGATCGTGCGGATCAGGGCGCGTGTGATTGAGAAGCCCAGCTCGACGTGAGCAGCCTCCACCTTGTTGACCAGGTTATGGTTGGCCTGCTGGATGGTCTTCACGCTGGTGGTCAGCAGGTCGACACGAGCCGGGATGGTGGACAGATCCACCGGCGGCACCTTGCCGGCAATGATCGACTCGATCGCGGTGCGCAGTTCGAAGGCCGTGTCGAGGAGCTTGCGGATCTCCTCGCCGTAGTTGACCTTCGGAGCCTCGCTTGCGGGAACCTGCGCCTGGGGCATCTTATGCAGCTCGGCGATGCGGGCATTGACCTGTGCGAGCGCCTGCTCGGCGTCGACCTGGGCATGCTGGCGCGCAGCAGACTGGCTCACCGGAGCTGGCGCCGCCACGGCGACCGCGGGCGCCACCGGTGCAAGCACTGCCCCGGTCAAAATCGGGATGATAAGAGCCGAACGCTTCATGGGAATCCTCCTCGAGGGATGTGGAACAGCCATTGGGGCCGATCAGTGACTATCAAAGTCCTTCTCTCGTCAGAACCCCTTACTAACCTCCCCGCCACGATTGTGAACGAAAGTTATTCAATCTGACCGGAAGCTCTACTCATTCCTCGGATTTGTTGTTCGCCACAGGTATGGGCATTGCCGCAGCAACACCGGCAACTGCCTCGCCGGCGGATACGGCAGCGCCGGTTTGCGTTGTCGCTTCACGGTGGACCACTCAGTGACGCTGGGTGACCGACGTACAGCGCCGCGTGGTCATCACAGAGGGGATTAACGTCGAAGGCGTCAAGCTGGCGCTGATCGCCGTTCCCCGCCCGGACCGTGTCGCGGGCACCCCGTCCGCGAAACCTCCCACGGTCACGAACCTGCCGACTGCGGGAGTTGTATCTGCCATGGGGTTATACCTGCTCACTGCCTCAAACGTGCTGACTCTCGTCGGCGGGGTAGCGGCGTCGTGCCTATTCCTCATTCTGGCAGTTTCCCTCGCTGTGGTGGTCGTGCGTTTCAACGCCCTGCTCACTCCCCATGCCCACGCGCTGCAGGTGACGTTGGAGTGGCTGACCGTCCTCGTGGCGCTGATACTGGGTATCACACGCCAGTGGACTCGGATATATCGCGTATATGTCAATGGGAAGACCGAGAGATTCCACCACGCCTTGACCGATTAGCTGAGCTTACGTCCGCTTGCTACACCTCTGAGGCTGAACGGCGGGGTGAGTTCAGGGGGCTGAGCACGCCACTACAACTATCACCGGCCTCACATGGGCTACGGCAACCAGTCACCTTACCCGATTGGTCACCGTCTCAGCTGCGTGGCGGCAGTATGGCCCTAAGACGGCAGTGGCAAGCGTGGAACGTCAAATATGCCTTGGCCGTAGTACCCTGCGAGGATACCTACTGTTCTCCATGGGGGCCGGAGGTGGTGCTGCCAGGTGCATCCCACGACACGAAAAGGACCGGCCCACCCCAAGGGGGAGGGCCGGTCGTAAAAGTGTCTGGGAGACTTATAGGTCGGTGCTGAAGACGCTTGAAGGGTTAGCGCAGGGTGATCGTGACCTTCGCCGTGGTACTGCCTTGGTTGAGGTGCAACCGCGCCACCCGGTCGCCTGGGTGGGAGGTGACGTGGGCGCCGGATGCCTGCACGTCGTACCCGTGGGGCGCTGAGATGGCAGGGACCACCACAGTCGTCTCGTCCGACTCCTCCGCGCTCGACCCGTCGGGCCGCTGGGCGGTCCAGGTCATGGTGAACACGCGTCGGGACCGGTCGTGGTGGTACGCGGATGGGGTGCCCGCGACACGGTCCGGGTGGGGAACGGCGATCAGCGTCAGCTTGGCGCTTTCGACGTTGGTCCCCTGGGGTGGCCGAGCTGGGTCGTCGACGAGGGCTTGCTCGGTGCCCGGGCCGGCTGTGGTGGGATCACCGGCAGTGTAGGCCCACCACTGGACGCCGACCCGGTTGCGAGCTGCCAGGTCCATCTGGGACGTGATCACCGCGGGGGTCGTGATGGCGCCGAACTCGGTGAGCATCAGCCCCGACCCGGTCTGACGTGAATGCTTCTCTGCGTTAGTGAAGACCCGGTTGTCGGGCGCAGTGCACCCGACATAGGAGTGGAGGGTGGCCTGGCTGGTGCAGTAGTCGTGGAAGCTCAACCCCAGGTTGGATCCCGTGAGCCGGACGTTGGTCCCGACACCTATGTTGAAGAACTGCATCGGCTCGTACCAGACAGTGGTGGCCTTGTCGACCGAGCGGATCGCGTCGACAGTCTTCTGCTGGACGGCCGACAGTCGCGCGTCAGCAGCGCGGCAACCGAGCTGCGTGAGGCACCGCGTGTAGCGGTGGCCCGGGAACGGCTCGTTGAACAGGTCGTAGCCCTGC
>ERZ501054.121-NODE-121-length-9886-cov-5.992371_pt1 | contig 9886 bp, 6 predicted proteins | sample MGYA00510861_ERZ501054 | MGnify/ENA primary metagenome ERZ501054 (study PRJEB25958, sample SAMN03398586) | human skin metagenome | study: EMG produced TPA metagenomics assembly of the Human Skin Microbiome Metagenome (human skin metagenome) data set. | reverse complement strand
TGGAATGGCGATCCTGACCTGTGGTTCATGGATTATCGCAACGCTGACGGCACGATCGCTGAAATGTGTGGCAACGGTTTGCGTGTCTTCGCACGCTATCTCGTCCAGACTGGGCGCATGACGACTACTGAGGCTGACGTCGCGACGCGCGCTGGGGTGCGCCATGTCAGACTGCATGACGGTGGCGATGTGTCCGTGACCATGGGAACAGTCCGGGTTGAGTCCGGCAAGGTGACCATCGAGCATCAAGATATGTGGTGGCCGGCGTGCAAGGTTGACGTGGGCAACCCGCATGCTGTTGTTGTGACCGACCACACCACAGTCTGTGGTATTAACCTTAATGACTCACCGACTTGGCGGCCACGATCTGCATTCCCTGATGGCGTCAACGTCGAATTTGTCGAGCAGATAGACCAGCACACCGTGGCGATGCGAGTCCATGAGAGGGGCTCGGGGGAGACGATGTCTTGCGGTACGGGGACGGTGGCAGTTGCTGCAACCATGGCCACTCGCACCGGACATCGAGGACCGTGGACCGTCCAAGTTCCAGGTGGGCGAGTCGTCGTCACGCTGAGCCCTTCCGATGACGGCTACCGGGCTATCCTCACCGGTCCTGCCGTGATCCTGGCCGCTGGCAAGGTGGATCTGCCGAATGGATGAGAGGGCGAACACGCTCTTGTCAACCTGTCGGAACGTCCTCCTACACTTAGCGCGATGGCATTGGGGCGTGAGGATGGGTACCGGGTGAGCGAGATCGAACAAATCGATAACGAGCGCGAAGACGCGCTGAAGAACAACAACGGTTTTAGCGAGGATCAGAGTGACTACGACGGTGACCAATTTGATCTGGATGCACGCCTATCGCTGACACGCGTGCCAGGTATGTCAACTGATCTGTCGGATATTTCCGAGGTTGAGTACCGTCAACTGAGGCTGGAACGAGTGGTGCTGTGTTCGGTGTGGACTCAGGGAACTGCCGCAGACGCCGAGAACACTATGGCGGAGCTGAAAGCCCTTGCTGAAACGGCGGGATCTCAGGTACTCGAAGCTGTCATGCAACATCGGACTACCCCGGATCCGGCGACGTACATTGGTTCGGGCAAGGTGGCAGAGCTTGCCGAGGTGGTGTGGGCGACTGGCGCCGATACTGTCATTTGTGATGGTGAACTTGACGCCGCTCAGTTGCGCAACCTCGAGGATCGGGTCAAGGTCAAAGTTGTGGACCGGACGGCCCTGATTCTCGACATATTCGCTCAACATGCGCGCAGCGTTGAGGGTCGTACTCAGGTGGAGCTGGCCCAGCTTAATTATCTCAAGCAGAGATTGCGTGGTTGGGGCGGCAATCTCTCGCGTCAGACTGGTGGACGAGCCGCCGGAGGTGCTGGTATCGGTGGTCGTGGTCCCGGTGAGACCCGTATCGAGACTGACCGTCGACGTATTAGCCATCGGATTGCGGTGTTGCGTCGTCGTCTCACGCACATCGAGTCCACCCGTGCCTCCAAACGGGCCGATCGCATCCGAAACAAGGTGCCATCAGTGGCCATCGTCGGGTACACCAACGCTGGTAAGTCTTCCTTGCTCAACAGGCTTACCCGCGCCGGGGTACTCGTCGAGAATGCTCTGTTTGCAACCCTTGACCCCACGACTCGACGCGCCACCACCTCCGACGGTCGGGTCTACACCCTCACTGACACGGTGGGATTTGTTCGACACTTGCCGCACGACCTCGTCGAGGCCTTTGCATCTACTCTGGAGGAGACGGCGATGGCCGATGTGCTCCTCCACGTTGTGGATGCAGATGATCCAGATCCACTCGGCCAGGTCGACGCAGTACGCGGGGTGCTGTCGGGAATTGGGGCCAGTAATATTCCTGAGATTCTCGTCCTTAACAAGATTGATCGTCTTAGCGATGAAACCATCTTGACCTTGCGCTCTACCTTCCCGGGGGCTTACTTAGTCTCTGCTCATACAGGTGAAGGAATCGATAAGCTTGTCGAGGCCATCGAGGCCGGACTTCCCATACCTTCCCAGCGCGTCGACGTCGTTATTCCTTATGCGCGTGGGGATCTTATGGACAAGATTCACCACAACGGAACTATCGGATTCATTGATCACACTGCTGATGGCATTCATGTCGTCGCTCACCTTCACCCTGCTCTAGCGGCCGAGGTCGAAGAGGCTTGTGATGGGGTCTGAGCCGGCAGACGTCAGTCAGATGTGTCGTGACCTGCTCAGCACTGCCGTCTCTGAGATGGGTGGTCAAGAGAGGCCGGGCCAAGTCGCGATGGCTAAAGCTGTCGACCAAGCTATGCGCGACAAGCTGCACTTGTTGGTCCAGGCCGGCACAGGAACGGGAAAGTCCCTCGGGTACTTGGCTCCGGCCCTGGTCTATTGCGTCGAAAAAGGGGCACAAGTCATCGTCGCTACCGCTACGCTTGCCTTGCAGACTCAGCTTGCCTACAAGGATATTCCGACCATCCTTGACGCATCTGAGAAGGTTTTGTCTCGTAGGCCGAGGGTGGCAGTCCTCAAAGGACGGAACAACCATATTTGCCTGCATAAGGTGCGGGGTGGTTCAACCCGCACCAAGGGACAGGATGCCCTCGTCCCCGGCGCAGATCTCGTTGTCGCCGCCGACGACGGTCGGGAGGTCGAAGCAGCTCCGGAATCTACGCTGGGCGCCGAGGTTGTCATGTTGCGGGAATGGGCCGAAAAACAGGTTGAGGAATCTGGACTGGGTGATCGCGACGATGCTCCTGCCCATACTCCGCTCGCATGGACTCAGGTGAGCGTGCCAGCCAATGAGTGTCTTGGGGTTCAGCGGTGCCCATTTGGCAGTGAGTGCCTCTCGGAGGCTGCGCGGGAGCAGGCCCGAAATGCTGACCTGGTGGTCACCAATCACGCGATGCTCGCGATCGATGCTCTCAATGGCGGACGCGTCCTACCGGAGCATGACACGGTCATTATCGACGAAGCCCATGAGTTGGTAAACCGGTTTACCAGGGCCGCTTCGAAGGACCTCTCTCCAGCTATCGTGACGACGACGGCGAAGCGGGCTATGACATGGCTCGATGACGACGTGGGCGCCGACCTGTTGAATCAGGCTGATTCCATGGATCATGCCCTGGAGGCCACCGTCCCAGGTCGGGTCACCACGCCGGACGCCCAAGTCATCCAGACCTGTGCCGTGTTGCGTGACCTTGCTCGCGTGGCAGTCAGCCAGCTGGGCCGAAATGACGAGGACTCTAGGGAACCAGTCGATGCGGAGAGAGTACAGGCTCAAGCCGCGATGCGGGAGGTTTTCGAGACCGCCGAATGCATGGTGAGGCTGGCCGCCGCCGACGTGGTGTGGGTCTCTGAGTCTGAGAAGGGATACCGCAGCATTCACGTCGCTCCGCTGAGTGTTGGCGGCTTGCTACGAGAGAATTTCTTTGCTCAGTCCACGACGATATTAACCTCGGCGACCTTATGCATTGGTGGTAATTTTCTCGCGATAGCGCGCGATGTCGGACTGTCCCCGCTCGAGCAAATTGAGGGAGACGCTCCGGAAGTCTTCGAGACTCAGATGGGATGGCGGGGAGTTGATGTTGGTTCACCTTTCGACTACTCAAAGCAAGGAATTCTTTATGTCGGTAGGTCGTTGCCCCGCCCGGGGCGCGACGGTATTGCACCTGAGGTTCTTGATGATCTTGCTGAACTCGTGTGGGCAGCCGGTGGGAGGACTTTAGGACTGTTTTCTTCCCAGCGCAATGCTATAGCTGCTGCTGAGCACATGCGCAGTGCTATGCCTGATATTCCGGTCCTGTGCCAGGGAGAAGGGCACCTGGCTGATCTCACTCGGCGATTCGCGGCTGATCCGCGTACTTGTCTATTTGGAACTGTGTCGCTGTGGCAGGGGGTCGATATTCCTGGCGACACTTGCCGTCTGGTTGTTATTGATCGGATTCCGTTTCCACGTCCTGATGACCCGCTCATGGCAGCCCGGAGTAAGGCTGTTGAGGACGCTGGTGGCAATGGATTTATGACGGTGTCGGCTGGCCATGCCGCGCTCTTGTTGGCCCAGGGGGCTGGTCGTCTCATCCGTCGTGCTGACGATCGCGGGGTGGTCGCCGTTCTCGACCCACGGCTGGTGACTGCTAGGTACGGCAATTTTCTGCGGGCGTCGATGCCGCCCTTTTGGACTACGACCGATCGAGAGATGGCTGTTGGGGCGTTGCGAAGACTGGGGGAATAATGATGAAGTTCTTGACCCGGACCCGGTATTTTCGTCGTGATCGATTTCGGCCGAGGCACACCAAGGATAGGGGAGAGAGCCCTGCGGCTAGGTGGTTTATTGGGCCGCTTTAGAGTCGTCTCAGCAAGGACACAGCCTGACCCAGCAGAGAAGCATCATCGAGATTAATTGGTGAGTGGGTAGGGTTGGATGCCAACAGCCATCGCCGTCCCGAGACGTTGGATAAGGTGCGAACGACGGTCGTTCCGCCCGCTGTGGCTGCTACGAGGTATGTCTCAGGTGGATCGTCGGGCAGATCGCTTACCGATATACGTCGCACCACTACAAGATCTCCGGAGTGGATATCGGGAGACATTCCGTCGTCGCGGACGATGATCACTGCGTGCTCGCCGTGACTTAGAAGCTGAGGTGGCACCGCGATGACGGTTTCATCGTGTTCTTCGTTACTCGGATTGAGGAGTTTGACTTGAAAGGCTTGCGGTCCGTGCGGATCGCTGGACTCGACGGTTTCTTCGACCACCTCGAGGGTGCCATTGGTTCGACGTAGCAGCCCTAGATCGATGAGGGACGAAATACGCCGCTGGACTGTTGATGTGCTCGCAGCTCCTGTCGTCTCAGCAAGGGCGCGAACTGTTGGGGCTTTGCCGTCGCGACGCAGCCCTTCCTTGACGGCTGCCAAGACTTCGCGTTCCTTGGCAGAGGGCTCACGGGTATTCGTGAACGGAACAGCCGACGAGACGGCGGCCGGGTCCGAGGTATCGGTTCCGGGCGTATCGGTGATCATGGCAGTCACGGTATAGGGCAGCTACGACAGTTTCCCCATCAGTGGCGTTTTGGCTCCGTGCGAGGAGTGTGGGGGCAAAAACTGGGCACCTAATCCGCTCTGACTAGGTTGTTCTCCTCGTGTTCCATAGTGATGACGGCGAACTTGTCGGTTCGGGGGAATGTCATTGATGACACCGGCGGACCTTTGGCCGCCGGACCCTCCCCGGGATATCTCCCGGGGCCGCTGACGGGAGCGGATGGCTCTCGTCGACAGAGAGGTGATCCGATGAGTGCTCAGACGTACGAGTGGTATATCGAGACGACGTCCAGTCGCCGAGGTGACCTGGTCGTCGGACCGTGGCAGGATGAGTTGGCCGAACCGGTGGTCGTTATCGATCGACGGGAATTGATGGCGGGACGCCCTAGCGCTACTGCGCGCCGTAAGTCCCTTCACAACCGGTTCTGGGATGCTGCTGTGCTGGCAACTATCGCTGTCATGATCGTCGGGGTGATTCTCGCCCTAGGGCGCCTCGGCCAGATGTGGCAAGGGGATCCTGCCAGTGAGCATGAGGATCATATGGGCGTTGCCCCGGTTGACGCGCATCAACCTGGGGCACCCTCCGATGCCAGATCCTGACGAGGGGCCGGTCGCAGGGGCGTTCGTCTTCGGCGTGTCGCGCGTGGCGACTTGACGCACGGTCCAGCATCGTCCTCGAAAAATCATCCTTGAATACCAGATGTTGTGGCAGGTAGTTTCATGATCCCTATAAGTTGTGTTTTTGGCCCCAGTTAGGAGTAGTCTTCCAGAGCGACGGTAAGCCAGCTGTTCGGAACCTCGTGAGGTTGGGGAAGGAGGCGATGATGCGCTGCCCGTTCTGTCAGCATGATGACTCTCGAGTCCTGGATTCGCGGGTATGCGAAGACGGTACTGCGATCCGTCGGAGGCGGCAGTGCCCGATGTGTGAACGACGGTTTACGACCATCGAACGCATGCAGATGACAGTTCACAAGCGCAACGGCATCGAGGAGCCCTTCTCCCGTGACAAGGTGATCCGTGGTGTGCGCAACGCATGCAAGGGACGCCCGGTCACAGATGCCGATCTAGCTTTGCTGGGACAACGCGTCGAGGACGGTCTACGGGCCCGAGGAGTCGCGGAGATACCCAGCGAGGAAATCGGGTTGGCGATCTTGGGGCCACTGCGTGAACTTGATTCCATCGCCTACCTGAGGTTTGCCAGCGTTTACTTGAACTACAACACCATCGAGGACTTCGCTACTGAGATTGATCGGTTGCGCGACGAATCCTCCGATAAAACGAAGTCCTCGAGTCGTAAACGGCTTTCAAAGCAGGACGAGCCACTGTTCTGACGAGCTGTGTGCCGAGCGTGCCACAGTTCGCACTAAGTACCGACACCAACCACCCGTATCACTGAAAATTCAGAGGGAGCCATGACTGAGACCAAGTCCGCACCACGCAGGACGAGCCGCTCTAAGGGGCTGCACGTTGAGCGCATCTTCAGCACTGAAGGTGTTCATCCTTATGACGAGGTGACCTGGGAACGCCGTGATGTCGTGCAAACGAACTGGCGTACCGGCGATGTGGTCTTTGAGCAGCGCGGGGTCGAGTTCCCCGACTTCTGGAGCGTTAACGCCTCGACCATCGTTACCAATAAGTATTTCCGTGGTGCTCTAGGTACCCCGGCCCGCGAGGATAGCCTCAAGACCCTCATCGACCGAGTCGTCAATACCTATGTGACCACTGGGCGTAAGAACGGTTATTTCGCGTCTGATGACGACGCCAAGGTCTTCGGCGAGGAACTGACCTGGCTATTGGTACACCAGTACTTCAGCTTCAACTCCCCGGTGTGGTTCAACGTCGGTACCACGAGTCCCCAACAGGTTAGCGCTTGCTTCATTCTTTCGGTGGATGACTCGATGGAGTCGATCCTCAATTGGTACCGAGAAGAAGGATTCATCTTTAAAGGTGGTTCTGGTGCTGGTCTCAATATTTCTCGTATCCGTTCCTCGAAGGAACTACTGAGCTCCGGTGGTACGGCTTCTGGTCCAGTCTCCTTTATGCGTGGTGCTGATGCTTCAGCGGGAACCATCAAATCAGGCGGCGCCACTCGTCGTGCTGCCAAGATGGTCGTCCTTGACATCGATCACCCCGATATCGAAGAGTTCATCGAGACCAAGGCGCGCGAGGAGGACAAGATTCGTGCTCTGCGCGATGCCGGGTTCGACATGGACCTGGGCGGGCGCGACATCGTCAGCGTTCAGTATCAGAACGCCAACAACTCGGTGCGTGTCTCCGACGCCTTCATGGCCGCTGTTGAGCAGGGTAAGCCCTTCGGTCTGATGTCCCGCACCGAGCCTGACAAGGTGCTTGACACCGTTGACGCCAAGGAACTTTTTGGCAAGATTGCTCAGGCTGCTTGGGAGTGCGCCGATCCCGGCTTGCAATATGACGACACCATCAATGCCTGGCATACCACCCCGAATTCCGGACGGATCAACGCGTCCAACCCGTGCTCGGAGTACATGAGCCTAGACAATTCCTCATGTAACTTGGCTAGCCTTAACCTGCTGAAGTTCCTCGACGAAAATGACCATTTCGACGTCGAGAAATTCACCAGAGCTGTTGAACTCGTCATCACCGCAATGGATATCTCCATTTGCTTTGCTGACTTCCCGACTGAGGCCATTAGTAAGACGACACGTAACTTCCGTCAGCTCGGTATCGGATATGCCAACCTGGGCGCCCTTCTCATGGCGCTGGGCCTGGGTTACGACTCGGATGGTGGACGTGCCCTCGCAGCTGCCATCACGTCCCTCATGACTGGCGTCTCCTACCGGCGTTCCGCTGAACTGGCTGCCATCGTCGGTCCCTATGGCGGATACTCCGAAAACGCTGAGCCACATCAGGCAGTCATGGCTAGGCATCGTGATGCCAACCGTCAGGTTCACCCTTTGCACAACAATGACACCGCTGTCTTGACCGCCGCCAAGGCAGAGTGGGACAAGGTCGTCAAGCTCGGGCATACCAATGGTTTCCGCAATGCCCAAGCGTCCGTTCTTGCCCCGACTGGCACCATTGGCTTCATGATGGACTGCGATACCACCGGTATCGAACCAGACTTCTCGCTGGTCAAGTTCAAGAAGATGGTCGGCGGCGGCTCGATGCAGATCGTCAACCAGACGGTGCCGCGTGCCCTCAAGAACCTCGGCTACACCCCCGAGCAGGCTGAGAAGATCGTCGCCTACATCGCCGACAACGGTTCGGTCGTTGGTGCTCCTGATCTCGATGAGGCCCACTACGAGGTTTTCGATTGCGCCATGGGCACCCGGTTCATCGCCCCGATGGGTCACGTACGGATGATGGCTGCCGTTCAGCCCTTCCTGTCCGGTGCTATCTCTAAGACTGTCAACCTGCCGGAGTCTTCTACGGTTGAGAATATCGCCGGGGTTTACATGGAGGGTTGGAAGCTTGGCCTCAAGGCTCTGGCTGTCTACCGCGACAACTGTAAGGTCGGTCAGCCTCTCTCTGAGGCCAAGAAAAAGGAAGAGGAAGAGAAGGCCGAGCCGGAAGTTCGCATCGAGTACCGCCCGCGTCGTCAGCGTCTACCGAAGTCGCGCATGGGCCGCACCACCAGCTTCCAGGTCGCAGGAGCCGGCGGTTACCTCACTACTGGCGCTTACGACTCCGGGCGCTTGGGCGAGATCTTCCTCAAGCTTGGTAAGCAGGGATCCACCCTTGCCGGTGTTATGGACGCTTTTTCTATCGCGGTGTCTATCGGCTTGCAATATGGCGTGCCGCTGGAATCCTTCGTTCAAAAGTTCTCCAACCTCAAGTTTGAGCCAGCTGGCATGACCGACGACCCCGATATTCGGATCTCCTCGTCGATCATTGACTATGTCTTCCGTCGTCTGGCCCTCGACTACCTTGACTTTGATGAGCGTGCCGAGCTGGGTATTTACACCGCTGCCGAGCGTGCTCGCTATGTCCAGACGGGTTCTTACCTGTCTGATGAGGAGGATGAGCTTATCGACTCTGAGACCCTCAAGGACACGCCGGCCGACCGCGTCCGGGTGCATGAAGACGGAGCTAACCAGCCCGGTCTTTTCGCAACTCAGGAGGCGGTCGAGCAGATTGGTGAGGCACACACCAGTGCTGAGCTTCTCGAAGAGCAGATCGGTCGTGAAGTTGACGCCCCCCTGTGCTTGACTTGCGGGACGAAGATGCGTCCCTCGGGATCGTGCTACGTCTGCGAGGGGTGCGGTTCAACTAGCGGCTGTAGCTGATGACGCTATGAGCGGGGGCGGGGTGAGAGCTACGCCCCCGCTGTTGTGTCCCACGCCATGTGTGGTCCATAACGGCTGCCAGAGGCTGATAGCTATGCGTTGGATGGCAGGATCGTGAGAGGCAGCTGCAGATAGCGGCGCGACCTACTAGGTTGGAACCATGGACGAGCCACCAGACTTTGCGTTCGATCTGGATCGCAGCACAGCGCAGGCGTGGGACCAGTTCGCCGAGCGTCTGGCGGAGGTCGTCTCTGTCATTGACGACGACGGCGAACTAACGATCTCAACCCTGTCCGCGCGCACCGACACGGCTCCCTTTATACGCTTCGTGCAAGATGATCCTGGTTGCAGCGACGATACCGCGATGATTCTTGCCGAAGCATCCAGCAATAACTGTTTACCGGAGAGTGCATGCCTTACGTCGGGCCAGCTTGACGGCCTGAGATCCCTAGGATGGCAGGCCCCTGGAACCTGCAAGGTCCACCAAACCGATAACTACTGGGTGTACCGCAGTCAGGACGATTCTGAGCAACTTGCCGAATTGGCAGTAACGACTTTGCGTGACATTTTCGGTGTTCCGCATCC
>ERZ501054.118-NODE-118-length-9972-cov-6.605828_pt1 | contig 9972 bp, 7 predicted proteins | sample MGYA00510861_ERZ501054 | MGnify/ENA primary metagenome ERZ501054 (study PRJEB25958, sample SAMN03398586) | human skin metagenome | study: EMG produced TPA metagenomics assembly of the Human Skin Microbiome Metagenome (human skin metagenome) data set. | reverse complement strand
TATCAGGTCTCGGCACATCCGGTTCCGGTTCGCGAACCGTCCCGCCAAACCCCGGCCCATAATCGACAGGGGTGCCGTCACGGAAGGCCGTGGCAGCAGCACGAGCACGCTGGTCAGCGGCCTCGTTCATAGCATGGCCAGCGTGCCCTTTCACCCACTCAAAGGTGACGTCACGGCCGTCGAGCTCTTCATCAATGGGCTCGAGGAGGTCCCGGTTGAGTACCGGCTTGCCGTCACGTTTGCGCCATCCATGACGTTTCCATCCCGGAATCCACTTCGTGCAGCAGTTAATGGCGTACTGAGAGTCACACAAGATCGTCAGTGGCTCGTTGGCGTCACGAGTGGCGCGCAACACGTCGAGAACGGCCTTGAGCTCACCCATGTTATTCGTACCGCGTGGCCAACCGCCGGCAGCCCAGGTGTCGTCGTCGATATACCAGGCCCAGCCGGCTGGCCCCGGATTGTTGAGGGAGGACCCGTCAGCTGCGGCCACTATCATGACTTCTCCTGCTGGTTGGCGACACGATCAAGGTTGTCGACGCCGAAGGCCTGCGGTAGCACCTCGGTCATCGTTTGCACCCCGGCTGGGGTGTCGATGAGCATCGTCGGGCCACCATGTTCCCACAGCAGTTGGCGACAACGCCCACACGGCATGATCGTCTCACCCATAGCGTCCACGCAGCAGAAGGCGAGAAGGTGCCCACCACCCCCGGCCACGAGGTCACTGATAAGCCCGCACTCTGCACACAAGGTGACGCCATAACCAGCGTTTTCCACATTGCATCCGACGACGACGCGACCATCCTCGGCAAGCCCGGCTGCTCCCACTGGGAAGTGGGAGTACGGCACGTAAGCTCGTTTCGTCAGTTCGTGAGCTCGACAGCGTAACGCGTCCCAGTCGACGTCCACGTCACTCCTTGATGTAAGGGGTGCCATCGGAGGCAGGTGCCCTCACCTTGCCAACCAGACCAGCCACAGCGACGATCGTCGCAATGTATGGCAATATGAGCAGGAACTGCGAGGGCATCGGGGCGCTGATCGTCGACAGCTCGGTGGACAGCTGGGTTACGAAGCTGAAAAACAGCGCCATGACGGCGGCTAAACCTGGACGCCAACGACCCATGATGAGAGCGGCAAGAGCGATGAAGCCGTTACCCACCGTGATGTCCTTCGAAAACGACCCGACGGTACCAATCGTGAAGTAAGCGCCACCCAGGCCAGCAAAAACGCCACCGACGAGCACTGCAGACCAGCGCACTCCAGCAACCGAGATACCCACAGTGTCAGCGGCCTCGGGATGCTCGCCAACAGACCGGACCCGCAGCCCCCACTTAGTGCGCCACAGCAGGAACCACACCAGCGGAATGCAGAGGAACCCGATATATACCAGCACAGTCTGGTCGAAGAAAATCGGGCCAAAGAACGGAATCTTCGACAGCCCCGGGATCGCGACTGCTTCCATGATCGGTGCCGTGTTGTATTCCTCGGCGTTCGGAGAAAGCAACTGGGTGTAGAAGAAGCCCGTTAGACCAGATGCAAAAAGGTTGACGACCACGCCCATAACGACTTGGTCGACAAAATATTTGATGGTAAAGACAGCCAGCAACGCGGCAGTCAGCACAGACGCAACGATCCCTACAACAATGGCGGCAAAAATAGACTTCGTGATGGATCCGACGAGGGCTGCCGCAAAGGCTGCCGTGAGCATCTCGCCCTCGATAGCGACGTTGACGACGCCAGCACGCTCACACATGACGCCGCACAGCGCGCCGAGGACCAGCGGAGTGGCCACAGACAAGGTGCCCTGAAGTTGGCCTGCGACCTGGAACGGCAAGCCACGTCCAGCAGCGGCCCAGCTCAGGAACCCGACGATGATGGCGATTCCGGCAACGACACCGGCAGTAACCGTGAGAGTGTGACGGCTGCGCCCCATAAAGAAAGCCCCAGCCGCCAGTAAACACGCGATAGCGCTGACGAGCACAACTGGGAACCCAGACACACTCATAGTGCCCAATTCCTTCCCGGCGAGGGCGTCAGTAAAGGCGAAGTGTGCTTCGCCTGACGTTTTGGTCACCAGGATGAACAGCACCAACGCCATGATGCCGATGAGTACACCCGTGGATAGTCGATGCGTACGGGCCTCACGCGATTCCACCTGTTCAAACTCCAGTTCCTTATCGAGGGCCTCGCTGGCTTCAGCGGGGAGCTCGATACCGGTCTTGGTGATATCAGAGGTGGTAGGCCGGGGAAAACGCGATGCTGGGCTCATGCCAGGGCTCCCTTCGTGGTGGTGTCGGCTGGGACCGGCCCACGGTCACGTTTCTTAGTGCGCTTTTCTCTGCGCGTTTTGAGGAAGGGCAGGATCGTCTTGACCAGCATCGGAGCGGCCACAAACATGACGATCACCGCCTGGATGACCCGAACGAGGTCCAAGGAGGTCTGGGTCATGGCCTGCATACGCAAACCGCCCTGGTTCATAGCGCCCCAGAACAGACCAGCGAGAACGATGCCGAGCGGCTTAGAACGACCCAACAGAGCCACCGTGATGGCGTCGAAGCCGATGGTTCCGACCAGGCCGATAGACAGCTGAGTTGGAGTGGCACCAGAGATCGGACCCAAAGCCACCTCGACACCGGCCATACCGGCCAAGCCGCCGGAGATAATCATCGTCCACGCGATAATGGAGTTGGTATTCATACCAGCGGTAGCCGAGGCATTCGGATTGGATCCGACCGCACGGATCTGGAAGCCCAAAGGAGTTCGATCAAGCAACCACCAGGTGCCCACGGCAAGTAGCAGGGCCAGGAAGAATCCGAGGTGCAACTGAGATCCGGCCATCCGCGGGAACGTGGCGTTCCAGTCGACAATAGGGGCGATCGGGTCGGTACGGCCAGGCATCTGAAAGGCCTTGGTCGTCAGCAACCAAGCCAGCAGACCACCAGCAATGTAGTTAAGCATGATCGTCACGATGACCTCGTTGGCACCAGCGCGGGCCTTGAGGATGCCAGCGATGCCACCCCAGATCGCTCCGCCAATGAATCCGGCAATCACTGCAAAGAGCAGGTGAACCGGCAGCGGCAGCGAGTGGAAATTAAACCCAACCCAAGCGGCCAATGTTGCTCCGGCAATCGCCTGGCCCTGACCACCAATATTAAACAGGCCAGCCTTGAAACCCAGACCAATGGCAAGGCCGCCACAAATGAGGGGAGCCGACTGGGCCGTCGTCGCAGTAAGAGCCTGCCAGGATCCGAAAGCTCCCTGGAACAGGGCCGCGTAGGCCGAAGAAATCTGAGCCCACGAGTCACTCAAAGCGTCAGGACGAGAGAAGAGGTAGCTCCACTCCTTGTTGATCGCGGGATCGGCGGCCACCATAACGATGGCCGAGACGATGAAAGCCAGCACAAACGCTGCGACCGTCACCCACAGATCATTCCAGGGGAAGGAACGGTGCGAGGTAGCCTCAGTCTGGGAAGCGGTAGCTGCCGTCGGAGAGGTGGCCTCTTTCGACGCAGCGGGCTTCAAGGATTCAGTGCTCATTCCGAGACCTCCTTGTGTCCCTTGGCGACGCTGTCACACGCCTCGTCATAACTGAATCCGGCCATCATGAGGCCGAGAACATCGCGGGGAGTTCCCGCCGGTGCGATGCCAACGATGCGACCGCGGTACATCACCGCAATGCGGTCCGATAGCGCCTCGATTTCGTCAAGCTCAGTGGAGACGATGAGCACCGCTGTGCCGTTGTCACGCTCCTCGACTACCCGCTTGTGCAAGAACTCGATAGCACCGACGTCGACACCGCGGGTGGGCTGAGAAGCCACCAGAACACTCAACGAACGCGAAAGTTCGCGCGCCAACACGACCTTCTGCTGGTTACCACCCGACAATGAAGACACCGGCAACGAAGCCGACGGGGTACGAATGTCGAACTCCTCGACACGGTCACGTGCATTGTCAGCGATCCGCCTGAGCTGAAGGTTACCGTGCTTGGAGTACGCGCCAACCTGATTCAGCACGAGGTTCTCAGCGATGGAGAACTCGCCAACAAAACCGTCCCGCTGACGATCCTCAGGCACGAATCCGAGTCCGGCCTCAATAACCTTGGCGGGGGCCGCGCCCGTGGTGTCCTTGCCATCAATGCGGATCGTTCCCGCCGTCGGCTTCATGAGTCCGAGCAGGGAGGAAGCAAGCTCCGTCTGACCATTACCCTGTACTCCGGCGACGCCGAGAATCTCACCCCCCGCAACGGACAATGACACGCCGTCGACAACGACTGAGCCGCGGTCGTCAGCCACGGTGAGGTCCTTGATGTCCAGGCGAGAACCGGTCGGCTTAGCCTCGTCCTTATCGACGACGAGCTTGACGGCCCGTCCCACCATCATCTCAGCAAGTTCAGCCTCGGACTGGTCCGCGCTGGCCTTGCCTACGATGCGGCCACGTCGGACCACAGTGATGTCGTCAGCGATGGCGCGAACCTCACGCAGCTTGTGGGTAATGAAAACGATGGCCCGGCCCTCGTCACGCAAGGTCTTCATAACAGCCATGAGCTCGTCGATTTCCTGCGGGGTAAGCACAGCAGTGGGTTCGTCAAAGATGAGGTACTGAGCGTCGTTGGCTAGGGACTTCAGGATCTCGACACGCTGCTGGACGCCAACCGGCAGGTTCTCGATGACCGAGTCTGGATTGACGTCAAAGTGGTAGCGATCAGACAATTCGCGCACCTTTGCGCGAGCCCGTCGCATCGACAGGATGCCAGCGGTCGATTCTTCCCGCCCCAACGCAATGTTCTCAGCCACCGTGAATACGTTGACGAGCATGAAGTGTTGGTGAACCATTCCAATACCGGCCGCCATGGCCTGCTTGGAATTATCGAAGTGTTGCTCCACCCCGTCGATGTAGACCTGCCCTTCATCGGAAGGCAGCAAGCCGTACAGAATGTTCATCAGGGTTGACTTGCCGGCACCGTTTTCACCGAGCAAGCAGTGGATTCGCCCGGGAACGATGTCGAGGTCAATGTGGTCGTTGGCCGTGAGGGTCCCGAATCTCTTCGTGACGCCGCGCAGGCTCAGCCCATCTTTGAGGGGTGCATTGTCACCGGGTGGGGCGACGGTGGTGTTGGTGGTCACGGGGCAGATCCTTCCACGTCTGGTCCCTGATGTCGCGTGCGCCGACGACGCGCCGACCTCCACAGGAAGTCGGCGCGTCGTCGTCTCACGTGGTTGGCCGCACAGCGGCTGAGCGAACCGAGTTCGCGCTCAGACTCACTTAGGCTGGGCCTTTGAGGTGATTGTGATCTTGCCGGAGTTGATGTCGTCCTTGATCGCCTTCAGCTCGTTCTTAACGTCAGCGGGGATCTTGGAGTCGAACTCGTGGAACGGGGACAGGCCGGTGCCACCGTCTTCCAGGGAGCCGACGTACGGCTTGTTGTCGAATTTGCCGTCCTTGGCAGCCTTAACCGCATCGAAGACGGCAACATCCATACCCTTGAACACCGAGGTGATGATATTCGAGCAGTAGGCCGGCTGGGTCTTGCAGCCATCACCGTCAACCCAGATGGCATTGGCCTTTCCGCCAGAGGACTTCACAGCTTGCAGCGCACCGTTTCCAGCATTGCCCGCCACCGGCAGAATGATATCGGCACCCTGGTTGAGCAGTGCTTGAGCAGTAGCCTTACCACCAGAGACGTTCTGGAACGGGTTGGGCTGCGGGACGAACTGACCGTCCTGCTTCTTGACATCCCAACCGATAGCCTGAACCGACTTGTGCTTCTGCTTGTTGTAGTAGTCAACGCCCTGGGAAAAACCATCCATGAAGATGGTGACGGTCGGGATCTTCATGCCGCCGAAGGTGGCAACCTTGCCGGTCTTGGTCAGTGCGGAAGCCAGGTAGCCGGCCTCAAAGGAAGACTGGGCAGTGTTGAAGATCAGCGGCTTAAGGTTCTCAGGAGGATTCGCCGGGTTGTCGTCAACGATGGCGAACTTGACGTTCGGGTTTGCTTTGGCAGCAGCGAGGGTGGGCTTCTCGAGCAGGAACCCAACGGAGACGATGATCGAGCACTTGGCGTCCACCATGGACTGCAGGTTGGTGGCGTAGTCCTTATCGTCCTTCGACTCGACCTTGGCGGTCTTCACGCCGAGATCGCTCGCAGCCTTGTTGAGACCCTGAAGAGAGGTCTCGTTGAAGGATTTGTCGTTAAAACCAGCAGAGTCGGAGACCATACAGGCCTTAAACTCACCGGAGTTGGAGTTATCCTTCCCAGCAGCAGACGTGGAGGAACCCGCCGAGGAGCCCGTGGACGCGTCCGGAGCCTGCGCGCAGGCCGACAGTGACAAGGCTGCGGCAGCGAAAACGGCGGGAATAGCGAGGTGTAACTTCTTCACGGACTGCCTCCTGGAGCAGACGATGATCCAACGGTGGAAAACCCGTGGGGCATGTGTCGCCGATCGGGCCATAAAACTGTAACCCCTTCGTGGAGAAATCGACACCTTAACGGTCAAACTGGCCCCAAGAAGCGGGAGCATATCGCCTCGACCTTGGGTGGCGCCAGCAATTCATAGGGCGAGCGGGTCCATAGAGCGAACCGGGCTTCAGGCCACCTGATTGACCAGCGCTTCAGCCGCGTCAACGATTGATAAGGTTTCGGCCTGCCAATTGTCCTCTTGACTGCGATAAGGCCCGGTAGCCAGCGAAATCGCGACCGCCGCAGAGCGCAGTCTCAACTCAATCGGATCGACCCGCGAATCAAAGACCGGAACCCACGCTGTCAAAATCTGCCGCATGCGATCGACCTGGGGCACATTCATACGCTGCACCGTAGACAGGTGGGCAACAAGACACGCGAGATCATCGGCCCGGCGTCCTGGCCCGACGGTGTCGACATCGAGGATTCCGCACACGTGGCCATTCCACACGTGGATCTGGCCTTCGTGAAAATCTCCATGGGTGGGTTCGTTCCCTGCCGGCACATCTGACAGCCCCTCGGTAATGATCTGGGCCATCCTTTCTAACCGTTCACTCTGGTCCGGCAGGGCAGCTGCGACCATACGGCAGTAGTGAGCAACCGATTCACTCCACGGTGACCGGCGCGGAAGGTCGCACACCTGCGGAGGTAACTGGTCGAGTAAACTAACAAGGCTCTCGGCGGTGCACGGACTTCCTGGTTCAAATAGCGCCTTGCTAAGTGGGCATCCCGGCAATTCGGTAAGAAAAAGCAGGTTGTCCTCGGTGACGCCGGCCACCCTCGGGCTCGGCACTGACGCGCGGGTCAGCAAGTCGTGGCGCGCCAGCGTCGCCTGGAAGATGCCGTCACGCAACACCTTGACATAGAAGCGTCGATTGTTGACCTCAGCGCACAGCACCGCCCGACGTCGCGGCCGATATCCGATCATGTGCAGATTGATCTGCTGGGCGCTCACCCGGGCGCCAACCAAGTTAAGGTCAGAGATGATGGCTGCCATTTGTTCGGGGTACGCCGCGCGAGAAAGTCCCGGGAGATCAGGGTCGTCAGGATAACGCCAGACGGCGACCTCCCGGGATCCGTCAACATAAATGTCAGCGCGTGAATCAGTCACTGCCGGGCCACTCGCTCGAGCACTCATGCCGAAGAGTTCTTCTCGCTCCCCCGCAGGCCACTGCACCCGAGCCTGATAGGTCGCCGTCGTGGACTGACCAGGGTTCGCGTCAACGTGGTCGAGGTGCCAATCGACGAGCCCTCCACCAGCGTGCCCGACAGCTGCTTTCAACAACTCGCCGGCCTCCGGGCCAGTCAGCAAGACCGCTCCGTCGGCATCTTTTCCGGGAACGCCGAGCCATGCGGGTCGCCTCCTCACGCGCTTGCCGCCTCCCGCTCAGGGCGCGGGATTGTCGACGTCCCCGCTGGCACCGTTGACGCGCCAGGCGCATCTAAGCGACGAATCCTCAGCCACGCTGCACGTAGACCATCAACCTCGGTAACCGTCAGCTCAATATTGGGATCGGGTTCAACATCCTCGTCGTTTTCATCGGGCACGTATCCAACCGGATCGAGGTGAACGTCGACCTGGGCACCCTTAGTGGGCACCTCACCGGTCTGAGCCATGAAATACCCCGCGAGAGTGTCGTAAGGCCCCTCGGGCAGTACCAGGCCAACCTTGTCGGAAAACTCTTCGAGCGTGGTTAGGCCGTCAATATCGCGCTGCCTGACGTGAGCCAGATCAGACGGTTCAACGGTGTCATACTCATCGGTAATATCGCCAACTATCTCCTCGACGAGATCCTCCAAAGTGACGATGCCAGCCGTGCCACCGTATTCGTCGAGCACAATCGCCAAATGAGCATTAGTGCGACGCATCTCGGTCAGCGCCTTAAGCGCTTTGACGGTATCGGGTAGGGAGACGACGGCACGTACCAGTTGGGATACCCGACTGGTACGAATCTGAGGGTTGAGTTCGAGCAGATCTCGAACGTGAACGAATCCAAGCACCCGATCCGCCGATCCGTCGATAACCGGATACCGAGAATGGGACCCGTCGCGAACCACCTGAGCCGCCTGGACAGCCTTCATTGATCCCTGCAGAAAGTCGACCTCGGTGCGCGGAACCATTACCTCGCGCAGGGACTTCTCTCCCACGGCGAAGACCTCGTCAAGGATGGTGCGCTCCTCGTCCCCCAACGTCGCCGAGGAGACGACCATGGAACGAATCTCCTCGTCGGTCACCTCTTCGCGAGCCGCAGTTGGATCACCGCCAAGGATCTTAACGACAAGGTCTGTCGAAACCCCCAGAAACCAAATGATGGGCCGGAACAGGGTAGCAATGCCATTTACCATCGGACCAAGCGCCACGGAGAATCCCTCTGCACGCTGCATCGCCAAACGCTTAGCTACAAGCTCACCTAACACGATCGAAAAGTAGGAAATAATGACCGTGATAGTGACGAGGGCGACCGTTGCAGCCACTGACGCCGACATTCCCCAGGACTCGAATACTGGCGCGAGCTCGCTGGCCAGCGTCGCACCACCAAAGGCCGAGGCGAGGAAGCCTGACAAGGTGACGCCGATTTGCACCGCAGAAAGGAAACGATTGGGATTTGATTGCAGCTTTTGAATGGAACGACCGCGAGATCCGCGGGTCGCCGCCAACTGCTTGATCTGGGAATCGCGGAGGCTCACCAGCGCCATCTCGGCAGCCGAAAACACCCCGCCCACGAGGATGAACAAGAGAATAAGGGCGGCGTTCTCAAAGACCTCAGCCACGGGCCTTCACCATTCCTCTCTTCACAGAGGCAATAACGAAGGTGGCGTGACTATCGCCCTCCCGGTCATCGTTGTGCATAAGACAAGAATAGGAGCTCAGCCCGGCAGAACTCCACGGCAGGACGCCTCAGGGTGAGAGGTTGTGTCCTAAGATGTCCAGGCTCCACCACGTCGATACTGCCGAGATGACGAGGACGAACACCGCTTGAAACCATCTCGGACTCCGGTCAAGCAATCTCGCCACTGGCAGAAATGCCGGAAAAGCGGGCAGCAGAAATCGGGCCTTGGAGTTGAAGTACCCCTGCATGTGACCAACGAAGATCACGGTCACAAGCACGTATCCCGTCAACCACACCTGTTCGCGTCGAACTGCCATGACGATGCCAAGGGCGAGATACATGCACCAGGTCAGGGCGACCAAGCCGGTATACCGCCAGTCGAACGGAACGTGATCCATCCGCGAATGAAGGTCTTCCCACGTGTCAAGCAGGGTCCCCATCTCGCTCCCCCACGCCTTCTGAACAAGCAGGTAACCATTCCATCTACCAGTGCGATGAGCGACGATAACAAACCAGGTCAGCAATCCCAGCGGGCTCAACGCCATCCCGACGAAACGACGCCACCGCTGCCCCGCTTCAGCCTTCGTACACAGGCTCGTCAACCACGCGATACCGAGGACGATGCACACCGGGGCGACGGATGCCCGGAACAGACCGGCGACGCCGACGAATGCCCCGGCGAGG
>ERZ501054.117-NODE-117-length-9994-cov-5.612235_pt1 | contig 9994 bp, 6 predicted proteins | sample MGYA00510861_ERZ501054 | MGnify/ENA primary metagenome ERZ501054 (study PRJEB25958, sample SAMN03398586) | human skin metagenome | study: EMG produced TPA metagenomics assembly of the Human Skin Microbiome Metagenome (human skin metagenome) data set. | reverse complement strand
CAATAGCTCGCCAGCTCGGATGCCGCTCCAGGCACCGGAGCTCTGAGGCATGAGTCCGGTGGCAGCGGCGGCCTCGGGGCTGCCTGGGGCATGGCCAAGTACGTCGATGCGTCCAGAGTCGGGAGAGATGAGAGATGTGCAGCAGCGCATCATCGTCGTCTTACCCGCACCATTGGGGCCTAGCACAGCGGTGATAGCGCCGGTGACAGCGGTCAAACTCAGAGCATCAAGGGCAATAACATGACCGAAGGTGACCCTCACGTCCTCGAGAAGCAGGACTTCTGTTGGAGCGTGAGGGTCCAGAGTCAAAGGGGTTTCCGGCACGACGGCCAGTGTAGAACCCTTCTGCCAATTACGACCCGCTGCCAGCCTCCTTAGCGACGACGCCGAACTCGTCAGGATCCTTCGTCGAGTCAATTCTCATGCCGTAGAAGGAACGGTAGACGAAGACGCAAGCGACGAGGATGAACACCGCGGCAAGGATGTAGGTCAGCAAACCGACACCAATCGACACTGCCAACTCCACAGCTAGCAGGCCGAAGAGAGTCGTAAACTTAATGACCGGGTTAAGGGCCACCGATGAGGTGTCCTTGAATGGGTCGCCAACGGTATCACCAACCACCGAAGCGTCATGCAGCTCAGTGCCTTTGGCATCCAGGTCCACCTCAACGATCTTCTTTGCGTTGTCCCAAGCGCCACCGGCGTTGGCCATGAAGATGGCTTGGTAAAGGCCGAAGATGGCAATCGAGATCAGGTACCCGATGAAGAAATACGGATCGACGAAGGCGAACCCGAGGGCTGCGAAGAACACACCCAGGAAGATGTTGAGTATGCCCTTCTGGGCATACTCGGTGCAGATCTGGACGACCTTCTTGGAGTCTTTACTGGAGGCCTTGGTGGCGTTCTGATCGAGCTGCATATTGTTCTTGATGAACTCGACGGCCCGGTAAGCGCCGGTCGTGACAGCCTGCATCGAGGCTCCGGAGAACCAGTAGATGACGGCGCCGCCGGTGATGAGGCCGAGCAGGAATGGGGCGTGGGTCAGGCCTAGTTTGTTGACCTCAGCAGCATTCGATAGGCCCTCGGTGAGCATCATGATGATCGAGAAGATCATCGTGGTCGCGCCAACGACAGCAGTACCGATGAGCACCGGCTTGGCCGTGGCCTTGAAGGTGTTACCAGCGCCATCCTGAGCTTCCAAGATGTGCTTGGCGATGTCCCACCTGGGGGCGAATCCGTAGTGCTTCTTGAGCTCGTCGGAGACGTTCGGGATATCTTCGATAGTCGACAGCTCGTAGACGCTCTGGGCGTTATCGGTCACCGGACCATAAGAGTCGACAGCGATCGTCACCGCACCCATGCCGAGGAAGCCAAAGGCGACGAGACCGAAAGCGAAGACTGCCCACTTGACTTCGCTCATAGCTCCCATGTCGCCCAGGCCCGAGCCGGCGCCCGAGACGAGGAAGGATGCGCCCATGAGGGCGACGATGATGATGCCCAACCAGAATCCGGAGAAGTTACCGGCGACCAGGCCAGATAAGATGTCCAAGGAAGCGCCTCCCTCTCGGGCACTCGTCACGACCTCACGCACGTGACGAGAATTCGTTGAGGTGAAAGCCTTGACGAGCTCCGGAATGAGGGCACCGGCCAGGGTGCCACAGGAGATGATGATGGACAGCTTCCACCACATCGTTCCGTCTCCCATTGAACCGAGCATCCACCGGGTAGTCAGGACGGTCAGCAGGATTGACATCACCGAGGTAATCCACACCAGGGAACTCAGCGGCTTCTCGAAGTCCATCTCCGAGACCGTGCCGTAGCGGGCTTTCGCGACGGCGTTGTTGATGAGGTAGGACACGAAAGATGCGATGAGCATGACAACGCGGACGACGAAGATCCACACCAGTAATTGGACCTGTTCCGTCTGATCCGGAACGGCTCCCAGTACGAAGGTGATGAGGGCCACACCGGTGACGCCGTAGGTCTCAAATCCATCAGCGGACGGTCCGACTGAGTCGCCGGCATTGTCACCGGTGCAGTCAGCGATGACACCCGGGTTACGGGCGTCATCTTCCTTGATGTGGAAGGCGATCTTCATGAGGTCAGCGCCAACGTCAGCGATCTTGGTGAAGATACCGCCAGCGATACGTAAGCAGGCCGCGCCGAGGGACTCGCCGATGGCGAATCCGATGAAGCACGGGCCAGCGAGATCGCCGGGTAGTACCAGCATGATGAAGAGCATGAGGGTCAACTCGACGCTGATGAGGACCATGCCGATGCTCATGCCAGAACGCATGGGAATGTCGAAGGTCTCCCATGGGGAACCGCGCAGTGACGCATGGGCGGTACGGGAGTTCGCGAAAGTGTTGACGCGAATGCCATACCAGGCGACTCCGAAAGATCCCGCCATCCCGACAAGGCTAAACAGCAAGATGATGAGCACCTTGGCGCCCATGTGTTCGAGGAGCAGGAAGTACACGACGATAATCGCAGCGATGAAAGCCCACAGCAGCATGAGGAACTTGGCCTGCTGCTTAAGGTAGGTCTTACAGGTTTCGTAGATGAGTTCGGAAACCTCATGCATCGCCTCGTGGACGGGTAACTTTTCCAGCTTGGAATACGTCACCAGACCGAATCCCAAACCGAACAGGCAGATCACCAGTCCGATCCACAGCAGGGCAGTCCCGGAGACGTTTCCGACGTGCTCATTGAGAGGAGGCAGCTTCAGATTGGCCTCACCGCCACCTCCTCCCTTGGTCTGCCTGCCGGAACTGCATCCAGCTAGGGCGAGGGTGGTAAGAAGTATGGGCAGTGCGCAGCCACGTAGGCGCTTCATGGGGAAACCCCCTTGTCAACCGTGTTCACGATGCTGTCTCTCTCCTGAGAGCTCTCGTGCACCTGCATCCGTGCAGGCCTTACTTCTAACCGTATGACGTGATGGTCCCCTTGTCAGCAGTCAGAGTCGTGATGTGCAGAATGTCACCGGGCGAAGCGGGTATCGCTCATAGGCACAGCGCGGCTCGGTATCTGCGGCTCACAGGAGGGATTTACGGTCGGCACTCGGGCCGGTGCCGTCGTACCCCGGATGACGAGCTCGGGTTGCACCAGACGCTCACCGAGGAAGGCGGTGTCGCCGCGAATTGACCCCATGAGGGATTGGACCGCCATCGTGGAAATAAGCTCGACGTCTTGACGAAGACTCGTTAGTGGAGGATCGGTGTACCTCATGAGGTCCGAGTCATCGCACCCAATCACTGATACATCATCGGGAACCGATAATCCTTGCGCCCTTGCGGCGCGAATCGCTCCCAAGGCCATCAGGTCAGAGCCGCAGATGATGGCGTTGGCCCCTTGGCCGAGCAAATCAACAGCAGCACGAGCCCCGCCGTCAACAGAAAAGACCGTATTGCTGACGGTGACCCTGCCCCGTCCCTCGAGATGACGATCCATGGCAGCCCGCAAACCCTGTTCCTTACGTTGCACCGGAACGTATCGTCGCGGACCGACGGCTAGACCTAGGTGCTTGTGACCTAACCCAACCAAGTGCGCAACGGCCTGATCCATGGCAGATACATCGTCGTCACTGATCTGGGGAACCGCAATGCTGGGGGAGTAGCCGTTGACAAGAACCAACGGCAGTCCGACGTCAACCAGTTCGTGGTAGGTAGACATGTCTGCCGTGGTGTCGGCGTGAGACCCCGACATGACGATGATCCCGGCGACCTGACGCGACTGCAGAACCCGGATGTAGTCATCCTCACGCATGCCACCGGGGGCTTGGGTACACACCGCAGTGGCGTACCCCTCCCTAGAGAGCAAGGTCTCAATGGCTTGGGCGTGATTCGCGAAGACCGGATTAGTGAGTTCAGGAACGATGAGCCCCACCAGGCCGGTAGCGACGGGTTTGAGATGGGTGGGGCGTTGATACCCCAGTACGTCGAGGGCGGTGAGGACACACTGCCGGGTGGGGCTAGATACCCCAGGCTTGTCGTTGAGGACTCGCGAGACGGTCGCCTGGCTTACGCCCGCTTGATAGGCAATGTCAGCCAAAGTTGGTCCGCTCATATTTCCTCCCGGCAACGTGTCAGCATCATTTGACGGCTCCGCCGGTCAGACCGGAGACGATGTACTTCTGTAGCCATAGGAATAACACCATCGGGGGCAGGGCGGCGAGGACAGCGCCGGCCGCGAAGACACCCCAGTTAGAGCTGGTTTCGGTGGACACGTACTGGTACAAGCCGATGGCCAGGGTGGAGGTGTGCGGGTCAGCGCCGAGGATCACTGAGGCCACGACATACTCAGTGAAGGAGCCGATAAAGCTCAGTAGTCCGACGACCGCCAGAATGGGGGCTACTAACGGCAGGATGAGGGTAAAGAATATACGGGCGTGGCCGGCACCGTCCACTCGTGCTGCCTCGTCAAGGGATTGTGGCACGGTGTTGAAGAATCCGTACATGAGGTAGGTATTCGCTCCCAGAGCGCCGCCCAAATAGACCATGATGAGAGCCAATCTTGACCCGATGCCCAACACCGGGTAGACGTCACCGAGCCAGGTAAGCAGTAGGAAGATGGCGACAACCGTCAGCAGCTGCGGGAACATTTGCACCAGCATGAGGGTCAACAGCCCGCCACGGCGTCCTTTGAAGCGCATTCGAGAGAAGCTGTAGGCGGCAAGCGCTCCCAGGAAGAGGGTTAGCACTGCGGTGACAGCGGCGATGATGAGGGTGTTGAGGTACCACTGCCCATAAGGACGCACCGGGTCACTCACGAGTTTGGAGTAATTCGAGAAGTCGATCTGGGAGAACAGCTTGTTCGAACCAGTCAGGGTGCCACCCGGTGCGAGGGAGACCGAGAGGACATAGACCAGGGGGAAGGCCGCGAAGACTACGGCGATGATGCCAAGGAGGTGACGCCACCACTGCGACTTGAACCGCTTAGAAAACGGGGTGTTGCGGTTGGCATCTTTGATTGCAGAAGACACCGTTGCGGTGCTCATCAGTTGACCTCCTCAAGGGATTTGGTCTGGCGGAACCCGAGCCAGGAGATCACGCCAACAATGATGAAGATGATGACAGAGAAAGCGCTCGCCAGGCCATAGTCGCGTTGAGCTCCAGAGAAGGCAACCTTGTACACCATCGAGATAAGGATGTCGGTAGCGCCGACGTCGAGGCTGGTGTCGGTGAACCGGGGGCCACCGAGGGTCAGCATGTAGATGAGGACAAAGTTATTGAAGTTGAAGGCGAAAGAGCTGATGAGCAGCGGGGCCAGTGGCACCATGAGCAGTGGAAGCTTGATCTTGGTAAAGGTTCGCCAGGTGCTTGCGCCGTCGATCCGAGAGGCCTCCAGAATGTCGGACGGGATGGACTGCAGGGCGCCCGTCGAGATGATGAACATGTAGGGGAAGCCCAGCCACACGTTGACGATAAGAACGGCTGCCTTAGCAATCCAAGGATTAGTCAGCCATGGGATCGATACTCCGCCTAACAATACTTGGTTGATAAGGCCGAACTCTTGGTTGAACATGCCTGACCACACCAGGGCCGACAAGAAGCCCGGGAAGGCGTAGGGAAGCAGCATGAGTATCCGGTAAGTCTGCTGCCCCTTCATAGATGCGTCATTGAATAACAGGGCCAGGGCGAGACCGAGGGCGAAGGTGGTGAGTACCGACAGCACCGCGAAGGCGAACGTCCACGCTGTTACTCGTAGGAATGGCCCACGTACGCCATGGTCGGTGAGAGCCTTCTTGAAGTTGAAGAACCCGACGGTAACTTTCCAGCCTGGCTCTAGCGATTTACCAGAAGCTGAAACGAAATTGCCACGCCCATTGTCCCTATAGACGGTGCCCTTTTTATCGGTCATCGTACCGGCTTTCTTATCGTAGGTCATCGTCGAGATGAACTCGAAGGCTTGCGAGCCGGTGGTGGTGCGGATGAATCCAGCCGAAGAGTCCTTGGAGACGGGAACCCGCAACTGGGAGATCTCGTTACTGCGCTGGGACACCTCGGAGAAAGGGAGGACGCGGTAACCCGGAAGATTCTTGATCTTGCCTAAAGAGTTGAGTTCAGCTCCCTTGACCGGTTCTAGAGGCTGGTCGGGGGTGCCAGCTTGTACCTTTTTGGTGTCGGGGTCAATGACGATCAGGGCCAGCTTGCCGTCCTTTTCGGCGACGCTCGAGTTGTAGGCCGGAGCGTTGGGGACGCGTTCCTGGTGGTTGCGTTGGATGGCGGCGACGGCGTCGTCACGGCTGCCGTTGTGGCCGTCACCATAATTCGTGAAACCCACATAGATCGTATAGGCCATCACGCCTACCGAGAAGAAAACCATGAAGATGATGCCCGGTGCCAGATACTTGGCGGGCAACATCCGGTTGGGTGGCACGTATATGACGGTGACGATGATGGCGACAGCAGCGATGACGATGGCCATCAGGGGTGAACTGTGAGCAATAGCGGTCATAACGCCGTAGACGGCGATGGCGTCGAGGATGCCGAGCAAGGCGATCTTGGTGATCCAGGCCCACAGCGACCCGGAGTACTTGCCGCTCGCTGCGGCGACACGTTTTTCTCGGGCCTTGCGATTGATGGTTAACGATGACGACATGATGTGGGGATTCTCCGATTCCACGGGTCATAGGAAACGCCGTCATTGGCGTTGCGAGGGTGGGGCATACTATGCGGTATGCCCCACCAGATAGCTGCGATCAGCCCTTCTTGATCTTTTCGTCGATGGCCTTGACCATTGCGTCCCAGGTGGCCTTCGGGCTAGAGGCCTTGCCGCTGATAATCTCGGCCTGAGCAACGCCCCAGTCGGCCCACACTGAGCCCATGGCCGGGATGTTTGGCATCGGGACGGCCTTTTGACCGACGGCACCGAATGCGGCGACGTCTTTATCAGTTTTGGCTTTCTCAAAAGCCTGCTTGCTGGCCGGCGGACGGTGTCCAACTTTGAACAGTTCGGCTTGGACGTCGGGGTTTCCTATGTACTCGACGAGGAATTTTTGAGTGGCGACGGCGTCTTTAGTCTTGGCGCTCATCCAGAACCCCTGGACGCCGACGAACGGTGTGGCGGGCCGATCACCTGCTGAGGGGACCTCGCTGATCTCATACTTGATGCCGGCCTTTGTGAAACTGTCGAGGCTCCAGGGGCCGGTGAGGATAAATGCTGCCTGGCCCTTAGCAAACAGATCCTTCGATATGTCTTGAGACACGTTTAGGTTGAAGTTCTTGGTCTTGCCTTGATCGGCTAGCCAGGAGGCAAATTTCTCGCCGTTGGTACCTCCCATGGCGACCTTGCTGGAATCGAATCCTTTGTCCTTGAGCTCAAAGACCGGAGCCCCGAAGGAGGCCTGGAATGGGTACAGGTGGTACGGATCTGACTGCTTGGGATCCAAACCGACGAGGAAGGGGTACTTGGCCCCGGACTTCTTGCCCATCTCGATCATGTCGTCGAAGGTCTTTGGGGCGTCCTTGACGAATTTGGTGTTGCGAACTAGGGCGATGTTCTCGGTGGCGTAGGGGATGCCGTAGATCTTGCCGTTGACGGTAAACGCCTGGATGGCGACGTCCTGATAGGCGGAGGTTTCACCGAGCTCCAAGGGGGCGACAACGCCATTTTGGACCATGCGCCCGGTGGCGTCGTGGGCGGCGATGGCGGCGTCGGGGCCCTTGCTGGTGGGCACCTGGGTGATGAAGTCGTCGGGAATCTTGGCGAAGTCCTTGACGGCTAGTTTGACGGTGACGCCGGTGTCGGATTTGAACTGCTCGGCAACTTTGCGCAAGACGGGCTCACGGTTGGAGTCGGTCCACACCAAGATTGAGCCGGTGGCTCCAGCTGCGGAGGAGCTCTTACCTGATGACGAGGACGCGGATGTGGAGGGGGAGTCGTTGCTACCACATGCGGACAGGACGCCGATGGCAGCAACATTGAGGCTTCCAAGGAGCATTGAGCGACGGGTCATGTCGGACATGGGGTCACACCTTTCGAGGCAGCTCGACCCTCATCGTCGAGCGAGCGTTCTTGCATCAGGAGGACATTTCGTTGTCACTGCCTTGCAAGCTGACGCGATTCTTGCAAAATCTTTCATGGGTGTCCAGGGTGTTTGATGTGAGTTTTCTCTCAGCGTGTGTATGCATGTGAGATGCGGTTGGGGCTGTCGTTCCTGTTCTGTATGTCGGTGCGATGACGGCAGTAATTATTGGGTTTTCGAAGAGTAGGCTGCTCGCAGCTTCGTCTTAGGGCTGACTTACTTGCACCAGTCCTCTTTTAGGCAACAATGGAGTTGTGAAAAATTCGACCGACACCGAGGTGGCCGTCGCAGGTCGCGACATCGTCGGCGAGCACGAGCAGGAGACTGCGGACAGCCCCACGAGAGATCGTGTGATGTCGTCCATCCTGCACAATGGCCCGTCGACGGCCAGCGAGCTAGCCGATCGTCTTGGTCTGACAGCGGCGGCGGTACGTCGCCATCTCAGCGCTCTTGTGAGTCAGGGCCTTGTCGATTCCCGTGAGAAGAAGGTCTTTGGAGCTCGCGGAAGGGGCCGACCTTCCCGCGTCTTCTTCCTGACCGATCACGGGCGTGCCGACTATTACACTGCCTACGACGACCTGGCGATATCGGCCCTTCGACAACTTGCCGATGCAGCGGGCCCCTCTGCTCTTGACGCGGTGGCTAAGGCTCGAGTCGATGACATCGAGTCGCGTTACCGAGCGCTGCGTCAGGCGCGCCCCGACGAAGTCCCGGCTCAGCTGCTGGCTGAGGTACTGTCGGCCGACGGCTATGTGGCCACCATTCAACCAGCTGGTGCGGGGCAACAGATCTGTCAACATAATTGCCCCGTAGCGGAGGTGGCCAAGGTCTTCCCGCAGCTGTGCAATGTCGAGACTCAGCTGTTTTCGGAACTCCTTGGGTCTCACGTTCAGCGGTTGGCGACGATCGCGCACGGTGACGGGGTATGCACTACCCACGTTCCCGTCGATGTTGAGATTACTCGTCGGGCACTAGCCGAGCCGTCCAAGAGTCCATCCATCCGAAAGGACCATTCATGACCCAGGTTGACACTCCCGCAAGCCTCCCGGGCGCCGGTGCCAGTCAAGACGAACACCTGGCTGCCCTGAGTGGCTACAAATATGGTTGGCACGACTCTGACGCTTACGCCGCGGCTTCCCGGCGCGGACTGTCCGAGGATGTCGTGCGTGGCATATCGGCTATGAAACATGAGCCACAGTGGATGCTCGATATGCGTCTCAAGGCTCTCAAGCTTTTCCAGCGCAAGCCGATGCCGACCTGGGGTGTCGACATCAGCACGATTGACTTTGACCAGATCAAGTACTTCGTGCGTGCTCAGGAGCGTCAGGCAGCGTCCTGGGAGGACCTTCCCGCCGATATTAAGAACACCTACGACCGTCTGGGTATCCCGGAGGCTGAGAAGGATCGGCTGGTTGCCGGCGTTGCCGCCCAGTACGAGTCTGAAGTGGTTTACCACAAGATTAACGAGGAGCTCGGCAAGCAGGGTGTCGTCTTCCTCGACACTGACACTGCGCTCAAGGAGGAGCCTGAGCTCTTCCGCGAGCATTTTGCCAGCGCTGTCCCGCTCGGTGACAACAAGTTCTCCGCCCTCAACTCTGCGGTGTGGTCGGGTGGCTCCTTCATCTACGTGCCCAAGGGCGTCCACGTCGAGATCCCGCTGCAGGCCTACTTCCGCATCAACACGGAGAACATGGGCCAGTTCGAGCGGACGCTGATCATCGCGGACGAGGACTCGTACGTGCACTACATCGAGGGCTGCACCGCCCCGATCTACCAGTCCGACTCGCTGCACTCTGCCGTCGTCGAGATCGTGGTGAAGAAGAACGCCCGCGTGCGCTACACCACCATCCAGAACTGGTCCACGAACGTGTACAACCTCGTGACCAAGCGCGCCGTGGTCGAGGCCGGCGGCACCATGGAGTGGATCGACGGCAACATCAGATCGGAAGAGCACACGTCTGAACTCCG
>ERZ501054.114-NODE-114-length-10026-cov-10.665329_pt1 | contig 10026 bp, 6 predicted proteins | sample MGYA00510861_ERZ501054 | MGnify/ENA primary metagenome ERZ501054 (study PRJEB25958, sample SAMN03398586) | human skin metagenome | study: EMG produced TPA metagenomics assembly of the Human Skin Microbiome Metagenome (human skin metagenome) data set. | reverse complement strand
CGTTGTGTGGCCGGTTGCGAAGTGGTTCTTCACGGTCGTCGGAAACATCGTGAAGTGGCTGTGGAACAACGTGGTGTCGCCCTACTTCGGGCTGATCCGCGGCATCGTGACCACGGTCTTCAACGTCTTCAAGAACGTTGTGTGGCCGGTTGCGAAGTGGTTCTTCACGGTCGTCGGAAACATCGTGAAGCTGCTGTGGAGCGGCTTCTTCAAGCCGGCCTTCGAGTCGATCAAGCGACTCGTGGGGGCAGTGTTCGGTTGGTTCCGCGACACGGCGTGGCCGATCGTCAGGACCGTATTCGGCTGGATCGGCGACAAGGCGAAGTGGCTCAATAACAACGTCTTCCAGCCCGTTTTCTCCGGGATCAAGAAGGTCGTGGGCGGCGTCGCCGCCTGGTTCCGCGACACCGTGTGGCCGATCTTCCGCAACGTCTTCACCTGGATCGGCGACAAGGCCAAGTGGGCCTACGACACCCTGCTGAAGCCGACCTTCGACAACATGAAGTCCGGCATCAACAAGGTCAAGGACACGTTCCAGACCGCCGGCGCGATGATCGGCCGGGTCTTCGACAAGCTGCGCGGCTGGGTGTGGACGCCGGTCGACGTGATCCTGAACGGCATCGTCGGCAAGGCGCTCATCGGGAACCTGCGCAAGATTCCCGGGGTCGACAAGATCATCCCGCCGTTCCCCTACATCAAGCGGCCCTACTGGGCTGGCGGCTGGACGGGCCCGGGCGGGAAGTACGACCCGGCCGGTGTCGTGCACGCGGACGAGTTCGTGGTGCAGAAGGCGTCCCGGCGCAGCATCGAGCAGTCCGCGCCCGGGTACCTGGACGCGCTGAACCGCTTCGGTGCGCGGGCGTTGTCGGGCATGGCGGGGTACGCCACCGGTGGCCGGGTCAAGGGCTACGCCAACGGCGGTCAGGTCGGTGGCGGCGGGGCACACACGTGGCCGCAGATCTGGGAGTACGTGCGGACGCGTTTCCCCGGGGTGTACAAGACGTCCGACTACCGCCCGGGTGCGATCAGCGCCGCCGGTCCGCCGAGCTCGCACGGCTTCGGTACCGCGATCGACATCGGTGGCCCGCCGTCGGTGCTGAAGCAGGTCATGTCCCACATGGCCAGCAACTTCGGCAAGAACATGCGGGACCTGATCTACACCCCGCTGTGGGGCAACCGGATGATCTACCAGGGCCGGTGGATCAACGCGCCGGCCGTGACGGTCGCTGGTCACAAGAACCACGGGCACATCGGCCTGATGCCGGGCAAGACCCTGAGCGGCGGTGCCGCGATGGGCGGGTCGGGCGATGCCGGCGGGTTCGGGTTCGACCTGCTGTCGCCGGTGATCGACGGCGCCAAGGGCCTCCTCGACGGGGCGTTGAAGAAGTTCGTGGGCGGCCCGTCGGAGACGTGGGCGAAGATCCCGGTCGAGCTGGTGAAGTCTTCGCTGTCGGGCATCCGAGACTTCGTGTCGTCGAAGCTGCCGTGGTCGGACCCGGCCGGGGTCGGGACGCTCGCGCCCGGCGCGGGGGTGCAAATGTGGACCGCGACGGTGCAGAAGGCGTTGACCATGCTGGGTCTGCCGCTGTCGTTGACGCAGGCGACGCTGCGCCGGATGAACCAGGAGTCTTCCGGCAACCCGAAGGCGATCAACGACTGGGACTCCAACGCCCGCAAGGGGACCCCGTCCAAGGGCCTCATGCAGGTGATCGACGGCACGTTCAAGCGCTACATGATGCCGGGGTACGGCAACATCTGGGACCCGCTGTCCAACATCCTCGCGTCGCTGCGCTACGTGACGATGGACCCGAAGTACGGCCGACAGGGCGCCGCGTCGGTGCTGCGCGCCTACAACCGCCCGGGCGGGTACGCGTCCGGCACCCTGTCGGCCCAGCCGGGTCTGGCGTGGGTCGGTGAGCAGGGCCCCGAGCTGGTCCGGTTCCGGGGCGGCGAGCGGGTCTACGACGCTCGGGAGTCGCGGCAGATCGCGGCGCGCGACGACCTGCCCCCGATCCAGATCTACGGGGTCCCGATGGACCAGACCGGTGCCGTGGCCGAGGAGATGTTGTTCGCGCTGCGACGCACGGGCCGTGGCCGCTACCCGCTCATGGCGTGAAAGAGGTTGCGATGGCACAGGTTCCGAGCATCGAGCTCACCCAGGACCAGCTCGACCGACTGCTCGCGACGTTCGACACCGACGACCCGGAGGCGGCGCTGCGCGCGTGGCTGAAGAACACGGTCACGCTGCGGGTGCTGGCCGTTGAAGGGCGGGCGCTGCAGGCTGAGGCGAACCAGGTCGCCAACGACCAGCTGCAGGCGCTGCGCGAGTCAATGCCGGCATACGTGCCGGTGGCCGGGGACCGGGACCCGATCTGATGCCCCTGGAGATGACCCACCAGCTCGACGGGTACGAGTTCGGCACCCGCGAGCACCCTGTGGTGATCCTGACCGGCGGCTACGACCCGGGCGCGACCGACAGTCGCACTCAGGACGTGGAGAACCCGGTCGGGGACGGCAACCTGTTCGGGCAGGACTGGCTGACCGCGCCGGAGATGGCGTTCTCGATGGCGGTCGTGCGAGACACCGCAGAGCAGGCGCACGCGGCGCTGGCTGAGTTGGCCTCGGCGTGGCGGGCGGACAAGGTCCGCAAGTCCCCGGGCGCCGTGTCGACGCTGCGGTTCTACCGCGGTGGCCGCTGGTGGCGGGTGTACGGGCGGCCGAGGAAGTTCGCGGCCCGCCCGAAGGAGTTCTCCAAGGAGCGGGTGCAGCTCGTCGAGGCGACGTTCAAGCTGATGCACCCGGTGCTGGAGGTCGACGACGGGCAGCCCGCGAGCACGGTCACGCTGCAGCTGGTCGCGGGCCCCGGGGACGGTGGCCTGGTGCTGCCGGCGGACGTGCCGTTCGACCTCGAGGCGGGCAGCCAGGCCCGGGAGAACTACACGACGGTCGAGGGTGTGCTGCCGCCGGTGTTCGTGGTGACGATCAAGGGCCCGGTGTCCGGGTCCCTCACCGACGCAAGGGTTTACGGGCCCGGCTGGAGCTTCTCGATCGGGCAGCCGATCGCGTGGGACCAGACCGTCCGCATCGACACCCGCACGCAGACCGTCACCCTCAACGGGTCCCAGCGGCCCGGCCTGATCGGCCCCCGGGACCGGCTCACCGCGCGGCTCGCGCTCGGGAACCAGACGATCGGCTTCTCCGGGAACGACCCGACCAACTCCGCCACCGCGACCGTCGCGTGGCGCGCACAGCAACCCCTCTAGGAGGCTCGCGTGGCACTGTCCCCCGCGTACGTCGTCGACGGCGGCCGGGTCCCGGCCCAGATGCTCCGCATGACCCTGTGGGCCTCGACCTCCGGCGCCAACGGTGTATGCCTGCCCGGCGACCTGCGCGTGCAGGCGCTCGCGGTGCCCGGCGGCGCGGTGAACGTCCTGCCCGGCGGCGCGATCCTGTCGAACAGCGGCCGCTTCCCCGGCACCTCGGGCACGCAGTCGTTCGCGGCCGTGAACGCGACGACCGAGCAGCTGACGATCCCCGCGACCGGGTCCGGGTCCGGCCGCACCGACTACGTGATCCTGCGGATCGACGACTGGCACTTCGACGGATCCGCGCAGCCGGCCGACCCCAAGACGGCCCTGTACTGCTCGTTCCGGCGCGTGAGTTCCCTTGCGGGACTGGCGTACCCGTACGTCGCGCTCGCGAAGATCACCATCCCTGCCTCGACGGGGACGATCACGCAAGCGATGATCACCGACCTGCGGGAGGTCGCGCTGCCGCGACGGGAGTCGGTCGCGCGGTTCCGCACCCAGACCGGCGCGGACGACCCGCAGCGGCTCACCTCGACGACGCGGCAGCTGTGGCCGGCCGAGGGCGGGTGGCAGCTGGTCGACGTGCCGGGGTGGGCGACCCGGGTGCAGATCAAGGCGACCTGGTCGCAGATCCTCTACAACGCCGACGCGCAGACGGGTCGACTGTGGCTGTCGTGGGGTGACTGGGTCGCGGCGGACGGGCAGTACGAGATGCGGACCGACACGATCATGTACGACGCGGCGGCGGGGTCGACCAGTCGGCAGACGATCGTGCTGGTGGCCGACATGTACGTGCCCACGAAGTACCGCGGGAAGACCGACGTGCGGTTCGCGTTCCAGGGGAAGAGGGAGATCGGGACGGGGCCGCTGATCGACCAGGTGACGGCGCTCGGGCTCGAGCTGACGTTCCTCGAGGTCGCTGACCCCTCGACCACCTGATGGTCTGGACCTTCCACGCGTGGCGGCTCGACGGCGAGGGCGGGCAGACGTTCCTCGCCGGCGACCTGCCGCTGTCGGACGTGTCGATCACTCGGACCCTGTCCGGCGTCGACGGCATCGAGGCGACGGTGCCGGTGCAGGTCGGCCGGTTGCGCGGCGGGGGCCCTACCGACTCGGTGTTCGTGCCGTGGTCGACCGCGGTGTATGCCGAGGAGGACGGCGCCATCCGGGCGGGTGGGATCGTGACTGCTGCGGACTCTGTGGGCCCGAAGCTCGCGCTGACGGTGGAGGGCTTCACCGCCTACCTGCACGGGCTGCCGTACGCCGGCGAGTCGCAGTTCGTGCAGGCCGACCCGCTGCGGATCGCCCGGCACATCTGGGACCACGCGCAGGCCCAGCCTGGTGGCGACCTCGGCCTCGAGGTGACGACGTCGCCCGAGGCCGGTTCCCCGGTGCGGGTGGGGCAGCTGCCGGTGGAGCAGTGGCCGAAGTACACCGACGGCGCCCAGGTGCCGACGTTGCCCGTCGAGGGCGTGCAGTTCGTCTACCAGTGGGTCACCACGACCAGCACCGGCACGACCCGGACCACGACGCAGTACGGCCGCGCGACCCGCACCTACACCCCGGCGACCGCGACGACGTCGTGCATCCTGCGCAACCGCACCACCAGGGTCGTGACGCAGGACGACGGCACGTCGCTGCCGGCCGGGTGGGAGGTGCTCGGGGTGCTCACCTCGACCGCGGCGCCGAAGAAGACAGAGGAGGGGGAGACGCTCGAGCCGTACAAGCTCGAATGGTTCTCCGACTTCGACCTCGGCGCGAGGTTCGACGACCTCGGCAAGCTCGGCGGCTTCGACTGGGTCGAGGGCCACGCCTGGGACGGTGACGAGGTCCGGCACACGCTGCGGATCGGGTGGCCGCGGATCGGCCGGGTCCGCACCGATGTTCGGTTCGTGGTCGGGGAGAACGTCACGGTCGAGCCGACGCTGGAGGTCGAGGGCGACAGGTGGGCCGACGAGGTGATCATGCTCGGCGCCGGCGAGGGCCGGGCGATGGTCCGCGGCTCCTGGGCCGGTGATCGGACGAGGCTACGGCGCCCGAAGGTGCTGACGGACAAGACGATCCGGTCCGCCTCGGTCGCGAGCCGGGCGGCCGCGCGGGAGTGGCGGGCGTACCAGGCCGACACGGACGTGAAGGCGATCACGGTGATGGATCACCCGAACGCGCCGTTGGGGTCGTGGGAGCCGGGCGACACGGTCCGCCTCCTCGGGTCGGGTAGCGGATGGGCGGCGGACCTGGACATGCAGGTGCGGGTGCTGTCGACGACGTTCAGTCCGGGTGGTGCTACGGCTTCGCTGACGGTGACGCGCGCGGACGGGGGTAGCCGGTGAGCACTCCTGATCCGCGCACCTCGGTCGCGATCCGTCGCCTCGCGGAGCAGCTGGACGCGTTGAAGCGCGGCCAGGCGGCGCAGAACGCCCCCCAGCTCGCTGCCTCGAGCATCGAGGATGGCGCGGTCGAGCAGTACGACGCCGACGGGCAGCTGGTCGCGGTGTTCGGGCGGCAGGCCGACGGCACCAGCGGTGCGGTGGTGGTCGCGGGCCCGCCCCCACCGGCGCCGGCCGGGCTGACCGCGGCCGGGTCGCAGCTGGCGGCGACTGCGACCTGGGACGGCACCTGGGTCGAGTCGCTGACGGCGCCGATGGACTTCGCCCGGGTCGAGGTGCACACCACGACCGGGTCGGTGGTGCTTCCGGACACGATGCCGTCCTCGAGCACCCGGGTCGGGTCGATCGAGTCCGCCGCCGGCGGGTCCCTGACCTTCTCGGCGGCGCCGGGCGAGGTGTGGGTGTGGCTGGTCGCCCGGGCCCTGTCCGGGAAGGTCTCAGCCCCGGCCGGGCCGGTGAAGGTCACGGTCACGGCCGCGGTCGACCCGCTGGTCTTCGACCAGCTCGCGACCGACCTGACCTCGGCCCGGACCCGCCTGTCGCAGGCCGAGACCGACCTCGCGGCCATGAACCGCGACCTGTACGACGCCGGCGGGACCGTCGACCAGATCAAAGCGGCCGCGGACGTGGCGCAGGCGACCGCGTCGGGCAAGAACCAGATCACCTGGTCCACCTCGGACGCGCCCACGCTCGCGGCCGGAACCCGCGCGGGCGACGTCTGGAACAAGTACGTCCTCGCCAGCAACCGGCTGACGATCGTGGCGTCGTGGACGTCGGACGGGACCCGCTGGTCCCCGTCAGCGATCAGCGAGACCTACCTCCCACAGATCAGCATCGGCACCGGCACCTACGGCGAGCTGGACGGTCTGCGGCTCAAGGCCGCGTCGGTGCAGGCCAACACGATCTTGGTGCCGGGATCGGTGGGGACGACGGTGATCGCGGACGGCGCGATCACCTCCCCGAAGCTGGTCGTGCAGGAGGTCTCGGCCGCGATCGCGCAAGTGATCCAGCTCGACGTGTCCCGCCTGACCGTGACCGAGTCGTCGAGCTTCGCGGCCGCGGTGGTCGACAAGCTCTGGGCCAACATCTTCGCCGCGAACAAGGTCACCGCGAACCAGGTCGACGCCGCCTCGGTCGCGTCCGCGGTCGGTGAGTTCGTGAAGGTCAAGGCCGAGAACATCGCGGCCGGGATGATCACCGCGCGGGTCGGGATCGGCACCGACGGCGAGATCTTCGCCGGCGACCCGGCCGGGGCCCGCGCGTCCCTGACGAACGCGGGCATCCGCATCTACGCGCTCGGTGAGGGCGGCGAGGTCTACCAGTCGAGTTCCCTTGGCACCGGGACGAACTCGCTCGAGATCATCCCCGGGCCGGGTGTCGCGCCGACGGCGTCGATCACCCCGGACGGGGACCTGTCCGCGCAGTCCGGGACCTTCCAGCGGGACGTCGTCGTCGCCGGCCGGCCGCTGCTCGGGTCACGCCTCGACGCGGCGGTCACGGACCCGGCGTGGCTGGATGACTTCCCTCGCGGGCTGGTCAGCTACGTCAGCTTCGTGGAGCAGGTGCGGTCGGCGTCTGTCGCGGCCGCGGCCAACGTGATCCTGGGTGTCACTGAGGTGACGCTGGTGCAGGGCCGCTCCTACAGCTTCACGATGCACTGGCGCGCGACGACGACCGTGTCCGGCGACCGGGGCCGCACCGCGGTCAGCTTCCGCCGCACCGTCACCACCGACGGCACCGCCCCACCCGAGCCGGTCCTGGCCGACCCGTTCCTCGTGGAGCAGGCCTACGCGATCCCGCTGCCGGGCACGAACTCCTCGAAGGGCAACATCTTGGGCTCGACGATGCGGGTGGTCTACGCGACCCCGGTCGACGCCGCGAACCCGGCCGCGCCGGTCCGGATGAAGCTCGCGCTCGGCATCGCACAGAACGACGCGACGCTCGCCCCGTCGGTGGACCCGTCACCGCACGCGTGGCACCTCGCCGTGGAGGACCTCGGGCCGACCCCGTGGATCACGCTCGGCACCGCCCCGGGCGGCGTCGGGCAGGCGACCTACACCTCGACGTGGCGCTCGGACGGGCCCGAGTCGTTCTCGACGTACGACACCGCGACCGGATCGAAGATGAGCGGCGACAACTCTGGCTCGATCCTGCGGCAGAACCGGCTTACCAGGCACGGGGCGTTCATCTTCAACCGGCCGGCGAGCGCGGGCGAGCGGGGCAAGACCCTCGACCAGGCGCTCGCGAACGGCGCGGTGATCAACAAGGCCGAGATCTACCTCTACGCCCTCGGGTGGCCCGACAACAGCAACAAGGGCGGCGAGTTCAAGCTCCGCCCCCTGCAGATGCGGGACATCCCGGGCACCGACCGCAACCCCTCGATCAACACGCCGACGGTGGTCAAGTACTACACCGGCGCCGGTCAGGGGCAGTGGATCACGATCCCGACGTCCTGGATCAGCCTCAACAGCCGCGGGGTGCGCCTGGGCCCGAACGACTGGGAGGGCGTCACCGGTCACGGCTACGCGGCCGGCTCGACCCACCAGAACGCCGGCTACCGGCCCCAGCTGCGACTCACCTACACGAGGTAGCAAAGTAATATACACTTGAAGGCATGACTAACTCAAAAAATGCCGAATACCAGCGGGCATGGAAGCACGGGATGACAGTCGCGCAATTGCGGCAATTTCTGGATTTTCACGGCCGAAAATGCGCGATCTGCGAAACCCCGTGGGATGACAGCAAAAGGGGTGGCGGACTTGTCCTGGACCACGACCACTCCTGCTGTGGCTCCAACACGCCAAACGTCCCCCACGCGAAGCGCTACGCCAAGAAGCTGTGCGGCAATTGCCACAGGGGGCTGCTTTGCGTGCCGTGCAACGCGGCGATCGGACAGTTCCGAGACAATCCCGAATTCCTGCGTTCTGCGATTGTCTACTTGAGCCGCGGCAGGCTGACTCGTCTGGATGACCTCCCGAAAGATTCCCCAAGGGGCGAGTCCCACGGACACACGAGACTGACCGAGAGCCAGGTTGCCGAGATCAGGGCGATCCACGCAGCCGGTGAAACGACATTCGCGGACTTGGCAAAACGCTACCCGGCGACCGCGGGGACGATCAGCAACATTGTTCGCGGAAAGACTTGGGGCCCCAACCCCTTCGCCGGTCAGTACGAAGGCACTTGACCTACACGCGATGAAGGGAGTCTCCATGACCCGCACCTGGACCGTGCAGACCTCGTCCTCGTCCTGGCACGACCTCATCGATGTTCCCGACCTCGACGTACGACCCGCTGGCGTGAGGAGCCTCTTATGACGACCACGACTCCCCCGACCACCCCGCCCGGCACGGACCTGCCCGCGCAGGTCGGCGTCGGGTTCGTCGTGGGCCGGTTCCTGCGGTGGGTGCTGGACTCGTCCGACGAGGGCGAGCGGCCCGAGTGGGTGTCGGCGGGCGGCAGCGTGACGCTGACCCCGGCGAGCACGCTGCGCCGGATCGACGACCCGTCGGCGTTCCTGGCGGGCGGGTCGGTGACGCTCAAGATCGACCCGGTTACCGGGCTGCTGACGGACCCGCAGGGCCGCCCGCGGGTGGTGGTCCCGGCCGGGCAGTACCAGGTGAAACCGTCTGTGGACCTTGGGCTTTCGGGTTTCACGGTGGAGGTCACGCAGGCGCACACCCTGGACAACCCGTGCGACCTGGCGAAGGCCGCCCCGGCGCCTGGGCCTGCACCGTCACCGGATCAGGTGGCGCGGCTGGTGGCGGTGGACGCGGAGCTGCTGGCCCGGATCGTCGCGCTCGAGAAGGGTGGCGGCGGCACGGGCGGGGCGTACGACGACACGGCGTTGCGTGCCGACCTGGCGGCTGAGCGGTCGGCGCGCGAGTCGGCGGATGCGGCGCTGTCGGGCCGGGTGGACGGGCTGCCCACGACCGCGCAGGTCGATGCCCGGATCGAGGGTGTGGTGGGTGCGGCCCCGGCGGCGCTGGACACCCTGGGTGAGATCGCGGACCGGCTGCAGGCTGGGGACGACACGGCCACGGCGCTGGCGGCGGGGTTGGCGTCGGAGACCACGGCTCGCACTGCCGGTGACGATGCGCTGCGCACAGACCTGACCGGGCTCGACGGGCGCGTGGACGCACTGGCCGGCTTCACCGACCGCGTGGAGGCGCTGGCCGGCTACACAGACCGCGGCGACGTGACCGGCGCGGTCAACGTCGTCGGCCGCGGGACCGTCGCGCTCACCCTGGCCGGCGACACCCAGATGACCCTGACCGGGCAGGACGGTGACAGCGTCCTGATCGACGCCGACCTCGCCGGTCACACGCTCACCG
>ERZ501054.113-NODE-113-length-10088-cov-4.509020_pt1 | contig 10088 bp, 7 predicted proteins | sample MGYA00510861_ERZ501054 | MGnify/ENA primary metagenome ERZ501054 (study PRJEB25958, sample SAMN03398586) | human skin metagenome | study: EMG produced TPA metagenomics assembly of the Human Skin Microbiome Metagenome (human skin metagenome) data set. | reverse complement strand
TTGGATGGACGACGAGGCCCTCGCCCGCACCCTGGGCACCGGCCGCGCGACGTACTGGTCGCGCTCGCGCCAGGAGTACTGGGTGAAGGGGGAGACGAGCGGGCACACGCAGTATGTGCACGACGCCCGCATCGACTGCGACGGCGACACTGTGCTGCTGATCGTCGACCAGGTGGGCGCGGCCTGCCACACCGGCAACCACAGCTGTTTCGACACCGAGTCGCTGACGTTCGGGATCGACGCGGCGCCGGGTTCCGGGGCCGAATCCGGGTCGGGCTCGACGGACCCAGCAGAATAGACCCGAGACACGAGTCCCGGGTGCGAACTCCGGGACACGCCACAGCTCGAGACCTTCGAAAGGCGGTGCGTCCATGCCCCTCATCCAGATCTCGCAGACGCCGGGACTGTCGGATCGCGTCAAGCGCGAGACGATTGCCGCGGTCACCGAGGCCTATGCCAAGGCAACCGGCAAGAACCCCGACTCGGTCTGGGTGACGATCACGGAGGTTCCGCGTAATCAGTGGGGCGTCGGCGGCGAGCCGCTCGGATGACCGCCACCACCGGCGGGGCCGCCGACACCACGACTCTCGCCGAGTTCCTCGACCTCGCGCGCGATCACCGCGTCGTACCGGTGACGCGCAAGGTCCTCGCCGACTCCGAGACGCCGCTGTCGGCCTATCGCAAACTCGCGGGCGACCGTCCGGGGACCTTCCTGCTGGAGTCCGCCGAGAACGGGCGGTCCTGGTCCCGATGGTCGTTCATCGGCGCGGGCGCACCGTCGGCCCTGACCGTCGTCCGTGGACAGGCGCACTGGTGGGGGTCGGTGCCCGTCGGCGCACCCGAGGGCGGCGACGCGCTCGAGGTCCTCGCGGAGTCATTGCGCCTCCTGCAGACCGACCCACTCCCCGGGATGCCCCCGTTGACCGGCGGATTCGTCGGCTTCATGGCCTACGACATGGTCCGCCGGCTCGAGCGTCTGCCCGAGACCACGGTCGACGATCTGGGCCTCCCGGACATGATGATGGTGCTGGCCACCGACCTCGCCGCGGTCGACCATCATGAGGGCACGATCACGCTCATCGCCAACGCGGTCAACTGGGACGGCTCCGACGAGCGGGTCGAGGACGCCTACGCCGACGCACTCGACCGGCTGGACCGGATGACCGAAGCGCTCGCCGCACCCGCGCCGTCGACGGTGTCGACCTTCGACCGCCCGCGGCCCGAGTTCGCCGCGCAGCGATCGCTCGCGGAGTACAGCGAGATCGTCACCGATCTCGTCGGCGAGATCGAGGCCGGCGAGGCCTTCCAGGTCGTGCCGTCGATGCGCTTCGAGATGGACTCCGACGCCGACCCGCTCGATGTCTATCGCGTGCTGCGCGCATCCAATCCGAGTCCGTACATGTACCTCCTGCGGATGCCCGGCACCGAGGAGCACAGCGACACCGGCTCGCCCGACGCAATCGCGCGCAAGCCGTTCACCATCGTCGGCAGCAGCCCCGAGGCACTGGTCACCGTGGCCGACGGGGTGGCGACCACGCACCCGATCGCGGGCACCCGCTGGCGCGGCGCGACCGAGGAGGAAGACCAACTGCTCGGCAAGGGCCTGATCGAGGACGAGAAGGAGAACGCCGAGCACCTGATGCTGGTGGACCTCGGGCGCAACGACCTCGGACGTGTCTGCGTACCCGGCACGGTCAAGGTCAGCGACTATCGGCACATCGAGCGCTACAGCCACGTCATGCATCTCGTCTCGACCGTGTCGGGGACCCTCCGCGACGACAAGCATGCCCTCGACGCCGTGACGGCGTGCTTCCCGGCCGGAACCCTGACCGGCGCACCGAAGGTGCGGGCGATGGAACTCATCGACGAACACGAGATGACCCGCCGCGGGCTCTACGGCGGGATCGTCGGCTATCTCGACTTCGCCGGCAACGCCGACACCGCCATCGCCATCCGCACCGCGCTGCTCGCGCGCGGTAAGGCGTTCGTCCAGGCCGGCGGTGGTGTGGTGGCCGACAGCGAGCCCGAGTACGAGTACAACGAGGCGCGTAACAAGGCCACCGCGGTGCTCAACGCGGTCGCGGCCGCCTCGACGATGCGACGGGTGGGTGAGAACTCATGACCTCTGACGAATCCGGAGCCGCGGCAGGTCCTGACGTAGAGGCCATCCGCCGCAAGTCCGTCCGGCGCCGACAGGTCGTCGCGGCACTGCTGATGGCGGCGGCCGCAGCGGCCTTCTGGGGTGCGAGCCGGCTGACCTGGGCCACCGTCTCCGCCGAGGACGGGTTGTCCCCGCAGCGCGCGTTCGAGGTCAACGGCGGGGACTGGAGTCCCTGGCTCACGCCGCTGGCGCTGGTCTACTTGGCGGGCATACTCGCGGCGCTGTCAGTGCGTGGCTGGGCCCTCCGAGTCGTCGCGATCCTGGTCGCCGTCGGCGGGCTCCTGGCCGCTTTCCCGGCGATCTCGCTGATCACCGGGGGCACCGACTCTGCGTACGCCGCCGAGGCGGGCAGCATCCCCGATCGCTACATCGTGCTCTTCGTCGACACCAACCCCCTCGCCGCGGTGGTCGTGCTCGCCGGCACCGTGTGTGCGGTAGGTGCAGCGGTCATGCTGCTGCGCGTCGCGAAGGGGGCCACCCGATCGTCGAGATACACCACTCCGGCCGCTCGCCGCGAGGAGATCGAGACCGAGATCTTCGCCGACTACGAGCGTCGTAAGGCCGCCGAGCAGAACGAGGACTCCGCGGCCGCGGAGCCCGATGCGACCCGATCCGGCTCTGCGAAGCCCGGAACGAGCGGTCGGGCGGACGACCCCGGCCCGGCGGCGGAGCCGACGCCGCCCGGAGCGAACGAGCGGATGATGTGGGACGCGCTCGACACCGGCATCGACCCGACCGACCCGAACGACCCCGACCGTCGCTGAACCGCAAGCCGATGACGGGTCGGCGACGGCGACGCCCGGTCGCAGACTCCGACGATGGACGCATCAGCGCGATGAGGTCACTGATCGGCCAACCCGGACGCAACCGGCCCGAACGGCCCGTCTACCCTGAGAACACACGTCGAGGGAGAAGGGAGCAAGTCGCTGTGAGCGTGCCCAACGTTCTCGAATCGATCATCGAGGGAGTGAAAGCCGACGTCGCGGCACGTGAGGCCGTCGTCGACTTCGCCTCGGTCAAAGCGGCCTCCGCCAAGGCTCCCGCCCCCAAGGATGCGCTGGCCGCCCTGCGTCAGCCCGGAATCGGTGTCATCGCCGAGGTGAAGCGCGCCAGTCCGTCGAAAGGCGAACTCGCCAGCATCGGGGACCCCGCCGAACTCGCCCGCGCGTACGAAGACGGCGGCGCGCGCATCATCAGCGTGCTCACCGAGGAACGCCGGTTCCGCGGCTCGCTCGCCGACCTCGACGCCGTCCGCGCCGCGGTCGACATCCCGGTGCTGCGCAAGGACTTCATCGTCGGCACGTACCAGATCCATGAGGCCCGCGCCCATGGCGCCGACGTCATCCTGTTGATCGTCGCCGCCCTCGAGCAGAACGTGCTCGCCTCACTCCTCGACCGCACCGAGAGCCTGGGCATGACCGCGCTCGTCGAGGTACACACCGAGGAGGAGGCCAGCCGCGCCCTCGAAGCCGGCGCCTCGGTCGTCGGCGTGAACGCACGCAACCTCAAGACCCTGCAGGTGGAGCGGGACACCTTCTCGCGCATCGCACCCGGTCTGCCCACGGAGACCATCCGGATCGCCGAGTCGGGTGTGCGCGGCACCGCCGATCTGCTGGCCTACGCCGGTGCCGGCGCCGATGCGGTACTCGTCGGCGAAGGTCTCGTCACCAGTGGCGACCCGCGTGCCGCGGTCCGCGAGCTCGTCACCGCGGGCACCCACCCGTCGTGCCCGAAACCTGTTCGCTGACAACGCGTCCGGGCCGGTATCGGTCCGCGTGATGCTGTCGGCCCGATCGTCTGTGAGTTGAAGTGACCGCTCATCCTGATTCCGTCCGCACCGACGCCGCCGAGGCGACTCCGCTGCCCACCGCGAGCGTCGGGCTCACCACTCGTACCTCGATCGAACCCGACGAGCACGGCCACTTCGGTGTCTACGGCGGGCGCCATGTACCCGAGGCCCTGATGGCCGTCATCGACGAGGTGACCACGACTTTCCAGAAGGTCCGCGCCGACGACGACTTCCTCGCCGAACTGGACCGCCTGCAGCGCGACTACGCCGGCCGCCCGTCGCCGCTGTACGAGGCGAAGCGCTTGTCCGAGCACGCCGGCGGGGCGCGGATCTTCCTCAAGCGCGAGGACCTCAACCACACCGGCTCGCACAAGATCAACAACGTTCTCGGACAGGCACTCCTGGCCCAGCGGATGGGCAAGCACCGCGTCATCGCCGAGACCGGCGCCGGTCAGCACGGGGTCGCCACCGCGACCGCGTGCGCGCTTCTCGGTCTCGAGTGCGTGATCTACATGGGCCGGGTCGACACGGATCGCCAGGCGCTCAACGTCGCCCGCATGCGACTCCTCGGTGCCGAGGTGATCGCGGTCGACAACGGTTCGGCGACACTGAAGGATGCGATCAACGAGGCCATGCGCGACTGGGTCACCAACGCGCACAACACCTATTACTGCTTCGGCACGGCTGCCGGGCCGCACCCGTTCCCGGTCATGGTCCGCGATCTGCAGCGCGTCGTCGGGCTCGAGGCACGCTTCCAGATCCTGGAGAAGGCCGGACGCCTGCCCGACGCGGTGACCGCCTGCGTCGGTGGTGGTTCCAACGCGATCGGCATCTTCCACCCGTTCATCGACGACGCCGACGTCCGGCTCGTCGGCTTCGAGGCCGCCGGCGACGGCGTCGAGACCGGCCGCCACGCAGCGACTTTCACCGGTGGGACACCGGGCGCATTCCAGGGCGCGTACTCCTATCTCCTGCAGGACGACGACGGTCAGACCATCGAATCCCATTCGATCTCGGCGGGCCTGGATTATCCGGGGGTCGGACCCGAGCACGCCTATCTCAAGGACACCGGACGGGCGGAGTACCGGCCGATCACCGACACCGAGGCGATGGACGCCCTCGCGTTGCTCAGCCGCCGCGAGGGCATCATCCCCGCGGTCGAGTCGGCCCATGCGGTCGCCGGCGCCCTGAAGCTCGGGCAGGAACTGGGGGAGGGCGCGATCATCGTCGTCAGTCTCTCCGGTCGCGGCGACAAGGACGTGGACACCGCCGCACGCTGGTTCGGGCTGTTCGACGCCCCGCCGTCCCAGGACGAGGCCACCCTGTCGGAATCGTCGGACGTCCAGAAGCCCGGAGAGCAGGCATGAGCCCACAGTCGATCCCGTCGAAGCTCGGCCCCGTGTTCGCCCGCTGCCGGGACGAGGGTCGCAGTGCACTGATCGGTTACCTCCCGGTCGGTTTCCCGACCGTCGACGAGTCGCTGACCTCGTTCCGGACGATGGTCGACGCCGGTTGCGACATCATCGAGGTCGGCGTGCCCTACTCCGACCCGGTGATGGACGGCCCGACCATCCAGGACGCCGCCGACCAGGCACTGACCAACGGTGTGCGTGTCCGTGACGTGTTCACCGCCGTCGAGGCCATCACTTCCGCCGGCGGCAACGCGGTGGTCATGAGCTACTGGAACCCCGTTCTCAAGTACGGCGTCGAGAACTTCGCCCGCGATCTGGCGGCGGCCGGCGGTGCCGGACTCATCACCCCGAACCTGATCCCCGAAGAGGGCGCGGAGTGGCACGAGGCGGCGGACCGGCACGGGCTCGACCGCATCTACCTCGTCGCTCCGTCGTCGACGACCGAGCGGATCGCCCTCACTGTCGATGCGTCCCGGGGTTTCGTCTACGCGGCCTCCACGATGGGTGTCACCGGTGCGCGAGATGCCGTGTCGGACATGGCTCCCGAGCTGTGCGCGCGGGTTCGCGAGTACTCCGACATCCCGATCGGCGTCGGGCTCGGCGTTCGCAACCGCGAGCAGGCGGCCCAGATCGCCTCGTACGCAGATGGAGTCATCGTTGGTTCGGCGCTGGTGACCGCCGCGAACGCGGGCCAGGACCGGTTGGCCTCGCTCGTCTCCGAACTGGCCGAAGGGGTCCGCTCGCGTCGGGCGTCTGTCTGAACCGGACGCTCTCGTGATCGACGCGGCGGGTCCCGGTCGACAGGTCGAACGTCCCATCCGGTCGGCTAGGGTGACAGCGTGATCGCGCCGACCTCGACGATGCTCGCCTACCTCCCGAGTCCGCCTCAGGGCGTGTGGGAGATCGGACCCTTCCCGCTACGCGCGTATGCGTTGTGCATCATCGTCGGCATCATCGTCGCCGTCTGGTGGGGCAACCGCCGATGGATGGCCCGCGGCGGCCAGGACGGCGAAGTTCTCGACGTCGCGATCTGGGCGGTCCCGTTCGGCCTCATCGGTGGCCGGCTCTACCATCTCATCACCGATTGGAAGACGTACTTCGGTGCCGATGCGCTGAAGGAACCGATCGACGCACTGAAGATCTGGGACGGCGGACTCGGTATCTGGGGCGCGGTCGCGCTCGGTGCGGTGGGCGCATGGATCGGCGCTCGTCGACGCGGCATCCGCCTGCCCGCCTTCGGCGACGCCATCGCGCCACCGATCCTGTTGGCACAGGCGATCGGTCGCCTCGGCAACTACTTCAACCAGGAGCTCTACGGACGCGAGACCACACTCCCGTGGGGCCTGGAGATCTACGAACGCGAGAACGCCGCCGGGTACTCCGACCCCGGACTGATCGACGGCGTGTCCAACGGCGTCGTGGTCGCGGTGGTCCATCCGACCTTCCTCTACGAGCTGCTGTGGAACGTGCTCATCGTCGTGCTCCTGGTGGTCGTCGACCGGTACTTCCGCATCGGGCACGGCCGGTTGTTCGCGCTCTACGTCGCGGGCTACTGCCTGGGCCGGTTCTTCATCGAGTTGCTGCGCGACGACCGCGCGGCCGTCGCCAACGACATCGCGGGCATCCGACCGAACCTCTTCACCGCGGCGTTGGTGTTCCTCGCCGCCGTCGTCTATTTCGTGATCGCGCCCAAGGGACGCGAACAGGGACTGGAGATGTATCACGACGACCGTGCCGCGGAGCTCGCGGAGCAGGGTGTCGCCGGGTACGTCGACGACTGGTACGACGAGGACATCGAATCGGAGCCGAGTCCGGCGGCCGCCGCCGGGGTGGCGACGGGTGCGGCGGGATCATCCCTGTTCGATTCCGACGACCAGGGTCGGAAGGCGGGCACGGCGGGGGAGCCGTCCACCGACGACACCGCCGGCACGGACGACCCGGTCGCGGCCGCACACCCCGTGACCGCGGGCAGCGATGCGGAGCCGGGCGCCGAACCGGACACCGACTCGTCCACCGAACCGGAGCCGGTTGCCGACGGTCCGGTCGAGCCGGGCGAGGACACCGTCGAGGCCGGTGGCGAGGAGCCGGTCGACGAAGCGCTCGACGAGGAAGCGCTCGACGGGGCCGAGTCGGACACCACCACGCACCCCGAAACTCCGACAGACGAAGCGGTCGCGCCCGCGGACGACCTCGGGGCCTTCGAGGAGACGACCTCGGCGACCGAGGCCGGTACCGAGGCCGGAACGCCCGCTCAGCCGGAGACGGCGACGTCGCCGGGGGACGAACCGGCTGCCGACGAGACCGTGGACTCCGCAGACTCCGAGGCCGACACGGTCACCGACACCGTCGATCCCGCTGAGGAGTCGGATACCGACATCCCGACGGACACCCCCACCGACACCACACCGGGTGCCGGTGCCGGTTCCGCTGAAGCGGACAAGTCCTGACGTTCGGTCCTGCCACGAGCTGATCCGTCGGCAGGGTCACAGGTCGCGGGTGACGACGCCTCCCCGGGTGTTCGGATAGGATCGGATCTCACGGTGCGCGATCCTCCGCCCGGTACCGACCGTTCCAGAGCACGCAAGCGCTCAACGGTTCTGACTCAACCCGGTACCGATCTCGGCACGGTCATTCGTACGCCGCGCAATGCTCCACGGGCCAGTGCTGTCCCATTGGACACTCAGCAGCGAGCCGGTTCTCGGTTCGAGTGGAGGTAGTGATGCTGTTTTCTGCGCTGCCGGCCAAGCAGGGTCTGTACGACCCGGAGGCCGAGGTCGATTCGTGTGGTGTGGCCATGGTCACCGACATCCACGGTCGCCGTTCGCATTCGATCGTCGCCGACGGGTTGCTGGCGCTGGAGAACCTCGAGCATCGCGGTGCGGCCGGGGCGGAGACCAACAGCGGTGACGGCGCGGGAATCCTGATCCAACTCCCCGACGAGTTGCTGCGCGACACCGTCGACTTCGACCTACCCGAGCCCGCCGCGGACGGGTCGAACAGCTACGCCGCGGGAACGTGCTTCCTGCCCATGGACCCCGACCTGCGCCGCGCGGCGATCGAGCGGGTCGAGGCCCTCGCCGCCGACGAGGGCATCACCGTGCTCGGCTGGCGGGACCTCCCCGTCGACCACGAACACGCCGACGTCGGCGGGACGGCCGTCGCGTGCATGCCGTACATGATGCAGCTGTTCGTCACCGTCGACCCGGCGCCCGGCGCCGACCGCATCGCCGGGCTCGCGCTCGACCGCTTCATCTACCCGTTCCGCAAGCAGGCCGAACGGGTGACACCGGAGATCGACGAAGCCGGCACCGGGCTGTACTTCCCATCGCTGTCGAGTCGAACGATGGTCTACAAGGGCATGCTCACCACGATGCAGCTCCCGCTGTACTACGAGGATCTGCGAGATGATCGCTGCCTCAGCGCGATCGCCATCGTCCACTCCCGGTTCTCCACCAACACCTTCCCGTCGTGGCCGCTCGCGCACCCCTTCCGGTTCGTGGCGCACAACGGCGAGATCAACACCGTGCGCGGCAACCGGAACCGGATGCGTGCCCGCGAGGCGCTCCTCGAGACCGACCTCATCCCCGGCGATCTCAAGCGCGCATTCCCGATCTGCACGCCCGAGGCCTCCGACTCGGCGTCGCTCGACGAGGTCCTCGAACTCCTGCACCTCGGCGGTCGGGACGTCCACCACGCGGTGATGATGATGGTGCCCGAGGCGTGGGAGAACGTGCCCGACATGGATCCCCGTCGTCGGGCGTTCCTGCAGTTCAACTCCTCGCTCATGGAGGCCTGGGACGGTCCCGCGTGCGTCACGTTCACCGACGGCACGGTCGTCGGCGCGGTCCTCGACCGCAACGGACTGCGCCCGGGCCGGTGGTGGCAGACCCGCGACGGCCGGGTCATCCTCGCCTCCGAGTCCGGTGTGCTCGACGTCCCGGTCGACGACGTGATCAGCAAGGGCCGGCTCGAACCCGGCCGCATGTTCCTCGTCGACACCGAGCAGGGCCGGATCATCCCGGACGAGGAACTCAAGGGCGAGCTCATGAACGCCGAGGCGTACGACGAGTGGCTCCACGCCGGGTTGCTCGACATCGCCACGCTCCCGGACCGGCCGGTGTTCCAGCCCAACCACGACACCGTCGTCCGCCGCCAGATCTCCTTCGGTTACACCGAGGAGGATCTGCGCGTACTCCTGACCCCGATGGCGGCGTCGGGCTACGAACCGCTCGGATCGATGGGCACGGACACCCCGGTCGCGGTTCTGTCGCAGCGTTCACGTCTACTCTACGACTACTTCGTCGAGCTGTTCGCCCAGGTCACCAATCCGCCGCTGGATGCGATCCGCGAGGAGATCGTCACGTCGATGAGTCGCGTGATGGGTCCGGAGCAGAACCTGCTGCGGCCGACCGCGGCGTCGTGCCGCCAGATCATGGTGCACTGGCCGGTGCTGGACAATGCCGAGCTGGCCAAGCTCGTCCACATCAACGACGACGGTGACAATCCCGGTCTGTCGGCGAAGGTGTTGCGCGCGCTGTACGAGGTTTCCGAGGGTGGTGCGGGTCTCGCCGCGGCGCTCGAGGACCTTCGGCTGCGGGCCAGTCAGGCGATCGCCGAGGGGCACACGACGCTCGTGATCTCCGACCGGCTCACCGACGCCGAGCACGCGCCCATCCCGTCGCTGCTGGCCACCTCGGCGGTGCACCACCACCTGGTCCGCACCAAG
>ERZ501054.112-NODE-112-length-10094-cov-5.156191_pt1 | contig 10094 bp, 8 predicted proteins | sample MGYA00510861_ERZ501054 | MGnify/ENA primary metagenome ERZ501054 (study PRJEB25958, sample SAMN03398586) | human skin metagenome | study: EMG produced TPA metagenomics assembly of the Human Skin Microbiome Metagenome (human skin metagenome) data set. | reverse complement strand
AAGAGGCCTTCGTGGCCGCGCTCTCCACCGACGCGGTGGGTGACAAGCCGAAGGGGAAGTGATGGGCGACGGGCAGACCGGGAGTGGGGAGACGATGACCGCAGCGCAGGGCACCAATCCGGTACTGGCGCAAAGCGGCCTGCCCTACGACCTCCCCGACTTCGCGTCGATCTCCGACGACGACTTCCTGCCGGCGTTCACCGAAGCGATGGCGTCGCATGTGGCCGAGGTGGAGGCGATCGCGGCCGACCCCGCGGCACCGACCTTCGCCAACACGATCGAGGCCCTGGAGTCGTCGGGGCGCGACCTGGCCCGGGCGTCGGGGATCTTCTTCAACCTCGTCGGGCCCGACACGAACCCCAGACGCAACGCGATCTCCCAGGAGCTGTCGACGCTCCTGACCGATCATGCGAACACGATCGCGATGAATCCGGTTCTCTTCGAACGGATCTCCGACCTCCATTCGCGCGCCGACGAACTCGATCTCACCGAAGCCCAGCGCCGGTTGCTCGACAAGCGGTACCGGGAATCGGTCCGCGCCGGAGCCGGACTGGACCCCGACGCACAGCGTGAGATGCGGGAGATCGCTTCTCGCCTGGCCTATCTCACGACGACGTTCTCCCAGAAGATCCTCGACGACACCAACGATTCGGCGGTGCTCGTCGACGATGCCGCCGAACTCGACGGTCTGTCGGCCGGACAGATCGCCGCCGCCCGCCGTGCCGCCGGCGAGGCCGGGCACGACAGCGGATACCTCGTCACACTCGAACTTCCGACGAGCCAGTCGGTGCTCACCGAATTGACGAATGCCGATGTGCGCCGGCGGGTGTTCGACGCGTCGGTGGGGCGGTGCGCCCGAGGCAACGAACACGACACCCGGGAACTGGTCCTCGAGATCGTCCGCCTGCGGGCACGCCGAGCAGAGATGCTCGGCTACCGGGACCACGCCGAATACGTGATCGCCGAGCAGACGGCGCCGGACCCGGGGGCCGTCGACGACATGCTGCGCGAGCTCAACTCCTCGGCCATGCGTGCCGGTGGCCGAGAACTCACCCGGCTCACCGAGTTCGCGGGTGACGCGCCGATCGGCCCCGCCGATCTCACCTTCTGGCTCGATCGGGAGAAGCGGTCGCACTCGGCGGTGCCGCTCGACGACTTCGCGAAATACTGCGAACTGGACGCGGTGCTGACCCGGGGTGTCTTCTTCGCCGCGAACAAGCTGTACGGCCTGACCTTTCGGGAGATCACCGATCTCCCGCTGTACCACCCGGATGTACGCGCCTGGGAGGTACGCGACGACGCGGGCGTCGGTATCGGGCTCTTCCTCGGCGACTTCTTCGCCCGGCCGTCGAAACGCGGCGGGGCGTGGATGAACAACATCGTCGACCAGTCGTCGGTCCTGCACACCCAGCCGATCATCGTGAACGTGCTGAACCTGACCAAACCCGATGCCGAACAACCGTGTCTGCTCACGATGGATCAGCTCACCACGCTCTTCCACGAGTTCGGGCACGCCCTGCACGGGTTGTTGTCCTCGGTGGAGTATCCGTCGCAATCCGGGACGTCGGTACCGCGGGACTTCGTCGAGTTCCCGTCGCAGGTGAACGAGATGTGGGCGCTGCACCCGGACGTGCTGGCGAATTACGCCCGGCATCACGAGACCGGAGAGCCGATCCCGGCCGAGCTCGCCGATGCGGCGCGGGACTCGGCGGGAGCCGAGTCCGCGCACGGCACCATCGAGTACCTCGCCGCATCCTCGCTGGACCTGGCCTGGCACCGGTTGTCGGTGGCGGAGGCCGAGGCGGTGGCCGACGTCGAGGCCTTCGAGGCGCAGGCGCTCACCGACGCGGGATTGCACACCGAGCTGATCCCGCCGCGCTACCGGAGCTCGTACTTCAACCACATCTTCGGTGGCGGCTACTCCGCCGGCTACTACAGCTACATCTGGTCGGAGGTACTCGACGCCGAGACCGAGCAGTGGTTCCTCGCCGAGGGCGGGTTGCGTCGGGAGAACGGCCGCCGGTTCGCCGACGCCACGCTTTCCCGCGGCGACAGCGTGGATCCGCTTGTCGCACATGAGGGCCTGATCGGTCGCCGGCCGCGTATCGAACCGCTGCTGCGGCGCCGGGGGCTCGCGGCCTGATCGGGTCCCGGTCATGACGACGACGCGCACCCCGCGCCGGGACCTGTCGGCGTTCGCGGTGCTGAGCATCGTGACCGCGATCGTCGTGATCGGTCTCAAACTGATCGCGTGGCGGATCACCGGCTCGGTCGGTCTGCTCTCCGACGCGCTGGAGTCCACCGTCAACCTCGTTGCGGCGATCGGTGCGTTCGTCGCGCTGCGGGTGGCGGCGAAGCCACCGGACCGGAGCCACAACTTCGGGCACACCAAGGCGGAGTACCTCTCGGCGGTGTTCGAGGGGGTGATGATCGTCGTCGCGGCGGTCGTCATCGTCGCGACGGCCGTCGACCGCCTGCTCCACCCGGAGGAACTGGACGAAGTCGGCATGGGACTGGCGATCTCGGTGGGCGCGACGGTGGTCAACGCGGTCGTCGGCTGGGTGCTCATCCGCGCCGGTCGACGTCATCGGTCGCTGACCCTCGAAGCCGACGGCCGGCATCTCATGACCGACGTGTGGACGACGGCCGGCGTGGTGGTCGGTGTGTTCCTGGTCGCCGTGACCGGCTGGCTGCCGCTCGACCCGCTGATCGCCATCGCGGTGGCTGCCAACATCCTCGTCGTGGGCGGACGGTTGGTCTGGCGATCCGGTGCGGGACTGATGGACTCGGCGCTGCCCGACGACCTGCGCGCCGCGATCGACGCCGTCCTCGCGCGTCACCGCGCCGACCGGATCGACTTCCACGACGTCCGCACGCGGGAGGCCGGCCATGAACGGTTCGTCCAGTTGCACATGCTCGTCCCCGGTGACTGGTCGGTGCAGCGCGCGCACGACCTGGCCGAGACGATCGAGGACGAACTCCGCGCCGCGGTCGACGATCTCACCGTGACCCTGCATGTCGAACCGATCAACGACCCACGCGCCTACGAGGACTGGCGGTTGGACTGAGCGCGTTTCGGCTCGTCGCGCTCAGTGATTCGCCGGCTGGAAGGTGGCCTGGTGGGCGGCTTCCTCGGCGCGGATCACATGCATCACCGCGTTGATGAGGGCGAGGTGGGTGAACGCCTGCGGGAAGTTGCCGAGGTGCTGTCCGGTCTTGGCGTCGATCTCCTCGGCGTACAGCTTGAGCGGGCTCGAGTAGGACAGCAGTCGTTCACACAGCGTCTTCGCCCGCGGCAGTTCGCCGATCTCGACGAGGGCCGACACCAGCCAGAACGAGCAGATGGTGAACGTACCCTCTTCGCCGCTGAGGCCGTCGTCGGTCTCCTCGACCCGGTAGCGTAGCACCAGTTCGTTCTCGGTGAGTTCGTCGGCGATCGCGAGAACCGTTGCGCGCACCCGGGGGTCGTCCGGCGGCAGGAATCGCAGCAGCGGGACGAGTAGTAACGAGGCATCGAGCGCGTCGTCGCCGTAACGCTGGGTGAACACCCCGCGCTCGTTGACCCCGTGCGCCAGGACGTCGGCCCTGATCTCCTCCGCGGTCGCCGCCCATTCGCGCGCGTGCGCCTGCTCGCCGTGCATCGTCGCGAGGCGTGACCCGCGGTCGAGCGCGACCCAGCACATCACCTTCGACGACGTGAAATGCTGCGGCTCCCCACGCACCTCCCAGATGCCGCGGTCGGGGTCCTTCCAGTGCTTGATCGCTTCTTCGACCTGGGCCTTCAACACGGGCCACAGCGTCTCCGGCACCGCTTCGTGCGACTTGATGTTGAGGTACACCGAGTCGAGCATCGTGCCCCAGATGTCGTGCTGTGCCTGGTTGTACGCGCCGTTGCCGATACGGACCGGCCGTGCGCCGTCGTAGCCCGAGAGATGGGTCAGCTCTTCCTCTTCCAGGGTGCGTTCGCCGCCGACGCCGTACATCACCTGCAGCGGATGACGTTCCCCGTTGGTGATGCCCGAGACATCGGCGATGAAGGAGAAGAAGTCGTCGGCCTCGCGGTCGAGACCGAGCGTGTACAGACCCCACAGGGCGAAGGTCGAGTCCCGCACCCACGCATAGCGGTAGTCCCAGTTGCGTTCGCCCTGAGGCGTTTCCGGCAGCGACGTGGTCGCGGCGGCGAGCAGCGCGCCGGTCGGGGAGTAGGTGAGTCCCTTCAGCGTGAGGGCCGAACGCTGCAGATGTGAGCGCCACGGATGATCGGGGAAGCTGCCGATGTTGATCCATTGCCGCCACGACTCGCTTGTCGCCCACATCTTCTGGGCGGCTTCCTCGAAGTTCTGCGGCGCCGGCTGCCGGGACCAGCTGAGTGCGACGAAGCGGTTGTCGCCTTCGACGAGCCGGGTACGTGCCCGCGCTTCGCGACCTTCCAGACCCAGCCGGAGGTCCGTGGTGAGTTTCAGGGTGGGCGTGTCGGCATCGGTGTCCTTGGCCTGTGCGATCGCCTCGCCGTAGGCCGGGCCCGAGTACTCCCACTTCGTCGTCCCGCGGTGGTAGTCGAAGGCAGGTTCGCAACTCATGTGCAGTTCGACGGTGCCGGACACGCAGCGCACGGTGCGCAGCAGGATGTGCTCGGCGTCCCAGTCGGTGGGCGTCCGGCGGTGCGTCTTCGAACGACGTTCGTTGTCGTGCCACGGACCCATGACCAGTGCGTCACGGACGATGATCCAACCGGTGTCGGTCTGCCAGGTGGTCTCGACCATCAGGCTGCCGGGCAGGTAGCGCCGATCCACCGGGACGTTCACGCCGTAGGGCGCCAGTCGGAAGTGGCCGGCACTACGGTCGAGGATGGCGCCGAAGACGCTCGGTGAATCGGGCCGGGGTATGCACATCCACTCGACGGAGCCGTTGCGCGCGATGAGACAGTTGGTCTCGGTGTCGGACAGGAACGCGTAGTCGCCGATCGGCGGGAAGGCGCTCGTGTGCGACGGAGCCGGAGGAGCCGCCGGGGAGACGTCGGCCGCGGTCCCGGATGCCCGCGGCGGCACGGTCGGCAGGGACGTTACGGTGGAGTCATCTGCGACAGACATGAGTTCCATCATCGCGACGGGTTCTCGCCGACGCCACTCGGCTCCCGTGAGGGAGACAGTGGCGGTGATCACGGACTCGGAGCGACGCAGACGCCGCGGACGGATATACGGCTGCCCGCGGGAACGAATGCACGGATGACGGGGTGATGAGGTGTCGGCGTTCTTCGACTGGTGGGACAGCGTGGAGGAGTGGCTCACGGGCCTGTCCTTCGTGCCCCAGTTGCTGGTGACCGTCGCCGTCGTGATCCCGGTGGCGATCCTCATCGCCTACGTGCTCAGTTTGCTGGTCGACGCCGCTGCCACGCTGGTCGACCGACGCCGCTTCGCTGACGACGACGGGACCGGATTGTGAAGAAGATACTGCGCTCGCCGGTCACCTTCGCGCTGCTGGCGCTGCTGGTCCTGGTCATCATCGCCTGGCTTGTCACGGGCTGAGCGTCATCCGCTTCGCGGCTTGTTTCTCATGCTTCCTGAGGTGGGAGCGAAGCGAGCCACGAAGGGGGTGGCAACGGTGTCTCACCGGACCCTTCGTGGCTCGTCGACCTCGACGCGCTCCTTCGTCGCTTGCTCGGCCCGGCGGCTTGCGCTCCTCGCACCTCAGGGAGCAGAGGTTCGAGGTCAGCGGACCGCGGGGACAGCTCGTTGATCCGCCGCCGTGCGGTAGAGCGACCCGATCGCCTCGATGACGTCCGGATGGGTGCCGAGGGGACCGGCGACGAGGGTGTCGTCGACCAGGGCGTCGAGAACCGACTCGACCCGCTCGGTGAGCAGTCCGGCCGACAGGAAGTACGGACTCACCGCGATACGTCGGGCACCGCCGGCGCGGAGTCGGCGCACGGCCGAGACGACTGCGCGATCGTGCGGCCCCAGCTTGGTCGCGAAGACCACCTCGACCGGCCGGTGGAGCCGTGTCGAGAGTTCGATCGCCCGTAGGCGCACCGAACGATCGGCGGCCGGGGCGGAGGACCCGACCGCGGACAGGATCACACCGTCGTGCGGGCCGAGGCCGGCCTCGATCAGACGGTCCGCCAGGGCCCCGGCCAACGATCGGGTGCCCATGACGTCGGTCTGCCGGGCGGTCGGACGTCGCGACGCGATGATCGACGGTAGGTCGATCTTGTGGTGGTACCCCGCCGACAGCAGCATCGGTACGACGACCGGACCGTGGTGCGGCGAATCCGACCCGCCCAGCTGTCCGAGAACGTCGCCCACGAGTGGCTCGTCGAGGTCGAGATAGGAGAGCACCACCTCGACACCGGGCAGGCTCGACGCGACGGCGTTCCGCACACGGCGCGCGGTCGCGCCGAAGCGCGGATCGCGACTGCCGTGTGCGGCGAGGACGAGAGTCGGTGTCACACCAACTCTTTGAGATGGAGCGGCGCCAAGGCGTCGCCGACGAGGCCCGCGGCCAGCGTGTTCCCGCCCTGCGGGTCGATGAGCAGGAAGCTGCCCGACTCCCGGTTGACCTGGTAGTCGTCGGCCGGGATCGGCTCGGCGGTCTGCACCGAGATACGCACGATCTGGTTGAGTTCCACCGATTCCGGAGCCTCCATCAGGGCGAGGTTCTGCTCGTCGAACAGCGCGTCGAGGGCGCCGACGATCGCCTGGGTGGTCTTGGTGCCGTGCTTGAGGAGCAGGCGAGCGCCCGGGCGCAGGGGCTTCTCGGCGAGCCAGCAGACCGTTGCGCTGAACTGCTGCAACGGTTCCGGGGCGTCAGCGGCGGCGGCGATGAGGTCACCGCGCGAGATGTCGACGTCGTCTGCCAGCAGGATCGTGACACTGCGTCCGGTGTGCGCGGTGGGCAATTCGCCGTCGGCGGTGTCGATCTGGCTGACGGTGGTCCGCTGCCCCGACGGCAGGACGACCACCTCGTCGCCGACGGAGACCCGACCGGCGGCGATCTGACCCGCGTAACCGCGGTAGTCGGGGTGTTCCGGTGTGCGGGGACGGATGACGTACTGGACCGGGAACCGCAGGCCGACGTCGTTGCGCTCCACCAGATTGGGCACGGTCTCGAGATGCTCGATGAGTGTCGGCCCGTCGTAGAAGGAGGTGGTCTCCGAGCGGTGCGCCACGTTGTCGCCGTGCAGCGCCGACACCGGGATCGCGGTGACCTGCTCGGCGGACCAACCCAGCGACCGGGTGAGATCGGCGAATTCAGCGGAGATCTCGGCGAACACCGACGCCTGATCGGTGACGAGGTCGATCTTGTTGACCGCGAGCACCAGCTGGGGCACGCCGAGCAGTGCCATCACCGCGGCGTGGCGGCGGGTCTGGGCGACGACGCCGGTGCGGGCGTCGACGAGCAGGATCACCAGTTGCGCAGTCGACGCACCCGACACCGTGTTGCGGGTGTACTGGACGTGCCCGGGGGTGTCGGCGAGCACGAACGAGCGCGCGGGAGTTGCGAAGTAGCGGTAGGCGACATCGATGGTGATGCCCTGTTCGCGCTCGGCCCGCAGCCCGTCGACGAGCAGCGACAGGTCCGGGGTGTCGAGACCGCGGTCCACCGACGCCTTCGTGACCGCGTCGATCTGGTCGGCCAGAACGGATTTCGTGTCGTACAGCAGGCGGCCCACGAGCGTGGACTTACCGTCGTCGACGCTGCCCGCGGTCGCGATGCGGAGGAGATCAGGAGCGTGCTTCATCAGAAATATCCTTCGCGCTTACGGTCTTCCATGGCGGCCTCGGAGACCCGGTCGTCGCCACGGGTGGCGCCACGTTCGGTCAGCCGCGACGCCGCGACCTCGGCGAGCACGGCCTCGTTGTCCGTGGCGTCGGACAGGACCGCGCCGGTCGAGGAACCGTCGCCGACGGTGCGGTAGCGCACCGAGAGTCGCTGCACCTCTTCGCCTTCGCGGGGACCTCCCCAGACTCCCGAGGTCATCCACATGCCGTCGCGCTGGTAGACCTCGCGCTCGTGGGCGTAGTAGATCGACGGGAGGAGCACCTGCTCGCGAGCGATGTAGCGCCAGATGTCGAGCTCGGTCCAGTTCGACAGCGGGAACACCCGGATGTGCTCCCCCTTGGCGTGACGCCCGTTGTAGAGGCGCCACAGCTCGGGTCGCTGCTCGCGCGGATTCCACGCGCCGAACTCGTCACGGAAGCTGAACACGCGCTCCTTCGCCCGCGCCTTCTCCTCGTCGCGCCGGGCGCCGCCGAACACCGCGTCGAACCGGTTTTCGGTGATGCCGCGCAACAGCGCCGCCGTCTGCAGCCGGTTGCGGCTGGCACCCGGCCCGGTCTGTTCGACGACCCGTCCGGCATCGATGTCGTCCTGTACGGAACTGACGAGCAGGCGGACCCCGGTCTCGGCGACCACGCGGTCGCGGTACTCGATCACCTCGTCGAAGTTGTGCCCGGTGTCGACGTGCATGAGCGGGAACGGGATCGGCGCCGGCCAGAAGGCCTTGCGGGCCAGATGGAACATCACCACCGAGTCCTTGCCGCCGGAGAACAGCAGCACCGGGCGCTCGAAGGTCGCGGCGACCTCGCGGAAGATGTGTACCGATTCGGCCTCGAGCGCCGCGAGGTGCGAGAGCTCGTACCCGCGATGACGACGACGTCCGTCGTCGGCGTCGTCGGGACGACGTCCGTCGTCGGCGTCGATGGTGATGGCCACCGGAGCAACCCCCTTGACATGTCGAATATTCGACACTATGTGTTGACAATGTGACACAAACCGTAGGTGACTTCTCTGCCGCGCGTCAACCGGCACGTGCGGCGTCACCGCCCACCGCCCGGGTCGTCCGCATCGTCGAACTCCTCGCCGACGCCGAGCAACCGTCGCTGACGCTGGCCGAGATCGTGCGTCAGACCTCGATGTCGCGCGCCACCGCGCACGCCGTCGTCTCCGAACTCGTCGACTGCGGATGGCTGATCCGGGACCCGTCGGCAGGCACCTTCGGCGTCGGACCGGCCTTCGTCGGCCTCGTCCGAACCGCCGACGGCGCCGATCACCTCGTCCGGTGGGCAGCTTCCGCAGCGCGCGACCTCTGCGACCGGTTCGCCGTCCCGAGCTTCGTCGCCCAGCGGACCTCCGCGGACGCGGTGAGCCTGGCGTCGCACGCCTTTCCGCCCCACCTGGCACCGGAGACCGCGCAGCATCCCTGGTTGCGCAACGGCAGCCGCATCCGGCTCCGCCCGCCGATCTGTCGGGAGTTCATCGCCTTCGACCCGGACGACGCCCGGTCGAACTGGATCGGCCAGGCCGCCGAGTCCACCCGCACCCGGCTGGGCATGGTGCTCGACGTCGTCGCCGAACGCGGCTACTCGATCGAGCGCATGACCGACGACCACGTGGCGATGATCGAGGCCCTGAGCTCCCTCGACACCATGTCGGACACCCTGCGCGCGCGGGTCGGCGACCTGCTCACCGAGCTGTCGGTCATCGATTACCTGCCCGAGGAGATCGACGCCTGCGCGGCCGGCAGCACGGGGGTACCCGTGGTCACCATCGGCGCCCCCGTCTTCGACGCCGCCCGTCGGGTGGTCGCGGCCATCGTCGTCTGCCCGAACACCACCCTCGACGTGGACGAAGTGCGCCGACTCGGCGAGGCCACGCGTGCTGCCGCCGACGGGATCTCGAGTCATCTCAGCTGAGGGCGGGTCGACCGAACGAATGAACACTGCGCCCGGAAATACCCACGAAACGGACTTCCTGCGGAAAACTGGCCGGTGATCACGACACGTCACCGTCGCCACCAGCAAGGGAGTCGAGATATGCCCAGCACCAAGACGATCACCCGGTTGGCCGCCGCCGCCATCGCTCTGACCTCGGCTGCCGGGCTCGGCGTCGCGGCCACCGGCGACGCGAACGCGGTGTCCCGCGAGTATCCGCTGTCGACCTGCGTGGGCCTCAGCCCGAACGTCGTCGACGTCCCGTTCCTGGCGCGACGCACGATCGTGAGCACGTATGCCGGCAACGCCTACATCGCCGCCGACTTCACCAGCTACTTTCCCGGCGGCTACCAGTCCTCGGCCCGCCTCGACTGGCACAACCTG
>ERZ501054.111-NODE-111-length-10099-cov-5.640980_pt1 | contig 10099 bp, 10 predicted proteins | sample MGYA00510861_ERZ501054 | MGnify/ENA primary metagenome ERZ501054 (study PRJEB25958, sample SAMN03398586) | human skin metagenome | study: EMG produced TPA metagenomics assembly of the Human Skin Microbiome Metagenome (human skin metagenome) data set. | reverse complement strand
GCTCTTCCGATCTCGCCACGGCGCCGACCTCCCCGCCCGCGCCTGCCCCGACCCCGGCCCCCGCCCCGGGCACGTACACGGTCCGCGAGGGCGACGGCTGGTGGATCATCGCCCACCGCACCGGCGTGACGATGGAGACCCTCCAGCGCCTCAACGGCATGACCGCGACCACCGTGCTGCACCCGGGGATGGTGCTGCGGACCGGCCAGACCGCCTCCGCCCCGGCGCCCTCGCCCGCCACGTACGTGGTCCAGGCGAACGACGGCTGGTGGCTCATCGCCCAGCGCACGGGCGTCTCCATGGAGCGCCTGCAACGCCTCAACGGCATGACGGTCTCGACCATGCTCCACCCGGGCATGGTGCTGCGCACCGCCTGAGCACCCGCCGGGACGACGTCGGCCCGCACCTGCGCGTGAAGGTGCGGGCCGCCGTCGTCGGTTGAGTTATCACCGGTCGCAGGCCGCCGCACCCGGGATAAGTCAACCGGCGTTCCTCCCCACGAGAAGTCGACGACGGCGCAGGCCTCCGAGAGCCCGTGGGGCCGGTGGCTGCGGCGCCGCGGCTCAGTCCTCGAGCTTCTCGAACCGCACGCCGGGGTGCGCCGCCTCCAGCTCCTCCCACGTGATGCCGTGCAGCTCGCGGACCCGCACGACCCCGGAGGCGTCCAGCAGGAAGACGCCCCGATCCGCGTAGATGCGGGAGACGCAGCCGACGCCGGTGAGGGGGAACGTGCACTCGGCCAGCAGCTTCGGATCGCCCTTCTTGGTGAAGAGATCCATCATCACGTAGGTGTCCTTGGCGCCGATCGCCAGGTCCATCGCACCCCCGACGGCGGGGATCGCCCCGGGCTTGCCCGTGGACCAGTTGGCGAGGTCGCCGGTCGCGGAGACCTGGTAGGCGCCGAGGACGCACACGTCCAGGTGGCCGCCGCGCATCATGGCGAACGAGTCGGCGTGGTGGAAGTACGCGGCCCCGGGCAGCTCGGTGACGGGGATCTTGCCGGCGTTGATGAGGTCTTCATCGATCTGCTCGCCCTCGGCCTGCGGGCCGAAGCCCAGCATGCCGTTCTCGGTGTGCAGGGTGACGTTCTTCTCCGCCTCCAGGTAGTTGGACACCGTGGTGGGCTGGCCGATGCCCAGGTTCACGAAGGAGCCGGGGGCGATGTCCGCCGCGATCGTACGGGCCAGTTCGTCCTGGGTCAGCGGGGTGTCGGTCTGGGTGATGCTCATCGCTCTCCTCACTTCCCCTCGGCGGCCGGCTCGGCCGCGGTCGTCGTGGCCGCGCACGGCTTCGGCCGGCCCTCCGCCAGGGCAGCCCGCTCGGCGCGCTCCTTCTCCCCGGACTCGGTGTCGATCCGCACCACGGTGTCCGTGTAGATGCCGGGGGTCACCACGTGCTCCGGGTCGATCGGCTCCTCGCGGACCTCGTCCACCTGGACGATCGTGGTGGCGGCGGCCGCGGCCATGACGGGTCCGAAGTTGCGGGCGGTCTTGCGGTACACGAGGTTGCCGTGGCGGTCCGCCGCGTACGCCTTGATGAGCGCGACATCGCCGCGGATCGGGGCCTCCAGCACGTAGTGCGTGCCGTCGATCTCGCGGACCTCCTTGCCCTCGGCCAGCTGCGTGCCGTAGCCGGTGGGCGTGAAGAAGCCGCCGATGCCGGCGCCGCCGGCGCGCAGGCGCTCGGCCAGGTTGCCCTGCGGGACGAGCTCCAGCTCGATCTCCCCGGCACGGTAGGCCTCGTCGAAATGCCACGAGTCGGACTGGCGCGGGAACGAGCAGATGATCTTGGCGACCCGCCGCTCCTTGATCAGCAGCGCCAGGCCCGCGTCCGCCTGGCCCGCGTTGTTGTTGACCACCGTGAGGCCGGTGGCCCCGGACTCGAGCAGCGCGTCGATCAGCTCCATCGGCTGGCCGGCGTTGCCGAACCCGCCGATCAGCACCGTGGCGCCGTCGGTGATGCGGGAGACGGCCTGCGCGGCCGTGTCCACGAACTCCAGCATGGGGACTCCTTGGATGAGGGGGTCGGGTGGGTGCTCGGCCGGACGCGTCAGCGCGCGGCCACGTTCTCGAGGACGACGGCGATGCCCTGGCCCACGCCGATGCACAGCGCGGCCACGCCCCACCGCTCACCGGAGGCCTCGAGGCGGCGGGCCAGCGTGCCGAGCACGCGGGTGCCGGAGGCCCCGAGGGGGTGGCCGATCGCGATCGCGCCGCCCCAGGCGTTCACGATCTCCGGGTCCACGCCCCAGGCGTCCGTGCAGGCCAGGGACTGGGCGGCGAAGGCCTCGTTGAGCTCGACGGCGGCCACGTCCTTCCAGCCGATCCCGGCGCGGGACAGGGCCCGGTTCACCGCCTCCACCGGCGCGTAGCCGAAGAAGTCGGGCTCGTTGGCGGCGGTGGCGCGGCCGGCGATGCGGGCCAGGGGCTCCAGGCCGAGCACATCGGCGCCCGTCGACGAGCCCAGGAGGGCGGCCGAGGCGCCGTCGTTCATGGGCGAGGCGTTGCCCGCCGTGACGGTGCCGTTCTCCCGGCGGAACACGGTGCGCAGGCCGGCGAGGGTCTCGGGGGTGGAGTCCGGGCGGACGGTCTCGTCCCGCTCCAGGTCCGTGCCGGGCACGGCGGCCACGAGGGAGTCATACCGCCCCTCGTCCCACGCCCGCGCGGTAAGGCGGTGCGAGCGCGCGGCGAACTCGTCCTGGCGCTCGCGGGAGATGCCGAAGCGCTCGCGCAGCAGCTCCGTGGCCTCGCCGAGCGAGACGGTCCACTCCGGCGGCATCGCGTCATTGATCAGGCGCCAGCCGAGCGTGGTGTTCGCCGCCGCCAGGTCGTGCATGGGGAACGGGCGGGTGGTCTTGGGCAGCACCCACGGGGCACGGGACATCGACTCCACGCCGCCCACGAGGACCACGTCCGCCTCGCCGGTGTTGATCTGGCGGGAGGCGATGATCGCCGCGTCCAGGGATGAGCCGCAGAGGCGGTTCACGGTGGTGCCGGGGATGGACAGCGGCAGGCCGGCCAGGAGGGTGGCCATGCGGGCCACGTTGCGGTTCTCCTCGCCCGCGCCGTTGGCGTTGCCGAGGATGACGTCGTCCACGACCGACGGGTCGATGCCGGCGTCCTCGATCACGGCCTTGATGGTCAGGGCGGCGAGGTCGTCGGGGCGGACGGAGGAGAGGGCGCCGCCGTACTTGCCGACGGGCGTGCGGCGACCGCCGACGAGCAGGGCCTGGGACTGTGCGGACATGGAGACTCCTTGAGTGACCGACGACGGGGCGGGCGCGGCGAATTACCGACCGTGCGTTCAGGTTCAGTATCCCGGGCCGGTGTGACGGGGGTCAACTGCGGGGGCGGGGTGTGACGGGGTGGAGACGGAGCCGGGCGGCTGCGCCGAGGCCACGTCGATCAGCCTCTGACCCGGCGCGCGCCCGCGCCAAGGCCCGCAGACGCGCCGTTTCGTCCCCGAGATAGCGGCGTGTCTGCGGGCCTCGGCGCCGGCCCGGTCCGGCCCGCGCACCGCACGACGACGGCGCGCCCCTCCGGAGGAGGACGCGCCGTCGTCGTGGGGTGGGGACGGGCGAAGCCCGTCAGGCGGCCCGGATCAGGCCGGCACCACCGGGTTCGAACGCGTGGCCACGACCTGCTCGTCGTGCAGCTCGCGGTCCTGGATGCCCTTGGGGACGAACAGGACGGCGATGAGCGAGATCGCGGAGATCACGATGATGTACCAGGCCACGTTCTCCCAGCCGGTCTTCACGAGCTGGTCGGCGAGCAGCGGGGCGAAGGCGCCGCCGATGATGGTGCCGAGCGCGTAGCCGATGGAGACGCCGGAGAAGCGGACGCGGGCCGGGAACATCTCGGCGTACATCGCCGACTGCGGGCCGTAGGACGGACCCAGGCCGAGCGTCAGGACGAACAGGCCCAGCGAGAACAGCGGCAGAGACGCGGTGTTCAGCAGCCCGAACAGCGGGAAGGCCCAGACGATCAGGAACCCGTAGCCGAGGACGAAGGTCAGCTTGCGGCCGATCTTGTCCGAGACCCAGCCGCCGAGCAGGGTGAAGATGAACCAGCCGACGCCGCCGACGAGGCTCGCGATGAGCACCTCGGAGGAGGTCATGCCCAGGCCCTTCGGACCGCCGTACTTCGAGAACCACGCGATGAGCAGGTAGCCGACGCCGTTGTTCGCGGCGAAGATCACGGCGGCGAGGATGACCTCCTTGGTGTGGTGCCGGAAGAGCTCGCCCAGCGGGGCGGACTCGTCCACCTTGAGCTGCTGCATCTCCTTGAAGACCGGGGACTCCTCGACGGCCTTGCGGATCAGGTAGCCGACGACGATCAGCACCACGGAGATCAGGAACGGGATGCGCCAGCCCCAGGTGAGGAACTGCTCCTCGGACATGGTGGAGCGCACGATGAACAGCACGCCGGTGGCCAGGATCATGCCCAGCGGCACGCCGATCTGCGGGGCGGAGCCGAACAGGCCGCGCTTGCCGTGGGGGGCGTGCTCCACGGACAGCAGCGCCGCGCCGCCCCACTCGCCGCCGGCGGACAGGCCCTGCAGCAGGCGCAGCGCGACGAGCAGGATCGGGGCCCACACACCGATCTGGGCGTAGGTGGGCAGCAGGCCGATGAGGGTGGTGGCCAGGCCCATGCCGATCAGCGTGAGGGACAGGACGAACTTGCGGCCGAAGCGGTCACCGAGATGGCCGGCGACGATCGCGCCAAGCGGGCGGATGAGGAAGGAGATGCCGAGGGTGGCCCACGCGGCGATCTGGGAGCCGCTCTCACCCATCGGCTGGAAGAAGAGGGCGGCGAAGACGAGTGCGGTGGCCTGGGCGAAGATGAAGAAGTCGTACCACTCGATGGTGGTGCCGACGACGGTGCCGGCGATGACCTTGCGCTCCTCGCGGCGATCGCGCGCGGGGGCGGGCGCCGCGGGGGATGCGACGGTGTGGCTCATGGATGCTCCTGGGATGCGGGGCGGCGGCCGCCCGTGAGGCGGCGGCAGGACGGTGTGGTTCCCGACCGATCGGTCGGGAAGTGACACCCGTCACCGTATACGATCCCCTGTGACTCACGCCACGATCCGGGCTGATGACGGGAATGTGACGCGGCGTAGCCGGGACGACGACGGCGCCGCGCCCCTCGTGCGAAGGGTGCGGCGCCGTCGTCGGTGGCGGGGTGCGGCGGCTCAGCCGCGGCCGGTGAACTCCGGCTTCCGCTTCTCCTGGAAGGCATGGAAGCCCTCGGCGTAGTCGGCGGTGCCGCAGAGCTCGCCCTGGGCGATGTTCTCCGCGTCGAGGGACTCCCACAGGCCCACGCGCCGGTCGCGGACCTGGGCCACGAGCTCCTTCGACGCGCGGAACGCGAGGGTCGCGCCGGAGGCCACCTGGGCGACCTTGGCGCGGGTGAACTCGAGCAGCTCGTCCGCGGGCAGGGCCCGGGAGAACAGCCCGGCCTGGACGGCCTCGACGCCCGAGAGGAGCTCGGCCGTGTAGATCAGGTCCAGGGTGCGGTGCGCGCCCAGGCGCTCGGTGAACAGCCAGTGGCCGCCCGAGTCCAGGGTGGCCCCGAGGTTCGCGAACGGCGAGCCGATCTTCGCGTCCTCGGCCACGTACACCACGTCCGTGGCGATCGCGAGGCCGAGGCCCACGCCCAGGCAGGCGCCCTGCACCGCGGCGAAGGTGGGGACCGGGATCGCGGACATGGCCCGCAGTACCGGGGTGACCCTGTCCCGCAGGTAGGCGGTGGCGTCGTCCTCGGCCGGGACCACGGCGGAGATGTCGCGGCCCGCGCAGAAGCCGCGGCCCTCGCCGCGCAGCAGCACGGCCCGGACCTCGCCGGACTCGACGCCGGCGGCGGCCCGCTCGTAGGCGGCCTGGAGTTCGGCCAGCGCGGCCTCGTCCAGGGCGTTCATCCTCTGGGGGGCGTCCAGCACGATCTCGGCGACGCCGTTCTCGACGGTGATCTCGATCATCGGGGGCTCCTTCGGTCTCGTGGGCGGGCGCTCAGGCGTCGAAGTCCAGCGTGATCGAGTCGGAGGTCGGGCGGGTCTGGCACGTGAGCACGTAGCCCTTCTCCACCTCGTCCTTCTCGAGCGCGTAGTTCTCGTCCATCTCGTACGCGCCGTCGACGACCTTGGCGCGGCAGGTGCCGCACACGCCGCCGGCGCAGGCGAAGGGCACGTCCGAGCGGACGCGCAGCGCGGCGTTGAGGACGGTCTCGTGGGCGGACTTGGGGGACTCGACCTTGGCGGTGAGGCCGTCGAGGTTGAACTCGATGGTCACGTTGTCGCCCTTCGGGTCCACCTCGACGACACGTCCGGAGTGGCCCTGCGGGTTCTCCGGACGGCCGGTGGTGAACAGCTCGAAGCGCACGTCGTCCTCGGACACGCCGCGGGCGGCGAGCGTCTCACGGGTGAGCTGCACGAGCTCGAACGGGCCGCAGAGGAACCACTCGTCGGTGCCCTCCACGTCGATCACGCGGTCCAGGAGGGTGGTGAGCTTGTCCTCGTCGATGCGACCGGAGAGCAGCGGGGACACGCGCTGCTCGCGGGAGAGCACGTGGTGCACCGTGAACCGGGCCGGGTACTTGTCCTTGAGGTCGCCGATCTCCTCGGCGAACATCACGTCCATGGCGGAGCGGTTCGCGTAGACCAGGTCGAAGCGCGAGGTCTCGGAGGCCGCGAGCACGGCCTTGGCGATCGCCATGATCGGGGTGATGCCCGAGCCGGCCGCGAACGCCACCAGGTGCGTGTCCTTCTTCTCCGCGACCTTCTCCGCCGCCACCCTCTGGGCGTCGTTGAGGGAGGTGACGTGCGTGCGGGACGTGAACGCGCCCTGCGGGTTCATCACGTCGATCTTCTCGCCGACCTCGAGGCTCTCGTTGGCCCATGTGGAGAACGTGCCGCCGATGTCCTTCTTCACGGCCACGCGGATCTCGCCGCGCTTCGGGACGGCGCAGATCGAGTAGGACCGGCGCACCTCGGCGCCGTCGAGCTCCTTGCGCAGGGCCACGTACTGACCCGGCACGTAGTCGTAGTCGTCGGCGAGCTCCTCGGGCACCGCGAAGGTGACCTCCACGGAGTCGTCGGTCAGGCGGCGCAGCTCGGACACCTCGAGGGTGTTGAACGTGGCGCGGCGCTTGCCGGTGGTGGGGGCGTCGGTGGTCTCGGTCATCAGTGCACCTTGAAGTAGTCGAAGGGCTCGAGGCACTCCCGGCAGGTGTAGAGGGCCTTGCAGGAGGTGGAGCCGAAGCGGGTGATCTCGCGGGTGTTCAGGGAGTGGCAGCGCGGGCACTTCACGGCCATGCCGATCCTGACCGGGCCGTCCGTGGTGCGCGCGACGGGCGGGGCGATGCCGTACTCGTTGAGCTTGGCCTTGCCCTCGTCCGTCATCCAGTCCGTGGTCCACGCCGGCTGGAGCACCAGGCGCACCTCGGCGTCGGGGAACCCGGCGCGCTCGAGCGCGCGGGTGACGTCCGTGGTGATGGTGTCCATGGCGGGACAGCCGGAATAGGTGGGCGTGATGACGACGACGGCCCTCTCGCCCTCGGCCCGTGCCTCCCGGAGGATCCCGAGGTCCGCGATGGACAGCACGGGGATCTCCGGGTCGTGCACGGTGGAGGCCGCATCCCAGACCCGCGCGTCGGCGGGATCGGCGGGGCGCAGCTCGCTGGCGGTGGTCACCAGGTCGCTCCCGGGTGACGGCGCGCCAGGGACTGCATCTCCGCGAGGATGTACCCGCGGTACTCGCTCATGGCGCCGGAACGGTCGCCGCCGCGGGCGGTGCCCGTCGTCGGGACGGTCAGGCCGGCCTCCTCGATGGCCGCGCGGATGCGGGTCATCGTGGGCTCCTCGAGCGAGGACGGCAGCACGGCGACGCCCTGCTCGGCGAGGGCGCGGACGACGTCGTCGTCGTGGAAGAGCTCGGCCACGTAGGGCCACAGCTCGTCCAGGCCGCGCTGCATGCGGCGCTTCGACTCCTCGGTGCCCAGGCCCAGGCGCTGCAGCCACAGGGCGGCGTGGTCCTGGTGGTACAGGACCTCCTTGAGGGCCTTGTCCGCGATGGCGGCGAGCGTGGGGTCCGTGGACTCGCGCAGGCGGGTGTACAGCTCGTACGAGTAGAACGAGTAGTACAGCTGGCGGGCGATCGTCTTGGCGAAGTCGCCGTTCTCGGCCTCCACGAGGCGGACGGAGCGGAACTCCTCCTCGTCGCGGAAGTACGCGAGCTCGTCCTCGGTCTTGCCCCACGCGGTGCCGGCGTAGGAGAGGAGGAAGCGGGCGTGGCCCACGAGGTCCAGGGCGATGTTGCCCAGGGCGATGTCCTCCTCGAGCTCGGGGGCCCGGGAGATCCACCAGGACAGGCGCTGGCCGAGCATCAGGGCGTCGTCGCCGAGGGCGAGGGCGTAGCGGGCGACGTCGTCGCTCGCCTTCTGCTCGCCGGCCGCGATCTCCTCCGCGGTGATGGCCACGCCCGCGGAGTGCCTCGTGGCGGAGTCGTTGGTCGCGAAGCTCACAGGTGCGGCACCCCCTCGGACTGCTGGTAGTAGGTGGCGTGACGGTAGGACTTGCCCTGCGCGGACTCGAAGAAGCCGCCCTTGGAGTCCGGGTCGGAGGCCGCGATGGCCTCGGCCGGGACGACCCACACGGAGGTGCCCTCGTTGCGGCGGGTGTACAGGTCCCGCGCGTTGCGCAGCGCCAGGGTGGCGTCCGGGGCGTGCAGCGAGCCGGCGTGCACGTGGGAGAGGCCGCGGTTGGCGCGGACGAAGACCTCCCACAGGGGCCAGGCGTGGGAGGCGGCGGTGGTCTCGCTCATGGGTCAGGCTCCGATCAGGTGGGTCTCGGCCGGCGCGTTCTGCTCGGCCTGGCGGCGGGCGTAGGCGGCGGCGGCCTCGCGGACCCAGGCGCCCTCCTCGTGGGCCTGGATGCGGCGGGCCATGCGCTGGGTGTTCATGGGGCCGTCGCCCTTGATCACGGACATGAACTCGTCCCAGTCCAGCTCGCCGAAGTCGTAGTGGCCGCGCTCCTCGTTCCACTTCAGGTCCGGGTCCGGCAGGGTGAGGCCGAGGGCCTCGGCCTGCGGGACGATCATGTCCACGAAGCGCTGGCGCAGGTCGTCGTTGGAGAAGCGCTTGACCTTCCACGCCATGGACTGGCGGGAGTTGGGGGAGTCCTCGTCCGGCGGGCCGAACATCTGCAGGGCCGGGCCGTAGAAGCGGTCCACGGCGTCCTGGGCCATCTGCTTCTGCTCCGGGGTGCCGTGCGAGAGCTCGTAGAGGATCTCCCAGCCCTGGCGCTGGTGGAACGACTCCTCCTTGCAGATGCGCACCATCGCGCGGCCGTACGGGCCGTAGGAGGCGCGGCACAGCGGCACCTGGTTGCAGATCGCGGCGCCGTCGACGAGCCAGCCGATCGCGCCCATGTCCGCCCAGGTGCGGGCCGGGTAGTTGAAGATCGAGGAGTACTTCGCGCGGCCGGAGAGCAGCTGCTCGTTCAGCTCGTCCCGCGGGGTGCCGAGGGTCTCGGCGGCGGAGTACAGGTACAGGCCGTGGCCGGCCTCGTCCTGGACCTTGGCCATGAGGATCGCCTTGCGCTTCAGGGAGGGGGCGCGGGTGATCCAGTTGGCCTCCGGCTGCATGCCGATGATCTCGGAGTGCGCGTGCTGGGAGACCTGGCGGGTCAGGGACTTGCGGTACGCCTCGGGCATCCAGTCGCGGGGCTCGATGCGCGAGTCCTCCGCGATCAGGCGATCGAAGTTCTCCTGGCCGGCCGCATCCTCGGGGGACGGGACGGAGGCCAGGTGCTGGGGGGAGCTGGTCTGCGTCATGGGGATCACCTCACGCTGAGTGCGGGCTGGTTCCGTGGTCAGGGCGCACCGGGGCGCACCGAATTACTGACCGCTCGTTCAGGATAGGCCAGGGTGTGACCTCGGTCAACACGCCGGAGCCGGTGCGGCCCGGGTGCGATGCGGCCGTCGGGACGGTGCGGGACGGTTCTCTCCTGCACAGGCGTCCCGACGGCGTCCCCCATCCCCGGATCGTCCCCCGCCCCGGCCGCGGGACCCGGGCCCTCCCTACGGTGGCCGCATGTCACCCCTCAT
>ERZ501054.110-NODE-110-length-10105-cov-4.316617_pt1 | contig 10105 bp, 11 predicted proteins | sample MGYA00510861_ERZ501054 | MGnify/ENA primary metagenome ERZ501054 (study PRJEB25958, sample SAMN03398586) | human skin metagenome | study: EMG produced TPA metagenomics assembly of the Human Skin Microbiome Metagenome (human skin metagenome) data set. | reverse complement strand
GGGTTGCCACCGCCTTCGTCCAGAACGTCCGCTTCGCCGAGCAGGAGGAGACCAACCGGTCGGCCCTGGTCGAGCGGATCGAGCAGGAGCGCACGTCGGTCTCCCGGCTCCAGCGCGGCGTCGGCGAGCTCCAGGCCGAGGTCACCCGGCTGGACCGGGAGGACGACCGACTCACGGCGCGGCTGCGCGACGGGCGCGCCCGCGAGGAGCGTCTCGGGTTGAGCGCCGGCTTCGTCCCGGCCCGCGGGCCGGGCGTGCGGATCACCGTGGACGACTCCCCGAGTGGCGACCCGCTCGAGGCGGTGCGGGACGAGGACCTGGCGATGCTGACCGACGCGCTGTGGGGCGCCGGGGCGGAGGCGATCGCGATCAACGGCAAGCGGCTCACCGTGCTCAGCCCGATCCGCAACTCGGGCAACGCCATCCACGTGAACTCCCGTCCCCTGTCCCCGCCGTACGTCGTGGAGGCGATCGGCGACCCGGACACCCTGCAGTCCGACCTGCTGGCCAGCGAGCGCGGGAACGCCTGGATCGGCATGGCGGAGCAGCTCGGCTTCCGGTGGAGGATGCAGAATGTCCAGGGCCTCACCCTCCCGGCGGCCCGGGTCCGAGACCCGGTGTATGCCGTGGAAGGGTTGGGGGGACGAGTGGAGAAGGAGGTGACGCCGTGATCGCGGTCATCGGCCTGGCGCTGGGAGTGGTGCTCGGCCTCATCTTCCAGCCCGACGTGCCTCCCGCGCTGCAGAGCTACCTGCCGATCGCGGTGGTCGCGGCCATGGATGCGGCCTTCGGCGGCCTGCGTGCCCACCTGGAGGACCTCTTCGACGACAAGGTCTTCGTCGTCTCCTTCCTGTCCAACGTGGTGATCGCCGCCGCGATCGTCTTCCTCGGCGACCAGCTCGGCGTGGGGGAGCAGCTCTCCACCGGCGTGGTCGTCGTGCTCGGGATCCGCATCTTCTCCAACGTCGCCGCGATCCGGCGCCATGTGTTTCATGCCTGACCCCGGACCCGACCCGCGCCCCGGCCCGGAGCCCGGCGAGGAGCCTGCGCGTCCCGACGCGCGGGAGCGGTTGCGGCGCGGGCTGCTGAAGCCGACCGGGTCGCAGGTGCTCGTCGGCGTGCTGCTGGCCGGGCTCGGCTTCGCCGCGGTCACCCAGGCGCACTCCAACGACGTGGAGAACACCTACGCCAACTACCGTCAGCAGGACCTGGTCAACCTGCTCGACTCCCTCTCCACGGCCACCCAACGGGCCCAGCGGGAGATCGCGGTCCTGATCGAGACCCGCGACCAGCTGCGCAACGCCTCCGGCGACAAGGAGGCCGCGGTGCTCGCCTCGCGACGGGCCGCGGACAACCTGGCCATCCTGGCCGGCACCGTGCCGGTGTCCGGGCCGGGGCTGCGGATCACCATCACGCCGGGGGAGCAGCCGATCGACCTCAACAGCCTGCTCGACATGGTGCAGGAGCTGCGCACCGCGGATGCGGAGGCGATGGAGTTCAACGACCGCATCCGCGCGGTCGCCAGCACCTCCTTCGCCACCGGCTCGCTGGGCGTCGAGGTCGACGGGCAGCCGCTGGAGGCGCCGTACGTCATCGACGTCATCGGCGACCCGGTCACGCTCGAGGAGGGCCTGAAGTTCCCCCGCGGCCCCCTGGAGCAGCTGCGCGACGACGACGGCGCCACCGTCGAGGTCGAGCAGCGGGAGCGGGTCGAGATCGCCTCGGTCGTCCCGGGCACGCGACCTGACTACGCACAGCCCGACTCCGGGCAGTAGCCTGCCGAGCAGCCGCCCGGCTGCCGCCACCATCGACGACGGAGGAGTCATCCGTGTACCCCGAGGACCTGAAGTACACCGCCGAGCACGAGTGGGTGCGCCGGCCCGGAGCCGCCGAGGGGTCCGTGCGCATCGGGATCACCGACTACGCCCAGGACCAGCTCGGGGACATCGTCTATGTCTCCCTCCCGGAGGTCGGTGATGCCGTCGAGACCGGCGCGGCCTGCGGCGAGCTGGAGTCCACCAAGTCGGTCAGCGACGTCTACGCGCCGTTCGCCGGCGAGGTGGTGGCCCGCAACGACGCGCTGGACGCCACGCCGGAGCTGGTGAACAACGACCCGTACGGCGAGGGCTGGCTGTTCGAGATCGTCCCCACCGACTCGGGCGCGGTCGACGGGCTGATGAGCAGCGCCGACTACCAGACCTCCCTGGACGGCTGAAATCCTCACCCGCCGGCTGATAGGTTCGGCGCACACTCCCTCACGCTCAGGCCGCACGTGAGGGTGCACACCCCGACCTGCCACCCCCAGGGAGACTTGAATGCCGTTCTGCACGAACTGTGGGAGCCAGAACCCCGACGACGCCCGGTTCTGCTCCCAGTGCGGCACCCGCCTGGTCACCGCGGACGCGCCCGCAGCCGAGAGCCGCACCGAGACGACCTCCACGCACACCTTCGCGGTCCCGGAGAAGGTGGAGGCGTCCTCGGACCGCCTCAACCCGGTCGACGCCGCCGCGGTGGACGCGCTGCCGCCCGGGCACGCCCTGCTCGTGGTCCAGCGCGGACCCGGCGCCGGCAACCGCTTCCTGCTCGACACCGACGTGGTGAAGGCCGGGCGGCATCCCGACAGCGAGATCTTCCTCGACGACGTGACGGTCTCGCGGCGGCACGCCGAGTTCCACCGGGCGGGGGAGAAGTTCACAGTGAGCGACTCCGGCAGCCTCAACGGCACGTATGTGAACCGGGACCGGATCGACTCCGTCGACCTCAAGGACGGCGACGAGGTGCAGATCGGCAAGTACCGTCTGGTCTTCTTCGCCGGTCACCGCCAGGACTGAGCGTGGGCGCGGAGAGAGCCGCCGGCTCGGGGGCCCGACGCAACATCGGGCAGGTCCTGGAGCTGCTGCGCGAGGAGTTCCCCGGGGTGACGATCCCCAAGATCCGGTTCTGGGAGGACCAGGGCCTGGTCAAGCCGGAGCGGACGGCGGCGGGCTACCGCAAGTTCGCCGACGAGGACGTCGAGCGGCTGCGCTACATCGCCCGGATGCAGCGCGACCACTACCTGCCGCTGAAGGTGATCGGGGAGCACCTGGACGCGATGGACCGCGGCCTGGAGCCGCCGGAGATCGAGTCCACGGTCCCCGTCGTGCCCAAGGTCGCCATCGCCTCCGACGGGATGCCGCCGGCGGAGACGTTCCGGCGGCGCAGCGACCTGCGGGTCTCGCGTCGCGAGCTGCTGAAGCTCGCCGAGGTCGACGAGGACCTCCTCGGCCAGCTCGAGCAGTTCGGCCTGGTCCGCCCGTTGCCCGGCACCGGGCACTACGACTCCGACGCGCTCGTCATCGCCCAGACCGCCCGGGAGCTCGCCGACTTCGGCCTCGAGCCGCGACACCTGCGCGCCTTCAAGACCGCCGCCGACCGCGAGGTCGGCCTGGTGGAGCAGGTCGTGGCCCCGCTGCGCCGCGGGCGCGCGGAGACGGCCGGCGCCCGCGCCGACGAGGCGGTCAGCGAGATGGCCGCGCTCTCGGTCAAGCTGCACGCCACCCTGGTCAAGGCCGGCCTCCGCGCCTGAGGACGCATCTGGGCCGCGAGTAGGTCGACGCCGGGCGCCCTGGCCCGGTTGGGGTGCGCGAGCCCGCGAGTAGGGTGGTGGTGTGCGCGAAGTAGACGTCATCGGAGTCCGGGTCGAGATGCCCTCGAACAACCCCATCGTGCTGCTGCGCGAGGTGTCCGGCGACCGCTACCTGCCGATCTGGATCGGCGCCGTCGAGGCGACCGCGATCGCGTTCGCCCAACAGGGTGTGGTGCCTCCGCGACCGCTGACGCACGACCTGCTCAAGGACGTGCTGGAGGCCACCGGCAACCCCCTGGAGGAGGTGCGCATCACCGACATGAGCGACGGCATCTTCTACGCCACCCTGGTCCTGGGATCCGGCGTCGAGGTGAGCGCCCGGCCCTCGGACTCGATCGCGCTGGCCCTGCGCACCGGCGCCCGGATCGTGTGCGACGAGGGCGTCCTGGACGACGCCGGTCTCGCCGTGCCCGCCGAGCAGGAGGACGAGGTGGAGCGCTTCCGCGAGTTCCTCGACCACGTCACCCCGGAGGACTTCGAGAGCGGCTCGGGGGAGAGCTGATCCCTCACCCTCAACCTTAGGTTGAGGGTTGTGACACGCCGGGTCGCCGCGTTGACCAATCCCCGGCGGCGACCTACCGTGAACTGTCTTCGTTGTAACTCCACCGCTGTGGTGCACCCGCTCCACGGACCCAGGTTTCCCGCCCCCGGGAGTTACGGTCAACGGAGTAGGTCGACGGAGGATCAGTGGCAGTGAACGAGAACGGACAGCCCGCCCAGGACGCGGCCGACGAGCACGGCGCCCAGCTGGCTGACGAGCAGGGCCTGCTCTTCACCGACGAGCTCTCCCCGCTGCCCAGCGACACCGGCTACCGCGGCCCCACGGCCTGCAACGCCGCCGGCATCACCTACCGCCAGCTCGACTACTGGGCCCGCACCGGCCTGATCGAGCCCAGCGTCCGCGGCGCCAAGGGCTCGGGCTCGCAGCGGCTCTACTCCTTCCGCGACATCTTGATCCTCAAGGTGATCAAGCGGTTGCTGGACGCGGGCATCTCACTGCAGCAGATCCGGTCCGCCGTCCAGTTCCTCCGTGAGCGTGGCACCGACGACCTCACCCGCGTCACGTTGATGAGCGACGGCGCCTCGGTCTATGAGTGCACCAGCAACGACGAGGTCATCGACCTGCTCCAGGGTGGCCAGGGCGTCTTCGGCATCGCCATCGGCGGCGTCTGGCGCGAGATCGAGGGCTCGCTCGCCGCGCTGCCCTCCGAGCGCACGCTGGAGGAGGACGCGGCTGCGACCGCCGACGACGAGCTGGCCCAGCGCCGCGCCGCCCGCCGTACTGGGTGAGTGCTGGTAGATTCGAGCCCGCCGACGATCCCGCGTGGGAGAGTCTCCGCACCACGGCCCGCCCGGCTCGGTGACGGAGTGCCGAAGGGGCAATTCCTCCCCGGAACCTCTCAGGCGCCAGGACCACGCGGACCAGGCAACTCTGGAGCGACGCCGCGACAGAGGGGGAGGCGACTGATGTCGAGTGACGACTAAGGAGCCCACCCCATGTTCGCCGACGACCGCACCCTCTCCGAGCTCGACGCCGCGATGCCCTTCGAGCAGCGGCACGTCGGGCTGACCGCCGACGACGCCGAGGTGATGCTCAAGCTGGTCGGCCACCCGACGCTGGAGGCCCTGATGGAGGCCGCGGTGCCCGGCGGCATCCGCAGCGAGGCGCTCCTGGAGCTGCCCGCTCCCGTGAGCGAGCGGGCCGCCTCGGTCGAGCTGCGCCGGATCGCCGGTCTCAACCGGCCGGCGGAGGCGATGATCGGCCTGGGCTACCACGGCACCGTCACGCCCCCGGTGGTGCGACGCAACGTGCTGGAGGACCCCAGCTGGTACACCGCCTACACGCCCTACCAGCCGGAGATCTCCCAGGGCCGGCTGGAGGCCCTGATCAACTTCCAGACCATGGTCGGCGACCTCACCGGGCTGGACACGTCGAACTCCTCGCTCCTGGACGAGGGGACGGCCGCGGCGGAGGCGATGACGCTGGTGCGCCGCGCCAACCGGAAGTCCGCCGGCCCGTTCGTGGTCGACGCCGACGCGCTGCCCCAGACCGTCGAGGTCGTGCGCACCCGGGCGCGGGGGATGGGCATCGAGGTGGTCGTCGCCGACCTGTTCGCCGGAGTGCCCGGACGGATGCGCGGCCGGACCCGGCTGGTCGTCGGCAACGTGCCGTGCCTGGTGGCCGAGGAGTTCGAAGGGGCCGCCGACACCGATGCACTGGGATACGTGGGCACCGACGACGGGCTCGGTCTGCACCGGGCGCTCCTGGACGAGTCGACCGCATGGTTGAGCCCCGACGGGGTGCTCGTGCTGCAGCTGCCGCCCGACCGAGTCCAGGACCTGCTCCCCGAGGCTGCCGCGCGGGGGTGGGCGGTCGCGCAACGCGTCGACGGGCCGGTGGCCGCCTTCCTGGCGCTGCGGCGCCCCGGTCAGCCCGTCGGCACCCAGTAGCGCAGCTTGCCCGAGCGCTCGTCCTCGAAGCGCCCGCCGACGGCCTCGATCACCTTCCGCGAGCCCACGTTGTCCGGGTCGCACGTGACCAGGGCGGGGTCGATGCCCATCGCGCGGGTCTCCGGGAGCGCGGCCCGGAACATCGCCGTGGCGTGGCCCAGCGCGGACCAGCCCACGTTCACGCGGGTGGCCACCAGCACGCGCGCGGCGTCCTTGAACGTCGCCACGCCCGGCAGCCGCGCGTCGTCGCCGACCCGCACGTCGGTCAGCGTGATCTCCGCCTGGTGGATGGCCCGCAGCGCGCCCTTGCCCGTGATCACCTCGGCCTCGTAGCCGGGCGTGGACTGCTCCACCACGAACCCCTTGACCTGGCCGTCCTCGGTGTCGCGCGCCCACACGATCGTGATGCCCCCGGCGGCCCCGTTGCCGATCCACTTCTTGGCGCCGTTCAGCACCCAGCCGCCGGCGCCGTCGGGCCGCGCGGACGTCTCGAGGGACACCGAGTCCGAACCGTGCAGCGGCTCCGTGAGCGCGAACCCGCCCGGCAGCGTGCCGCGCGCCACCGGCTCGAGGTACCGCTCCTTCTGCTCCGGGCTCGCGCAGTGCACCAGGGCGCGCAGCACGAGCCCGCCCTGCACCGCCGCCGCGGCCGCCATCGACCCGTCCGCCCGGGAGATCTCCATCGCCACCAGGCCCGCGGCCAACGGCGACATCACCGGGTGCCCCGGCACCTCCAGCCCGTCGGTGAGCAGGTCCAGCTCGCCCGCCCGCGCCACCAGGTCCAACGGGTACTCCGCCCGGTCCCAGTGCCCGTCGATCCGCTCGAGCACCTCCCGGCCGTAGGCACGGGCGCGGTCCCAGTGCGCGCGGTCCTCCTCCGTCGCCTCCCCGAACGCGTCCAGGTAGTCGACGTCCAGGGGCGTGACGACGTCGTAGGTCGGCTTCTGCCTGCGCGTCACCGGGCCTCCTGCGTCCGCTCGGCGCGCAGCGCGCGCTTGAGCAGCTTGCCCGACTGGTTCCGCGGCAGCTCCGCCACGAAGTCCACGCGCTTGGGCACCTTGAAGCCTGCCAGGCGCTCCTTCACGTGGGTGCGCACGGTCTCCGCGGTCAGCTCGGCGCCCTCCTTGAGCACGACGACGGCGGTCACCGCCTCGATCCAGCGCTCGTCCGGCAGGCCGATGACGGCGACCTCGGCCACCTCGTCCAGCTCGTAGATCGCGTCCTCGACCTCGCGCGGGGCGACCAGCACGCCGCCCGTGTTGATGACGTCCTTGATGCGGTCCACCACCTGGATGTAGCCGGCCGCGTCCTGGGTGACCTGGTCGCCGGAGCGGAACCAGCCGTCGTCGGTGAACGCGTCCGCGGTGGCATCCGGGCGGTTCCAGTAGCCGGAGAGCAGCTGCGGCGAGCGGTACTGGATCTCGCCGGGCTCGCCGGGCGCGGCGGGGGCGCCGTCGGCCGTCATCACCCGCGCCTCCACGTGGAACACGGGGCGGCCGCACGAGGCCGGCCGCGCGTCGTGCTCCTCGGGGCGCAGCACGGTGCACAGCGGGCCCAGCTCGGACTGGCCGAAGCAGTTGTAGAAGCCGATGCCCGGCTGGCTCTGGCGCAGGCGCTGCAGCACGGTCACCGGCATGATCGAGGCCCCGTACTGGGCCTTGCGCAGCGAGGAGAGGTCACGCGTGGCCAGGTCCGGATGGTTCGCCAGCGGCACCCAGACGGTGGGCGCCAGGAACAGGGAGCCGATGTGCTCGGTCTCCACGAGCTCGAGCATCCGGGGGATGTCCGGGGCGGCCAGCAGGCGCACCGTGGCGCCGAGGCTCAGGTAGGGGAGCAGGAACACGTGCATCGCGGCCGAGTGGTACAGCGGCATGGCCACGAGGGGGCGGTCCTCGGCCGTGAAGTCCAGCGCGATGATCGAGGAGAGGTACTCCGCCACGAGCGCCCGGTGGGACATCATGGCGCCCTTGGGGGTGGAGGTGGTGCCGGAGGTGTAGAGCAGCTGGGCCAGGTCGGTGGCCGACACCTCCGCCTCCGGGGCGGCGGCGTCCAACGTCTCGTCCCGGGCGGTCTCCAGCACGGAGGGCTCGGCGTGGCCGGCGGGGAGCATGGTCCACACGTGCCGCAGAGCCGACGCGCGGCCCTCGGCCCGGACCTGGTCGACCCGCTCGAGCATGCCGGCGTCGGCCACGAGCAGCTCCGCGCCGGAGTCCTCGAGGGCGTGGGCGAGCTCGCCGCCCTTGAGCGCGAAGTTCACGGGCACGTGCACGTAGCCGGCCGTGACGCAGGCCAGGAAGAGCAGCGCATAGGCGTCCGAGTTGGTGGCGTAGGCGGCCACCCGGGTGCCGGCCGGCAGGCCGGTGTCCTGGAGGCGGCGGGCCACGCGGTGCGCTCCGTCCCGGAGCTGGGCGTAGGTCCAGTCGCGGTCCTCGAAGCGCAGGGCGACGGCCTGCGGGGAGCGGGCGACCGCGCGCGCGAACACGCGGCCGATCGTGTCCTCCGGGGCGGGGGAGAGGTGGCCGGCGTCGGTGGGGTGGGTGATCTGGTCGGGCATGGAAACCTCCGGGGGATGGGTCAGAGACGCTCGATCACGGTGACGTTGGCCTGGCCGCCGCCCTCGCACATGGTCTGCAGGCCGTAGCGGCCGCCCGTGCGCTCGAGCTCGTGCAGCAGGGAGGTCATCAGGCGGGCGCCGGTGGCGCCGATGGGGTGGCCCAGGGCGATCGCCCCGCCGTTGACGTTGACCTTCGCCGGGTCCGCGCCGGTCTCGGTCAGCCAGGCCAGCACGACGGCGGCGAACGCCTCGTTGATCTCCACGAGGTCCATGTCGTCGATGGTCAGGCCCATGCGGTCGAGCGCGTACGCCGTCGCCGGGATCGGGGCGGAGAGCATCATGACGGGGTCGGCGCCGCGGGCGGAGAGGTGGTGGATGCGGGCTCGCGGGGTGAGACCGTGGCGGCGCACGGCCTCCTCGGAGGCGAGCAGGAGGGCGGCCGCGCCGTCGGACATCTGGGACGCGGTGGCCGCGGTGTGCAGCCCGCCGGGGACGATCGGGTCGAGCGAGGCGATCTTCGCGGCGTCCGGGGTGCGGGGTCCCTCGTCCGCGGTGAGGCCGGCGAGGGGCAGGATCTCGCGGTCGAAGCGACCGTCGGCCTGGGCGGCGAGCGCGCGCTCGTGGGAGCGCACCGCGAACTCCTCCAGGGCGTCACGGTCCAGGTTCCAGTGCCGGGCCATCATCTCGGCCCCGCGGAACTGGGAGATCTCCTCGCTCCCGTAGCGGGCGGCCCAGGACTCGGAGCCGGTGAACGGGTCGGGGAAGCCGAAGTCGGCGGCCGTGTTGGACCGGGAGAGCGGGATCGCGGACATGGACTGCACGCCACCGGCGACGACGAGGTCCGCCGTCCCGCTCATGACGGCCTGCGCGGCGTAGTGGACCGCCTGCTGGCCGGAGCCGCACTGGCGTTCGACCGTGGTGCCGGGGACGTCCTCGGAGAGCCCGGCCGCGAGCCAGGCGTTGCGCGCCACGTCCATGGCCTGCGGGCCGAGCTGGTCGATGCAGCCGAGGATGACCTCGTCGTATTCGGCTGAGTCGATGTCCTGGCGGCCGACGAGCTCGCGCAACGGCGCGGCCGCCAGGTCGAGGGGATGCACACCGGCGAGCCCCTTCCCTCGGCGACCCACGGGGGTGCGGACGGCGTCGATGATGTAGGCCTCGGGCATGGGGGCTCCTCCGGACGGCGGGGACGTGACGCCGATCACGCTATTGCTTGGACGTCCAACGATCAAGAGTGTGACGGGATCCGTCGCGGCGGCCTGGAGGAGCGCCGTTTCGTCAACGAAAGCGGCTCGGGGCGCGCCGTTTCGGCTACGAAAGCGCTGGGGCGGGCGTCGCCATACCCTGGTCAGGACCCCCTGCCCCGGGCCTAGCGTGAGGGCCAGCGGCACGCACCCGTACCGCCGACACGAGAGGAACCGGCCATGGCCACCCCGCACACCCCCGACCCCCAGGACGCCCGGCGCGCACGCGAG
>ERZ501054.105-NODE-105-length-10364-cov-4.768746_pt1 | contig 10364 bp, 9 predicted proteins | sample MGYA00510861_ERZ501054 | MGnify/ENA primary metagenome ERZ501054 (study PRJEB25958, sample SAMN03398586) | human skin metagenome | study: EMG produced TPA metagenomics assembly of the Human Skin Microbiome Metagenome (human skin metagenome) data set. | reverse complement strand
CACCGCCGTGGCGAACATGGGACCGGCGGTCTTCGAGGCCAACTATGCGCGGGTGCCCCTGGTCGTCGTCAGCGCCAACCGGCCGTACGAGCTGCTCGGTTCCGGCGCCAACCAGACCGTCGAACAGTTCGGCATCTTCGGGACCCAGGTGCGTGCGGCGATCAGTCTGGGCCTCGCCGAACAGGATCTCGACACCAACAGCCAGTGGCGGTCGGCGGTCGGTCGCGTGCTCGCCGCCGCCCGGGGCGCGCGTACCGGCAACGCCGGCCCGGTGCAGTTCGACATCCCGCTGCGCGAACCGCTGGTCCCCGACCCGGACGAACTGGCCGGCCCCGACCCGTCGACCGACCTCGGCTCCTTCTCCGGCCGGCCCGGCGGACTGCCCTGGACGCAGGCGCCCGTCGGCAAGCTCGACGTCCCGCTGCCGATCGACCTGTCGCTGGACACCGTGGTCGTGTCCGGGCACGGATCAGGCGTCCATCCGGGCCTCGCCGGGATCCCCACGGTCGCCGAGCCGACGGCACCGCGGCCGGCGACGCCGCTGCATCCGCTGGGCCTGAACTCCGTCCGGCCCCAGCAGGCGATCATCTGCGGCCGGCCGACGCTGCACCGCGGGGTGTCCCGCCTGCTCGCCGACCCCGAGGTCCGCGTCTACGCGCTGACCACCGGTCCGCGCTGGCCCGACGTCTCCGGCAACGTCTACGCGACCGGCACCCGGATCGAGGTCGTCGGCGAGCCGCGCGAAGACTGGCTCAAGGAATGCGCGGCGGTACAGGAGCGGGCGGCCTTCGCCGTCACCGCCGAACTCGACGAGCCGGGCCCGGCCACCGGGCTCCACGTCGCACGGGCGGTCAGCGACGCCATGGCCGCCGGCGACCAACTCGTCGTCGGCGCCAGCAACCCCATCCGGGACATCGCCCTGGCCGGCCGGATCACCGACGGGGTGCGGGTCCTCTCGAACCGCGGGGTCGCGGGTATCGACGGGACCAATTCGACGGCGATCGGTGCCGCCATGGCACGTGACCGGGATCAGGCCGGCGCGCGGACCATCGCCCTGATGGGCGACCTGACCTTCGTGCACGACGCGACCGGTCTGGTCATCGGCCCGGGCGAGCCGCGCCCGTCGTCGCTGCGGATCGTGGTCGCCAACGACGACGGCGGCGGGATCTTCGGTCTGCTCGAACAGGGCGACCCGCGCTACAACACCGGGCTGTACGCCGGGGCCTACGAGCGGGTCTTCGGGACCCCGCATCGGACCGACATCGCGTCGATGTGCGCGGGTTTCCACATCCCGCATCGTCGGGTCGGGGTCGGTGAGCTCGGCGCGGTGCTCGCCGAGGATCCTGCTCCCGGCGGGATCGAGGTCGTCGAGGTCGCCACCGACCGCGAACGGCTGCGATCCGTGCACGCGGCGATCGCAGCGCGACTGCGGTAGGGCTGTCGGTGCGTCCCGGCGGTGCGCGACCGGTCGGGCCGGGCGCCGGCGGATCGGTGCCCGCTAGTCTGAACGGCATGAATCCGGTGATCCAGCGACGCGTGCAGCTCGGCCTGCTCGTCGTCGGCGTGACGATCACCTTCATGGCGATGACACTCATCGCCAGTTGTTTCAAGAACGATGCGACGATCGAGGCCAGCAAGGCGACCGTGATGGCCGAGGTCGTGTCCGTGGACAGCCTGCACGCCGCGGTGAATTTTCAGACACCCGACGGCTCGTTCCACAGTCCCCGCTTCGGGCTGCTGTATCCGACCGAGCTGAGCGAGGGACAGCGCATCAGCGTCGACTACGCGGTCTACAACCCGGATCTCGCTCGCCCGACCGGCCGCACCGCGGTGCTGTCGATCATCCCCGCCCTGTCGGTGATGGTCGGAGCGTGGCTCGTGATCGGCCTGCTGATGGTCGGGGTCGCGGAGTCCAGTCGCCGCTGGGCCCGTCGCGGCACCGCCGACGACGCTGTCGCCGAGGACTCCGACGCCGGCAGCGACGCGGCAGAACGGGACCCGGCCGCGGCCGACCGGGACGAGACCGTCAGCCCGGGATCACCCTGAGGTCTCCGCCGGCGACGACGATCGCCTCGGCGTCGGTCAGGAAGTGCAGCCGGTGCTCGGCGCCGAACCGTTGCCTCGTCGCCTCGATCGGTCCGCGACCCCCGACGGTGCCCTCCGCGTGCGGGATCACCGTGGTGTCGATGAGGCCGAGGCCCGCGGTCGAGGTCAGGGGTGCGGCCTCGGCGGGATCGTCGAGCAGCGCCAGGGGAGCGATGTCGGGGCCGACAACCGCGGCGCCCGCGCTGACCCCGATGTAGGGGAGGCCGGCGCGGACCGCGTCGACGAGGGTGCGGTCGGCACCCGCCAGGCGCAGCGCCCCGAGCAGGTGGAAGGTGTTGCCGCCGGCGACGAACACCGCGTCGACCCCGGCGAGCTCCCGGGCGAAGACGGCTGACCCGGTCAGTTCCGGATCGAGGTCGGTCACCTCGAAACCCTGCTGCCGAAGGGTGTCCCGCTCGAGGTCGAGCCACGCGTGATCGGGATAGATCGACGACGCGGTGGGGACGTAGCCGATGCGGCAGCCCGGCCTGGTCAACGGGGCGAGGAACTGCGGGACCGGGGTGAGCCAGCGACTCAGCAGCAGGAGGTGGGTGTCGGCCACCCCTCCACTGTGCCCGGTCGGAGGGCAACGCACCGTTCATCCTGAATTGGGTGGGCCGACACGTGCGCCGTGTGGTCCGGTCAATTCTGCGGGGGACGATCGCGATCATGCGCGTCGCGATCGTCGCCGAGAGCTTCCTGCCCCAGATGAACGGGGTGGTCAATTCCGTCCTCCGGGTTGTCGACCATCTCGAGTCCACCGGCCACACCGTGGTCGTCATCGCACCCGACACCCCGCGCGGCGTGCCGGGCGGGCCGCGGATGGTCGGCCGCCGGACCCCGGTGCACCTGCTGCCCGCGGTGCAGGTGCCGCGGGTGACCTCGCTCCCGGTGGGAGTGCCGTCGCCGCTGCTGTACCGCACCCTGCGCGACTTCGAACCGGATGTCGTCCACCTGGCGTCACCGTTCGTGGTGGGTGCCGCGGGCGCAGTCGCTGCCCGGGCGCTCGGCGTGCCCGTGGTCGCCGTGTTCCAGACCGACGTCGCCGGGTTTGCGGCAGCCTATCGGCTGGGGGCGGTGGAGAAGCTGGCCTGGCGCTACACACGCCGGCTGCACGAGATGTGCGACCTCACCCTCGCGCCGTCGACCGCGACGCTGGAGGTCCTCGCCGCCCACGGCATACCGCGACTCGCGCGCTGGGGTCGCGGCGTCGACGTCGGACTCTTCTCGCCGGACAAGCGCGACCCGTCGCTGCGCGCGGACTGGCTGGGTGCCGCCCGCGACGCACTGGTGGTCGGGTTCGTGGGTCGGCTCGCGCCGGAGAAGCACGTCGAGCGCCTGGCCGGACTGTCGGGGAACCCGCGTGTGCAGTTGGTGATCGTCGGGGACGGCCCCGAGCGGGACCGGCTCCAGCGCGCGATGCCGGATGCGGTGTTCACCGGCGAACTGCGCGGGGAGGCGCTGGCCCGCGCGTACGCGAGCTTCGACGTCTTCGTGCACGCCGGCGAACACGAGACGTTCTGTCAGGCCATCCAGGAGGCGATGGCCAGCGGTCTGCCCGTGATCGGCCCCGACGCGGGCGGCCCCCGCGACCTGGTGTCGGCGTTCCGGACCGGATATCTGCTGGCGGTCGGACGCTTCGCCGAGGAGCTGCCCGCGATCGTCGAATCCCTGCACGACGAGTCGGTCCGGGCGGCGTTCGGCCGAGCCGCGGTACAGGCCGTGCGTGCGCGCACCTGGCCGTCGGTGTGCGCGGAGCTCGTCGGCCACTACGCGCGCGTGACGGGCCGCGGAGTCGTCACCGAGGTGGGGCGGCCCGCCTGAGGTGGCGGCCGACCGCCCGGCGAGGCGACGCACCTCACGGCGGTCCTGGCCCGAACGACCGGTAGCGTGATCGGCATGTCATCGACGGGCGCGACACCACCGGAACGAGCGGGTCTGGGCCGGAGTGTCGGCCGGGCAAGTCTGGAGAAGGACCCGGCCGAGGTCGCGGCCATGTTCGACGGCGTCGCACGCCGCTACGACCTCACCAACACGGTCCTGTCGTTCGGCCGGGATCGCGGCTGGCGCAGGAAGACTCGTAGGGCACTCGACCTGCGTCCGGGCGACGTCGTCCTCGACCTCGCGGCGGGCACCGCGGTGTCGACCGTCGAACTCGCCTCCTCGGGGGCGCACTGCATCGCCGCGGACTTCTCGCTCGGCATGCTCAAGGCCGGTGCGCATCGGGACGTGCCGAAGGTCGCCGCCGACGCTCTGTCGCTCCCGTTCGCCGACGATTCGTTCGACGCCGCCACCATCTCCTTCGGTCTGCGCAACGTCAACGACGTCCCGACGGCGCTCGCCGAGCTCCGCCGGGTACTCAAACCCGGCGGACGACTGGTGATCTGCGAGTTCTCCACGCCGACGCTGAAGCCGTTCCGCACGGTGTACATGGAGTACCTGATGAAGGCGCTGCCCGCGGTCGCGACGAAGGTCTCGAGCAGCCCGGCCGCGTATGTCTATCTCGCCGAGTCGATCCGGGCGTGGCCGGACCAGTTCGCGCTGGGCGACCTCATCCGCGACGCCGGGTTCACCGGGGTGCGGTGGGAGAACATGACCGGTGGGATCGCCGCGATCCACTCGGCGCGGGCCTAGGAGGAGGCGGCCCGCGGGGTCTCGTCGTGCGACACCGGGCACCCGGGCGCGAAAGTGCCGAGGTCGTCGATGCGGAAACCGCCGGGGTAGCTGCGAACCTGCTTCGTCTGGCGACCGAAGAGCGGTTCGGTGCGGGGTGACGCGAAGAGACGGATCGCGAGCCCGCGAGCCTTGAGTCCGCCGCGCACCAGGACCCGTTCGACCGCGGTCGGTTTCGGATACCGGAACGCCGCGAGCAGCCGATCGTCCATGAGCGCGAACGACATCCGACGCACCACCGCCCGCGGCAGCAGTTTGTACGGCATGAACGTGCCGAGCAGGTCGAGGGTGGCGTCGGCGACGGCGAGCGAGTCGGGGCTGAACGCGAAGTGGGCGGTTTCGTACTCGTCGTAGAACGTCTTGAAGTCGTCGTAGGACTCGGGGATGTCCTTGATGCCCATCAGCTGGCCGAGCCGGCGGTAGTAGTTGGTGAGACCGAGGACCTCGTGGTTGGTCAGTGAGCGCCACTCATAGGAGTTGACCCACTCGACCGGGCAGACGACGAAAGTGGCCAGCACGTAGAGGAAGTCGCTGTTCGGGATGTCGTACATGCCGTGCATCTGGTTGATGCGGCGGATGCCGGCCCGGCCGGCCGGGCTGTCGACCCCGTGCTCGATCGGGGCGTCGAGCAGCAGGACCGTGTCGTCGTAGCGCTTCTGCGTCGACTCGGTGAACTGGCTGGTCTTGTACAGGAGGTCGCCGATCGACGGCACCGCGTAGGTGCGGAACAGGGCGAAGCTCAACGCCTGTGTGATGCCCCACGGGAATTCCTGCGTGCCCAGGGCGCGGGCAATCGCGGTCGGGTCACCGACGGCATCCATGCGGTCGATCTCGCCGCGCAGGTGGTAGCGCTGTGCCAGGCGGTTCTGGACGGCGTGCTTGGCTCGGGTGGCGAGAGTGGATGCGGCGGACATCTTCCATCTCCTGGGTCGACGGGTGGCCTGATTCTGTCACAGCTGTGGCCGCGGCCACACGTGTTGGAACACTACAGCCCGATCGTCTCAACGCGCCACCGGGATGGCGGCCCGGCGGCCCCTCTCACGAGAAGGGCGGGCGCGGGTCGACCTGCCGGGAGACCCGCCCGGCGGTGCGCCAGGCGCGGGCCACGAGGTCGGCGTCCTCGGCGGTGATCAGGTTGCCCATGACCCGCACCACCATGGACATCAGTTGCGGCGACCGGATGCCGGGCCGGCCCAGGGTCGGCACGGTCCTGGGCATGGTGAGCAGGCCGGCGAGGCGGCGGGCGGCGGAGAACGCCAACCCGTAATGCTCCACCAGCACATCGCGCCACCGGTCGGTGTAGTCGTCGGTGCCGAGGAGTTCGACGGCGAGCCGGGCGGTCTCCAGGGCGTAGTCGATGCCCTCGCCGTTGAGCGGATTGACGCACGCGGCGGCGTCGCCGATCAGCATCCAGTTGCGACCCGCGACACCGGACACCGCACCACCCATGGGCAGCAGGGCGGACGTGATCCGGACGGGTGGGCCGTCGAGAGCCCACTCGTCGCGCACCATCGCGGCGTAGTGTTCGAGGATCGGCCGAAGTGCCATGTGCGCCGGGCGTTTCGACGTCGCGAGCGCGCCCACGCCGACGTTGACCTGTCCGCCCCCGGCCGACCCGAGGGGGAAGACCCAGCCGTACCCGGGCAGCAGTGCGTCGTCGGGTCCCCGGAGTTCGAGGTGCGACCCCATCCAGTGCGAGTCGGCGCGCGCCGACGGTGCGTACGCCCGGGCGGCGACTCCGTAGGCGGTGTTCCGATGCCATTGTCGCCCCAGCGATTTGCCGATTCCCGAACGGACGCCGTCGGCGACGACGAGGTCGGTGACCCGCATCGTGTGTGTGCCCGCCGGCGTCGCGAAGGTCACCGCGCCCACCCGGTCGCCGTCCATCTCGACGCCGATGGCCTTGGCGCCCTCGATCATTCGCGCTCCCACCGACACCGCATGCGTACGGATGGCGTCGTCGAACTCGGTGCGCGCCACCGCGCTGCCGTAGGCGGGGAACCGGCCCGAGGGCCACCGGACCTGCTGGCGTGCGCCCCAGCCGTTGAGCAGGAGTCCGTCGATGCGCGGACGGTCGTCGAGGAGTGCGCCGAGCCCCAGCGCGTCGAGTTCGGCGACGGCCCGCGGCGTGAGGCCGTCGCCACACGTCTTGTCGCGCGGGAACACCGCGGCGTCGGCGAGGACCACGTCCCGGCCGGCGGCGACGGCGTGGGCGGCCGCCGCCGATCCACCCGGTCCGGCGCCGACGACGAGGACATCGGCGGAATCGGGGAAAGTAGGCGTCGTGTCCGTGCTCACCCGACCAGTATGTCCGGACCCCCGACGGGCTAGGCTCGCAGCAGGTGGGGTCTACGCGGCAGTCGCGTGTCCGCCGTCGAGTAGTTGCCGGATCAGACGAGATGGGGCCGCGTTTCCGTGAAGTCCACATTCGCCGGGGTTGACCTGGTGTCGGATGAGTTCGCCGATACGGTGCGCTCGTCGCTGCAGCGGGTGGAAGATCTGCTGCTCGCCGAACTCTCGTCGGGTGACGAGGTCATGACCGAGGCGGCGACCCACCTCGCGAAGGCCGGGGGCAAGCGGTTCCGGCCCATGTTCGCGATCCTGGCGGCCCGGTTCGGTCCGCGCCCGGATTCCGACGATGTCATCACCTCGGCGACGGTGGTGGAGATGATCCACCTCGCCACGCTCTATCACGACGACGTGATGGACGAGGCCGCGATGCGCCGCGGTGCGGCGAGTGCCAACGCGCGCTGGACGAACAGCGTGGCCATCCTGTCCGGAGACTTCCTGTTCGCGCGCGCCTCGCGACTCGTCTCGACGCTGGGCCCCGAGGCGGTGCGCATCATCGCCGAGACGTTCGCCGAACTCGTCACCGGCCAGATGCGGGAGACGGTCGGGGTCAAACCCGGCGCCGACCCCATCGAGCACTACCTGCAGGTCGTCTGGGAGAAGACCGGCTCGCTGATCGCCGCCGCCGCCCGCTTCGGCGCGATGGCCTCCGGGGCCGAGCCCGACGACATCGAGCGGCTCTCCCGCATCGGCGACATCGTGGGAGTCGCCTTCCAGGTGTCCGACGACATCATCGACATCAGCTCGGTGTCGGTGGAGTCGGGCAAGACCCCGGGTACCGACCTTCGCGAAGGCGTCCACACGCTGCCGGTCCTCTACGCGCTCACGGGCGACGACGCGACGTCGGCCCGGTTGCGCGAACTCCTGGTGGCCGCCGACGGCGCCGCCCGGCCGCTCACCGACGACGCCGAGGTCGCCGAGGCGATCGAACTGCTCGGCTCGTCGGCGGGTATGACCGCCGCCCGGGCGAAGTTGCAGGAGTTCGCCGACGAGGCGCACGCGATGCTGGCCGAACTTCCCGAGTCGCCGGCCCACCGTGCCCTGGCGTCGCTCGTGGACTACACGATCGAACGCGTGGGCTGAGGGGTCGACCGGCAGGATCTCTGCTCAGCCGGCTCAGCGACCGTCGCGGGCCATCTCCTGCAGGCGGCGGATGCGTTCCGCGGTCGGCGGGTGGGTGGCGAACATCTTGGCCATCCGGTCGGTCGCGCGGAACGGACTCTCGATCATCATGTGCGACTGGGCCGCGATGTCGGGCTGCGGCGGCAGCGGCGCGGCCTGCACCCCGCCGGAGATCTTCGCCAGCGCTGATGCGAGTGCGAGCGGATCCCCGGTGAGTTCGGCCCCGGACTGGTCGGCCTGGAACTCGCGTGAGCGGGAGACGGCCAGCTTCACCAGGGTGGCCGCGATCGGTCCCAGCAACGCGATGAGCAGCATCGCCAGCGGGTTCGGCGCGTTGTCCCGCCCGCCGAACGCGCCCATGAACATCGCGAAGTTGGCCAGGCCGCTGATCACCGCCGCCATCGCGCCGGCGATCGAGCTGATGAGGATGTCGCGGTTGTACACGTGGGACAGCTCGTGGCCCAGCACGGCGCGCAGCTCGCGCTCGTCGAGCAGGTGCAGGATGCCGGTGGTGCAACACACCGCGGCGTTCTTCGGGTTGCGGCCGGTCGCAAACGCGTTGGGCGACTCGGTGGGGGAGATGTAGAGGGCGGGCATCGGCTGGTGTGCCGTGGTCGCCAGCTCACGCACGATCCGGTACATGACCGGTGCCTGCAGTTCGGTGACCGGTTGCGCGTGCATCGCCTTCAGCGACATCTTGGCGCTGTTGAAGTAGACGTAGGCGTTCATGCCGACGGCGACGATCACCGATCCCCACAGGATCAGCGGGCTCTGGAACAGAGCGCCGATGCCGACGATGATCGCCGACATCAGACCCAGCAGAGCCGCCGTCTTCAATCCGTTGAAATGCATCGGGTCCTCGTCTGTCCGGCGCCGCGGGTCTCGGGCTCCGGGCGGCCCGGGTGAACCCGGTGCCGGCCGCGGAGTGCAGGCGCCTCATCCGGTCAAACGACGCAACGCCCGTCTGGGTTTCCGACGGTCGGGGTTCGGTGCCGCCGACCCACCGACCGGGCGGGTCAGCGGTAGTTGACGAACTGCAGGGCGATGCCGAAGTCCTCGCCCTTGAGCAGCGAGATGACGGCCTGCAGGTCGTCGCGCTTCTTGCTCGACACGCGCAGCTCGTCGCCCTGGATCTGCGCCTTGACGCCCTTCGGCCCCTCGTCGCGGATCTTCTTGGAGATCTTCTTGGCGTGCTCGGAGTCGATGCCCTGCACCAGCGAGCCGGTGATCTTGAAGGTCTTGCCCGAGCCGACGACCTCGCCGGCGTCGAAGGCCTTGAGCGAGATGTCGCGTCGGATCAGCTTCTCCTTGAACACCTCGAGGCCCGCCTGCGCGCGCTCCTCGGCGTCCGAGGTGATCACGATGTTCTCCTCGCCGGACCACTCGATGCCGGTGTTGGTGCCGCGGAAGTCGTACCGTTGCGACAACTCCTTGGCAGCCTGGTTCAGGGCGTTGTCGACCTCTTGCCGGTCGACCTTGCTCACCACGTCGAAGGATGAATCAGCCATGTCCGACAGGGTATGTCATGGCGATCAGCGGAAGTGGGCGGCCGCGCGGGTCTACCGGGGCGTCCGACGCTGTGCCTGCTCGGCGAGGGCACGACGCGACTCGTCATGGAGTACCTCGAGTAGTTCTCGCTCGAGGGCGACGAACTCGGGCGCGGTGAGCCCCGCCGGATCGCGCGGGCGCGGGAGGTCGACGCGCACCTCGTGGACCACGGTGGCCGGGCGGGCGGACAGCACGATCACGCGGTCCGAGAGGTGGACGGCCTCGCGGACGTCGTGGGTGATCATCAGCACCGTCCACCGATAGCGCTGCCACACCGACTGCAACCACGTCTGCATCTCGGTCCGGGTGAGTGAGTCGAGGGCGCCGAACGGCTCGTCGAGCAGCACCAGGTCGCGATTCTGGACTACGGTGCGCAGCAGTGCGGCGCGCTGTCGCATCCCGCCGGACAGCTGGAACGGGCGGGCGTCTTCGAATCCGGCGAGTCCGAAGGCGGGGAAGAGGTCCGCGGCCCGGCGTCGGGCCTCGTTCGTCGGCACGCCCTGCACCTGGAGCCCGAGGATGGTGTTGTCCAGCACGGTGCGCCACGGGAACAGCAGGTCCTTCTGCGGCATGTACGCGCAGTGTCC
>ERZ501054.102-NODE-102-length-10499-cov-5.683359_pt1 | contig 10499 bp, 9 predicted proteins | sample MGYA00510861_ERZ501054 | MGnify/ENA primary metagenome ERZ501054 (study PRJEB25958, sample SAMN03398586) | human skin metagenome | study: EMG produced TPA metagenomics assembly of the Human Skin Microbiome Metagenome (human skin metagenome) data set. | reverse complement strand
GGCGACACGGGAAAGGTTCTGTTCGGTGCACTCGGCGGACTGCTCGACAAGAATTACCCGGCCCTGAGTTCGCTGTTAGACGTCGGCCTTGATCTAGCGCGGCCCGTCGCCAGATCCGCCTCGGGGCTCGTTCGCACGGTGTACACGATCCCGCAGATCCTCGATGGCATCGACAAAGCCTTGCCGAAATTCAACGAACGGGTCCAGCTCCAGCTAGCACTGGTGGTCCAGACCTCACCTGCTCTACAAAGCGCATTGAGAATGGGGGGGCCCACGGGATGACTCTGAGGTCTCTGACACCCACAATCATTAAGATCACCGCGTTCACCGCTGTCATCGGCGTCCTTACGTATGTCATCATCGCGATTCTGCAGCCGACCAACGAAGGATCCTCCAGTTCGCAGCGTTCCGCGGTTTTTGCCGACGCTTCCGGACTCAAGCCCCGCGACGGGGTACGACTCGCTGGAGTGAAGGTGGGATATGTAACGGCTGTCGACCTGAAGGGATCAACAGCGATCGTCCGTTTCCAACTGGACGACGGCGTCTCGATTACCCCCGCGACGACTGCCGCCGTCCGTTACCAAAACCTGCTGGGGCAGCGGTATGTGGAGCTCATCAATGCCGGACAAGGCGCCGACCAGGAGTCGATCACACAGGTGGCACTCAACAAGACCGTCCCGTCGTTCGACGTATCGACACTATTCAACAGTTTCAAACCAGTATTCGATACATTGAATACTGCGGAAATCAACGAGCTTCAGTCGAACCTTCTACGGGTTGCCCAGGGAGACGGTCGAGGTATCGCACCAGTCATGAAGCAAGTCGCGAACATCACTGATTACGGGAACCAGCGTTCAGAGATCATCACCAATATTGTGACGAGCCTGGGGCAGGTGTCCGACCAGTTGATGGGGCGCTCCGCTGAACTGGTTGAGTTGATAGACAAATTGGGGTCAATCGTCGATGCGTTCAGCCGCGTGAGCGATCGACTGCGGGCCTCGCTGCGAGAGGTCAACCGTTCGATGGCAAAGACTGTACTCGCCGGTGAGCAGATCGAGTCGACCTACGACACCAGCTTCGCGGCTATCTTTCAGAGATTAGTGCGGGAGCCAGGGGATACAGAAGGCCTACTGAATGGTGCCGTTCTCCTGAAGCCGCTCCTGGACGCCCTGGCCGCAACATCCAACGCGACTCCCCCGCCCTCGGCGGCAGGGTGTGCCCGAGGGGTGCTCGACCTACCGAGAACAGCGCAGATCGCCCTGATGGGTCAACGACTGGTGGTGTGCCAGTGACCCGTTTCTTCGGCAAGCGTCCGCATCACCGCCCGCAGCGTCGGCGGGACCTCATCCTGGCGGGGGTCGTAACGATGGTCACGGTGGCCGGTCTCGTCGCCGCCGGAGCTGTGTATATCTCGCCGCCCGGACAAACTATCTACAGCGCGGAGTTAGTCAATACCGGCGGATTGGAAGCTGGCGACCAGGTACGTATCGCCGGGATCAGGAAAGGCAAGGTAGCGTCGGTCGACCTGACCGGAACGTTCATCACCGTGCGGTTCCGGCTGGATGACTCGATTGCCGTTCGGTCGGACGCGACGGCGAACGTCCGTCTCCTCACCCCTATCGGTGGACGTGTATTGGACCTCGACCCAGGTTCAGGCCCGTCGGCCCTCGACGGTGCAATCCCACTGGAGCAGACAAGCAGCACCTACGACATTTCCAGCACGCTTGAGACAACCACACCGGTGTTCCGTGACGTGCGTGGTGTTGATCTACGGCGCACAGCGGCGCTGCTACAGAATGCTTTCTCCGACGGAAACACCAATATCCCTGATGCCCTGCAAAACGCGAGCAGCCTGATGGACTTGCTGGAGCGTCAGTACGCACAACTCGACAAGACGGTGGCTTTGTCCGACGAGTATGTCGCTGCCCTCGCAAACCGCAAGCAGGTACTCGTGGACTTCCTACGCCAGCTCAGCTTCCTTGCCCGCACCCTTGGACCAGACATCGCCAACGTCCAGAGCGGGTTCGATTATCTACGTCGTCTTTTTAAGTTGCTGACCCGGCCGCTTGTCGCGTACCGCGACGGTATAGAACCATCGGTACAGCAGTTTAAGATCCTTCTAAACAAGGTGTCGGCCCAGATGCCCGCCTACGCAAACGCGCTGACCCAGGTCGATCAGATCACCAGAAGACTGAGCATTCTCCTCAATGCTCCGCAGGTCGGACCTGCGAGTCCTGAACCGACCGTCCGCGTCTGTATCCCGATTGGTGATAACAAATGTTGACGGAGCGGATGCGTCGGCATCTGATCCCGATCGCCACCATTGTCACACTGGCAGTAGTGATCGGCGGCGTCGGAATCGACTATGCGACAGCCGACGACGACACGCGATCACTATGTGCGGAGTTTTCTGACGCATCAGGTCTGTACGAAGGCAATTCCGTCGCGATGCTCGGCAAGAAGGTGGGCAGGGTCGTAGGCATTCACGAGGAGGGACAGAAAGGTGTGCGTGTCGATATGCGGATCGACAAGACCGTGCCGCTTCCCGCAGATGTGGGTGCGACCCTGGTGTCCACCTCGATTGTCACCGAAAGACAAATCGAGTTCACCCATCCCTATCGCGGCGGAGAGCATTACGAGTCGGCCAAGTGCATACCACTGAACAAAACCAGGACTCCACTGGGGATTAGTCAAACGCTCGACGCGATCAGCACTCTTTCAGACGAACTCGTCAAGGACGACGGACGTAACACGGATGCGATTCTTCAGGCACTTACACTCGTCTCGAAAAACATGGAAGGGACCCAGGGTGATATATCCGGCATTCTCCAGGACTCGGCCACGCTAATCAACGATCCGACCCGGCGTGATAGCCAGATACGCAGGATTGTAGCCAATCTCGCCACCTTAACCGGTGTTGCCACCGAAAACAGTACTGAGGTGACCCAGCTATTCGACAACTTCGTAGGCGCAATTGAGGTGATTGTTGCTTTCGGTCAAACATTCGGCGCCGCAACAGAGTACGCAGGCACCTTCGTCCCCATCCTGTCGCGATTGGCGTCCGACTTCGGTCCACCGATCTTCGCAATTGGTGATGCTGCGGTTCCACTCCTCGCGCAAGTAGGCAAGCAAGAGAACATCCTGGCGACCGTCGCCGCTCGAACGGCTGACCTCATCGTCAAGCATCCGGATGCGAAGTCGATCCTGCGGGCATTCGCCGTGTCTGTCCCACTGCAGACCCTAAGAACGGCGTGTGCCTCTCCCCCCGTCAACGGCGTCTGCAGGACGGGTAACGAAGTGGCGACGATCGCTAACTTGATCGGAGGGCAATCTCAATGATGACCTACGGCTACCTTCGCCGTGTCACGGCCGCGATCGTGACGCTGTTCGTAGCGACTATCGCCCTCGCCGCCTGCAGCATCAGTGCTGACAACCCGCCGACCATCGGTGGATCATCCGCCCGAGACGGCTACGACATCGAGATCGAGTTCACGAGTGCTCTGAACTTGCCTGCCCGTGCCAAAGTCCTCTCTCGAGGGATTGACGTCGGTGCCGTCACCAGCGTCGCTTACGACGGAGGCCACGCGCTGGTTGCTGCCCGAATTGATAAAGACGCCCAGCTGCCGGAAGATTCGCGCGCGGAACTCCGCCAAGACACTCTCCTGGGCGAGATTTATGTGGCCATCCTTCCCCCTGCACAGCAGTCCACCCAAGGCTTGCTGCGCGCGGGATCGGTAATACCTCTCTCACGCACCGAACCGGCTGCCAACGTCGAGGACGTGATGCGGGGGATGGCTAATGTACTGGGCGGGGGTGAACTCGATAAAATCCATACCGCGATATCGACGCTGAACTCGACTTTTCCGAGTGACCCCGCCCAGTTCGATGCGCTCTACCGCACGACGTTGCGCACCGTGTCTGAGGTGTCCGCCAACACCGACAAACTCGACGTAATCCTGCAGTCAGCCGATCGCACACTCAAAGTGATCCTGGCCGACCCGTCAGGTACAGACCGAATGTTGACCAAGGGGGGAGTGAACTTTTATGGTCTGGGCTACTCGCTAATTGACGTAGCGCTACTCATCGCTAATCTGCGCGACTTCGCGGTATCCGCAGGCCGTATCGTCGACCCTGAGTATTCCCGCATCAAGGAAACGGTGGGCGCGATCGCGCCAGTGGTCGCGTCCATCGCGTACTCGGACATCTACTCCAAGGATGTTTCCGACAAGGCGACGCGTGTAATACGCGAGAAGCTCATCCCATTCGTCAGCTCGCCAGATATCAACGTCTCCGATGTGTCTATCGATGGCCGAGAACTGGCGCGGCGTGATGCCGAGTCGTTCATAACCGTCTTGCGAGCGATCGGAATGATGCCATGATCCGCAGCACCGTCGTATCCCTGGTTGCCCTTGTCGTCGTCTTCCTCGTCGGAGCAACATACCTGACCATCGACGTGGCACGAATAAACCCGTTCCGCTCCGACTACACGATCTCGGCCATACTCAAGAGCTCGGGCGGCCTGCTCGACACATCGCCGGTGATGCTAGAGGGGGTGCCGGCGGGCAAGGTGACATCTATTCGCGTCACAGATAATCAGCTCGCCGTCGACATGTCCATCGACTCCGACTATAAGATTCCTCGCGGCAGTGTCATGACGATTCAGAACCTCTCGGTCGCGGGAGAACAATACATCAATTTCATCCCACCGGGCACAACCACCAGTGAGTACTTGCGTAGTGGGGACCTAGTGCCCGCCGGCGCCATCCGCGTGTCGCAATCCGTTCCCCAGGTGCTCCCGAAAATGTCGGCAGTGGCGGACGCGCTCGATCCAGCATCGATTCAGTCCATCAACGAAACGATCTCGGCGGCAGTCGACGGCCGGCAAAAGGACCTCGACACGATCGGAGACATGATGCACCGCCTCGTGGACTTCGTCGGTGACGACGGTGCGGTCCGTACCACTGCGGACAATGCCGAGTTCCTCCTGGGCCTCATGTCGAACGTGGGCGGTGTGCTCAGTACCGCGTCGGTCCGGACCCCGGATGCCGTCGACGGTTTGGCGAGAATCCAACGTGCGTTCATCGTTTTCACCTCTACGTCCTACGACAAATGGCCACCAATCCTGAAGCTAGTGGAAAAGCTCAGCGGTTACATCCAGATACTTCAGCCCGACATTGTCGCCATCACCCGCGCGGTCAAACCGGCGACGGCGAAAGTCGCAGACACATACGTCGACTTCGGATCGATCGGTGATCTTCTGGCTCGAACATTCCCAGCGTCACATCGGGGGCAGGCGCAGATTCCGATCGCCGTCACGCCATCACCTCGCTGACGCCCGATGGATACCTCCTACACCAGCATTCACAGAAGGCAGCAAATGACGGCACAAGACAACGGACCAGAATCCAAGGACAGCAGCGCTGAGGATAAGCTGACTGCGGCTTCCGACAAAGCAGATCGCAGCGACGCCACTGGTGCTACAGAATCTGCGACGTCCCAAGACGGTCCCGCCCCGGACGAGGCAAGCCCCCCGACGTCCGATGCCAGGCACCGATGGAGATCAGCACGCGTCCAGGCGGTGGCCGCCGGCGCTTTCGTGGTGGCACTCGCGGTGCTGGCCGGCCTCTTTGCTTACCTCTACATTGACATGAGGGAAGCAAAGACGTCCGCGGAGAACGCTGCCACACAACGAGCGCAGGCAGCGCAGGCAGCATCGGACTACACCACAAAGTCGCTCACCTACAGCTACCAAAACACCGGCGCATTCTTTACCGAAGTGAAAGAGAATGCCAGCGATGCGTTGGTCAAGCGATACGACGATGTCGAACCCACCCTGACCCAAATCATGAAACAGGCCAAGGTCCAAGCGGCGGGACGCGTACTGGCGACCAGCGTCACCGGCAGCGCCAGCGAGAACCGGGGGGAATACACGGTGCTGGTCTTCGCCACCCAGAAGACCCAGAATGTTCAGAACCCTCAGCCGAGCGAACTCCCCACACTGTTGAAAGTAGTCGTGCTGAAGACCGAGAACGGCTGGCAGATCCAGGATTACGGACCTGCCGAATGATCCAGCGTCCGCCGCGAAAGGAGAATTTGATGAAAAGCACCATGCAGGAGGTGCCGATGACAGTGTCATCGATACTGCGTCACGTCGCAACCAATCATACTGATAGGCAGGTGATTACTTATTCCGCGAGCGACTCTGCCCGGTACGCAACCTACGGCGATCTCGAAGAGCGATGCGCACGTCTGGCGAATGCTCTGCGCCGGGTCGGCGTGGTCGGCGACGACCGCGTGGCAACCATGCTGTGGAACAACCAGGAGCACCTCGAAGCGTACGCTGCGGTACCCGCGATGGGCGCGGTGCTGCATACGCTGAACATCCGGTTGTCACCGGCTCAGCTGCAGTTCATCGCGAACCACGCCGAAGACAAGGTCATCATTGTGGACGGGTCGCTGGTGCCGTTGTTGGCGGCGGTCTTACCGGGCTTGGCGACGGTTCGGGTTGTGTTCGTTACCGGCGACGGCGACACCTCCCCGCTCGACGGCCACGGCGTGACCGTGATGCGATACCATGACGCGCTCGCAGCAGAATCACCAATGTTCTCTTGGGTCGATCCCGACGAGCGGTCGGCTGCGGGTATGTGTTACACGAGCGGCACTACAGGCGATCCCAAGGGGGTCGTCTACAGTCATCGCTCGGTGTTTCTGCACTCCATTGCAGCGTGTACTGGTAACGCTCTGGCGATCGCAGAAGCCGATCGTGTACTTCCCGTCGTGCCGATGTTTCATGCCAGCGCCTGGGGTCTGCCCTACGCGTCGCTGATGGCCGGCGCGGACTTGCTCATGCCTGATCGATACCTTCAAGCGGCGCCGCTCGCCGACTTGATCCAACAGCATCGCCCCACGAAGGCAGGAGCAGTACCGACAATCTGGAACGATCTTCTTCAGTACGGTATCGCGAATCCGGGTGTCGACTTGTCATCAATCGACCTTGTCGCCTGTGGTGGAGCTCCTGTCCCGCAGTCGTTGATCGAAGGGTTTGCGGACCGCTTCGGCGTACAGATTATTCAGGCGTGGGGTATGACTGAGACGTCCCCGCTTGCAGCGGTAGGTCGGCCTCCCGCCGGGATCGGCCCCACAAAGGAAATATCTTACCGCAAGCGACAGGGACGGGCAATTTGCGGGGTGGAGATGCGCCTCATCGACGAGGGCGGCCTGCCGGTTCCCCGTGACGACAAGTCCGTCGGCGAACTCGAAGTGCGGGGTCCGTGGGTCACAGGCAGCTACTACCGGCTCGAGGACGCCGAGAGGTTTCGGGATGGCTGGTTGCGGACCGGAGACGTGGGACACATCAGCCCGGACGGGTACCTGACGCTGACCGACAGGTCCAAGGACGTCATCAAGTCAGGGGGCGAATGGATCTCGTCAGTGGAGCTCGAGAACTGGATCATGTCGCACCCAGATGTCGCCGAGGCCGCGGTTGTCGCGATGCCCGACCCCCGGTGGCAGGAAACAGCTCTCGCCGTGGTGGTTCCGGTACCGGGTCGCAAGGTGTCGGCTGACACGCTTCACGAGTGGTGCCTAAGAAATTGCCCGGAGGAGATCCCGCACTGGTGGATCCCGAACAACTGGACGTTCATGGAGCAGATACCACGGACGAGCGTGGGCAAGTTCGACAAGAAGGTGTTGCGCGCGAAGCATGAGCAGGGCGAGCTGCCGGTTGTATCGAATTAGCGCCGCTATAGGGCGCAAGTGTGCCCACCGAACGTCGTCAGCGTTCGGTGGGCACACTTCTATAGAAGCAATGCATTTGCCGATGGGGACTGCTGCACGGATAGGTGACAGTTTGGGTGTCATGCCGCGGCAGCGGCGGTGTTGATCATTGCTTCGAACTCGACAGGCGTCAACCGACCGTGTCAACGGCCAGTTTGATGTCCCCGCTGGTGGCCAGGTGAAAGTCCCCACCCTGTGCGGGATGTTCTTAGGTTGGCGGTACCTCCGTTCGGTGTGTCATGCGGTAGGAGTCGCCGTCGGTGATGACGATGGTGGCGTGGTGCAGGAGCCGGTCGAGGATGCTGGCGGCGGTGGTGTGTTCGGGGAGGAATCGTCCCCATTGTTCGAAGGGCCAGTGGCTGGCGATCGCGAGTGATCGGCGTTCGTAGGCGCCTGCGACGAGTCGGAACAGCAGTTGGGTGCCGGTGTCGTCGAGTGGGGCGAATCCGACCTCGTCGAGGATGATCAGGTCTTGGCGCAGTAGGGTGTCGATGGTTTTACCGACGGTGTTGTCGGCCAGCCCGCGATACAGGGTTTCCACGAGGTCGGCGGCGGTGAAGTACCGCACTTTGTGCCCGGCGTGCACTGCGGCGATCCCCAGCCCGATCAGGGTGTGGCTCTTACCGGTCCCGGCCGGGCCAATCAAGGCCAGGTTATGTTGAGCCCGAACCCATTCCAGTGACGACAGGTAGTCGAAAGTGTTGGCCGGGATAGAGGATGCGGCCACGTCGAACGATTCCAAGGTTTTGGTGACTGGGAACCCGGCAGTTTTGAGTCGGTTGCGGATGTTGGAGGCATCACGGGCGGCGATCTCGGCCTCGACCAGTGTTCGCAGCACTTCTTCGGGTGTCCATCGCTGAGTTTTCGCGGTGAGTAGGACCTCGGGTGCGCTACGGCGGATCGAGGCCAGTTTCAATCGGCGTAGCGCCAGATCCAGATCGGTTGGTAGCGGTGGCACTGTCTGGGGTGCAACGGGTTTCAATGTTGTGGTGGTCATGACACCTCCTTGTCGCCGGCGCCGAGTTTGTAGGCATCCAGCGAGCGGGTGGGGGCGGTAGGCAGGTGGCCCAGCAGTGCTGTGCCGGCCGGTCGCGGGTTGGGGATGCCGGCTCCGGCATCGAGGATCGAGCGCACATCGGCGGCCTTGAACCGTCGGAACGCCACCGCCCTGGTCAGGGCGGTGAGCACCTGTTCGTGGCCGTGGGAGGTGATGAGTCCGAGGATGTCATCGAGTTCACCGGCCAGGCGGGTATTACCGATCGCCGCGGCACCGACTAGGAACTGCTCGGCTGGTTCTCCGAGATCGCAGAACTGTTTTTCGGCAGCAGTTTTCGGTCGTGGTGCACGACTAAGGGGTGTGCGTGGCCCGCCGTAATGATCGTCGTTGAGGACCACCTCTCCTGGGGCAGCCAACGCATGCTCGGCGACCACCTCGCCCGAGGCGGGCTCGGCGATCAGGAGCGTTCCACCGTCCTGAAGGAGGGTCACGGTGGCGCCGATGAGCCGGTTAGGAACCGAGTAGCGGGCCGAGGCATACCGGATACAGGAAAGACGGTCGACTTTACGGGTGACAGGCGGCGGGCCGACCTGAGCACGCAGAGACGGTAACGCCGCCAACACTTTCCGTTCACTCACCAGCTGGTCAGTGGGCACCGTCAGCGTATCGCTGTGGCGTCGAGTGTTGACCTCGGCACACCAGTCCCACGCAGCCCGGTTCGCCAGATGCACATCCAGCTGCACGTCGTCGCGACCCGCGGCGATCTTGGCTTCGGTCCACAACGGCTGCGCCAGATCCGACTGCGCGTACCCGCACAGGTTCTCCACGATCCCCTTCGACTCCGGATCGGCGCCGTGACAGAAGTCCGGGGCGAACCCGTAGTGGGTGGCAAACCGCACATACGTGGGGGTGGGTACGACGACGTTGGCGACGACTCCACCTTTGAGGCAGCCCATCCGATCAGCAAGTACCTTGTTGGGCACTCCACCGATCTCCTCGAAGGCTTCAGCAATGAATCCGAGTGTGGTGGTGGCTGTTTCGTTGGTGGCGAACCGAACGAACCGCCAGCGTGAGAACGCCAGCACCGCGCAGAACATGTGTAACCCGCCGATCACCGCCCAATCGATGACCAGGTAGTCACCCGGAGCCCACACTGCCGGGCGACGGCCGCGGTGATGCTCACGGCGCCACTGCGTTTTCTCCTGGGCGACCAGACGACGGAAATTCCGCGCCGACCCCTCATATCCTGCCGCTCGCGCTACCGGTAGCAGCCGTTTGGCAGTGATCCGGCCGTGTGACCGCGCGACTCGCTGCGCGACGAGCTGGGCCACCGCATCGTAGTTGCGGGCCCGTTCCTTGCGACCGGGTGGTTGATCGTCGGCTTCGAACCGATCGACCACGCGCTTGACGGTCTTGTGGGTGGTGCCGCACACCTCGGCTGCGGCGCGATAGCTTCCGAGTTCTCGGTAAGCAGAAATGATGTCCATACGGTCCTTCGCAGACTTCAATGGAACTCCCGGGCGGTGATGGTGATCGGTTGGCACCTTCACCGTCATCGCCTGGGCCTTGAGTTCCGGGTCGACACGACGAACACAGGGTGGGGACTTTTATCTGGCCACCAGCGGGGACCTCGACCTGGCCACCAGTGGGGACTTTCTCATGGCCATGGACATCCGATGCTGAGATCGCTGCACGGGTGCGTGTGGAGGTCAGGTTCCGTGCGGTC
>ERZ501054.101-NODE-101-length-10509-cov-5.766214_pt1 | contig 10509 bp, 14 predicted proteins | sample MGYA00510861_ERZ501054 | MGnify/ENA primary metagenome ERZ501054 (study PRJEB25958, sample SAMN03398586) | human skin metagenome | study: EMG produced TPA metagenomics assembly of the Human Skin Microbiome Metagenome (human skin metagenome) data set. | reverse complement strand
GACCGACTTCCATGTGCGCCCCGAAACGGCCGGTGGCCACCGTGGCGCCGGCGGCCCGGAGGGCGTCGACCACCGCGTCGACCAGCGGTTCGGCGACGGGCCCGGGCGCGGCGGCATTCCACGACGGGCGCCGGCCCTTCGCGGTGTTGGCATAGAGCGTGAACTGGCTGATCACCAGGACCGGAGCGTCGAGGTCGGCGGCCGCGCGTTCGGGGCCGTCCCCGCCGTCGAAGATCCGCAGGCGCCAGATCTTGTCGGCGAGCCGGACCGCGTGGTCGGTGGTGTCGTCGTGCGTGACCCCCACCAGGGCGACGAGGCCCGCGGCGCCGGGCGGGATGTCGAGCTCGCCGACGACCTCGCCGTCGACGCTCACACTCGCTCGGCTGACGCGCTGGAGAACGGCGCGCATCGATCCTCCGATCTCCGCGTGCGGTGCGCGGACGAGGTGTTCAGTCCAGCGCGAACGTGACCGTGACGGTGAAGGTGAGTTCCTGCTGGCCGGGCTCGACGGGTACGGGCGCGGCCGCCACGTCGCGTTCGAAGGTACCGGGCGAGACCGGCTGTTCCTGGCCGCTGGTGCTCTCCTTGATGGTCAGCACGTCGCCGAGCGAGTCGCCGGCGAGACCGGCGTACTGCTGCGCGCGGCCCCGGGCGTCGGTGAACGCGGCTTCGCGCGCCTTCTCGAGGAGTTCCGAGTCGTCGTCGATGGCGAAGGCGACGTTGTTGATGCGCGTGTTGTCCCCACCGGCGGTCGCGGCGGCGCTCAGCATAGTCGACGCCGTAGAGATGTCGCGGATGGTCACGCGGATGGTGTTGGTCGCGGTGTATCCGCTGATCTGGCTCGAACCGCCGGGTGCCGGACTCGAATACTGCGGGTTCACCGACACCTGCTGCGTGGCGACGTCCTTGCGCTCCACTCCGGCCGCGACGACCGCGTCGGTGACCGCGGTGACCTTGGCGCTCGTCTCGTTCAGCGCGGTCGTCACATCGGACGCGGTCGCCTCCACGCCGATGTCGGCGCGCAGGGTGTCCGGGGTGCCGCTGACCTGGCCCGACCCGACGACGGTCACCGACCGTGGCTGCCCGCCGGTGTCGCTGCCGCACCCGGCCACCACCAGGACCACGGCGGCGAGCGCCGCGAGGACCGACGTCGTCCGGAGTGCGGGGCGCAGTGTGTCGGCGCCGCGTGTTCTCGTCATCGGTCGACCGGGTCGCGCATCAGCAGGGCCAGGAGCCACCCGACCACCGACACGACGATGGCGCCGAAGATCGCCGACCAGAAGAAGTCGTCGACCTCGAGCCCCCAGTGCGTGGTGTTGCGGGTGATCCACGCGGTGAGCTCCAGCATCAACGCGTTGATGACGATGTGGATCAGACCGAGCGTGAGGATGTAGAAGGGGATCGCGATGATCTGCACGATCGGCTTGATGATCGCGTTCAGAACACCGAAGATCACGGCGACCACCAGGGCGATACCGACTTTCTCGGCGGTCGTCGAACCGCCCACGAAGTCGATGCCCGGCACGATCAGCGTCGCGACCCACAGGGCCACCGCGGTCAGCACGGTGCGGACGAGGAAGGCAAGCATGGCGACAGTGTGCCAGCACCCCTCGCCTCAACCATCGATCTGATCGCGACGGAACGTCATCATGGCGCGGATCGCGTCGTCTGACGGAGGGGCGTCGGGCTGGAAACGTACGGTGCCCTTCTGGACGTCGAATCCCGCGAGGAACGGCCGCCCGGCGTCGACCGCGTCGGGGCTGAACGGGTACAGCCCGATGTGCTTCTTGGTGCGCATCACCGACAGGAGCGGGCTACCGCGATACGTCAGGGCCGGCATCCCGTAGCCCTTGCCCTGCGCGGTGCCGGGGACCGTGTCGCGGGAGACGTCATAGAACCGGGAGATGACCGCGCGGTCGTCCGGGTCGAGCCCGTCGAGATAGTCGTCGACCGTCCCCATCCGCTTGGACCTCCTTGCGACGCCGCGCACGCATTTGGCCTGGCCTGCCTGTTCGCGTAGCATGGACCGTCGGTGCGCATCGCGCGCCGGGCCTCGGCGTGTCAGCACGTGGGTCCGGTCGGCGCACACCGGGTGCAGGTCCTCGCGGACCGGTGCCCACACCCTAACGGACAAACACTGATTCAACCCGGCCAATGGGCCGCGACGTCGCCCAGATGTCGTGGTCGGAGGCCAGGATCGCGGAGGACATGGCGAAGAAAGACGGGGCCATCGAGGTCGAGGGTCGAGTGATCGAACCCCTGCCCAATGCGATGTTTCGTATTGAGCTGGAGAACGGACACAAGGTTCTCGCCCACATCAGTGGCAAGATGCGGCAGCACTACATCCGCATCCTGCCCGAGGACCGGGTCGTCGTGGAACTCTCGCCCTACGACCTGGCTCGTGGGCGAATCGTGTACCGCTACAAGTAGGACTTTCCCGGCGTCGCCGGGGACAGACTTCCCGGACATCCGTTCGGGAGGAGACCGACACCCACGTGTACGGCCGTTTCGGCGTGCGCGCGGGCGAGCCGAGCAGGAGAGATTGACGTGAAGGTTCAGCCGAGCGTCAAGCCGATCTGCGAGAAGTGCAAGGTGATCCGTCGTAACGGTCGGGTCATGGTGATCTGCGAGAACCTGCGTCACAAGCAGCGTCAGGGCTGATCACGCGCACCCTCCGGGTCGCTTGAGTCAGAACAACTGAAGATCGACAACTCAATACACAAGGACCTCCCAACACCAGCGGCGACAGACGCGTCACCGCCTACCTCCGGATCAGAGGCCGGAGCCCACGAGGCCGGACACACGGTTCGGCACCAGCTCGCGGGACGGACTGGGAGCAGACCTCTGAGAATCGAAAAGGAAATCCGCCACATGGCACGTGTTGCTGGTGTGGATCTCCCCCGCGAGAAGCGGCTGGAGATCGCACTGACCTACATCTACGGAGTTGGGCGCACCACCTCCAAGGAGATCCTCGAGGGAACGGGCCTGAGCCCTGACCTCCGAGCGAAGGATCTCACCGACGCAGACGTCTCGAAGCTGCGTGAGTACATCGAAGCCTCGGTGAAGGTCGAGGGTGACCTCCGTCGCGAGGTGCAGGCCGACATCCGTCGCAAGATCGAGATCGGCTGCTACCAGGGTCTGCGCCACCGTCGTGGCCTGCCCGTTCGTGGACAGCGCACCAAGACCAATGCCCGCACTCGCAAGGGCCCGAAGAAGACCATCGCCGGGAAGAAGAAGTAATGCCTCCGAAGTCACGTAGCGCAGGCCCCAAGAAGGGCACCCGCCGTCGCGATAAGAAGAACGTCCCGCACGGCCACGCACACATCAAGTCGACGTTCAACAACACGATCGTGTCGATCAGCGATCCCAGCGGCAACATCATCAGCTGGGCATCGTCGGGCCACGTCGGTTTCAAGGGCTCGCGCAAGAGCACCCCGTTCGCGGCTCAGCTCGCGGCCGAGAACGCTGCGCGCAAGGCCCAGGAGCACGGCGTCAAGAAGGTCGACGTGTTCGTCAAGGGACCGGGTTCGGGTCGCGAGACCGCCATCCGCTCCCTGCAGGCAGCCGGCCTCGAGGTCGGCACCATTTCCGATGTCACCCCGCAGCCGCACAACGGTTGCCGTCCGCCCAAGCGGCGTCGGGTCTAGCGGGAAAGGGAGGAACAGAGAAACATGGCTCGTTATACCGGCCCCGCAACCAAGAAGTCTCGTCGTCTTCGCGTCGACCTGATCGGTGGAGACGCTGCCTTCGAGCGTCGCCCCTACCCGCCCGGCCAGCACGGCCGCTCGCGGATCAAGGAGAGCGAGTACCTGCTCCAGCTGCAGGAGAAGCAGAAGGCGCGCTTCACCTACGGCGTCCTGGAGAAGCAGTTCCGCCGCTACTACGAAGAGGCGAACCGTCGCACCGGCAAGACCGGTGACGAACTGCTGAAGATCCTCGAGACCCGTCTCGACAACGTGATCTACCGCTCCGGCATCGCGCGTACCCGTCGCCAGGCCCGCCAGCTGGTCAGCCACGGCCACTTCACCGTCAACGGTGTGAAGGTCGACGTGCCCAGCTACCGCGTCAGCCAGTACGACATCATCGATGTCCGCCCGAAGTCGCTGCAGACCGTCCCGTTCCAGATCGCCAAGGAGCTCGTCGGCGATCGTCCGGTTCCGGGTTGGCTCCAGGTCGTGCCGTCGACCCTGCGTGTTCTCGTGCACAGCGTGCCCGAGCGTGCCCAGATCGATGTCCCGCTGACCGAGCAGCTCATCGTCGAGTTCTACTCCAAGTAGTCCTTCGAGCAACACCCGCCCGACAGCAACAGCTGTTCGGTACACCCCTCGAGGCCGTCATATAGCGGGCGGCCAAAGGAGAGATCCACAGAATGCTCATCTCACAGCGACCCACCCTCACCGAGGAAGTCCTCGCCGAGAACCGCTCGAAGTTCGTCATCGAGCCGCTCGAGCCGGGCTTCGGCTACACCCTCGGCAACTCGCTGCGTCGTACCCTGCTCAGCTCGATCCCGGGTGCAGCCATCACCAGCATCCGCATCGACGGTGTCCTCCACGAGTTCACCACCGTGGCCGGGGTCAAGGAAGACGTCACCGACATCATCCTGAACCTCAAGGGCCTCGTGGTCAGCTCGGACGAGGACGAGCCGGTCACCATGTACGTGCGCAAGCAGGGTCCGGGCACCGTCACCGGTGCCGACATCGTGCCCCCGGCCGGTGTCACCGTGCACAACCCCGATCTGCACATCGCCACCCTGAACGACAAGGGCAAGCTCGAGATCGAGCTCGTCGTCGAGCGGGGCCGCGGCTACGTCCCGGCCGTGCAGAACAAGGCGTCGGGTGCCGAGATCGGCCGCATCCCGGTCGACTCGATCTACTCGCCGGTGCTCAAGGTGACCTACAAGGTCGAGGCCACCCGTGTCGAACAGCGCACCGACTTCGATCGACTGGTGCTCGATGTGGAGACCAAGAACTCGATCAGTGCGCGTGACGCGCTGGCATCGGCGGGCAAGACCCTGGTCGAGCTGTTCGGGCTCGCCCGGGAGCTCAACGTCGAGGCCGAGGGCATCGAGATCGGGCCGTCGCCGGCCGAGGCCGACCACATCGCGTCGTTCAGCCTGCCGATCGAGGATCTCGAGCTGACCGTTCGTTCCTACAACTGCCTCAAGCGCGAGGGTGTGCACACCGTCGGCGAGCTGGTTGCGCGGACCGAGTCGGATCTGCTCGACATCCGCAACTTCGGTCAGAAGTCGATCGACGAGGTCAAGGTCAAGCTGCACGCGCTCGGTCTGTCCCTCAAGGACAGCCCGGCCAGCTTCGATCCGTCGCAGGTCGCGGGTTACGACCCGGCCACCGGCACGTGGTCGGAAGACGCGTCCTTCGACGCCGATTCCGGTGAGGATTTCGCGGAGACCGAGCAGCTGTAGTCGCTACGACGCGGCGGTAGCTGTCACTGCCCAACCCTGACTTCCGCATCGAGTGATGCGGGGTCCTCCTAGGAGAAGACAATGCCCAAGCCCACCAAGGGTGCCCGCCTCGGCGGGTCGGCCAGCCACCAGAAGGCGATGCTGGCGAATCTCGCCACCTCGCTCTTCGAGCACGGCCGCATCACCACCACGGAAGCCAAGGCCAAGCGCCTGCGTCCGTACGCGGAGAAGATCATCACCCACGCCAAGGCCGGCAAGCTGGCCAACCGCCGTGAGGTGCTGAAGGACATCCGTGACAAGGACGTCGTGCACACGCTGTTCGACGAGATCGGCCCGTTCTTCGCCGATCGTCCCGGTGGCTACACCCGCATCATCAAGACGCTGCCGCGCAAGGGCGACAACGCCCCCATGGCCGTGATCGAGCTGGTGCGCGAGTCCACCGTGTCGAGCGAGGCCAGCCGCGCGACCCGCGTCGCCGCCTCCAAGAAGGCCGCCGAGGACAAGCTCGACGCCACCGAAGAGGTTGTCGCTGACCCGGACGCCGGGAGCGCAGCGAGCGGGTCCTCTGATACCGATTCGGCTGACGCGAACGTGGTGGAGGCCGTCGAGGCCGACGCCACCGATGCCGAGGTCGCCAACGCCGAGGCTGTCGCCGAGGCCGTCGACGACGAGTCCACCGCCGCGACCGCTCCCGATGCCGAGGCAGCCGGAGCCGACGTCGACGGTGAGAAGAAGTAGTCGACTGAGTCGAGAACCGCAGACCGAACCCGTCGGCGCCGATTCCGGTGCCGGCGGGTTCTGTCGTCTCCGCTTCGACATCTCGTACGACGGCACCGACTTCGCCGGATGGGCACGGCAGGTCGGCCAGCGCAGCGTGTGCGAGGAACTCGAGACGAGGTTGTCGACGGTCCTACGGGTGCCGGTGCGGCTGACCGTGGCGGGGCGCACCGACGCCGGTGTGCACGCCACTGGGCAGGTCGCGCACGCCGAGGTTCCGCGGTCGGTACTGGAGACCCGATCGATCGCCGGCGACCCCGCGACGCTCGTCGGGCGTCTCGCGAAGATGTGTCCCGATGACGTCCGGGTGACGGCCGTGCGCGTCGTCCCGGAGGAGTTCGACGCTCGGTTCTCGGCGCTGCGCCGGCATTACCGCTATCGGTTGACCGATGCACGGTGGGGTGCCGAACCGGTGGTCGCGCGGACGACCGCGACATGGCGTCGGCCGCTCGACGTCGACGCAATGAACGCGGCATCGTCGGAGTTGCTCGGCCTGAACGACTTCGCGGCGTTCTGCCGTCGGCGGGAGGGTGCGACCACGATCCGGGAATTGCAGCGGTTCTCTTGGACTCGGGACGCCGAAGGAGTCCTCGTCGGCGAGGTGAGCGCGGACGCGTTCTGCTGGTCGATGGTGCGGTCGCTGGTCGGCGCGGTCGCGAGTGTGGGCGACGGCAGGCGCGACATCGACTGGTGCCGTGGGCTTCTCGACGAGCGCGAACGAAGCAGCCAGGTGCCGGTCGCCGAGGCGCGGGGTCTGTGCCTGGTCGGCGTCGACTATCCCGCCGACGACGAACTCGCCGCACGCAACACGGTGACCCGTGACGTGCGCGGGTCGACCGGTTGCTGTGGTGGGTGACCACCCGCCGTCTCGACGGAGACCCCGGAGTTGTTGTGACACAAGGAGGCCCCGGGGACAGATCCCCTGGGCCTCCTCGAGCGCAGCGGTCAGTTGCCCAGCTTGAGGCCGTTCTTGTCCCGAACACTGCCGGTCAGCATCATGATGCCGTCGACCAGCGCCCAGATGGCGACACCGAAGATGATGACGAACCCGATCAGGAAGATCGCGGTGATGTAGCCGAGGATCGTCAGGCCGAGTTGGATCGCGCCGGTGGTGTTGTCGCCGATGTAGAAGCGGCCGACGCCCAGGCTGCCCAGGAAGATCTGCAGCAGGCCGGCAACCAGCTTCGACTTGTCGGACAGCGGTTCGCCGGTGGCCGGGTCACGGCCGTAGGGAGCAGTGGGGTCGGGAGCGCCGCCGTAGCCGTAACCGGGCGCCGCGGGATACCCGCCCTGCGGAGCCCCGTACTGCTGGGGTGCGCCGTACTGCTGCGGTGCCCCGAACTGCTGGCCACCGTACTGCTGGTCACCGTACTGCTGGGGTGCCCCGTACTGCTGGTTCCCGTATTGCTGGTCGCCGTATTGCTGGTCGCCGTATTGCTGGTCGCCGTACTGGGGATTGCCGACGCCGGGCTGCGAGGGCCCCGCGGTGCCGAACTCCGAACCCCCCGGCTGCTGGCCGGGGTCGGTGCCGTACGACGGCGAGGCGTCGGCCGGCGGCTGCTTGACGAACGGGTCGTGGGGCTTGTCGCCCGGGTTGTCTGGTGTGGTCATCGGGTGGTCCTCCTCGTGACTGGATGGAGCGGCGTGCTCATCTCGAACGTGCGGGCGGCTCAGGCGACGGTGGCCAGTTCGCGTGCGTGGTACACGCGACCGGACACATCGCTCATCGTCCAGGGCGACGTGGCGGGGATGTTGGTGACGTGCATCGCGCCGCCCGCGCCCCGGACCCGTACCTGGATGAAGCCCGTTGTGCGCCGTTCTTTCATCAGCAAGAACAGCAGACTCAGAAAGCAGATCAGAAAGAACCCGACGAGCGCCAGCACCAGGCCCGTCTGCGACATCTGTTCGGAGGACACGGACATGTCGGTGACCTCCCACTGCGAACCCGCGAGCGGGAACGTGCCCGACGGCGTGATCACGTAGTGCTGGGTGCACGTGATGTCACCGATGACCACGAGCGGCGGCTCGGGTAATGCGGCTGCACCCGCGTCGAAGAAGGGCCCGGGCGGCGCGTAACCCATGCCGGGGCCCGGGAATTGGGCGGGAGCGGGCACGAAGCCGGGACTGGAGTCGTAGGCGTTCGGCTGATGCGGCAACGGACGGGTGCCGTCATTGCCATTCCCCGGGTACGTCATCCCGCAATGGTGGCATACGCGAGTGTGTTTCGGGTCAGGTGGCGTTGCGCTCGTCTCCGAAGGCCTCGAGCACCTCGTCGACGGTCTCGTCGTCGCCGACGAACTGCTCCGGATGGGCGCCCTCGGACATCAGATGCCGCCAGTTGAGCGGGTCGAATTCCACCGGCGCGTGGCGCGCGATGAAGTCGATGACGATCCGGCAGAACCGTTCGGGGTCGTCGTGGAACGGGAAATGTCCTGAGCCGGAGAAGGTCTCGAACTCCGAGTGTGGGATCGCCGAGTGCGCCAGTTCGCCGTGGTGATGGGGGATCACGATGTCCCGGTCGCCCCACACGAGCAGGACCGGCAGGCGTTCGGTGAGGTAGCAGCGGTCGAGCATCGTGACGGACTGCCCGCGCCAGTCGACGACGGCGCGCAGGGTGCGGAGGAAGGCGGCCGACGCGGTGGGGTCGGCGAGCCCACCGAGGACCCGCATGAGGTCCTCGTGGTCGGCCAGTAGATGTTCGGGCGTTGCCGAGGACGGGAACAGGGGCGGCACCGGCGCGGCGACGATCGCTTTCGCGAGCGTCGTGAGACCAGGGATCACGCCGGGGACGCGGAGTACCGACAGCACCTGCGGGACGACGGGCAGCGAGAACAACCGCAGGGCGGGGTTGACGTCGCGGGTGACCCCGCCGGCCGCGACCAGCACCAGGCGCTCGACGAAGCGCGGGAACTGATAGCAGAACTGCATCGCGACGCCGCCGCCCAGGGAGTGGCCGACGACCGTCACCTTGCTGATCCCCAGGACGACGAGGAGGTCGCGCATGCCGTTGGCGAAGGCCGGCACCGAGTAGTCGGCGCGTGGCTTGTCCGATTCCCCGTGGCCGAGCAGGTCGGGTGCGATGACGGTGTAGTGCTGCGCGAGGATCGGGATGACCTCGTCCCACGTCGACGAGTTGTCACCGATGCCGTGGATGAGCAGCAGCGCCGGACCGCTGCCGGCGATCCGGTAGGCGCGCCGGTAGCCGTGGATGGTGTGGTACTCGATGCGGACGTCGGTGTCGGAGACCGGACGCAGCGTCGGACCGGACGTCGTGGTCGGGGACGGATCCCGGTGCTTGGTGGGCACTGTCTCTCCCCTCGGTGTCGCTCGGGCGGTGTCGGTCGCGTCCTCGCGACGGAGCGGTGGATGGCAATGGGCGTTGTCCCGCTAGGCGTCGAGTAAACCGCATCACCGGTCGTCGTGCGCGTCGGGTGCCGGGGTGCCGGCCGGACCTGGGTTGCCGGAATCTGAATGGTTGCCGACGCTTAGCCACGTCGCGACGGTCACCGGGCTCCGGCGGGTCACTGCGCCACTAGTGTTGGATTCGATGAACCCCTTCGACATCGAGTCCTTCGTGGCCACCGGTGGCCTCATCGGACTCTGCGTGCTGATCTTCGTGGAGACCGGCATCCTGGTCGGGTTCATCTTTCCCGGCGACTCGGTGCTCTTCACCGCCGGCGTGTTCGCCGCACAACCCGATCCCTTCGCACCGCTGTGGCTGTTGTGCCTGGCTGTGCCGCTGGCGGCGATCGTCGGCGACCAGTGCGGCTACTTCATCGGCCGCCGTGTGGGGCGCGGGGTGGTCGAGGGCAAGCTGATGCGCACCATCGGACCCGAGTATCTGGCCAAGACGAACCACTACTTCGACCGCTTCGGGCCGCTCACCGTGTTCTTCGGCCGGTTCATCGGGATCGTCCGCACCCTGACCCCGCTGGTCGCCGGCTTCAGCGGCATGCCACATCGGACGTTCACCCTGTTCAGTGTGCTCGGCAGTTTCACCTGGGCGGCCGGGATCATCCTGCTCGGCTACTTCCTCGGCAACATCCCGGTCATCCGCGACAACATCGAGATCTTCATCATCGCCTCCGTGTGCACGATCGTCATACCGACATTCATCCACTTCGGTCGGCGCTGGCGGATCGCGCGGCGCGATCGGCGCGCCGAGACGCCTTGAGGCGAATCACCGGTCCCTGATCCGAAAGAACAACAAAACCGCTGGTCTATGGGGTGAAGCGATGCCCTCCCTGTGCTCCCTGAGGCGCGAGGAGCGCTAGCGACGAGCCACGAAGGGCTGGCGAGACACGTTGCTG
>ERZ501054.100-NODE-100-length-10522-cov-5.289004_pt1 | contig 10522 bp, 9 predicted proteins | sample MGYA00510861_ERZ501054 | MGnify/ENA primary metagenome ERZ501054 (study PRJEB25958, sample SAMN03398586) | human skin metagenome | study: EMG produced TPA metagenomics assembly of the Human Skin Microbiome Metagenome (human skin metagenome) data set. | reverse complement strand
GCTCTTCCGATCTGAGATCGAGGTGGCGCCACCGACGTCGAAACCGTCGGGGTGGCATGCGAACCCTGCCATAGGTATCGACGCGACGGTGCCGGTCGGTGGGGGTCGGATGGACCTGGGTTACACCACCGAGGTGCTCTACGCCGTCTGGGAGTGGAAGGAAAGCAGGTCTTCTCGCGTCGACCCCGCGATGTCGGCGGCGTAGTCGTCGATCGTCGTCGCGCTACTTCTGAAGCCAGATGCGCGGCCCCGCGATGAGTTCTGACGAGCAGGCATGTCTATCCCTGCACAACACACTCGCACCACTCGCCAGGAGAATATGATGAGCCGCAACACCGTCACCGCAGGCACCGCCGACCCGGCGGGCGCAACTGACACCACCGCCTCCGATGAGGCGCAACCGACCCGCAGGAACTGGCGTCGCACAACGGGAATCGTCATCAGTGTGCTGATCGGCGCCTTCTTGGTCTTCGACATCGTGATCAAGCTGACGCGTCCGCAGGAGGTGGTCGATTCCATGGCGAAACTCGGCTTCCCGGTCGACCAGGCGCTTGTCATGGGTATCGTCCTGCTGGTCTGTCTCGTCGTGTTCGCAATCCCGCGCACCGCAGTCCTCGGCGCCCTGGGGATCACGGCTTACCTCGGAGGCGCGGTCACCGCCAACATGAGGATCGAGGCACCGCTGTTCGACACGGTCCTGTTCGCGGTCTACCTCGGCGTGCTGATGTGGATCGGTCTGGCCCTGCGCCGCCCCGAGTTGCTGAAGGTGGCCGGCCTGAAGCGCTGAGCGTCGCCATCCTCCAACCGGCCAAGCACCCGTTACCGATCTGGGATCGGACGGGTGCGGGGTCGTTGTGCATCTCTCGTACCGTTACGCGAGTGACTGGTGTGACCAGAGTGAAGCGCAGGAACTGGCGGCGGCAGCGACGATCGCGATCGCCGCCCTCGGCGGCGTGGCGGTCGGGACGCTGCCCGGGCCGGACGCCTCCGTCGTGACTACGGCCTCCGAGCTTGACCCGGCCGGCCTGTACAACAGCGCGCAGACGAAGTTCGCCGGAGGCGACGTCGCGGGCGGACTCGAACTCCTCCAGCAGGTCCTCGCGGTGGCGCCGGCCGATACCGACGCGCTTGCACTCCAGGCGATCTGGTCGGACCAGATCGACGACGTCGTCGCGGGACGCTCGGCCCTGAACCGGTTGTCGATGATGAATCCGTCCCTGGCGACGACGGCCCGCAACATCATCTCGGGTGTGGCGACGGCGGCGCAGATCGTCCCCGACACCACTCCCAAGGCGGTGTCGGGACGCCCGGCGATCGTCGTGCTCGGGTACGGCCTGAACGCGAACGGAAAGATGGCGCCGGAGCTCGTCAATCGCGTCTCCGCGGCGAAGGCCCAGGCGGAACTGACCACCAACACGCCGATCGTCGTCACCGGAGGTGTCCCGAAGAAGGGCATCACCGAAGCAGCCGCGATGCGGACCTGGCTCGAGAACAACGGTGTCAGTGCGAACCGGATCCTCGTCGAGGACAAGTCCGGGTCTACGGTGGCCAATGCGCAGAACACCGCCGAGATACTGCGCGCACAGGGAATCCGGGACATCGTGCTCGTCACCTCGCCCAACCACATCCGGCGCGGGGCGGCGGACTTCGGTGCCATGGGCCTGCGCGTCGTCGGGACACTCACCACCGCGACGGACCTGGAGAAGTACCGGACACCGCTGGCCAAGGCGCAGCAGACCGGCATACGTGTGGAGGCCACCCGGACCGCGCGTATCCCGGCTACCCATGAGCCCGGGCTGCTGCCGCAGAACCTACCCGAGACCGGCCCCGGATTGATCCCGGAGATCGGTGGCCGGATCCTCCAAGAGCTTCTGAAGGCGGGATCGTCGGCCTGACGGGCCGATCTCCCCGCACCGGGCGGCGGAGTCCGGTGAAGTGAATCACAGTGTTGCGCTGCTGCCCTGCGGTTTCACAGCTTCCTGACGGCAGAGTTCATCTGGAGTCAACAAACCGTCGGTAAGTTCGGACATATGCGAACAAAGGGGAGTCGGGGCCCCCGAATTCGCGAGGTGGTGCGGTACGACCTACCGGCATCTCTCGTCGTTTTCCTTGTGGCCCTGCCATTGTCATTGGGCATCGCGATCGCATCGGATGCCCCCGTGCTCGCCGGTCTCATCGCCGCGGTCGTCGGCGGGATCGTCGCCGGTCTGATAGGCGGTAGCGCCCTACAGGTTTCGGGCCCAGCTGCCGGCCTGACCGTGGTGGTCGCCGACATGGTCGCCAATTTCGGTTGGCGCGTCACATGTTTCATCACCGTCGGTGCGGGTCTTTTGCAGATCCTGTTCGGCCTGAGCCGGGTCGCAGGTGCCGCGCTGGCCATCGCTCCCGTGGTCGTCCACGCGATGCTCGCCGGGATCGGCATCACGATCGCGTTGCAGCAGATTCACGTGCTCCTCGGCGGCAGCTCGGCCAGCAGTGCATGGGAGAACGTGACGTCGCTGCCGGCCGGGATCGCCGACATCGAGACGTCGGACGCGCTCGTGGGAGGCACCGTGATCGCGCTCCTCCTCATCTGGCCACTGATGCCCTCGGCGGTGCGCAAGGTGCCGGGACCGCTCGTCGCTATCGTCGGGGCGACGGCACTGACCATCGTCTTCGGCCTGGACGTCGAACGGATCAGTATCGACGGCACCTTCTTCGAAGCGATCACGCTTCCGGAGCTACCGGACAGCAGTTGGGGCGCAGTGCTTCTCGGAGTGTTGACGGTCGCCCTGATCGCGAGTGTCGAGTCCCTGCTGTCAGCGGTCGCGGTGGACAAGATGCACACCGGCCCACGCAGCGATCTCAACCGGGAGCTGCTCGGTCAGGGCAGTGCGAACATCACCTCCGGGATGCTCGGCGGGTTGCCCGTCACCGGAGTGATCGTGCGCAGCACCACCAACGTCAACTCCGGGGCGCGAACGTCGGCCTCGGCGGTAATGCACGGTGTGTGGGTGCTCGTCTTCGCGGCACTGCTCACCGGTCTCGTCGAACAGATCCCCATGGCCGCGCTGGCCGGCCTGCTAGTGGTCATCGGTATCCAGCTGGTCAAGCTGGCGCACATGAAGATCGCGCTGCGGACGGGCGACCTGTGGGTGTACATCATCACGGTGCTCGCGGTCGTCTTCCTCAACCTGCTCGAAGGTGTCGCGATCGGTCTGGCAGTGGCGATCGGACTCGTCGTCTGGCGGGTGGTTCGCGCCGAGATCACCTCGGAGGCAGGCAGTACCGACGACAAGCGTCAGTGGACCGTACGTGTTCGCGGTTCGCTGAGCTTCCTGTCGCTGCCGAAACTGAACAAGGCGTTGTCACAGGTGCCGGACGGGGCGCACCTGACACTGGAACTCGACACCGACTTCCTCGATCACGCGGCGATGGAGATGCTCGAGGACTTCCGTTGGGCGCACGAGGCCGGCGGCGGCACGGTCCTCCTGGTGGAGAAGGGTCGCGCTCGGCTCGTCGACGCCCCTCGACGGCCACCGCGGCGCCACACGTCCGGATTCGCCGGTCTGACGCCGTGGCGTAACCGAACCGGGTCGGAGGCGTCCGCGTCCCCGGACCGTCCGGCCGCACTCAGATCGGTTCTCGGCGGCGTCGACGAGTACGAGAACGAGCACGCCGACGCCCTCCGCGCCATGCTCGCCGATGTCACCGAGTCTCAGGATCCCGACTCGTTCTTCGTGACGTGTGCCGATTCGCGATTGATGCCGAACATCATCACGGCGAGCGGCCCGGGGGACCTCTTCACGGTGCGCAACGTGGGCAATCTGATACCGACCGACAGCGACGACGACGTATCCGTGGAGGCCGCACTCGAATTCGCCATCGGCGAGTTGGGTGTGTCGTCGATCGTGGTCTGCGGCCACTCGTCGTGCGGGGCCATGCATGCGCTGCTCGACAGCGAACAGGTCGATGTATCCGACCTCCCGGCCGGATCCGAGAGCACGCCGATCCAGCGATGGCTCAAGCACGCGATCCCCAGCCGGGTGGCCTTTCGGCACGGACACCCCGCCGGGCGCGCCGCGGCCGAGCTGGGACTGGCCGAGGTCGACCAGCTGGCCGTCGTGAACGTGGCCAAGCAGATCGAGACCCTAGCGCGGCACCCGCTCGTCGGGCGCGCCGCAGCAGAAGCGCGGCTACGCATCGTCGGTCTGTACTTCGACATCGCCACCGCGCGGGTCTACGAGGTCACCCAGCAGAGCATCGCACCGGTCGTCGAGGCGGCAGCCGCGCGACCGTGAACGCCGGTCGGAAAGGCGCCGTCCATGGACGAGTGTGGGCTGAGGCGCCGGTGTCGACGGTCTGTTGCTACAAGCCGGCGGCCGCCTGCACGGCCGCCTGCACGCCGTGCCCGGCGACGACGATCGGTTCGATGGAGCGCAGGGTGCGGCACAACACGAACGCACCTTCCAGCGCGGTCAGGGTGATCAACGCCAGCCGTCGACGCTCCGGCTCGGTGATCTCGAGTTGTCCGAACCACGTTGCGAGGCCGGTCAACCAGCTCTCGAAAACCTCGGCGGATTCCAGCCTGAGACGCTCGTTGGTACTCGCCACCTCCAGTGCGATGGTCTCGATGGAGCAGGCCTCGCTGTAGTCCTGCGACTCCAACAGTTTTCCGGCGTTCTCGAACAGCGTCGGGATGCCGGTCAGGGGGTCGGTCGTCTCCAGCTGGGCGCCGACGAACGCGCCGTAGCGCAACCCTTCGCGTCGGATGACCTCGACGCTGATCGCTTCCTTGCCGCCGGGGAAGTGATGGTAGATCGAACCGTAGGGCGCTTCAGCCGCCGCCGAGATCTGTTTGATGCCGGTGGCCGGCATGCCCTGCCGCCGGTACAGCTCTGCGGCTGCCTCCAGGATCCGGTCGCGAGTAGCGGAATCTGCCATGACGTCTCCATCCCTTGCGCATCGTGCCGATGCCAGCCTATCTTGCTTCTAAGTAGAACGATCTATCTAGGAGGCGACGTGCCCACAGTCGACGTGCCGGCCGGCTCCATCTCCTACGAAGACACCGGCGGTCCCGGGCCGATCCTGGTACTCGGCCACGGGTTGCTGATGGACGGCCGGCAGTGGCGCAAGGTGATCCCGCTGCTTGCCGAATTCCGTTGCATCACACCGACGCTCCCGATGGGGGCGCATCCGGAGCCGATGCACGCCGACGCGGACCTCACTGAGACGGGTGTGGCATCGATCCTTGCCGACTTCCTCGATGCCCTCGACCTCGATGACGTGACGCTCGTCCTGAACGACTGGGGCGGTGGTCAGTTCGTGATCTCCCAAGGCCGGGACAAACGCGTTGGGAGATTGGTGTTGGCATCGTGCACGGCTTTCGACAACTATCCTCCCGAGCCGGCGCGTCCCGCGGCGCTGTTGTGCCGAGTGCCTGGCGGCGGGTGGATTCTCACCCGGATGCTGGGCACTCGATTCTTCCGGCACAGCACACGGGCGTATGGCGCGCTGACGAAGTCGGGGATTCCGGACTCGCTGTTCGACGAGTGGTTCCGCCCCGCTGTCGAAAACGCATCGATCAGAAGGGATCTGGTCAAATTCGCCACGGGCGCGCCCTCCCGCCGCAGGCTGCTCGAACTGTCGGACATGATGCGGCGGTTCGATCGCCCGGTGCTCGTGGTCTGGGCAAGGGAGGACCGGATGATGCCCCTTGAGCATGCGGACCGCCTCGTCGAGCTCTTCCCGAACGCATCCAAGGTCGTCGTCGACGATTCGTGGACTCTCATCCCGGAAGACCAGCCGGAGGCGATGGCCGATCTGCTGCGCGGGTTCGTCAGATGACGCGTCGTCGCCCCGCCGGTGGCGATACCGGTTGCGCGATGTTGCCGACGATGTAGCTCGCCTGCCTCTCGTTGCCGAGCGCCGAAGCGCGACGGCCGATTGCCGGCACCGTCCTGAATGTCAGAACATCACCGATCGGAAGTGGGTGACGAAACGCTCGTCGTCATAGAGATGGAACGCGATCCCCGGCGGCTGACCGCGGTTGACGACCTCCCGGCCTTCGAACGGCAGGTTCAGTGTCGACGACACACCGGGTGCGATGCACAGCGGGCGGTCGGCGAACGTGGTCACCGCCGGGGTGTGGGCGTGTCCACACAGGAACGCGACGATGTTCGGGTGCCGGCCCACCAGGGCGGCGAGACGACCCTCGTCACGCTGACGGATCGAATCCATGAACGGCATCAGCAGGTCGACCGGCGGATGGTGAAAGGCGATGAACACCGGTGTCGTCACGGACGTAGCGGTGAGCCGGTCCGACAGCCAGGAGATGGTCGCGTCGTCGAGACGACCGTCGTTGCGTCCGGGTATCGAGCTGTCGCACATCAGGAAGAGGACGTCGGAGCCGTCGCGCCCGCGCACCGTCCGCGCGTGATTGATCGGACCAGAGGTCTCGGTGCCGATCAGGGCCGCGCTGAACGGTTCCCGGACGTCGTGGTTGCCGGCGGTGATGAGCATCGGCAGCGGACTCTCGAGCACCCCGTACGCCTCGCGGTACTCGCTCGCGGCACCTTCATCGGCGATGTCACCGGTGACCAGCAGGACGTCGATCCCGGCGGCGCGTGCGTTGATATAGCTCAACGTCGACTGGATACGGGCCCGATTGAACCGCGTCCCGTTGAAATGCAGGTCGCTGATGTGGGCGACAACGAACACGAAGAGCTCCTGTCACGGTTCCTGACTCCCACGAGGCTAACCGCAGGCAGGGTCCGACGACGCATCGCCTCAGGGCCGCGAGGCGCAACGCACTCCCATGACGTCGGTGTGGTTCAGCCCGCTCGGGTGCCGGCTCCCCTGTAACGCACAGCGGCCGGCGAGCGACATCGATGATGAGTCGCCGACCTGCCAACCCCCGACCTGGCAGGTCGGCGACCGTCTTTTGTCTCCGTCGATGCAAGACTTCGGCGCTGTTTGCATTCTCCCGAGTTCGCGCGCACACTGGGGAGCGGTGTTAGTTGCGCTCTGCAACTAATTGCAAAGAGCAAGTAAAACTTCTCGGGTAGGCGGTGAGGACAGTGCTCGATCAACACGCGATCGACGACCTCTTCGAGACCCTTCTGCGCTTCGTCCGCATCCGCGAACGGGCGGTCCACACGACGTTCCGTACGCGTGAGGGCGAGTTCGAGGCCGCGGCGTTCAAGGCACTCTTCCCGCTCGCGCGACGGTCGATGCGATCGCGCGACCTCGCCGAGACGATGAATGCCGACCCGTCGACGGTGAGTCGGCATGTGGCTCAGCTCGTGGAGCACGGCCTGATCCGCCGCGAGGCGGACCCGGACGACGGGCGCGCCACCATGCTCGTCATCACCGCCGCCGGACGGGATCGCGTCGTGGCCATGCGCGAGATGCGTCGCGCCGCCATGGCCGATGTCATGGCCGACTGGACCGACGACGAACTCCACACCCTCGTGACACTTCTCGGGCGGTTCGTCGATGCCGCCGACGCAGCCCTGCACCCGGCGTGCCCGGACCGCAGCCCGGACACAGATGCGAATGACCCGAAAGGACGACAGTGACAGACTCTTCGGCCGCCGACACGGTGAACCACGACGAGGAGGTCGCCGGCGCCGGACTGACCCATCGCCAGATCCTGACCATCCTGGCCGGACTCATGCTGGGCATGTTCCTCGCCGCCCTCGACCAGACCATCGTGTCGACGGCGATCCGGACCATCGCCGACGATCTGCAAGGGTATGACCTGCAGGCCTGGGTGACCACGGCCTACCTCGTCACCGCGACGATCGTGACCCCCTTGTACGGCAAGCTGTCCGATCTCCACGGCCGGAAACCGTTCTTCCTGCTGGCGATCTCGATCTTCATCGTCGGTTCGCTGCTGTGCACGATCGCGTCGTCGATGTATCAACTCGCCGCGTTCCGCGCCTTCCAGGGGCTCGGCGCGGGCGGCTTGATGACGCTCGCACTGACGACCATCGGCGACATCGTCCCGCCGCGGGAACGCGCCAAATACCAGGGCTACTTCCTCGCCGTGTTCGGCACCTCCAGCGTCCTCGGCCCGGTCCTCGGCGGTCTGTTCGCCGGCCAGGAGACGATCCTCTGGGTGTCCGGTTGGCGTTGGGTGTTCCTGGTCAACGTGCCGATCGGACTCGTCGCGCTGTTCGTGGTCTACAAGGTGCTCAACTACGACCAGCAGAAGGGCGTCGGCGGGCGCACCGACTACTGGGGGGCGACGGCACTCGCCGTCGCCGTGGCTCCGCTGCTCATCGTCGCCGAACAGGGGCGCCAGTGGGGATGGACCTCCGGACTGTCGTTCCTCTGCTACGGGATCGGCGTCGTCGGCATCGCCGCGTTCATCTGGATCGAGCACCGCATGGGCGACGACGCCCTCATCCCGTTGCGCGTGTTCACCAACCGGGTGTTCAGCCAGGGCATCATCATCTCGGTCATCATCGGCGCCGTCATGTTCGGTGGAATCTCGATGCTGCCGCAGTACTTCCAGGTCCTCCGCGGATCGAGCCCCATGATCGCCGGCCTCCAGATGCTGCCGATGGTGCTCGGTCTGATGGCCGGTTCGATCCTGTCGGGCCAGCTGATCTCGCGCACCGGACGCTACAAGATCTTCACGGTCGTCGGCGCCGTGCTGATCACCGCGGGCACTTTCCTGCTGCACCTGGTGGGCACCGAGACGCCGCTCTACCTGGTCATGCTGATGGCCGCGCTCCTCGGCTTCGGGCTCGGCAACCTGATGCAGCCGATAACCCTGGCGATGCAGAACATCCTGCCGCCCAAGGACATGGGACTCTCCACCGGCACCGCCACCTTCTTCCGTCAGATCGGTGGAACGCTCGGTGTCGCGGTCTTCTTCTCGCTGTTGTTCTCCTTCATGGGGCCGAACATCAAGGACGAGATGGTTGCGGCGGCATCCCAACCCGAATACCGGGCCGCTGTCGTAGAGGCGTCGCAGAGCAGCGACCCGCAGGTCAGCGCGTTCGGGCACTCGCTCATCGCGGCCGCTCAGAATCCCGGCGCCGCAACCGGATCGTCGGACAGTGTCATGAGTGACACCTCTGTCATCGAGAAGCTGCCGGCCGAACTGGCCCAACCCATCAAGGAGGGGTTCGCCGACTCGATGGACCGGGTGTTCCTGGCGGTGTCGATCGTCGCGCTGCTCGCGATCATCGGAACGGTCACCTGGAAGGAACTCCCGCTGCGTCAGGGACGGCCGATCGGCGCACCGGAGTCGTCACCCGCGTCGTGAGGAGATCGCTCGCGGGCATCCTGATCGCCGTTGCGGGCCTGTGCTATTCGTCGTGGGTGCTGGAGTTCGCGTGGGCGGACTCGCTGGACCCGATGCGCACGTTCCTCAGCGAGCTGGACGCCGCGAACCGTCCCCACCGCGACATCTACGTGGTCGGGGACGTGACCACCGGGGTCTGCGCACTCGTCGCGGCACTGCTATTGCTCGTCCCGCGACCGCCTTTCCCCCGCTGGTTGAGCCGGCACCGAGCGGAGCGAGGCGCCGAGTCGAAGCCACCTGGTGACCTCGACAGGCTCGGCCAGCGGGAGGGGGACGCGACGTCGGTGTTTCGCGACCGTACAGCGACCACCGCCGTTCTCGCACTGGCGGTGTTCGGCGCGGCGACCATCGCCGACGCCCTGCTCCCGATCGAGTGCATTCCGGGAGTCGACCCCGGGTGCCCGCGCGAACCGAGCGGACTGCTCCCGCAACTGCATCACATCCACGCGCTCACCAGTACGGTCGCGGTGTTCGCCATCTTCACCGTCATGGTCGCCGCCGGCGTCTCGGCGGTACGCACCACACCGGACGGTCCCGTATGGCCGATGCTCCGGTGGGTCGGGAACGCAGTGCTCGTCATCGTCGCGCTCGCCACGGTCTGGATGCTGTTGGCGGACAACCTGGTCGGCGACTACCGGCTCGGACTCGCCCAGCGCATCCAGGTCGGCGGCATGAGTGTGTGGATGGTGCTCTGGGGGTGGGCCGTGGTCGGTTCGCGGGGCGTTGATCGGACCCCGGAGGCGGAACACGTCGTCGTTGCGCCGGGTGGGTTCACCGGCACGGAGTGGGGCGCCGTGAACGGCACGCGAGACCAGCAGCAGCGATAGTCTGACGTCGACGACGAGAGGATCGGGTGGGTATGGGGGTTCGGGATGGGCGTCCGGCCGGTGGTGCCGGTTCGACGCTCCGGATCTCGGTGCTGGGTCCCATCTCCTGCGAACTCGATTCCGAGGTGGTCGACCTGGGCCCGCGCCGGCAACGGGCGGTCTTGGCCCGCTTGGTGGCCGGCCGCGGTCGGGTGGTGTCCACGGATCGGTTGATCGACGATCTGTGGAACGGGGAACCACCGCCGAAGGCACTGGCGGGCCTCCAGGTGCAGGTGTCCAATCTGCGACGCGTCATCGAACCGTCTCGCCCGCCCCGCACTCCGGCGACCGTGCTCGTCAGTGAGCAACCGGGTTATGCGTTACGGCTACCCCGTCCGAGCGTCGACGTCTGGGAATT
>ERZ501054.98-NODE-98-length-10679-cov-5.025885_pt1 | contig 10679 bp, 9 predicted proteins | sample MGYA00510861_ERZ501054 | MGnify/ENA primary metagenome ERZ501054 (study PRJEB25958, sample SAMN03398586) | human skin metagenome | study: EMG produced TPA metagenomics assembly of the Human Skin Microbiome Metagenome (human skin metagenome) data set. | reverse complement strand
TACCTACCGGGTGAGATTCCATGTCGCCCTTCGCGAAGTTGTGATCGTGCGGGGCGAAATCGGAGGAATTGCGCCCGCATTGGTCTTTTCACACGATTTCACGAACATCTTTCCAGTTCGTCACGGTGTCGAGGTCGGTGCTGTGTAATGCTTCATATCGGTTCATGTGCTCGGCGTGCGAGCGCCGATTCTTCTAGACAAGGGAGACACTCCGATGTGGGATTCATTCTGGGACTTCATCTGGTACACGATCGTCATCTTCGCGTTCGTCGCATACCTGATCGTCCTGTGGCACATCATCAGCGACCTGTTCCGCGACAAGGCGGCTTCGGGGTGGGCGAAGGCGGCGTGGGTGGTCTTCCTGATCATCTTCCCGTACATCACCGCCATCGTGTACCTGCTCGCGAAGGGCAAGGGGATGGCCGAGCGTCAGCGTGAGGCGTACAGCGAGGCCAAGCAGGCGTCCGACGAGTACATCCGGTCCGTCGCAGGCACCTCGCCGACCCAGCAGATCGCCGACGCGAAGAACCTGCTCGACTCGGGCGCGATCACACCCCAGGAGTTCGAGCACCTGAAGAGCAAGGCCCTCAGCGGAACCGCCTGACGGTCCCTCGACACAGACAACGCTCCCCGATGGCGCCGGTCGCCGTCGGGGAGCGTTGTCTGTCTCTCGTGTTCGCGTCAGTCCGCCGACCCGACGCCCACACGCCACAGCGGATTGACCGGACCGTGGCCGGCGCCCAGTGGATACGCAGCGGCCAGGCAGCGGGTCACCCAGTCCTTGCCGAAGCCGACCGCCGCGGGAACGTCGTGCCCGTGGGCCAGCGCGCATGCGATCGCGGCGGCGAGGGTGTCGCCGGCGCCGTGGTCGTGCGGGGTGTCGATGCGTTCGTGGCTGAGCTCGATGAACTGGTCGCCGTCGTAGAGCAGATCGGGGGAGTGGTCCGAGGTTCGCAGGTGCCCGCCTTTCACCAGCGCCCAGCGCGGCCCGAGATCGAGCAGTGCCCTGGCCGCGTCGCGCTGCGACGCGGCATCGGTGACCTCGATCCCGGTGATCAGGCGAACCTCGTCCAAGTTCGGTGTCACCACCGTCGCGAGGGGAAACAGGCTGTGCCGCAGGGTGTCGAGTGCCGAGTCGGCGAGCAGCTGGTTGCCGTGCATCGACGCGCACACCGGATCGACCACCAGCGGAACGGATGTGTCCCGGCCGATTCCGCTCGTGCGGCACTGCTCGACGATGGCCTCGATGATGGGCGCCGACGCGAGCATCCCGGTCTTCGCCGCGGCCACACCGATGTCACCGGACACGGAGTCGATCTGCGCCGCCACGGTCTGCGGTGAGATCTCCTCGAACCCGCTCACGCCCACCGAGTTCTGGACCGTCACCGCGGTCACCGCGACACACCCGTGCACCCCGAGCAGGGCGAAGGTGCGCATGTCTGCCTGTATTCCCGCGCCCCCGCCAGAGTCCGAACCCGCGATCGTCAGGACCCGTACCGGGGCCGTTCCGGGCGGTGACAGCGGGAGTCCCGTGTAGGCCTGTTCGTCGACCGTGCGCTGATTCGCGTCGACTGTGCGTCGTCGTGCGTCGTCTGTGCGCATCAGGCGCCGCCGGTCGTCTGGAGCGGGAGGTACACGCGGTTACCGGCCTCGGCGAACTCGGCCGACTTCGCGGCCATGCCCTCGGCGATAGTCCGGTCGATGTCGTCCGCGGTGACGAGACCGTGCTCCTCGGCGTAGGCGCGGACGTCCGCCGAGATCCGCATCGAGCAGAACTTGGGTCCGCACATCGAGCAGAAGTGGGCGGTCTTCGCGGGCTCGGCGGGCAGCGTCTCGTCGTGGTATGCGCGCGCGGTGTCGGGGTCGAGGGCGAGATTGAACTGGTCGGTCCAGCGGAACTCGAAGCGCGCCTTGCTCAGTGCGTCGTCGCGTTCCTGTGCCCGCGGGTGGCCTTTGGCCAGGTCGGCCGAGTGCGCCGCGATCTTGTACGTGATCACGCCGACCTTGACGTCGTCGCGGTCCGGAAGTCCTAGATGCTCTTTCGGAGTCACGTAGCACAGCATCGCGGTGCCGGCCTGAGCGATCATCGCCGCGCCGATGGCCGAGGTGATGTGGTCATAGGCAGGTGCGATGTCGGTGGCCAAGGGCCCGAGAGTGTAGAACGGCGCCTCCTCGCACAGTTCTTCCTCCAGGCGCACGTTCTCCGCGATCTTGTGCATCGGGACGTGACCCGGACCTTCGATCATGACCTGCACGCCATGGGATTTGGCGATCGTGGTCAACTCGCCGAGGGTCCGGAGCTCGGCGAACTGCGCCTCGTCGTTCGCGTCGGCGATCGACCCGGGGCGTAAGCCGTCGCCGAGGGAGAACGTGATGTCGTAGCGGCGGAAGATCTCGCACAACTCGTCGAAGTGCGTGTACAGGAACGACTCCCGGTGGTGCGCGAGACACCAGGCCGCCATGATCGAACCGCCGCGCGAGACGATGCCCGTCACCCGCTTCGCGGTCAGCGGAACGTAGCGCAGCAGGACACCGGCATGCACGGTCATGTAGTCGACACCCTGCTCGGCCTGCTCGATCACGGTGTCGCGATACAGTTCCCAGGTCAGCGAGGCGGGATCGCCGTTGACCTTCTCCAGCGCCTGGTAGATCGGAACCGTCCCCACGGGGACCGGCGAGTTACGCATGATCCACTCGCGGGTGGTGTGGATGTCGGCGCCGGTCGAGAGATCCATGATCGTGTCGGCGCCCCAGCGGGTGGCCCACACCATCTTCTCGACCTCGTCGGAGATCGAGCTGCGCACCGCCGAATTACCGATGTTCGCATTGACTTTCACCGCGAAGTTCTTGCCTATGATCATCGGTTCGGACTCGGTGTGGCGGTGGTTGGCCGGGATGACCGCGCGGCCGATGGCGACCTCCGACCGGACCCGTTCGGCGTCGACGCCCTCCCGGGCGGCGATGAACCGCATCTCTTCGGTGATGATGCCGGCACGCGCCCAGGCCAGCTGGGTGCTCGCGCCGTCGACCGGTTCCGGGCGGCGCCAGTTGTCGCGGGTGGGGGCGAGGCCCTTCTCGACGTCGATGTGCGCCGCCGTATCGGTGTAGGGGCCGGAGGTGTCGTAGACGTCGAGGTGTTCGCCGTTGGTGAGGTGGATACGACGCTGCGGGACGCGCAGGTCGCCGACCGTGAGGTAGTGCTTGGTGCTGCCCTCGATCGGACCGAGGGTCAGGAACCCTGAGTCGGCGGGTGCGCTGCCGTCGCGAGTCGCGGATACACGTGTGCCCATGGCTGGTCTCCCTACGCCGGCATTACCCGGACAGGTTCGAGCGGTCGGCGACCGCCCGTCGCCATCTCAGCCCTCGGTCATCGTGAGAGCCCCCGCGGTGTAGTTGTCGTGCGCCCGCCACCCTACAGCGCGGAGTTCGTTCGGGTCGTAGGGGTGCGCGCGACCGTCTCGATGTGCGACGACCGGACGATCGGGGTCGGCAGTTACGGTTCCGTAAGGTACCGTGTGACCCGGATCACAGGGGTGGCGCTGTCGCGTGTGGCAGGTACGCGCCGGTGATCCGATGTCCGCGATCACGAGGTGAGGAGGGTCGGGTGCTACGCAAGCATCGTCAGCGACCACCACAGTCGGCGAAGTCCATCCTGCAACAAATCTCGCAGGTGGTACACAATCCCGACCGCGACCGGTTCGAACTGTGGGTCGCCGGCGACCTGGTCGGCGTGCTCGGTTATTCGACCGAGTCGGCGGACGGTCAGACCACCATCACCGTGCTGCACACCGTGCTCTACGACGAATACAGCGGACACGGTCTCGCCACGCGACTCACCCGTAGCGCCGTGCACTACACCCGCGAACAGGGTGCCCGCCTCCGGCCGGTGTGCACGTTCACCAAGCGCTACCTCGACAGCCATCCCGGGATCGTGCCGCTCGCCCCGGTGTGATCCGAAGGTAAGCCTCGGCGGCTCCAGAACATTCCTCGCCGGACCCTTCGAGGCTCGTCGCTATCGCTCCTCGCACCTCAGGGAGCAGGGGTTATGCGCTTCTTTCGGATTAGGAAGCGGTGGTCGCGCTCGCGCCGGTGTGAGGAACGGGCTCCGACTCGGCTCAGCCCGCCGACGGCTCCGACAGCAATGTCTCGCGGAGCACCTTCTTGTCGATCTTGCCGACCGCGGTGACCGGCAGGGTGGTCACGACGCGGACCACGTCGGGCAGTTTGAAGGACGCGAGACCGCGTTCGGCGAGGAACGTACGGATCGTCGCCAGCTCGAGCGGTCGGGCCGGGGGGTGTTCGTGCGAGAGCACGACTGCCGCACAGATCTTCTCACCGAGCGCATCGTCGGGCAGCCCGACCACCGCGACCTGCCGGACCGAATCGTGGGCGAGGAGGTTCTCCTCGACGTCGTCGGCGGCGACGTTCTCCCCGGCGCGCACGATGGTGTCCTTGATGCGGCCGGTCACGGCCAGGTGCCCCGACGGCAGCCTGGTGACCTTGTCCCCGGACCGGTAGAACCCGTCCGGTGTGAAGGACTTCTCGTTGTGGGCAGCGGCGCGGTAGTAGCCGCGGATCGTGTACGGCCCCCGCACCAGCAGTTCGCCTTCTTCCCCGTCGGGGACATCGGCTCCGCCCTCGTCGACCACCCGCACCTCGTCGAGTTCCGACATCGGCGCCCCCTGCACCTGCTGGACCAGGTCGCGTGGGTCGTCGGTCCGGGTGTAGCAGATCAGCCCCTCGGCCATGCCGAAGACCTGCTGGACGACGGGGCCGAGGACCGCGTCGAGGGCCACGGCGTCGGACTGGGCCAGCTTGGCGCCGCCCACCTGCAGCAGGCGCAGGGAGCTGATGTCCGCCGGCTCCCACTCGGTCGCCGCGCACCAGAGTTGCGCGAGCGCGGGGACGAGCGCGGTCACCGTGACGCGGTGCCGCTCGATGAGGTCGAAAGTGTTGTCCGGACTGGGGTTGTCGGCGAGGACGACGTGGCCGCCCGCACCGAAGACGCCCAGGATTCCCGGGCAGCACAGCGGAAAGTTGTGCGCGGCCGGCAACGCGACGAGGTAGGTGTCGTCGGCGGTGAGGCCGGCGACGTCCGCGGACAGCCGGGCGTTGAGGTCGTAGTCGTCGTGCGTGCGCGCGATGAGTTTCGGCAGTCCGGTGGTGCCCCCCGACACGAGGAACAGGGCGGGTAGCCCGGCGTCGGGGGCAGCCGGGAGCTCGACCGAGGCGGGGTCGGCGTCGGGGAGCGGTGTGAATCGACCCGGTTCGCCGGAGATGAAGACCTGCGCGACGTCGGGCACCCGTGACTGCAGCTCGGTCGCGAGCTCGCGGTAGTCGAACCCCCGGCGGCCGTCCTCACCGATGTAGGCGACCGCGCCGGCACCGGCTGCGAGATGGGCGATCTCGGTGATCCGGTGCGCGGGCAGCGTCATCACCGGAACGACACCCGCGCGTAGGAGGCCGTACAGGGTGACCGCGAAGTCGAGGGAGTTGTTCAGCTGCAACACGACCCGTTGCGTCGGCCGCAGTCCGGCCGCGACGAAACCGGCGGCACGACGGAGGGTGGCGTCGCGGAACTCGGTATAGGTGAGCGTGCGCGGCCCGTCGGTGGAGGCATCGGTCAGCGCAGGGGAGTCGGGAGTTCGCTCGGCGACCAGATCGAGGCCGGCGAACAACGGGCGGTCGAGGAAGACGCCGGCGTCGCGGTACTTCTGTGCCTGTGCGTCGGTGTGGGGAGCGAAACCGTCGAGCAGATCGGTCGCGGGGTCGAGATGCGTCGGCATGAGTTCATTCAAACACAGGCAGGATAGGGTAACCTTACCGGTCGATGCAGGGCGGGAGGCCGGCTGTCGACCCGCGGGGGATTGTTTGATTAGGCTGCCCTAAGATTCCCTATGATCATCGGTGCTCGAGTGCATCACGACCGGAGGAACGAAGGACATGTCGCTGACAACCGAATCGCACGCCGCGCAGTTCGTCGACCTGCTCGCGCCGGCCTCGCCGCTGAGCGAGTCCGATGCCGCGCGGATCACGGCGGCCTGGGCCGGCTCCGGCGAATTCGGCGACCATGTCGTCTACGAGCGCGACCGGCGCTGGACCTTCGCGGCGGGTGTCCGCGCCCGCGTGGTGATCACACGCAGTGAGGTCATCGTCGATGATCTGGGCGACCGCACGACGACGCCCTGGCGCGGCGACCCCGCCGACGCGCTCGCCGCCGCGACCGCGTCGCTGTCGATTCCCGACTGGCGCGTCTACGGCTGGGTCGGTTTCGACTTCTGCGCGCCCTATCACGGCATCCTCGAGCGCGTTCCCGAGGACACGGTGCTGGCGCACCTCATCGTTCCCGAGTTCGAGGCGACCGTCGATGCCGACGGGGTCGACACCGGGTCGCTCGACGCCGAGCGTGCCGGTCGTCTCCTCGAGATCGCTTCGCGAGCAACCGTTTCCGTCGAGTCACGGCCGGTGGACGTGCAGTCCGACCCGGACGACTACCGCGGCCGCGTGGCCACCGCTGTCGCCGAGATCGAAGCCGGCCGGTACCAGAAGGTGATCCTCTCGCGTGCCGTCGACATCCCGTTCGAGGTCGACATCCCCGCCACCTACGCGCGCGGCCGCGCCGACAACAACCCCGCCCGGAGCTACCTGCTCTCGCTCGGTGACCTGCAGGCGGCCGGGTTCAGTCCCGAACTCGTCGTCGCGGTGCACGACGACCGGACCGTGGTCACCGAACCACTGGCCGGCACAAGGGCTTTCGGGATCTCGGCGGAGCAGGACGCGGCGGCCCGCGCCGACCTGCTCTCGGATGCCAAGGAGATCGCCGAGCACGCCATGTCGGTGCGCGCGTGCTTCGACGAGATCTCCTCGATCGCCGCTGCGGACACCACGGCCGTGAGTGAGTTCATGGAGGTTCGTGAGCGCGGGAGCGTCCAGCATCTGGCCTCGACCGTGCGCGGGACCCTCGCCGATCATGAAACGCCGTGGCGTGCACTCGAGGTGGTGTTCCCGTCGATCACCGCGTCGGGCATCCCCAAGACCCCGGCCGTGGAGGCGATCGACCGTCTCGAGCCCCGACGCCGCGGCCTGTACTCCGGCGCGATCCTCACCGCCTCGTCGACGGGCGAGCTCGAGGCGACCCTTGCCCTGCGCACCATCTTCTCGTCCGGGCAAGGCGCATGGCTGCGTGCCGGTGCCGGGATCGTCGCGCAGTCCACGCCGGAGCGCGAGTTCACCGAGACCTGCGAGAAGCTGGCCAGCGTCGCCCCGTACGTGGTCCCGCGCTGACCGACCGATACTTTCGACCGAACATCACCACCCCAGGAGCCACCACATGTCCGACCACATCACCGAAGCCCTGCGCGGCATCCTCGAAGAAGACCTCGACCTCGCGCTCGGCGACGTCAGCCGCGACTCGAAGCTGATCGACGACCTGGGGCTGGACTCGGTGGCGTTCGCCATCGGCGTGGTGGCGATCGAAGAGCGTCTCGGCGTGAAGCTGTCGGAACGGGAGCTCTTCGAGTCCAAGACCGTCGGCGACCTCGAGGACCTCATCCGGTCGAAGGCCGGCACCCCGGCCTGAGAGGACCCGGACCCGACATGACTGTGGAGACCCCAGTGCAGACGTACGCCGAACTACTCGACGCCGCGTTCGACAAGCAGGTGACGGCGTGGACGGCGCAGGCCGAGCGGGATCACCGATTCCCGCGGCCCCTGCTCGAACACCTCGGTGCCGAGGGCGTCTTCGTCCGCAAGTGGGAGGACCGCAAGGTCACCGACCTCCACGACCATTTCGCCCTCGGCGCACATCTCGGCGCGCTGGGTTCCGCGGCCATCGGAGTGGGTGTGAGCCTGCACGATTCGGCCATCGCCATCCTCCGCCGCTTCGGCCGCAACGACTACCTCAGAGACCTGGCCCAGCGCGCCCTGACCGCCGAGACCGTGCTGTGCATCGGGGTGTCGGAAGAGCAGGGCGGGTCGGATCTACAGAACTCCGAGACCCGGATCCTGCCGGAGAACGGCGGGTTCCGTGTCGTCGGGCACAAGAAGTTCGTGTCTCTCTCGCCGATCGCGGACCACGTGTTCGTGGTCTGCCGGGGCGTCGACGACGGTCCCGACGTGGGCGGCAACGTGGCGCTGGCCGCCGTCCCGATCGAGTCGGTGACGGTGGGGAAGCCGTATGCGAAACTCGGCGCCGGGCCCCTCGACACCGCGCCGGTGACCATCGACGCCTGGATCCCCGACGAGGCGCTGATCGCCCGGCCGGGGACGGGCCTGGCGATCATCAGCTGGGGATTGGCGCACGAGCGGTACTCGGTGGCCGCCCAGATCGCCGCCGCGTGCGACGTGATGATCGGCGTGACGCTTGCCCGGATGGTGGAGCGCACCCAGTTCGGCAAGAAGCTCTACGACCATCAGGCGCTCCGGCTGCGCGTCGCCGATCTGCAGGCCAGGGTCGACGTCCTGCGCTACTCGCTGGCCGGAGTCGCCGCGGAGGGCAAGATCAACCTGCGCACCGCCGCGGCGCTGAAGGCCACCGCTGCCAACCTCGGGGAAGAGGTCGCGTCGGAGTGCCTGCACATCTTCGGCGGGATCGGTTACCTCGAGACCGGATCCCCCATCGGTCGCTGGTGGCGGGACATGAAACTGGCCCGCGTCGGCGGCGGCACCGACGAGGTGCTGTGGGAACTGGTCGCGGCGGCGATGAAACCCGACACCGAGCGGTACCAGGCCATGTTCGTCGACTCCGAACTCCACGGCACCGGTTCGCCGGTGTCCTGAAGCGCTCGAGCCATCGTCCCTCTCACCCAGGCGGTCATCCCATGAACAGCCCAGCCAGCCAGGCACCGGCCGACGCGCGTGTCACCGAACTCGCGCCGCCCGACCACACCTACCTGCACATGGACAAAGACAGCGCGCCCATGCACTGGTCGATGATCCTGCAGCTCGAGAGCAACGGGGCGTTGCTCGGCCTCGACGAGGTGCGGACGCGGGTCCGGGAGCGGGCCGGGCTGTTCGAGATCTTCCGGCTGGGCATCCGCAACGGCCGCTGGCGCAAGCCCGAAGTGGTGCTCGCCGACGACAGCTGGGATGCCGGCGAACACGTGACCGAGTTCGGGTTCACCGACCGCGCCCATCTCCAGCGCCGGGTGACGAAACTGCTCGAGTCGCCGCTGCCGCGCCCGCGCCCGTTCTGGGACATCACCCTCTTCACGCCGTCGGCGGGTGCCGAAGGTGTCGGACAGTGGGTCCTGCTCCGGGTGCACCACAGCATCTCCGACGGCATTGCGGGCGCGGCCTTCGCCGCCCTCCTCGCCGACGGGGAGCCCGACGATCTCGCGGAGTTCGAGCGATTCGCCACCAGTCCGCGCTTCCGGATCAGCGGCATCGATCCCGAGGAACTCAAAGAGGCGAAGGCTGCCTATGGCGACCAGCACGCGGCCGGCGGTGGCAAGAAACGGGCCTGGCCCGCACTGACGAAGTCGGGCGAGCGCGAGTACGCCCTGTTCTCCGCGTCGACCCGGACGCTGCGCAAGGCTGCCAAGGGCAATGGCGCGACCGTTCACGAGTTCCTCCTCGCCGCCATCGGCCGGGCGATCAGCCTCAACCCGCCCGCGTCCCCACAGGCCGACGTCGTCCGCGTGACACTGCCGGTGACCCTCGACGACGAGTTCCGGCACACCGGCAACGCGGTATCCGTCGCGCTCCTCAACCTGCTCGGCAACGAGCCCGATCTGTCGCGTCAGATCGGCCGTGCGCGAAGCGAACTCGAGGCGATAGCAACGCGCAAGCCGGAGCTGTACCTGGCCGCCGCCGACGATCTGCCGCGCGCCCCGCTGTGGGGTCTGCAGCGCGCGATCGTGAACGCGTCGATGTCCCACATGCACCCCGACATCCACATCGGCATCAACCCCGGGTTCTCGCGGGTCCGGTCGGTGCTGGGGCGTTCGATCGTCACCCTGACACCGTTGTCGCCGCTCGCAGGCTACTCACTGTCGGTGACGACCCTGATCCTCGGACACACCACCACGTTCGGCGTCGTCACCGACGCGCAGGCGCTACCCGGGTACGCCGAACGATTCGTGTCCGCGCTCGACGAAGTACTTCAGGAGGCCCTCCCGTCGACCTGACGGGGGTGCGAGCTTAGGCTTGCCTTGTAATCCGGGGTCCGAGGGCTGCAATATACAGGTGGCCGTCGGCTCGGCGGGGGCGAAGACATACACGGAGAAAGAACAACATGAGCAACGACGTCAACTACCAGGACCCGGCCGGGGCCGATTACTACTCGGGGGTCGATCACCGCGAGTCGGAGACCGGTTCGTCTCGCCGATCGGGCGGGGTCAGCGTCCCGACCGTCCTGGCGTCGGCAGGCGTCGCTGCCATCATCTCCGCGATCGTCGTGACGATCGGCGTGGTGGGCATCGTGGTGAGCGAGCGCAACGACTCCGCCACCGCCGCACAGCCGACCGTCGTCAACCTCGGTGCCGCGCAGACCGCGCTGCCCCAGCAGGGCATTGCCGGCCAGCAGCCCGTCCCGGGTCAGCCCGCACCCGCCGGCGCACCGGCCGGAGCGCCGGCGGCGGCCCCGACGGAGAACGTGCCCGAAGGCGGCGGAGCGATCGGTGGACCGGTCGGTCCTCCCGGTGAAGGAGCCGCGCCGGCTCCGGGTGCGGCCCCCGCAC
>ERZ501054.94-NODE-94-length-10870-cov-4.951086_pt1 | contig 10870 bp, 11 predicted proteins | sample MGYA00510861_ERZ501054 | MGnify/ENA primary metagenome ERZ501054 (study PRJEB25958, sample SAMN03398586) | human skin metagenome | study: EMG produced TPA metagenomics assembly of the Human Skin Microbiome Metagenome (human skin metagenome) data set. | reverse complement strand
GCGGCGATCGCCGCGTATTGCATCCACGGCGCCCTGCGGGACACCACGAATCAGTTCGTCGACCCGACTCCCGGCACCTACCTGTTCATGCTCGCGCTCATCGTGGGCGAGATCGGCGGCGTGCTGGTCCTGCTGGCCGGGGTAGTGGTGCGACTGACGTGAGTGGTCGCGCGACGGTCACGGGCGCTCGGTGTGACCGCGCAACCAGGTGATCACCGCGTCGAGCACCACCGCCTGCTCGGGTTCGTTGAAGATCTCGTGGAACAGGTCGTCGTAGATCACGAGCGTCTTGTCCGCCGATCCGGCGAGCCGCTCGACGAGTTCGCTGCCGCGCGGGTCAGTGAGCGCGTCCTCGCTGCCGTGCATCACCAGGATGGGCAGTTGTAGGGACGGCAGACGGTCGGGAAACGACCGCATGGTGCCGATCATCGCTCCGCCGAGCCCGGCGGGGATCTTGCCGCGCGTCACCAGAGGGTCGGCGTCGTAGGCGGCCACGACGTCCGGATCCCGGGAGATGCTCGACGAACTCAACTCGGTGGTGGGCAATCCCGGTGCGATCCGACCGATCAGCGGCGCGAATCGGACGGCCAGATCGGGCAGGTCGTCACCGGGCAGCACGGCCGCCCCCGACAGGATCAGTCCGTCGAGCTTGTCCTGGTGGTCGAGCGCATAGTCGAGAGCGATGCACCCGCCCATGCTGTGCCCGATCAGGAACGTCGGGACGCTGCCGTCGGCGACATGGGCGAGCACCGTGTCGAGGTCGTCGGTGAAGTCACCGAACCGGCGCAACCGGAGTCGCTTGCCACCCGAGCGGCCGTGACCGACGTGGTCCGATATCGCGACGAGGTAACCGTCGTCGACGAGCCGCTGCGCCACATGCAGATACCGTCGTCCGTGTTCGGCGAGTCCGTGCACCACGACGACCACGCCGCGCGGGCTGTCCGCGGGCCGGTGGACGTCATAGACGATGGTGTGCCCGTGCCGGCCACGAAAACTGTGTTCTTCCGGTGTCATTCCCTGATCTCGTTTCGATGTTCAGTGCCAGCCGAGTCGGGCAGCGACCGACTTGCCTGCCGACTCCAGGACGCCGAGCGGACGGAAGGCCGCCTCGCCGATACCGACGAGTGCCTCGACCCGCCCGACCACCCGTTCGAGCCGCCCGACGATGTCGGACATGCGGTCGACGGTGGCGTCGACCTGGTCGAGGGTTCCGGAGAGTCGCACCAGCGTCACGTCGAGTTTCGCGATCGTCGAGTTCAGCCCGTCCAGGGTGGGACCGAGTCCTTCGAGGGTCTCCCCCATGTCGGCGATGATGCCCTCGAGTTGCTCGACGGTCACGTCGGCGTTGAGCGCGGCCTGGGCCAGCTTCTTGATCCGTTGACGTTCCGGCGGTCTCGATGATGTGTGCTCGCCCCTGTCGGCCATGAGGTTGATTATGGCCCATCCTGGTCGGCCCGGGTGCCGGGTCGGGGGAACCCTTCGAGGACACTCGACTGTCTAATCCGACAGAACCACCAAACCCCTGGTCCCTGTGCCGAAAGAGGCGCATAACCCCTGCTCCCGAATCCGAAAGAACCACAAAACCTCTGGTCCCTGAGGTGTGAGGAGCGCAAGCGACGAGCCACGAAGGGCCTGGCGAGACACGTTGCAACACCCTTCGTGGCTCGCTTCGCTCGCACCTCAGGGAGCATGGGATCTAGCCACTCATACTCGTGGGCGGGTGCCTTCATGGTCCACGACGGCCGCCGGGCCGCTGACACTTCGGAGCAAGCTTTACGAACGCCGCACCCAGCAGACGGGGTGCCCGCGGGCGCTCACGCCAACTGCGGGGCGACCTTCGACGCGACGAGCTCGAGGTGATCGAGATCCGACAGATCGAGGGTCTGCAGATACATGCGCGTGACGCCCAGCTCGCCGTAGGTCGCGATCTTCGCGGCGACCTCGTCCGGGGTTCCGGCAGCCCCGTTCTCGCGCAACTCGTCCGGTTCCCGGCCGATGGCCTCGGCCCGGCGTCGGAACTCGGCTTCGTCGCGGCCGCAACACAATACGAGCGCTGCGGAGTAGGTCAGCGACTCCGGGTCGCGGCCGGTGTCGATGCACGCCGTGCGGACGCGCCCGATGAGATCCCCGGCGACGTCGAGTGGTTGGAACACGACATTGAACTCGTCGGCGAAACGCGCGGCCAGCGCGGGCGTCCGCTTCTTGCCACTGCCTCCGATGATGATCGGCGGGCGCGGGTGCTGCACGGGTTTGGGCAGGGCCGGGGACTTCGAGAGGCGAAAGTGCGTGCCCTCGTAGTCGAACTCCTCGCCCAGCGGGGTCTGCCACAACCCGGTGATGATCTCGAGGTTCTCCTCGAGGCGGTCGAACCGTTCCCTCAACGGCGGGAACGGGATTCCGTACGCCTCGTGCTCACCCTCGTGCCAGCCCGTTCCGATTCCCAATTCGACACGGCCACCGCTCATCTGATCGACCTGGGCGACTGCGATCGAGAACGGCCCGGGTAGCCGGAAAGTGGCCGACGAGACGAGCGTCCCCAGCCGGATTCGCGAGGTCTCGCGCGCCAAGCCCGCCAACGTGATCCACGCGTCGGTCGGCCCGGGGAGGCCGTCGCCGCCCATTCCGGCGAAATGGTCGGAACGGAAGAAGGCATCGAAGCCTAGGTCTTCGGTCGCCTTGGCGACGGTGAGCAGGTCGTCGTAGGTCGCACCCTGCTGGGGCTCGGTGAAGATTCGCAGTTGCACGTTTTCAACCTACGCGCGCTGGGCACACGACCGGTGGCGAGGCGGCGTGCGAAGCGGACCCCATCCGGCCCGGCGGCCATTCCGAATCGCTCCACGCACGACACCGTTCCTCGACAAAGGAGTCCCAACATGAAGACGGTCACGCGCACAGCTCTGGGTTTCGTCGCCGCCGCCGCAGGTGCGACCGCAGTATCGCTCGCCGCCGCGCCGTCCGCCGGCGCCGCGCCCACCGTATGTCCGGCACTTCCCGGCCAGTCCGCCTCTGCGGCCTCGTGTAGCGCCGACTCCGGCCCGACCGGACTCTCGCTGGCCATCACCGACAACGGCGGCGAAGCCAACGTCACCGCCGACAACTTCGCCGGACCCGCGGCCATCGCCCTCGGTCCCGGAGCGACGGTCACCATGGACGGCATTCGTCCCGGCCTGGCCATCGGTATCGCCGGACCCGGCGGCGAGGTCGTCGTCGACGGAAAGAACGGGCCGACCTGTAAGGGGCCGGCGTTCGCGGGCGACTTCCAGACCTTCAAGGGCTGCCTCTCCTGATCGTCTAGATCCCGACCGCGATTTCGAACCAACCTTCCGTCAAACCCACCCCTTTTCCGTGAACCCACCCGGTCCGAGCGCTGTGGGTTTACGGAAAAGGGGTGGGTTTGCGGGACCAGAACATCAGGACAACAGGCCCCGGACGTATGCCGCCTGACCGATGTGCTGGGTGTCGTCGTCGATCACGCTGAGCAGTCGTACGCCCAACGTGACCGGCGGGTCCCAGTTCTCGTCGACGACGCGGTCGAGGTCGTCACCCAGGCTGCCGGCCAAGAACTGTTGCACCAGTTCGGCCATCGCGCCGGTGAAGATCGCGGCCCGCACCCGGCTCGTCAGGCGGTCGGTGTCGCGGGCGTCGGCCTCGGCGAACGCGAGGTCGCGGAGCATGCCCTGGGTGGTGGCCCGCCGTTCGGCGAGAACGGGATTGGTCACCCCGGCGGTGAACAACACGCGGCCGCGCCGCGGATCCGACGACGCGTGGCCGAGGACCGCACGGATACCCGCGCGGGTGCGTGACCGGACCGAGGGGCCCGCCTCGCGCATCGCGGCCTCGACCACCGCGCCGAGTTCCGCGGTCGCGGTGTCGTAGACCGCGCCGAGCAGATCGTCGGTGTCGGAGAAGCTCTCGTAGAAGTACCGGGTGTTGTAGCCGCAATATCGGCACACCGAGCGAACCGACAGCTCGGCTTCCGCGCCGACGCCTCCGAAGATGTCGAAGGCGGCCGCGATCAGGGCCGCTCTACGCTCCGCGCGCCGGTCCGCGAGCGGTACGCCCGCCCAGCGGGTCGGTGAGGACATCTGCTCACCATAGTCGGCCGCCAGCGTACCCCGCACAGATCTGGTCACGCCTGTACCCAAAGAGTTACTCTGGGTACGACCGTGACCAATGGTCGACCCGAGCGGAAGGTCTGTAGATGACTGTGTCCATGGCTCCTCTCCGACTGCCGTCGACCGACTGGATTCCGGTTCCCCTCCCGCACGAGTTCGTCGGGTCCTGGCTGAACGGCAAGTTCGACGCCCACGTCCGAGCGAAGTTCTTCCGCGGGATGGACTTCGAGAAGCCGGCCGGCGATCCGGGTTGGTTCGGCCCGGGCAGCGCGACCTGGTACGTCCATTCGCACACGCCGGCGCTCATCTTCGGTCTGCAGTGTGCGTCGTACCTGGAGCGTCTCGACCCGAGCATCTTCTGGATGGGTGTGCAGCACTCACGGCTGGTCCGGCGCCGCGAGGACGGAACCCCGACCCTGTCCATCGATCCCGACGGCGCGATGACCAGACTCGGGCACTCGCTGGCCTTCTTCATGGGGACCGCGTACGGCTCGACCGAGTCCGCCGAGCGACTGGCGCGGACGGTACGCGCGATGCACCACACCATCAAAGGTGTCCGGCCCGACGGTGCGGCCTACGACGCCGACGATCCGGCCTGGCTTCGCTGGAACTATGCCACCGTCGTCTGGGGTATCGCCACCGCGCACGAGATCTACCACCCGCAGCCGCTGCGGGGCGCCGAACTCGACGGCTATTACCGGGAATTCGTGCGTGTCGGTCACGCGCTGGGTGGGACCGACCTGCCCACGACCAAAGCCGACACCCTCACCTGCTTGGCCGAGTACCTGCCGAAACTCGCACTGACACATGGCAATGCGATGGCCACCGGGTTGAACGTACGCAACCCGGCCCAGGGCGCCGTGGACTGGGCGATCCGTGACACGATGCCCCGCTGGGCCCAGCAGCTCATCATGTACCGCCCGCCCAATCCGGTCGAACGGCGTGCGCGCCGGAGTGCGGTGTGGGGTCTGATCAACTCCGCCCACCTGACGATGGGGGAGGCGCCGGAGTTCGCGGCCGCTCGTCGTCGCGTGGCGCACGGGACGACGGTGCCGCACACGCTTCCGCGCTATGAACTCGGATCTGACCCCGAGCGTACCCGTGCCGAAATCGAGGCCTCGTTCGCCCGTTAGCCGCTGTGGGCGCTCGTGTCAAACCGGGTCGCTCCGAAACTCCAATGAAGGCAACGGAATTCGCCGGCATCAGATCGTGACGGCGGGTCCGGAAGCGGAAACATCGATTTCATCTCACGTCACGCCGGTGTAACAAAGTCAATTTACGTTTACCTCCCATACGCCAGATCGCAAGGCTTGCGACGCGTATCTCATCGGGGGTCACGCGGTGACAGGCCGCGTGTTCGTCGTGCCCCCATCTGAGTGGACCTGAGACGTAATGAGAAAGGCTTCGCCGATGCCGTCTGTTCCGTTGCCGCCCGGCCCCCCGCCGGCGGACATCCCGCCGTCCGCCCCGACCCGGTCACGCCGTCGGCGGTACGGCATCCTGGTCCCCGCGGCGCTGTCCGCGGTGGCGCTGGTCCTGAGCGCCTGTGGCAGTTCGGCCAGCGAGGAATCGGCATCGAGCGCCGAATCGTGTGTCGACACCTCCGGGAGCACCATCAAGGTCGGCTCGCTGAACTCGCTGTCGGGCACCATGGCGATCTCCGAGGTCACCGTGCGTGACTCGATCAAGCTCGCCGTCGATCAGATCAACGACAACGGCGGAGTGCTGGGCAAACAGATTCAGCTCATCGGCGAGGACGGGGCCTCCGAGCCGACGATCTTCGCGGAGAAGGCCGAGAAGCTGATCTCGAGTGATTGCGTCGCAGCGGTGTTCGGCGGTTGGACGTCGTCGAGCCGCAAGGCCATGCTGCCGGTCTTCGAGGACAACAACTCGCTGCTGTACTACCCGGTGCAGTACGAGGGTCTGGAGTCGTCGCCGAACATCTTCTACACCGGCGCCACGACGAACCAGCAGATCGTGCCGGCCCTGGAGTACCTGAAAGAGGAGGGCGTGAAGTCGCTCTACCTCGTCGGTAGCGACTATGTCTTCCCGCAGACGGCCAACCGTGTCATCAAGGCGTACGCGGAGGCCAACGGCATCGAGATCAAGGGCGAGGACTACACCCCGCTCGGTTCGACGGACTTCTCGACGATCGTCAACAAGGTCCGTACCGCCGACGCCGACGCCGTGTTCAACACTCTCAACGGCGATTCCAACGTCGCGTTCTTCCGCGAGTACAAGAACGTCGGCCTGACCCCGCAGGCCATGCCGGTCGTCTCGGTGTCCATCGCGGAGGAAGAGGTCGGCGGTATCGGTGTGGACAACATCGAGGGCCAGCTGGTCGCGTGGGACTACTACCAGACCGTCGACAACCCGGTGAACGCCTCGTTCGTCCGTGACTACAAGGCCGCCTACGGTGCCAACAAGCCGACCTCCGACCCGATGGAGGCCGCCTACGTCTCGGTCTACCTGTGGAAGAACACCGTCGAGAAGGCCCAGTCGTTCGCCGTCGCCGACGTTCAGAAGGCGGCCGGCGGAGTCACTTTCGATGCTCCGGAGGGGCTCGTCACGATCGACGGTGAGAACAACCACATCACCAAGACCGCGCGCATCGGTGAGATCCGTGGCGACGGACTGATCTACACGGTGTGGGATTCGGGTCAGCCGATCGAGCCGGACCCCTACCTGAAGTCGTACCCGTGGGCCGAGGGCCTGAGCAACTGACACCGTCGACGACCCGTCCCGCGTCCTCCGGCGACGCGGGACGGGTCGCGCACGGTCCCTCCCGGCGAACGCGGCACTCGCCGACGACGAACGGATAGACACGTGGAAACCGTTATCGGACAGCTCTTCACCGGGCTCAGTCTCGGTTCGATCCTGCTTCTCGCAGCTCTCGGCCTGTCCCTGACCTTCGGTCAGATGGGCGTGATCAACATGGCCCACGGGTCGTTCATCATGGCCGGGTCCTACACCGCGTACACGGTGCAGGAATACCTGATCTCCAATGCCGGCGTGTCCCTGCTGGTCTCGCTCGTCATCGGGTTCCTCGTCGGCGGCCTGATGGGCGTTCTCCTCGAGGTCACCCTGATCAAGCGGATGTACGACCGCCCACTGGACACACTCCTGGTGACGTTCGGTGTCGGATTGATCCTCCAGCAGCTCGCCCGCGACATCTTCGGCGCGCCGGCGGTCGACGTCGTCGCACCGTCGTGGTTGTCCGGCGGCGTCGACATCCTCGGCGCGGTCGTCCCGAAGACGCGCCTGTTCATCATGCTGCTGGCCATCGTCGCGGTCACCGCGATCGCGGTGACCATGAAGTACACGCCGATGGGTCGTCGCATCCGCGCCGTCGTGCAGCACCGGGATCTCGCCGAGACGAGCGGGATCTCCAGCCGCCGAACCGACATCACGACGTTCTTCATCGGTTCGGGACTCGCCGGCATCGCCGGGGTCGCACTGACGTTGATCGGCTCCACCAGCTCGAACACCGGGATGACCTATCTGATCGACGCATTCCTGGTCGTCGTCATCGGCGGGCTGGGCCAGATCAAGGGCGCGGTCATCGCGGCCATCGCGCTCGGCGTCCTGAACTCGTTCATCGAATACAACACGACGGCGTCGGTGGCGAAGGTCGCCGTGTTCGTCATCATCGTGATCTTCCTGCAGATCCGGCCGCAGGGGCTGTTCACGGTCCAGTCGAGGAGTCTTGTGTGAAGGACTATTTCAGCAGTTCCTGGAAGGTCTGGGCGGGCTTCGGCGTCGCCGCCATCCTGTTGTTCGCGGTTGCGCCCGCCGTCCTCTCGGACTTCCGTCTCAACCTGCTCGGCAAGTTCCTCTGCTTCGGCATCGTCGCGGTGGGCATCGGCCTGGCCTGGGGTCGTGGTGGCATGCTCACCCTCGGCCAGGGTGTGTACTTCGGGCTGGGTGCGTACATCATGGCCATGCACCTGAAGATCTCCGACGCGGAATTGCGCGGCGACGACGTGCCCGACTTCATGCAGATTGCCGGGATCAGCGAACTGCCGGGGTACTGGAAGCCCTTCGCCTCACCGGTGGTGACGATCCTGGGCATCCTGCTGGTACCGACGTTGCTGGCGATCCTGCTGGGTCTCGGCGTGTTCAAACGGCGCGTCAAGGGTGCCTACTTCGCCATCCTGTCCCAGGCGCTGGCCGCCGCCTTCGCGATCCTGCTCATCGGTCAGCAGACCACCGGTGGCAGCAACGGACTCAACCGTTTTCGCAGCTTCTTCGGGCTCGCCCTGAACGACCCGGTGAACCGGCAGCTGCTGTTCTTCATCACCGCGGCCATCCTGCTCGCCGTCGTGGCGATCACCCGTCAGCTGATGTACAGCCGGTACGGCGAACTGCTGGTCGCCGTCCGCGACCAGGAGGAGCGGGTTCGGTTCCTCGGCTACGACCCGGCCAACACCAAGGTCGTCGCCTACGCGATCGCGGCGTTGTTCGCGAGCATCGCGGGGGCCATGTTCGTTCCCATCGTCGGCATCATCTCGCCCGCCGACGTCGGGATCGTGCCGTCGATCGCCTTCCTGATCGGCGTCGCCATCGGCGGGCGCACAACGCTTCTCGGCCCGGTCCTCGGCGCCATCGCGGTGGCCTGGGCGCAGACCAGTCTGTCGGAGAGCTTCCCGTCCGGCTGGACTTATGCGCAGGGAATCCTGTTCATCGTGGTCGTCGGGTTCTTCCCGGCCGGGCTGGCCGGCCTGGGGGCACTGGTCAAGTGGCGCCGGAAGAGAGCTCCGGTTTCTTCCCCGACCGGCGACATCGACGAACACACCAGCAGCAAGGTAGGAGCGTCGTCATGACCGAAGCAGAATCGACGGTCGTCGGGCACCCGCCGGTCGCCGGCGGCAACGCCGGGATGGACAGCGACTACCTCCAGGTGCGCGGTCTCAGCGTGGAGTTCGACGGTTTCAAGGCCGTCTCCGACGTGGATCTCACACTGCTGCAGGGTGATCTGCGGTTCCTGATCGGTCCGAACGGTGCCGGCAAGACCACCATCATCGACGCCATCACCGGCCTGGTGAAGTCCACCGGTTCGATCCAGAAGTCCGGTGTCGAACTGGTCGGCAAGAAGGTGCACCAGATCGCGCGGCTCGGGGTGGGCCGGACCTTCCAGACCGCGAGCGTCTTCGAGGAACTGAGTGTGCTGCAGAACCTCGACATCGCCGCGGGCGCCGGGCGTTCGGTGTGGACGATGCTGCGGCGTCGACCGACACAGATCCCCGACTCGATCGCCGAGGCGCTCGAAACCATCGGCCTGCAGGACCTGGCCGACACACCCGCGGGCGTACTGGCCCATGGTCAGAAGCAATGGCTCGAGATCGGGATGCTGCTGGTGCAGAACGCCTCGGTGCTGCTGCTGGACGAGCCGGTCGCCGGGATGAGCCACGAAGAGCGTGAGGAGACCGGGAACCTGTTGCGCCGCATCGGCGGTGAGCGCACCGTCGTGGTCGTCGAACACGACATGGACTTCATGAGGTCCTTCGCGACATCGGTCACCGTGCTCGCGCGGGGGCGGGTGCTCGCCGAGGGCACGGTCGCCGAGGTCCAGGCGAACCCGAAGGTCCAGGAGGTGTACCTCGGGACCGCGGCCGGCGGTGAGGAACTCGAGGAGATCGCCGCCGACACCGACACGACTGCGACTGCGGTGAGCGCGGCTGCAACGCAACCGATCACGGAGAAGGGCTGAACCATGCTGAAGATCTCCGGAGTCCATGCGGGCTACGGTCGGACCGAGGTGATCCACGGGGTCGACATCGAGGTACCGGCCGACGGCGTCGTCGCGGTGATGGGACACAACGGGGCCGGGAAGACGACCCTGCTGCGCGCGGCCGTCGGGTTGGTGAAGACCACCAAGGGCACCATCACGTTCGACGGCGTCGACATCACCCGGGCGCGTCCGAGCGTACGGGTCGGGCACGGCATCGCCTACGTGCCCCAGGGGCAGCAGAGTTTCGGCCACCTCACCACCGCCGAGAACCTGCAGGTGGTGGCCGACGGCCGCAAACGCGGCAAGGAGCTGGTCGCCGAGATGCTGGACATGTTCCCGGCACTCAAGGAGCTGCTGGGACGACGCGCCGGCCTGTTGTCCGGCGGCCAGCGTCAGCAGCTGGCGATCGCGCGGGCGCTCATCACCGAGCCGCGGATGCTCATCCTCGACGAACCGACCGAGGGCATCCAGCCGTCGGTCGTCGCCGAGATCGAGCAGACCATCACCACGCTCACCCAGCGCGGGGGGCTGGGCGTACTCCTCGTCGAACAGCACATCGGGTTCGCCCTCGAGGCGGCGCAGCGGTACTACGTGCTGGAGAGCGGCCGCGTGACGTCGTCGGGTGAGGGCGGCACGACCGCCGAAAGTGCTGTGCGCGAGGCGATGACGATCTAGTACGACGCGCGGGCCACCTCAGCCGGGCGCCTGCCGGCTGAGGTGCTCCCACTCGCGGTAGTCCCGGTCACGTGCGCGGTCCATCTCGAGCACGTGGTCGAACGACTGGCTGCCGACGATCAGGCGCCGAGGCGGGTCGGGGAGCGCCACGAGTTCCAGGATGACCGGCGCGGCCGTGGTCGGCGGAGGTCCGGCGTCGTCACCCCACGACGATTCCATCTCGGCTCGCAGGTCCCGATACTCCGGCATCGGTTCGGTGTTCGTCGTACCGGCAGTGAACAACCCGGTGTCGTAACCGCCCATCTGCAGGATGGTGACCTTGACGCCGAATTGCTCGGCCTCCATCGCC
>ERZ501054.93-NODE-93-length-10922-cov-5.788166_pt1 | contig 10922 bp, 9 predicted proteins | sample MGYA00510861_ERZ501054 | MGnify/ENA primary metagenome ERZ501054 (study PRJEB25958, sample SAMN03398586) | human skin metagenome | study: EMG produced TPA metagenomics assembly of the Human Skin Microbiome Metagenome (human skin metagenome) data set. | reverse complement strand
GGTTCCCGAAGAGAACATTCAGAACCCCGACCAGCCGGAGGTGCCGACATGGGCCTTCGGACAGAAAGCGGTCCTCACAAAAGATCAGGAGATGCAGGTGGTGCGTAACCGCATCGCCGCCCACGAGGAAGCACTCGCGACCGACGAACTCCTTTTGTGGGAAGCCCGCCTCCTGGGTCAGGACGAGACTGCGATCGTTGCGCGCATCAACACGACGTACGCCCTCGTGCAGAAGTACGTCAATGCGTTCAACGTGATTTATGGAGGGAACGAAAATGGCTGAACGGATTGGCATCGACTTCTCCGCAGCGCAGATCGACCCCGCCGCCATCAAAGCGGCGGGGGTTTCTGCTGTTATCAACTACATCTCCGAGGCCCGTCCGTCGGCACCGTGGATGAAGGCCGTGAAGCCGATGTCTCGGGACTACGCAGACCGCCTGCGTGCCCAGGGCATCGAGATCGTGTCCAACTACCAGTACGGGAAGACCGGCGATCCGTCACAGCCTGACTGGAAGGGTGGCTACGAGGCCGGGAAGCGCCACGGTCGCATCGCACTGGACAACCACTGGAAGGCCAACGGCACTCCGTGGCGTCCGTGTTACGCACCGTGTGACGACAACCCCACGATGGATGAGGTCGAGAAGTACGTCCTGCCGTTCATCCGTGGATGGGCCGAGGTCTGGGGCAAAGAGTGGACCGGCATTTACTGCAATCGGCAAACGTGGGAGCGACTGAAGGCCAAGGGTGCTCCGGTCACGTGGTTCTTCCAGCACTTCTGGGATGGTGGCTCCGGTGACAAGCGGGCGCGTATCCATCCCGATGCCCACATCGCTCAGATTCGCATCGACCAGGACAAGGTCGGTGGCATCGGCGTCGACTGGAACCTCTTGCTGAAGGAAGACTATGGGCAGTGGTCCCTCTCGAAGAACCCAAACCCGATCCAGGTCTACCCGATCCGCAACATGGTTCGTACTTCTGGTGTCGGTCGCAACGCCGGTCACTCTGCTCGGTTGCGTATCTACATACATTCTTCGGAGGGCAAGGATTGGGTATCCACGGCGATCGGCACGCAGCAATACCAGGCAAGCTCGCAGAGCGGGTCGTACCACTACCTGGTCGACGACAAGGAGATCATCCAGTCGATCGCGTTGAACGACACCGCATGGGCCGTACTCCGGGACAACCCGCGCACCGTCAACGTCTGTCTGGTCATCAGTTCCGGCGCATCCGGGTACGGGCCGACCGCACGTGAGAACGCGCCCAAGTCGCGAGCGCAGTGGTTGGAACACAAGCAGATGCTCGACATGCTGCGGTTCCTCATCGACCACATCTGCAAAGAGACGGGAATCCCGAAGACCCGCGTCGACATCGTCGGTGTCGGCTTGAACAAGCGGGGCGTGTCGAGCCACCACAACTACACCTATGGCTCGGTGAAGCTGAAGGGCTTCAAGGACGGCACCCACTGGGACATCCCCGACACCTTCCCGTACGAATACGTCCTGAACGGCAGCGGAGAGCCCCCGGCCCCGCCGGACCCCAACGCCTTCCCACTCCCGCAGGGGTACTACTACGGGCCGCTGGAAGGACCAACCGAGTCCATCAGCGGGCGTGCGGGCGAGTCTCGCGAGTGGATCAACGGGCTGCGACGGTGGCAGAAGGCCGTCGGCATCCCCGAGACCGGCGTCTGGGACGGAGCCACCGAGCGCGTCGCGCGTCAGCTCCAGGCCGAGAAGAGGTGGCCCAACAGCCGTGGCTACGTCTACCGGGGCGAGTGGGACGCGGTGATTCGTGAGGGCTGGAGGCCGAACTCAACTCCAGTTGTAACTCCTCCGGCCAATCCCAAGCCAGACCCCTATCCAGTTGTAGTTCCCCCGACGACGCAACCCACGGAGTTGGTTCTGGAGAAGCCAGGAGCCCGGCGCTGTATGCCGGTCGCCGAGGGTGACTACTCCTGGGGCTCCCCTTACGGGCCGCGCGGAGGTGGCTTCCACGACGGTCAGGACTTCCCCAACGTGCCGAACACGAAGAAGGCTCCTGTCTTCGCCGCGCAGGCAGGCACCGTCATCCACGCAGGCGCGGCTAGCGGTTACGGCGGGCCATCTCCGGCGGGCTGGGTGGTGCTCGACCACGACGACAGCCAGGGCTCGGGATGCACCGAGTACGGTCACATCGTCGCCGAAGTGCGCGTGGGTGATCAGGTCCGTGTCGGTCAGCGCATCGGTTACATCAACACCGACTCCCGCACCTACGGCAGCTCCACCGGCCCGCACCTGCACTTCCGCGTGTGGCCGTACGCCTACGCCGACCGTCCGCGCGGCATCGACCCGAAGACGTGGCTCAACGGTGCCTCGCGCATCGTCGCCAAGGCTCCGGTCACCACGCCGGTCACGACCGCTCCGACTCCCGAGCCGACTCCCGAGACGAAGCCGCCGGTCACCGCACCCACACCGAGCCCGAGCCCTGAGGTTCCCAAGTCCCCGGAGAAGGTCATGCCTGCACACAAGATCGGTAATCTGACCGGGCCGCTGCTCTCGGATCGCTGGAAGGTCACCGCGACCGACCTCGGCATCCCGACCCTGCTGAAGGGCGGTGAGATGCTGTTCGTTTTCGGCGACACCTTCGCCGGGGCAAAGGTCGGCACTCCCGACTGGCGCTCGCCGGTCGGCCTCGTCGGCAAGGGCTCGGTCAACGAGCTGGTCCGGTTCACCCACGCCGCAGGCGGTGATCCGAACTACGCCCGGCAGTTCTGGAAGTACAACCACGACCGCTCGCCGTGGACCAATGGTGGGTTCTCGACGGTGCTCCCGTCGGACGTCCTCCGCGTCGGAGACCGGCTGTACCTCCACGTCATGGTCAACCAGGGCCTGGGCAACGTGCTGTGGACCGAAATCTGGTACTCCGACGACGAGGGCGCGAGCTGGAAGCACCTCGGGCCGTTGGCGAAGTTCGACGCGGGCCTCAACGGCAAGCGAACGCAGCTGTGGGCCTGGGACTACGACCCGGACGAGGACTACGTCTACGTCGTGAGCACGAGTTTCAAGCGCGACCGAGGCGTATCGCTGCGCCGCGTGCGGCCCGCAGGCATCGGCAACTGGCAGCTCTACGAGAACTGGGGTTGGGACGGCAAGATGTGGAAGTGGGGTGCCCAGGAGGCCACCTCGATCACTCCCCCGGACGAGAAGTGGGGCGAGCTGGTACTGCGCCGAATGGGGCCGAAGCAGTGGGTGTTCGGCGGATTCCTCGCGAGCAAGTACAACCTCAGCTACCGAGTCATCGACTCTCCGACGGCCAATATGTACACCACTCGGCTCCAGACGCCGATCACTGGTGCCGCGTGGGGCTTCGAGGACCACAAGGCCGGTCGAGTCGCCCAGCTCTACGGCGGCTACCTCATGCCCGGCTCGAAGCTCGACGTCGAGAACGGCGTCGGATTCGTTGTCTCCCAGTGGAAGACGGGCGGTGCTGACGCAGGTTGGCCGTACCGTTGTTTACAATTTCGAGGAACGTTGTTGAGCAAGTGAACGATTACGCGCCTTGCGGGCTTGAACGTCCGCGTTATGGCAAGTCCGACAGCGACGAGCGCCGCCGGGCCGGATTATCGTATTCTCCGGCGTGTACTCGTGGCCGTAGTTGCAATGAGTGCGGACCGCGTAGTGATGGTGGCCGTGCTCGACTCGATCCTGTTGATTCTCCTCAGCCGTTCCCCACACCAGGTTCTCGATGCGGTTGTCGTGTCCATTCCCATTCCGGTGTCGGCACATCAGGCCGTCTGGGCACGGTCCGACAAATGCGGTCAGCACAAGCTGGTGAACTCGATAGAAGCGATATTCGCCTGGCCTGCGTAGTTGCACCTGAAGATGCAACCCCGAGGGGTTGGTTGCCTGGGGCCTCAGCAGTCTGCCCCTATAGGAGCGGCGCTGGCCGTTCTTCAGCGTCTGGGTTCGATCGAGGGAACGCACTTGTCCGGTGTCGGAGACCTCGTATTCGCCTTCCCAGCCGACCACCGGTTTCCACATGGCCGTAACTCTACTATGCAGTTCCGTGGCACTCTCCTCTCCAAGTGAAAGAAAAAATCATGAGCCATCACATCCCCACCAGCAACGAGACCGACCTCCAGCCGCCGAGCACGATCACCAATTACGTGCCGCCGACGCCGGGTCCGGTCCCCGGTCCCGCCGATCTCCAGCTCGCCCTCGCGGCCTACTCGCAGCGCAAGCTCGCCGAGCAGCCCTGGTGGCGCAAGTCGGCCAACACGGTTACCACGATGGTCGGCGGAGTCACCACGATGGCTGGCGCTCTCGTGACCTACTACCTCACCCAGGGCACCGAGGTGCCGCAGTGGCTGACGATGGTGGTCGCGGTGCTCGGCACGCTCGGCACGATCATCGGCACGAAGAACACGAAGAACGGCTTCACCTACCAAGGCGCAGCGCAGCTCCAGCAGGCCGTGCTCGACCCGACGGTGCTCTCGACCGTGCAGAAGGTTCTGGCTCAGGAGCCCTTCCCTGCGCACATGGCCGAGCAGGCGCAGGCTCAGATCGAGCGGGCAGCCGACGAGGCACGTGCGTGGATCGAGCATTCAGGTAACGGCTCGCGCTGACGTAGTGTTAACACATGGCTGCGAAACGGAGTAACTCCCAGGCTGAACTGATCAACTCAGCCGCCTTCGACCCCATCGCCAATTTCAACTTGGTGATGGGGTCGGAGCCTCCGTGGGAGTCAATCGTCGACTTCGCCACGCACCGGTCGTTCTGCAACCAGAAGCTCTACCCTCGGCAGCTCACGCTGCTGAAGCTGATCTACCTCGAAACCGATCACATGACGGCGTACGACCTCGACGTCATCGAGCAGTGGCGCGAGGGGTTCCGCAATCCGGACATGCCCGAGGGCGTCAACGAGGACATCTGGACCCGCATCGAGTACCTGAAGGCTCGCGGCTACCGGCACTTCCCGCATATCGAGGCGATCATCGGTCGACGAGGGTCCAAGGGCAAGATCGGTGGCCTGCTCGGCTGCGAGAAGATGGCCTACATGTTCAGCCTGGACAACTGGCAGAAGCACTACGGCGTCTCTCCGGGCAAGGACGGCTACCTCTCGGTCGTCGCGACGAACAGCATCCAAGCCAAGAAGTTCCAGTTCGCCGATATCCGCGAGACCGTGGAGTCGTGCAAGTACCTCCAGCCCCACATCGCCGAGCTGAAGGACTACTGCTGCGTTCCGGGCACTCCGGTACTCACTGCTGATCTCCGATGGGTTCCCGTTGAGTCCCTGGCTGTTGGTGACCCCATCATCGGCTTCGAGGAGTACCCAGGAGCCAGCCGTAAGCGAAACTGGACCCCCACCCGAGTGACCAGCACGTCGGTCATCTCAGCGCCCACGTACCGCGTGGTCACCGATGGCGCGACCGTGGAGTGTACTGATCAGCACCGCTGGCTAGCTCGCCCCAAGGCCGCTCGGACTCCCGATCTCGATACGAGTCATGACGAGATTTTCTCTCGTGACGGCAGGACCTGGATTCGTCGACCCTGCATGGCTTGTGGAGCGTCGATGGAGCTGCGTCCCTCGGAGGTGCATTATCGCTCGTGCTCCCGATCCTGCGGAGACTCCCTGAAGTATCGGACCTACGAGGCGGGCAAGCGGTCCGGTCAGGTGCAGTGGCTCCGCGCTGATGAACTGCGTCCAGGTGATGAGATCATGCACCTGGGCACCTGGGATAGCCCCGACAGTGCCGATGTGGGGTGGATGGGTGGCATCTACGACGGAGAAGGGTGGCTCACTTCGGGATTCCAGCTGGGGTTCGCGCAGAAGCCCGGAGCTGTACTCGATAAGGCCCTGGATATTCTCGATCGCTTCAAGTTCAGCTATCACACCCGAACGTCGGCAACTGGAGTGGTGAACGTAGTTCTGAATGGCACCTACCCAGAGGTACTTCGCGCGCTTGGCACATTCCGTCCGGTTCGCCTTCTGAGCAAGGTCGGGGAGTTGCTGGACGGTAAGTCCATCAAGGGCGACTGGGTCACCGTGCAGTTATCCGAGTACGTCGGGACGCAAGAGGTCATTGCTCTGGCGACCAACAGTCAGACGCTCATGGCTGCTGGGATGTTCAGTCACAACACCCTGGCGATCCGGACGCCTGCCGACGTCCGTCGCATCGCCTACATGCACAAAAATAAAATCCCGATCGAGCATCAGGTCGCCACGCTTCACGCGGTCGCGATGTCGTCGAACTCATCGTCTGGCCGTGGTGCCACCGGCTTCGCCAACTTCTTCGACGAGTTCGCGCACATGATCTCCGGCACCGGCTCGCAGCGATCGTCGGAGGAGGTCTACGAGGCGTACCAGCCTTCACTCGACCAGTTCGGCACCGACTCGCTGACCTACATCCCGTCGTCGCCGTTCTGTCTGGCACCAGAGACTCCGGTTCTGACCGAAGACCTGCTATGGGTGCCGGTCGGGTCGCTTCAGCTCGGTGACAAGTTGATCGGCTTCGACGAACAAGCTCCGTCCGAGCACGGCGTCGGTCGACGCTGGCGACAGACCGAAGTGGTCGAGACCTCGATCATCCAAGCTCCGCGCTACGAGCTGACGATGCGCAGCGGCAAGAAGATCATCGGCACCAGCGAGCACCTGTGGCTGACCAAGCGAGTCGGCGGCATGGGGCGCGGTAAGGGTCGCGGCGATCGGTCGCAGAGCTACCCGCAGAACTGGTGCTGGATCAAAATTGGCGACCTTCGCCCCGGTGATCAGATCAAGTCGCTGGGGGTCGATCCCTGGGATGAGGACAACTCGCGTGACGCTGGGTACCTCGCGGGATTCTTCGACGGAGAGGGCCACCTGTCTGGGCTCCCCGGCGGCTCGACCGCTGCCGACAAGGGCTTGCGCGGGCTGAACCTCGGATACTCGCAGAACTACGGTCCGGTGCAGGAGTACGTCGAACAGCTCCTGAAGAACCGTGGCTACGAGGTCCAGACCTACGACGACCGCGAAGGCCGGATAGCGCGCGTGCGGATCGGTGGCGGTATGGCGGAGGTCATGCGGTTCCTCGGTACCGTTCGCCCCGAGCGCCTGCTGCCGAAGTTCCTGGACAAGCTGTACGGTTCGCGCATCTACGGTCCCTCCAGTCCGGCGGTCGACGTCGTGGAGTCGGTGCGCTATCTCGACGAGGGTCCGGTGGTGGCGCTCGGCACTTCAACGCACACCCTGGTCGCTGACGGGCTGCTCTCGCACAACACGATGACCGGTCACTTCTACTCGCTCTACGAGCAGGGCAAGGTCCTGATGCGGGACTACGACCCTGAAACTGGCACGACCAAGATCGTCGAGAAGACCGAGAAGGAGCTGGGGTACTCCGACGGCGAGGTCGAGGGGAACTTGATCGAGCTGACGGCCAACCCTGAAATGCTGGTGGTGCAGCTGCCGTCGTGGGGTCTGTACGAGGACTGGAAGAAGTCGCCGAAGCTCGGTGGGCCGTACATCAAGCGCCCCATCCAGGCGTATGACGAGCGCATGATGCGCTACGAGCGGTCCAACCCTCAGAAGTTCGCAGTGGAGCGCCGGTCGCAGTTCGCCTCGGTCATGGATGCGTTCCTCGACCCGAAGAAGGTCGACGCGATGTTCAATAACGTGCCCTGGCGAGACCCGTCGGTGCTCGCTGAGCAGGTGCAGGGACGTCTGGACCGCCGGTACTACGCACACGTCGACCCCGGTCTGACCAACGCCAACTTCGCCTTCACCATCGGTCATCTGGAGGATGCCCCGGAGGACTTGGACCCCGAGGGCGTCTCGTGGCCCCACGTGATCATCGACTACATGAAGGTGTGGAAGGCCAAGGACTTCCCCGACAACACCATCGATTACGTCAAGGTCCAGCGCGAGATCGCTGAGGTGCTGCGCAGGTTCCCGTCGATGGTCGAGTTCTCGGCTGACCAGTGGAACAGCGCCGGTATGCTCGCGGCCCTGCGCGAGGAGTTCGGGACGCGGATGACCGTGCGCCAGGAGACCTTCACTGAGACGGCCAACCAGGAGCGCATGGAGCGCTTCAAGTCCGCGCTCAACCTCGGCTGGATTCATGCCTATAAGGACGACTTCTACGAGGGTGGGCAGAAGTTCGCCGCCAGCGACACCGCTCAGTCGCTGCTCGGGATGGAGTGCAAGTTCCTCCAGCGCAAGCCCAACGGCAAGGTCGACAAGCAGGACATCGGACCGGTTACGACCAAGGACCTGTTCGACACGGTGAACGTCGTCACCGACCGGATGCTGAAGGACCACCTCGACCTCTGGCAGGCCAAGATGCTCGGCGTGCAGAGCCCGGCGATCGGTTCGACCGACGTCGCCGGTCTGCGCTCGGGCCGCGACCTCGACCGGCTCGCTGCGATGCAGCGTCGCCCCGGCGGTGTCGTGCCGGTCGGCGTGGGCAGCGCCAACATGAGCGCGCGCGAGAAGCTGCGCCAGCAGTCCCTCGACCGGGCCTTCGCCAAGCGGATGAACAGCGGTGGGTACACAAACCGACTTCGCGGCCATCGGTGATGTAGTTTCGTGTTAACACTACGAGGAGTTCCTGATGGCTGAAGCTGTGCAGTGCAAGGACTGCATCGCTGCCGGGGTCGCTCGACCTCGTAAGGTCCATCAGGTCAACGGCAAGGACGCGCCGGGCAAGCGTTGCCGCGAGCACTTCTACGCTCAGCGCAAGGCCACCCGTCAGCGGAACCGCAATCGCCGCGTCGAGGACCTGTACACCCTGACGCCAGAGGAGTTCGAGGAGCTGCTGGCCTTCCAAGGCGGTCACTGCTACATGTGCCCCGAGAAGGTCGGCAAGACCAGAGCGCTCTCCGTCGACCACGATCACAAGATCGAAGACCGGCGCGCGTCGATCAGGGGGCTTTTGTGTGCCCAATGTAATAGGATTCTCATCGGCAGATATACCGTTGAGCAGCTAAAACTAGCCATCGAGTACATCGAGGACCCTCCGGCCCAGCGCTACTTCCGCGAGAAGGAACGGAGGCTGGCCGATGCCCAGGAACGGACCGCGTAGGCCGCTGTTCAGCGCCCGCGTTGATGAGCCAGACGACACTTGGGCGCGCTCTCGCGCGATCGAGGAGGGGATCGACTTCGCCGTATTCGTGCGGCGTCTGCTGAAGTACGCCCGAGCGAATATGCCGCTCGGCTGGACGCCCCCGGAGGAGGTGAGCGATGAACGAGTTCCGGGAGATGACGGTGGAGGAACTGGACCGGGAGCTAGAGCAGCTGTACCGCGAGAGGCGGGAACTGACGGTGGCTGACCCCGACGGCGACTGGGATCAGGTGGTCCGCGAGATCGATCAGATCGAACGACTGCTGAAGACCAAGAAGTCGGTGTGAGGCGGCGAATCTACCACCAAACCGTTCGAGCAAGTAGTCTCAATCTTGAAACACCTGTTCGCCAAGGCTACGGAAAGGGGGAGCTGATGTTCCACACCGCCGACCGCTCTGCTGAGAACGAGCGTCGCGCTGCGCACTCGGCTCTCGTCCGACTGCTGGAGTCGCGTGACGACTGGTACGACGGTACCCCCGTCTCCATCGATCGCCGGATCGCCAATGTTCGCTCCGCCCTGGCCGACACCCGTCGCCTCGCCGAGCGCGACATGGACATGATGGTGCAGGCCGAGAGCCTCGCCAGTGAACTGAACAACCTCTACGCGCTGCGCAACGAGTGCCTGTCTGCCCGGCTAGCTCCGCGCCGTACCCTGCCTCGGCTGTCTTCCATCGGACAGCCGTCTTCGCTGTGCCGTGAGTTCATCGCGCACGAGATCGGTCGGTTCCTGGCCGACAACTCGGACGCGCTGGACGACCCGGACGAACTCGATACTCGGGCTGAGGACCACGCCGAGCGGAAGATCGAGAACTATCAGCTGCCCGTCACCGAGGCCCAGAAGGTGGTGGCCCACTTCCGGCTGGCCGTCGACTGGTCTGCACGCAATGCGCGTCGCCGTCCGACTCGGAACAAGGCAGCTCACTCGCAGCCAACCCGGCTGGCGAGCGTGGCCGATCTGCCTGACGACGTTCTGTTCGACTGACCCCCGATGGATCGGGTCGGGCGGGGGCTTCGGGGGCCATCGAAAGGACGGGCGTGCTGAATGAAACCGCCGATTTCACCACTGCTACTGAACATCGTGCTCGGGGCGTTCGTGGCGGGCTGGATCGCGTCGCTGTTGGCGGCGATCTTCGTCAAGGGGTACACACCCCCACCCGGCCTGAACGAGTCCATGATCGCCATCGTCACTGCGTTTTTCGTCGCTCAGCAGAAGCTGAAGGACGACGACGAGAAGAAGGACGACGACAAGAAGCCGCCGACGACTACCGAGGATGCGTGACGTCATGCCAGTAGATATTCTGCTCACCTTCGCGCGCTACCTCTGTGCTGTCCTGGTGGGCTTCGTGATTGGGCGTATCTTCGCCTACCGCGCGCAGAAAGAGGACGGTACCGAAGTGAAACGACCGATCGTCAACAAGACCAACCGCAACTTCACGCTGCTGGTGATCACCCTTCTCATCCTTGCGGTCATCAGCATCGTGAGCACCGCCGTTCAGGTCGCGAAGCAGGCTGACTGCAACCAGCAGTTCCGCGACGCCCTCGTGACACGCGCAGCCATCACCCAGGAAGATACCAAGCTCCAGGACGAGCTGACGCAGCTCAACACCTCCGACGCCGAGGGCCTGCGCGACTTCCTGACGGGCCTGGTCACGCTGCCCGACGATGCGCCGGACAACGCTCTCGACGACGACGTGGCGAAGTACCAGAAGCTGGTGGCGGACAATGCCGAGAAGCGCGATGACGTGCTCCAGCGTCGCGACGAGCTGCGCCAGGAGCGTGCTGAGAATCCCCTGCCGGAGCCGACCTGCGGGACGTGATTGCGCTCTATGACGACGACAGATTTCGGCCTGAC
>ERZ501054.92-NODE-92-length-10953-cov-4.637089_pt1 | contig 10953 bp, 9 predicted proteins | sample MGYA00510861_ERZ501054 | MGnify/ENA primary metagenome ERZ501054 (study PRJEB25958, sample SAMN03398586) | human skin metagenome | study: EMG produced TPA metagenomics assembly of the Human Skin Microbiome Metagenome (human skin metagenome) data set. | reverse complement strand
CCCGGACCTCCGCCGGGGTCGTCGGCACGCGGCTGACCTATGCGACGCACCCCTTCGACGTGGTCGGGTGGGACGGCTGCCTGTATCCCTTCACCTTCAACATCGAGGACTACATGCCGATCACCGGCAAGGTGCACCAACCGCCGCCGGTGCACCAGGTCTTCGAGGGGCACAACTTCGTGGTGTGCAACTTCCTCCCGCGGAAGGTCGACTACCACCCGCTGGCGATCCCGGTGCCCTATTACCACTCCAACGTCGACTCCGACGAGGTGATGTTCTACGTCGGCGGGGACTACGAGGCGCGCAAGGGGTCGGGGATCAACCTCGGCTCGATCAGCCTGCACCCGGGCGGGCACGCCCACGGTCCGCAGCCCTCGGCGATCGAGGCGTCGCTCGGGGTGGACTACTTCGAGGAGTCCGCGGTCATGGTGGACACCTTCGCGCCCCTCGAGCTCGGCGAGGGCGGACTCGCGGTCGAGGACGACGCGTACGCCTGGAGCTGGGCGGGGCGCCGTACCGGCGACCCTGACGACGGCGGCCCGGCGGTGTTCTCCAACTCCTGATGCGCCCGGCACGAACGGCGCGCCAGATGCTCAGGCGGCGGGGTGGTAGGTGAAGCGCCCGCGGTCGTCGACCTGCGGTGGGGGTGTCCAGGCGGGTTGTCGGGTGAGGGGGTCGATGGTCACGGTCCAGGGACTGTGGTGGGTGATGGTGTGATGTCGGCGGCAGAGCAGGATGAGGTTGTCCAGGCTGGTGGTGCCGCCGTCGGCCCAGTGGTCGATGTGGTGGGCGTCGCAGGCCAGGGGGAGTCGTTCGCAGCCGGGGAAGGCGCAGTGCCGGTCTCGTTGGACCAGGGCCAGCCAGAGCGGGGTGGTCACGAGCCGCTCGCTGCGGCCGATGTCGAGCAACTGGCTCTGGCTGCCGAGGACGGTGGGGATGATCTCGGCGTCGCAGGCCAGTCGTCGGGCGGCCTGGGCGGAGATCGACTCGCCGGTGCCGAGGAGTCCTTCGCCGAGGCCGGCGGTGAGGGTGTCGTAGTCCACGGCGACGGTGATCCGGGCGGTGGTGCCGTGCGCGGTGGGGAGCTGATCGGTGGCCTGGAGCCGTCGGCAGGCCTCGACCAGGGCGTCCCACAGGCGGGCGCCGGCGTCGCGGACGTCGCGGCCGGTGTGAGCACAGCCGGGGGTCGGGCAGCCGGGGTCGGTACGCCGGCCCTGCGGGTCGCGGACCCCGAACGCCGCGGGGTCGCCGCCGCAGGCGCCGGGCTCGGTGGTCACGGGTGCGGCCAGCGGCATCAGGGTGGCCTTGACCAGCTCGACGTCCTCGATCGTGGCGTAGCCCTTGATCCGCACTCCGCCCAACCCGTCCGGGGTCAGGGACAGGTGTCGGGCGTGGTGGGCGCCGCGTTCGGCACGCTCGCGGTCCAGATCGGTGGCCAGGATCGTCCCGTCGGGGTCCAGGTCGGCCACGATGCCGGCGAACGCGCGGTCCAGGTCGGTCGCGTCGCGGCCCTCGCCGGTGGCCAGCGCCACCATCTGTTCGGGGGCCCGCTCGCGCAGCTCGGGTAGCTGGGGCAGGGTGGCGATCCTGTCGCCGATCACCCCGGCCTGAGCCAACGACAGGTCGCCGACTGCGAACGCCTCCCACACGACCGGAAGGTCCGCGGTCCGGCCCGCGACCCGCAACAGTCCCGCACCCGCGCCCTTGCGGCCGCCGGTGAGATGGGTGAGGAAGTCCTTCCCCGAGGCCCATCCCGCCTCGGCTGCAGCGTCGGTCTTCTCCAGGCGCCCGGCGACCGAGACCAGCGCCGCATCCAGCACCGCCCGGGCGCGTGCCAAGGTCGCGGCGGCCGCTGGGAGGTCCTCGGCCGGTAGGTCGTCCCACCCCACGTCAGCCAGCTGCGCGGCTGCCTGAGCGGCGCCTGCGAGGGCTGAAGTCGGGGTCGGGTCGGCCATGCCTCATTCTATCGAATGTATGTTCGAAACGCAAGGTCTTTCCGGCAAGGTTCTTCCCGGTGTTTGCGGACGCGAGGGCGGTGAGGCTGTCCGGCGCGGGCGCGGTGCGCCGGCGGGCCTAGGCTGCTGAGGTGACGTCGACCCCGCAGCCTCAGCCGAGTCAGCAGCTGAGCAGGGCGGCGGTGGTGACGCTCCCCTTCATCATCGCGCTGCTGTCGATGATCGGGCCTTTCAGCATCGACACGCCGTTCCCGGCGTTCAGCCTGATGGCTCGGGAGTTCGGCGTCGCCAGCACCGAGATGCAGCTGGTGGTCACCGTCTACATGGCGGCGTTCGCGGTGATGAGCATCTTCCACGGGCCGCTGTCGGACGCGATCGGGCGGCGCCCGGTGATCGTGGGCGCGTGCGCCGTCTACGCCCTCGCCTCGGTGGGGGCGGCGCTCAGCCCCAACCTGGGGGTCCTGCTGGTCTTCCGCGCGATCCAGGGGCTGAGCGCGGGCGGCTCGACGATCATCGCCCGGACGCTGGTGCGGGATCTCTACGACGGCGAGCAGGCGCAGCGCCTGATGAGCCAGGTCTCGGTGATCTTCAGCATCGCGCCGGCGCTGGCGCCGATCATCGGCGGGCTGCTCCTCCAGGTCGGCGACTGGCACCTGGTCTTCTGGTTCATGGCCGCGCTCGGCCTGTTCCTGATCGCCGCGGTGTGCGTGATGCTGCCGGAGACGCATCCGGTGGAGCGCCGTACTCCCCTCCGGATCGCGGACCTGCTCTTCGGCCTCGCGCAGGTGTTCCGCACCCCCGACTTCCACCGGTCGGCGTGGGCGATGACCTTCGCCTTCGGCGGGCAGTTCCTCTACATCGGCGGCGCGGCGATCTTCATCGGCGAGCTGCTGGGGCAGGGCGAGCTGGACTACTGGAAGTTCTTCGTGCCGATGGTCGGCTGCCTGATGCTCGGCGGGGTGATCAGCGGCCGGCTGGGGCGGCGGGTCTCCTCGACCACGATCGTCACCTGGGGGCTGTCGTTCTCCGCGGTCGCCAGCGTGGTGGGGGTGGTCATCGCGATGCTCGCCGGGCCGCACCTGCCGTGGGCGGTGGTCGGGCCGAGCCTGATCGCGCTCGGCGTGGGGGCGGCCTACCCCAACCAGAACCTGCTGATCCTCGATCTCTTCCCGCGGCGCCGCGGGTCGGTGATGTCGGCGGCGACCTTCACCACGCTGATGTTCAACGCGATCTCGGCGGTCACGATCACGCCGCTGGTCGGCGGCTCGGTGGTCACCTTCGCGCTCGCGGCCTCGATCCTGGTGCTGCTCGGGCTGAGCTTCTGGGTGTGGCATCTGCGCGCGACGCGGGACCGCCGCCCGGTCGGCTGAGGGTCACGCCGTACGCCGCGCCGCGCCGCTGAGGTCGGCGTGCAGCGCGAGCATCTGCTCGACGGTGCGGGACCAGGGGTACTGCTCCGCCCGCGCCCGTGCCTGCCGGCGCCGGGTCGCCTCGGGTCGGGAGGCGAGATCGAGTACGGCGTCCGCCAGGGCCTCCGGCTCCGGCGCCGCCCACGCCCCCGAGTGCGCGTCGACCAGCTCGCGGGCCCCGCCCACGTCGGCGGTGACGACGGGGGTGCCGCAGGCCAGCGCCTCGAGCACCGCGAGCCCGAAGGTCTCGCTCGGGCAGACCGAGAGCGCCACGTCGGCCTCGGAGATCCGCCGGGCCAGCTCGGTGCGGGAGTCCTCGGTGAGGTCCAGCCCGGCCCACAGCACTCGGGCCCGCGCGGCGTTCGGAAAGGCGCCGCCACCGGTGATCCGGGTGTCGAAGGCCGTCCGCCTGGCCGCCGCCCGCTCGAGTCGGTCGCCGAGGTCGTCCAGGGACCGCTCGGGCACGTCCTCGGCGAAGGCGAGGGTCACGTGCACCTGCTCCGGGGATGTCCAGCGGAACGCCGCCGCCCCGCGCCGCGGGTCGAGGAACTCCTCCAGATGCTCCAGCGCGCTCTCGGGCGGGACCAGAGCGACGAACATCCTCATGGCCGCGAGGCTAGCGCTCAGGCGGGGAGGGCGGCCCCGGTCTCGGGGTCGAAGGCGTGCAGTCCGCCGGGCTCCACGGTGAAGTGCACGGTCGCGCCCTTCTCCGGGACCGACCGCGGCGCCACCCGGGCGACCAGGTGGTCGTTGCGGAGCTCGTCGGCGTCGAGCGGGTCGCCGTACAGATAGGCGTCCGAGCCGAGCTCCTCCACGACCAGCGCGCGCACGGCGAACGCTCCCGGGTCGGCCTCGCTCGCCGGCTGGAGCGCCTCGGGCCGGAAGCCCAGCACCACGGTGGAGCCGGTCAGCGCGGCCCGCGTCCCGCGCGGCAGCGGCACCCGCGCGCCGCCCACGAGCGCGTCCTCGCCGTCGACCTCGAAGGTGCCGAGGTTCATCGCCGGCGACCCGATGAACCCGGCGACGAACGCGTTGGCGGGGCGGTCGTAGAGGTTGAGCGGAGTGTCCACCTGCTGCAGCACGCCGTCCTTGAGCACCGCGACCCGGTCGCCCATCGTCATCGCTTCCACCTGGTCGTGGGTGACGTAGACGGTGGTGATCCCCAGCCGGCGCTGCAGCGCCACCTGGTCGACCTTGACGACGACGCCGTCGATCTCGTGCTCGACGTCGTGACGGTGTTCGCCCCAGTAGGCGATCTTGTCGATGATCTCGTCGGCGCCGGACACCTTGGTGGTGTGGGTCGACACCGGCAGACCCCAGGCCCCGAGCGCCAGGTAGGCGTCGTGCAACGACTCCGGTCGCCAACCCTCGGTGTGCCCGATCCCGTGACAGATCATCCGCAGCTTGCGACGGGCCGTGACCTGCGGATTCTTCTGCCGCAGCGAGCCGGCGGCCGAGTTGCGCGGGTTCGCGAACGGCGGCTTGCCCTCCGCCACGAGCGAGGCGTTGAGCGCCTCGAAGTCCTCCACCCGGAAGAAGACCTCGCCACGCACTTCGAGGACCTCGGGGATCGGGAAGTCCGCAGACTCGTTCAGTCGCATCGGGATGTCGTCGATGGTGCGCGCGTTCAGTGAGACGTCCTCACCGGTGCGTCCGTCGCCACGGGTGACACCTCGCTCGAGAACCCCGTTCCGGTAGACCAGCGCCAGGGCCACGCCGTCGATCTTGAGCTCGCAGAGGAAGTCGGCCCGGGCGCCGGCGTCGGCGACCACGCGGTCGACCCAGGCGCGCATCTCGTCGTGGTCGAAGACGTTGTCCAGCGACATCATTCGCTCGAGGTGGTCCACTGCGGAGAACGCCGTGGAGAAGCCACCCCCGACGAGCTTGGTGGGTGAGTCGGCGGTCGCGAGTTCGGGATGCGCGTCCTCGAGCGCCTGCAGGCGTCGGAGAAGCTGATCGAACTCGCCGTCGGTGATGACCGGCGCGTCCTTCACGTAGTAGCGGAACTGGTGCTCGCGGATCTCCTCGGCGAGCGCGGTCCACTCCTCACGCAGGTCCGCCTCCGGCCCCGACTGCTCGGTGACCGGCTGACCCGACTCCGTTGTATCTGCCACGTTCCGAGGGTATCGGAGTGGTGGGACAGACCCAGCTCGTCAACCGATGCCTCGTTCGCGCGGTACTGCTTCCCTCCCGCTGATCGGATCCGATCAGCGGGACGGAGACGGGACCGCGGGAGTTTCCGCGCCGACGATCACAACGGACCGAGCTTCGCCACCGACCGTTTGGGTGCGATCTGGCGGTAACTCGTGTCGAGGAGTTCGGCGACCTCGTCCCAGTCGGTCTCGGCGTCGAGGATCAGCCCCACCCAGCCGGCCGGCCCGAGGTAGGCGGGCAGGAAGAACCGCGGATCGTCCAGCAGCGCGGGCCGCTCGGAGTCGTCGGCGAGGACCAGGATCGATTGATCGTGGCGCACCTTGCTGCCCTTGACGCCACCGCCGTAGTTGCCGAACATCTTGCCGCAGCGAAAGGTCGGGCGACCGTGCGCGACGACCTCGGTTGCGTCGGGCAGCGCGAGCGCGATCTCCCGTATGCGGCCCAGATAGGGATCCGCGTCGTCGAACATGATCGGGTGCGGCATACCGACGAGAATAGGTCCGCGACGTCGGACCCGCAGGGGTTTTCAGAGCGCGGAGGGATCGCTGCCGAGCAGCTGACCGGCCTCCGCGGTGATCGCCAGCGCCGTCTTGGCCCACTTCGTCGATGCCCCGGCCAGACCACAGGTCGGCGTCACGATCACGTTGTCCGACAACACTTTGCGGTCCAGCCCGATGCGGTCGGTCAGCGCGGCGAGTTCGGTCGCCACGTGTTCGGCGGCCAGCGGACGATCGGGCGCGGTCGACGGCACACGACCTGCGAGCAGGACGCCGCCGCGGTCGACGAGCATCCCGATCCCGTCGAGATCGGTCGCCGACGGTGTGGTGATGTCGATCGAATACGCAACCCCGGGAAGATGTTCGAGGAGGTCCCACCGCGGTGTGCCGCAATCGTGCAAGACCACCGGGACGCCGACGTGGTCGACGAGTTCGGTGAGTGCGCGAGCCACCTCGACCGCCGGTATCGCCCGGATGGGGTCGAAGCGGGTCAGTGGCTTCACCGTGCCGTCGATGACCTGGCCGACCATCGGTTCGTCGAGCTGGACCACCACGCGCGCACCGAGCCGGCGTTCCACCTCGGCGACGTGCTCGCGCACACCCTCCGCCGTCGACTCGACGATGTCGCGGACGGCGCCGTGGTCTTTCAGGACTCGTTGCCCGTTCGTCAGCTCGACAGATGCCGAGGTGGTGAACGGACCGGCCACCTGCACCTTGAAGGTGCGGCCGGTACCGATGAAACCCGCTGTCTCCCAGAGTTCCTCGACGACGTCGAGGTCCTCGGCAAGCAGGTCCGCGGCGCGTCGGGCCAGGCGGGAGTGGCGTTGCGCCAGCCGGTAACCCCATGTCGCGGTGTCCATCGGCAGGTCGACGAGGATCGCCGCCATCCGGCCGATCAGATCCGCACCGATACCTCGCGCGGGCAGTTCGACGAGGTGGGCGAGATCGAGTTCGCCGTTCACCACCGCGGCGGCGGCACGTGCGTCGGTGCCGGGCATCGACCCGACGCCGGTGCCCACTCCGGTGGGCAGTGCCGCTCCGGTCACCGAGACGCGACGACAGTCGGCTGCGACGAGGTGGTGGCGATGCGTCCGCACCCGACGACCTGGTCGCCGCGTCGGGCATCGGGCAGGTACAGCACCGCGGCCTGACCGCGGGCGACGCCGGTGAGCGGCTCCTGCAGCGCGATGTCGATGGCGGGTTCACCGTCGATCGTGGTGGCGGTCGCGCGCACCGGCGCGAGCCCGCCGTGGGCTCGCACCTGCACCATCGCGTCGAAGGGTTCGTCCGGAGTGACCCCGGAGGTCCAGACCGCGCGCGTCGCGGTGATGCCCCAGACCTGCAGATCGGCTGCCGTCCCGACCGTCACCGTTCCCGAATCCGGGTCGATCTCGGTGACATAGCGGGGCTTGCCGTCGGCGGCCGGCGCCTCGACCCCCAGGCCCTTGCGCTGCCCGATGGTGAAACCGTGGACCCCGTCGTGCTCGGCGAGGCGCTCGCCCGACGTCGCGTCCACGATCGCGCCCGGCCGGACACCGATGCGGGCTCCGAGGAACGCGCGGGTGTCACCGCTCGGGATGAAGCAGATGTCGTGGGAGTCCGGCTTGTCCGCGACGGCCAGGCCGCGCCGGGCCGCCTCGGCCCGGATCTCGGACTTCGGAGTGTCACCGATCGGGAACATCGCCCGCGACAGCTGATCACGCGTCAGCACGGCCAGCACGTACGACTGGTCCTTGTCGGCGTCGACCGCTCGTCGTAACTCGCCGTCGGTCAGTTGCGCGTAGTGACCGGTGGCCAGCGCGTCGAAGCCGAGCGCCATCGCCTTGTCGGCGAGGGCCGCGAACTTGATCTTCTCATTGCACGTCAGACACGGGTTCGGGGTGCGTCCGGCGGCGTAGGCCTCGACGAACTCGTCGATCACATCGTCCTTGAACCGGTCGGCGAAATCCCAGACGTAGAACGGGATTCCGAGGACATCGGCGGCGCGGCGGGCGTCGGAGGCGTCCTCGCGCGAGCAGCATCCGCGCGAACCGGTGCGCAGCGCACCCGGAGCCGTCGACAACGCCAGATGAACTCCGACCACCTCGTGACCGGCCTCAACCGCCCGGGCCGCGGCGACCGCCGAGTCGACGCCGCCGCTCATCGCTGCCAATACGCGCATCAGGAGATCCTTCCGCCGGGGACCGAGACCAGTCCGGCCGCCCGCGCCCGGTCGACGACCTCGTCGATGACCGCGGCGACCGCGTCGATGTCGGCCTCGGTGGTGGTGTGGCCGAGGGAGAACCGCAGCGACGACCGCGCGTCGGCCATGTCCAGACCCATCGCCAGGAGGACATGGCTGGCCTGGGCGACCCCGGCGGTGCAGGCCGATCCGGTGGAACACTCGACGCCCTTGGCGTCGAGAAGCATGAGCAGCGAGTCACCCTCGCAACCGGCGAACGACACGTGCACGTTCCCCGGGAGGCGACGATCGCCGTCGGCACCGTTGCGCACCGTTCCGTCGACGCCGAGGAGAATGTCGGTCAGCCGGGTCTGCAGGGCGCGGACGTGCGCGGTGTTCTCGTCGAGGTGCTCGACGCACCACGACAGTGCGGCGGCCATGCCGGCCGCACCGGCGACGTCCTGGGTTCCCGAGCGCACGTCGCGTTCGTGGCCGCCGCCGTGCAGCAGCGGCACACACCCGACATCGCGACCCAGCAGCAGGGCGCCGACACCCTGCGGCCCGCCGAACTTGTGGGCGGTCAGGCTGAGCGCCGAGAGGCCGCTCGCGGCGAAGTCCACCGGCAGATGGCCGACGGCCTGGATCGCGTCGGAATGCACCGGGACGCCGAATTCGGACCCGACCGCGGCGAGCTCGGCGATCGGCTGGATCGAGCCGACCTCGTTGTTGGCCCACATCAGCGAGATGAGAGCGGTCTCGGCGGCGTGCTCCTCGAGCTCCGCGCGCAGGTCGGCGGGCGAGACGACGCCGTCGGCGTCGACCGGGAGCAGGACGAGCTCGGCGCCGGCCTGCTCGGCCAGCCACTGCGCGGGGTCGAGGACGGCGTGATGTTCGATCGCCGAGGTGATGATCCGGCGACGGCGGGGGTCGGCGTTCCGCTGTGCCCAGTAGATCCCCTTGACCGCCAGGTTGTCGGCCTCGGTGCCGCCGCCGGTGAAGACGACCTCGGAGGGCCGGGCACCGACCGCCGCGGCGATGGCCTCGCGGGCCTCCTCGAGCCGACGACGTGCGGTGCGACCGGATCCGTGCAGCGACGAGGCGTTACCCGGCTGCGCGAAGACGGCCGTCATCGCCTCGACGGCTTCGGGCAGCATCTGCGTCGAAGCGGCGTGATCGAGGTAGACAGGCGCCTTCACGGGCGGTCGGCTTGGCACGGGCATCGCTAGCAAGGATAAACGCGCGTAGGTCGCCGACAAATTCCGCGATCGGACGCGGAACGACAGCCCGTCTCAGACCCGCTCGAGGTAGAAGTACAAGTGACGGCCGTCGATGACTCCGCCTTTGCCGTTCATGATCCCCATCACCGTGGTGTCGTCGACGCGCTTGAAGTGGTCGATGACCGGCTGACCGTCGTAGACCATCGATGCGGTGATCTCGCCGCGGAACTCGATCGCCCACAGGCTGGCCTCGCCCTTGCCGAGTGTGGTGTTGGAGTAGAGGTTGCCGTTCTCGTCGCGGCACACCAGCGGTTGGACGTCGCTGCGTGAGGTGAACGTCTTGCCGAACCAGTTGGCCTTGGCGAGCGCGCCGTTGATCGCGTGCCCGGTGGTGAACTCGCCGCCCTTCCATGCGCCGAGCATCTCCTCGGGCCGCAGCGGCGACAGCCCGGCCCACACGGTGTCTAGGTCGGCGTCGTCGACCCGGCCGTCGACGTCGCGGAGTTCGAAGAACTTGGCGCGCGCGGCTTCTCGGGTCTGAGTGGACGTCATCGTCGGCCTCCTGGAGGTACGCGGTTGATCGTCCGCAGAGCTGCGGACGGCTACCGGAAAACCTATATCAGGGAACGGGTGATGTCACTTTCCGCGGCCGGGAACCGCCCCGCCACGACGCGCTCACACCGACGCGCCAGCTCGCGACGATCTGCGCCGGGTTCCTCGGGCGGGTGGATGACCATCGTGACGACGAGACCACGCGCCCGCAGGACCCGCCGCAGCGTGTCGGCGGGGGTGTCGGCGCCGATGAAACTCGGTGCCGTCGCGGTGGTCCCGTCGCTGCCGACGAAACGCAACCTCACCGGCACGACCGGCACGTCCGCATCGATCGCGGCCTGGAAGAACGCCGGTCGGAATGCACCGGCCGAGCGGCCGCAGTACGTGGTGCCCTCGGGGAACACGATCACCGACGAGTCGCGGTGCAGCCGCCCGGCCACGTCGCCGACCGTCCCCGGCAGACCGCGGAGTGTGCCGCGGTCGACGGCGATGACGCCGAACCGGCGCGCGAGGGACGACACCACCGGCATCCCGACGACATCGGATTTGGCCACCACCTCGGCGGGGCTGATCAGCGCGAGCGCCAAGACGTCGAGGAACGAGATGTGATTGGCGACCACGAGTCCGGCGCGGGCCGCGCCACCGCGCCGGTCCTCGACACGGACGGCGATGCCCAGGGCCGCCAGCAGTGCACCCGACGCGGATCGACGCAGGGGACGCGGCGGACGACGACGCAGCCGCGCCACCGCCCCGGTGGTCAGCGCCGCCCAGACGATCCACACCACGACCACGACGAGTCGGCACAGACGCCACGCGACGATCGTCGCGCCGAAGACCGCGTCGAACCGCCCGGCCCGCGGTGCACCGATGCAACCGTCGCCACAGGTGCTGATCGGGAACCACGGGTGCGCGAGCGCGCCGGCCGGGCGGGCAGGCGGACACGCGGCGTGTTCGCGTCGGGGACGCTCGGAGCGAGGTCCGACCGGACCGACCAGCAGGGCGGTCATC
>ERZ501054.89-NODE-89-length-11298-cov-4.709775_pt1 | contig 11298 bp, 11 predicted proteins | sample MGYA00510861_ERZ501054 | MGnify/ENA primary metagenome ERZ501054 (study PRJEB25958, sample SAMN03398586) | human skin metagenome | study: EMG produced TPA metagenomics assembly of the Human Skin Microbiome Metagenome (human skin metagenome) data set. | reverse complement strand
GACACGGTCGTCACCTGGGGCAGCCGGGACGGCGCGCCGTACGTCGGCGGCATCCCGATCGGCAAGGTCACCTCGGTCTTCGCCAGCCCGCGCGAGACCACGCAACGGGCGGTCATCGAGCCGTTCGCGGACTTCACCTCCCTGGACCTGGTCGGCGTCGTGGTGCCCTCGGGCACCCGCGGCGACCGAGCGGTCGTCGAGGCGGACGGGAGCCTGAAGTGAGCCTCGTCCGCGCCCTGGTCGGCCTGCTGGTCGTCACGCTGGCCCTCGTGGTCCAGGTGACGTTCTTCCCGCACATCGCCTGGCAGGGCATCGTGCCCAACCTCTGCCTGCTCGTGGTCGCCGGCGCCGCGCTGGCGCGCGCCGCCAGGGACCGCAGCTCGCTCGCGACCTCGGTGGTCGCCGAGGCGCCGGATGACGCGCTGGGTGCCTTCGTGGTCGGTGCCGTGCTGGGCTCCTTCGGCTTCAGCTGGCGGTCCGAGGGCCCCGAGCACCGGCCGGTCGAGCGGATCGTGCTGACCGGGCTCGAGGGCCCCGACGCCGACGCCGAGCTCCATCGGGCTCTGGCGCTCGGCGGCGCCGGCTGGATGGCGCGCCGCCTGGCCACCACGCCCTCGAACCTCAAGGACCCGGCGTGGCTGGCCGGCCAGGCCGAGCGGGTCGCCGAGGACAGCGGCCTGTCGGTGGAGGTGTGGGACGAGCAGCGGCTCGCCAAGGAGGGGATGGGCGGCATCCTCGGGGTCGGCCAGGCCTCGGTCTCGCCGCCGCGGCTGATCCGGCTCGACTACACCCCCGCCAAGGCCGGTCGCCGCACTCCCCACGTCGTGCTCGTCGGGAAGGGCATCACCTTCGACAGCGGCGGTCTGTCGATCAAGCCCGCGGAGTCGATGCAGACGATGAAGCGGGACATGACCGGCGGCGCCGTGGTCATCGCCGTGCTCGGCGCGCTCGCCGACCTCGGCTGTCCCGTGCGGGTGACCGGCCTGGTCGCCGCCGCCGAGAACGCGGTCAGCGGGAACGCCCTGCGTCCGGGCGACGTGGTCACCCACTACGGCGGCCGGACCAGCGAGGTCACCAACACCGACGCCGAGGGGAGGCTGGTGCTCGCCGACGCCCTGGCGTGGGCGGTCGACGAGCTGAAGCCGGACGCGATCGTGGACGTCGCCACCCTCACCGGCGCGATGAAGGTCGCGCTGGGCCAGGCGATGGGCGGCTACTTCGCCAACGACGACGCGCTCGCCGAGGCGCTGCGGGTCGCCGGTCTCGTCACCCACGAACGAACCGAGCTCACCACGCCGCTCGTCGGACACGGCGTCACCGCCGGGCGGCGTCGGATCAACCGCGGATTCCTGTCCGGCGCAGTGGTGTTCATCGTCATCGGCGTCGCGGTACTCACGCGCGCCCTGCCGGCGCCATGGCTGGCGGTGGGGGTCGTCGCCGTTCTCGGCTCGACGGCGCTCGGTGTCGTCCGCGCCCGGCACCTCGGGCATCGGCTGACCTCTCGCTCGGTGGTCATCGCACCGCCGAGCGTCGCGCGGCAACGCATCGTCGTCGACCGGGACGGTGTGATCGGCTGGGCCAGCCGTACGTCGCTCTTCCAGCGCCGGGCGGGCGTCACCACACTCATTCTCGCCACCGCGGCGGGCGCCGAGCACTACCCTCTCGTCGACGTCGACGAGGAGACCGCGGCCGGCGTCGCCCGTGATGTCTCGCCCGACTGGATCCGCCCGTTCCTCGTGCCCTGACGACACCCGTTCAGGTCAGGGTCGTTCAGGTCAGGGGCAGGCCGACGGCGGCGGCGAGCAGGCCGAGCACCGCGCAGATGCCGAGGGTCCGGAGCACCGACTGCTTGAGCGGATAGATCAGGACGAAGGCGATCACGGTGATCACCACGGCCAACGGACGCAGGGTGTCGAGATGCGGGACCGCGAGGTGCAACGGCCCGGCGGTGACGACCGTGGTGTCCCGGAACAGCGTGTGCAGTGCGAAATACAGTGCGAGGTTCGCGATCACGCCGACCACCGCGGCGGTGACGCCGTTCAGTGCGGACGTGAGATGCCGGTTGTTGCGCAGCTTCTCGATGAACGGCGCGCCGAGGAAGATGAACACGAAACTCGGCACGAACGTGACCCAGGTGGTCAGGAGTGCGCCGATGGTCGCCGCGACCCAGGGGTCGAGACCGCCCGGATCGCGATAGGCGCCGAGGAACGCGACGAACTGGACGACCATGATGAGAGGGCCGGGGGTCGTCTCGGCGAGTCCGAGTCCGCGCACCATCTCACCCGGCGTGACCCAGCCGTAGACCTCGACCGCCTGCTGGGCGATGTAGGCCAGGACGGCGTAGGCGCCGCCGAAGGTGATGAGGGCGGTCCACGTGAAGAACGTGCCCTGCTGGGTGAACACACTGCCCGTCCCCGTGGTCGCCACGACGATGCCCATCGGGATGATCCAGGCCAGCGCACCGACACCGAGCACCAACCCGGCGCGACGCCAGCTCGGGGATGCCGTGTGGATCGCGTCGTCGGCGATGATCGGCGCGGGCCCGTCGTCGGCGACCTCCTTCTGGGCAGCGACGACACGGCGGCCGGTCAGCCAGCCCAGGACGCCGGCCACAGCGATGACTATCGGGAATGGGACAGCGAAGACCGCCAGGGCGATGAACGCAGTGACCGCGATCGCGATCTGCACCGGCCCGGTGAGCGCCCGTTTGCTCACCCGCGTGACCGCCTGGGCGACGATGGCGAGCACCGCGGGGCCGATGCCGGCGAACAGGGCCGCCACGATGGTCGTCGCGCCGAAGGCGACGTAGATCGCCGACAGCCCGAGTATCGCGATCACCCCGGGCAGGACGAACAGGATGCCCGCGATCAGCCCACCGGCGGTTCCGTTGAGCAGCCAACCCACGTAGATGGCCAATTGCTGGGCTTCGGGCCCGGGCAGCAGCATGCAGTAGTTGAGGGCATGGAGAAACCGGCGCTGGCCGATCCAGCGCCGGTCGTCGACCAGTGCCCGCTGCATCACCGCTATCTGACCCGCGGGACCCCCGAAGGTCTGCAGCGAGATCAGGAACCACGCACGGGTCGCGGTCCGCAGCGAGACCCCCGCGGTCGGGTCGACGTGGTCACCCGACTCGACGGCCGCCGACCCTTCGGCCTCCGGCGGACCGTCCGCACGTCTCGACGCATCCGAACTCCCGGGTCGACCGGATCTCTCCGACATCGCCACTCGCACCCCTTCCACCACGCACCAACGTGCCCACGACGCCGCGATCGTGCGGCTCCCAGCAGATGCAACCACGGTTACAATCAGATTGTCCAGAGTTGAACGCGCAGTGAGCGGCGGGCCACGACATCGACCGCTGGTGCATGATCGGATGGCATGCCGAGGAGGTGCTGGAGTGTCCGAAGACTGGGTGATGCTCGTGTATCGGGTTCCCCGAGAGCCGTCGACGCCGCGGATCGCGATCTGGCGCAAACTCCGGAAGTACGGCGCCTATCAGTTGACCGATGGGGTGGTACTGCTTCCCGCGAGCGCCCGCACCCGCGAACAGCTCGAGTGGGTGGCCGAGGATGCGGTCAGCGCAGGCGGATCCGGCGAGGTCTGGTCGGCCGCGCCCACCAACCCGGCCGAATTCGAACGCATCCGCGCCGAACTCCAGCTGGCCCGCGGAGCCGAGTATGCGGAGATAGTCGTCGAGGCGCAGCAGGCGGAAGACCATGCCGACCCCGCGAAACAGCTCGGCGTCCTGCGTCGCAGGTTCCGTGAGGTCACCCGACGGGATCATTTTCCGACCGAGTCGCGCGAGACCGCCCGACACGCACTTCGCACACTGGCCGACCGACTCCTCGAGACCGAACCGGCGAGGCCGTCGTGAGGTGGGCGACCCGGGCCGGCGTGCACATCGACCGGGCGGCGTGCGCGTGGCTGATCCGCCGGTACGTCGATCCCGCCGCCGAGTTCGTCTTCGTCACCAGCGCAGACGAAATCCCCTCGGACGCAACGCCGTTCGACATGCGCGGGGTCGAACTGGGCCATCATGACGGCGACTGCACGTTCGAGACGATCCTGAAACGGTACGAACTCACCGACCCGGTCCTGTGGGCGATCGCAGAGATCATCCACGAAGGCGACATCGAAGACGACCGCTACGACGCTCCGGAAGCGCCGGGCCTCGATGTCGTGTTGCGCGGCCTCTCCCTCATCGGCGACGACGAACACACGCTGTCGGTCTCGGATGCCGTTTTCGACGGTTTGCACGAGTACTTTCGCCAACGCACCCTCACCGGCCGCGAACCGTCGTAGGCAACCGCGGGGCGCGTCGGAGCACCCCGTGAGACGATTCGCCAAAACCGTCCGACCCACTTTGACGCTGTGGTAGACATCACAGCAGATAAGTCAACGCTGACTGTTCTCCACCGTCTCGGACAGTCGTCGACAAAGGGGTCATGGGGATGTCGGACGCCACTTCCACTTCGAACAGCAACTCGCCGAACAGCTTTCCGCGGCGGTCCATGCTGCGCGGATCGGCTGCCGCCGCAGTCCTGGCCGGTACCGCAGTGGCCCTACCGGGCGTCACGGTCCCCTCGGCGCGGGCGGTGCCCCGCTCCGGTGCCGGTCGCGGCCGCGACGTCGCGATCTTCGGCGGCGGGATGGCCGGCTTGTCCGCGGCGCATGAACTCGTCGAGCGCGGCTTCGGGGTCACGGTCTACGAGCCGTCGCGCCTCGGCGGCAAGGCCTACAGCCACGATGTCCCCGGCACCGCACGGGGTGGTCGCCTCGCTCTCCCCGGCGAGCACGGTTTCCGGTTCTTCCCGGGTTGCTACCAGCACGTGCCGGACACCATGGAGCGAATCCCCGTCGGCAACAGCAACGTTCGTGACCGTCACCTCATCGACGTCGAGTCGGCGGTCGTCGCCTTCGACGACGCCGGGTATGCCCCGACCACCGCCCCGGCATCGATCATGGGTTTCGTCCAACACGTGAACGAGATCGTGACGCTGGACAACCTGCGCAACGCGTTCATGACCGGACTCAAGTTCGTCGTCGATGTGCCGCCTCCCGAACTCGCGTTCTTCGTCACCCGCGAGCTGATCATCGCGACCAGTTGCACCGAACGTCGAATCGGCCAGTGGGAGAACCAGTCCTGGATGCAGTTCGTGAAGTCCAAGGGCAAGTCACGGGCGTATCAGCGGTATCTCGTGGGCGCCCTCACGCGAGCGCTTGTCGCCGCCAAACCCGACACCGCCTCGGCACGGACGATCGGCCAGATCGGACTGGCACTGGCCACCTCGGCGACCGGATTGATCAGCGGATATGACGCCGGGCTCGTACACGGCGGCGTCGACCGGATCCTCAACCGCCCCACCAATCATGCGTGGATCGACCCGTGGGTGGCCCACCTCCGCGGTCGCGGCGTCCGCTTCGAGATGGGGACCGGCCTGGCGCGACTGAATCTGACGCGCGGCCGGATCAGTGGAGCGCAACTCACCTCCGGCGCCCCGGTCGATGCCGATTGGTATGTCGCCGCGATGCCCATCGATCGCCTCCGTCCGTTGTTGTCGCCCGAGTTGGTCACGGCCGACCCGTCGCTGGCCGGTATCCACGCTCTCAAGGACGACTGGATGGTCGGCATCCAGTACTTCCTGTCCCGGCGCGCCGACATGCCGCCGAGCCACATCGCCGCGCTGGGTACCCCCTGGGCTCTGACCGGCCTGTTCCAGGCCCGCCCCTGGAACGTCGACTTCGCGCGCACCTACGGTGACGGGCGAGTGAAAGATTGTCTGTCCATTGACATCTCGGAGTGGGAGAAGCCAGGCATCCTCTACGGCAAACCCGCCAAACAGTGCACCCGGCAAGAGATCGCGCGGGAAGTGTGGGCCCAGATGAGCCGAGCGATGAACTCGGGGGCCCGGAAGCTCCTGCGTTCGGAGGAGATCGTCACCTGGTCCCTCGACCCCGGGATCACCTGGTCGCCGTCCATCGCCAACGCCACACCGCTCATGGTCAACACCGCCGGCTCGTACAAGAACCGGCCGAACGCCTACACGTCGATTCCGAATCTGTTCATCGGCGGCGACCACGTCCGGAGCAACATCGATCTCGCGACGATGGAGGGCGCCAACGAATCCGGCCGCCGGGTGACCAACGCGATCATCGCCGCGGCCGACAGCCCCGCCCGCGCGGCGACCGTCTTCCCGCTCTGGGAACTGCCGATGCTCGAGCCGCTGAAACAGATCGACCGCGATCGTTACCGCGCGGGCCTCCCGCACATCCTCGACGTGTGAGGCCGCGGGTCATCCGCGCCGTGCCGAACTACGATCCTCGTGTGACCACCTCTCCCGGCGCCCCGCGCGCGCGGCAGCAACGCAGCGGGGTCACGCAGACCCGCATCCTCGATGCCGCGATCCGAGTCCTCGTCGATCGCGGATACGCCGCCGCGAGCACGGTCGCCATCCAGAACGAGGCGGGCGTGAGCCGGGGCCGGTTGTTGCACCACTACCCATCGCGGGATGCCCTGCTGATGGCGGCCGTCGGACACCTCGCCCGCACCCGCATCGCCGAACTGCCCAGCCACGTCGAATGGCCGGCCGATCCGGTCCAGCGCATCGCGCTGGCCACCGACGTCGGGTGGTCGACGTTCCACCAGCCGTACTTCGTCGCGTCGATGGAGTTGTGGGTCGCGGCGCGGACGAATGCCAATCTGCGGACGGCATTGCTCCCCACCGAACGCGAGATCGGCCAGACCGTCCGGCGCGCGGTCGCCGGGTTCCTCGGTCCCGAGTTGACCGCGTCGCCGCGCTACGCCGCCCTCTACCCGCTGCTCCTGACGAGCATGCGCGGCGCGGCGACCACCTACCTCATCGACCGGCGCGACCCGCTGACCGACCCGCATCTCCCGCTGTGGCGAGACCTGACGCGCACCTACCTCCTCGGTGACGCCGGGTCCGCGGACCCCAGCGCCTCGAGCAGACGGTCGACGAACGGAACCTGAGCGGGGTTGAGCCGGGTCCGCGCGAGATCGACGGAACACCATTCGGCGCGGTCGATCTCGGGGAACGCCTGCATCCGTCCCGACCGCGGTGGCCACATCAGCTCGAACGTGTTGCTGACGACCGACACGACGTCGAGGTCGCCTTCCACGGCGAATCCGATCACCCTCTTGCCGCTCTTCAACCTGACCTCGCCGAGTTCGATCGGCGGGGCGTCGGGCACCGGGCTCCCGATCTCCTCGGCGTACTCGCGTCGCGCGGCGGCCCACTCGTCCTCGCCCGGTTCGACGAGCCCCTTGGGCACCGACCACGACCCCGCGTCCGGTTTACGCGCCCAGATCGGACCCCCGGGGAACACGAGGAGAACTTCGACGGCAGCGGCACCGTCGGCCGACGTCGTCCGGCGATAGAGCAGGATTCCCGCGCTGCGGCGGGAGGCGGTGGCCATCACGGATATATCTTGGCGGAAACGTCGCGGATACACGCTCGCGCCTTCGCGGAAACGTGCGAACCGTAGAACTGACGACCATGTCGGTTCTCGATGTCGTCAAGAACGGAAGGTCCGCCGCACATCCGGTGGACGAGATCCCGCCGTTCATCAAGCTGTTCCCGCTCGGCCTCCAGCACGTCCTGGCCATGTACGCCGGGGCCGTCGCGGTACCCCTCATCGTCGGCGGCGCGATGGTCGGCGCCGGCCAACTCGAGCAGGGTGACATCGTCCACCTGATCATGGCGGACCTGTTCGTGGCGGGCATCGCGACGATCTTGCAGGCCGTGGGGTTCTGGCGGTTCGGGGTCCGACTCCCGCTGATGCAGGGCGTCACCTTCGCCGCGGTCGGCCCGATGATCACCATCGGGACCTCGTACGGCATCACCGCCATCTACGGGTCGGTCATCGCGTGCGGGTTGTTCATGATCGCCGTCGCACCGATCGTCGGGAGACTGATCCGCTTCTTCCCGCCGCTGGTCACCGGGACGATCATCCTCATCATCGGGGTGTCCCTGATGCGGGTGGCGGCCGGCTGGTTCGGCGGCGGCACCGCCGCGGGCCCCGACTTCGGCGACCCGAAGAACATCGCCTTCGGATTCCTCACCCTGGCCGTCATCATCGGCATCGAACGATTCGCCCCCGCGGCGATCCGCCGGGTGTCGATCCTGCTCGGCCTGGCGGTCGGCACCCTGATCGCGATCCCGTTCGGCATGACGCACTGGGATCAGGTCGGCGAGTACCCGTGGGTCGGCATCCCGCAGCCGTTCCAGTTCGGCGCACCCACCTTCGAGGTCAGCGCCATCATCTCGATGATCATCGTCGGCGTCGTGATCATGACCGAGACCACCGGCGACATCGTCGCCGTCGGCGAGATCGTCGACCAGAAGATCACCCCGCGCAAGCTGGCCGACGGAATGCGCGCCGACGGCCTGGGCACCGCACTCGGCGGCGTGTTCAACACGTTCCCCTACACGGCCTTCGCGCAGAACGTCGGCCTCGTCGCGATCACCGGGGTCAAGACCCGCCACGTCGCGACCTGCGCCGGCGTGATCCTGGTGGTCCTCGGCCTGCTGCCCAAGATGGCCGCCGTCGTCGAGGGCATACCGCTGCCAGTGCTCGGCGGGGCCGGAGTCGCTCTGTTCGGGATGGTCGCGGCCAGCGGCATCCGGACGCTCGCGAAGGCGAAGCTGAACAACACCAACATCCTGGTCGTCGCGATCTCGGTCGGTGTCGCCATGCTGACCGAGGCCAAGATCTACTACACCGACCGTGAACTCGGCGAGGCGCCGGTCAACGTGGTCCTGGATCTCTACGCCCAGTTCCCCGACTGGTTCCAGACCATCTTCCATTCGGGGATCTCCGCGGGTGCGCTCACCGCGATCGTGTTGAACCTCCTGCTGAACACGCGCAGCGTCTCCGCCGATCCGGTCGACTACCACAACACCGGCGACATCGCGGTGGTCGGTGCACCCGACGGTTCAACCGACCTCTCCGGCGCCGACGGCGTCCGCGCCGCCGCCTTCGACCCGCGTGACGCGTTGGCGGCCGCCGACCCCGACACCCCGGCCGACACGCTTCGCTATCTGGCCGACCACGACTCGTCGCTGCACCCGTTCATCGTCACCAATCCGGCCACGCCCAAGGACCTGGCCGATCACATCAAGAGCCTCGGCGACCCGAAGGTGTTGCGGCTCTTCGACACCTGGGACGGCTACACCTCGGGCGGGTTCTCGCGGCGCGGTTCGTGACGGGTTCGGTTCGGGCCGTGGTCGGTCGTCACCCGGTCTGCTGTTTGGCGTAGTTGCTGGCGCCGTAGAAGTCCACGAGGACCACGGGTTCGTCGCCGACCACCCAGGCGTCGTGGCCGGACGGCAGGGACGTGATCGATCCCGGCCCGGCGTCGAACTCGGTGCCGTCGGCCATCACGACGTGGATGACCCCGGACACGTGGTACTGGAAGTGCGGTGCCTCGCACAGTTCGGTACCGGCGATCGGTTTGACGTCGACCGACCATCGCCAGCCCGGTTCCAGGGTCAGCCGGCCGATGTCCGACGTCCCAACGGTGAGTAGCTCCACCTGCCCGTGCCCGAAGGTGCGTACCTCGTCGGGTTCGGCGAAGTCTCGGTGCTCGGTCCGGTGCTCGATGCTGGTCATGATCCCTCCCGGTGATCGCGTACGAAACGCCCGACCCCGACGACAACGGTAGGCCGCCGACCTTGCGTTTGTACTGCGACGACCGCACGATCGCGCAACGGTCGGGCCGCTCCCGAATCCCGCGCACCGCGCCCGGTTCGGCCTATCGTGGAACCCATGTCCCCCAGTTCTGATCCCGAGCCGATCGACGACGACGGGCGCATCGTCGACCCCGACCTCCCGCACGAGTGGCCGCACGGCTCCGCGTTCGCGTTCGGCGATTCGACGCCCATCGGCGAGACGGAACGGCTGGCCCGCGAACGGGCCGCGTACGAGGCCGCGAGCCACGGGAGCGACCTCAACCGCGGACACGCCCTGGGCGGCTCCGCCGGCACCACCGAGGGGCAGTAGATGGAGGTCCTGGCCAGCCGGGTGCTCCTGCTCTCGGCCGATCCCGAACGCCTGCAGTCGTTCTACCGCGAGCGGCTCGGTCTGCCGGTCCACCGCGAGTATCCGGGTGGTGTCGTGTTCTTCGCCGGCAACGGGCTCATCGAGATCTCGTCGCACATGAAGACCGACGAGCCGGCCCCGTCCAGCGATTCGGTTCTCTGGCTTCAGGTCCGGGATGCCGAGGCCGTCGCCGACGAGTTCCGCGACCGTGGCGTTCCCGTGACCCGCGAGCCGCGCACCGAGCCGTGGGGTCTCATCGAGATGCACGCGACCGATCCCGACGGCCGGACCCTGATCGTCGTCCAGATCCCCGCCGATCACCCGCTGCGCAAGGACACGCGATAGATCGGGATCCCATCGCCGTGGACGGCCCATCGGCGCCGGGGAACGTGAGCACCCCATGACAGACTGGACGCCATGAGTTCCTGGAACGCGCCGACGATCACCAAGGGCGGCTTGGATGCAACCGCCGGAGGCGGCCTGGATGCAACCGTGGAGTTGCCGGGTTCCAAGTCGATCACCAACCGCGCTCTCGTCCTCGCCGCCCTCGCCGAGGGGCCGTCGACCGTCCGTGGAACCCTCCGGAGCCGCGACACGAACCTGATGCTCGCCGCGCTCGAGGCCCTGGGCGCCGAGATCCGCATCGACCCCGCGAGCGAGACCACGGTCTCGATCGTGCCCGGACCCCTGCGGGGTGCCGCGATCGACTGCGGCCTCGCCGGGACCGTGATGCGGTTCCTGCCGCCGGCCGCGGCCCTGGCCACCGGGCGCGTGGTCTTCGACGGCGATCCCCACGCGCGCGAACGGCCGCAGACCACCATCCTCGACGCGTTGCGCGGGCTGGGTGTCGCCGTCGACGGCGATCGATTGCCGTTCACCATCGACGCCACCGGCACCGTGCCCGGCGGCGAGGTCACCATCGACGCATCCGGGTCATCGCAGTTCGTGTCGGGGCTCCTGTTGTCGGCGGCGCGTTTCGACGCCGGCGTCGTGGTCCGGCATGTCGGCGCGGCCGTCCCGTCGACCCCGCACATCGACATGACCGTGGAGATGCTGGCGACGGCCGGCGTCGTCGTCGACACCTCCGAACCGAATGTCTGGCGCGTTGCCCCGGGACCGATCGCGGCCGTCGACTGGACGGTCGAGCCCGACCTGTCCGACCTGTTCAGCGGGAGGTTCAGTGGCGCCGCCGGCCAGCCCGGCGGCTTCGGCCCCGGCGGCTTCGGCGACGCCGGC
>ERZ501054.87-NODE-87-length-11451-cov-4.204107_pt1 | contig 11451 bp, 10 predicted proteins | sample MGYA00510861_ERZ501054 | MGnify/ENA primary metagenome ERZ501054 (study PRJEB25958, sample SAMN03398586) | human skin metagenome | study: EMG produced TPA metagenomics assembly of the Human Skin Microbiome Metagenome (human skin metagenome) data set. | reverse complement strand
GGCGGTCCAGCGTGCCGAGGCTCGACGGGTCGACGTGGTTGTCCAGGTCGAGCCCCTCGGCGATCTGGCGCGCGTGGTGGCGATAGGCCAGACCCCTGAGGAATCGGATCGCGCCGGCGAGGTTCTCGGCGTCGGTCCGGGCGATCCCGAAGTCCGAGAGGTAGGCGTCGAGGGGTGTACCCACAGATCGCGGGGTGCGGGAGAGGAGGATGTTCGCGGGTTTGACGTCGCGATGCAGGATGTCCTGCGAATGCGCATGATCCAGCGCATCGGCGATCTGCATCGCCACCCGCAGGATGGTGTCCATGTCCGGCTCGTCGCCGCGCTCGGGGACGAGTGCGGTCGCCGCGGGGCCGCCGATGTACTGCATGGTCAGCCACATCGACGGCAGGTGCCGCGGCCCGAGCGACCCGCGCGGCGAGGCGATCTCGCCGTGCTCGATCATGCGCACGATGTGCGGATGATCGAGCAGCGACGCGATCCCGAATTCCCGCTCGAAGCGCTCCCGGACCCGCGCGTGGTCGGACGCGTTCGGGTGCAGGACCTTCAGGGCCAGCGGTCCATCGCACGACGGGGCCCCGTCGTCGCCGGTGCGATGGACCCGGAACACATCGGCGCTCGCCCCGCCACCGAGGAAGTCGTCGATGGTGAAGCCGGCCACGCTCTCGCCAACCTCGAACACCCTGCCAGGGTAGTGGCGTTCGCGGGCCGACGGCGGTAACCGCGGGGTCAGCGAGCCGGTGTCAGCCGGAAGATCGGGAACCGGCGGCCCTGCGCGGTCTCGGTGTACTTCAGGAACTGCTCGGATGCCGAGATGAACTTCTGCCACGCGGGTTCCCAGTCGTCACCCTCGACTTCGGTCACCGCGGTGTCGAGACGTTCGACGCCGTTCTCCGCCGGCGCCTCCACGGCGACCGACTCGGGATGGGCACGTAGGTTGTGCACCCACGCCGGGGCCTTCGGCGAGCCGGCGTACGAGCCGATGACCAGCCAGCTGTCGGCGTCGGGCAGGGCGAACAGGGGACTGATCCGCGGTTCGCCGGACTTGGCGCCCAGCGTGTGCAGGAGCACGAGGTTCTTGCCGAAGCCGGCGGTGTCCACATGCCCGTTGTTGGAGCGGAACTCGTTGATGACGGTCGCGTTGAAATCGTTCACGTCGCTCATTGTCGCGGTGCCCGGCGTTTCCGGCCATGTATCAATCTGAAACCGTGGTCGTTCGGTCTGCGAATACTCTGAACAGATGAGTGCCGACCCGAGTTCGCTGGCCGCTTCCCTTCCCGACGGCATGGTGGTCACCGACGCCGACATCCTGGCCGGCTACCGGCAGGACCGTGCCGCCGATCCGACGGCCGGCACCCCGCTCGCACTGGTTCGGCCGACCACCACCGCCGAAGTGCAGGACACCGTTCGCTGGTGTGCCGCCAACGGTGTCCCGGTCATCACGCGGGGTGCGGGTACCAGTCTGTCGGGCGGGTCGACGGCGGTCGACGGCGCGATCATGCTGTCCACCGAGAAGATGCGGGACATCGACGTCGACCCGGCGACGCGCACCGCCGTCGTCCAACCCGGACTGTTCAACTCGGAGGTGAAGGCCGCGGCCGCCGCGTCGGGGCTGTGGTATCCGCCGGACCCGTCGTCGTTCGAGATCTGCTCGATCGGCGGGAATGTCGCCACCAACGCGGGCGGACTGTGCTGCGTCAAGTACGGCGTCACCACGGACTACGTCCTGGGCCTGGAGGTGGTGCTGGCCGACGGCCGGGCGGTACGCGTCGGCGGCAAGCAGCTCAAAGACTCCGCGGGCCTGCCGCTGACCAAGCTGTTCGTGGGCAGCGAGGGGCTGCTCGGGATCATCACCGAGGTCACCCTGCGGCTGTTGCCACCGCAAGGCCCCGCGAGCACCGTCGTCGGTGTGTTCGGTTCGGTGCACGACGCCAGCCGGGCGGTGCTGGCGGTCACCGGGGACATGCGTCCCGCGATGCTCGAGTTCATGGACTCGGTCGCGATCAACGCCGTCGAGGACCTGTTGCGGATGGGCCTCGACCGAGAGGCCGGGGCGCTGCTCGTCGCCCAGTCCGACGCCCCGGGTGCGGCCGGCGCGGCCGAGGTCGAGTTCATCCGGAAGGCGTTCGAGACGAACGGCGCCGGCGAGGTCTTCGCGACCGACGACCCCGTCGAGGGCGAGGCGTTCACCGCGGCCCGCCGCGCGGCGATCCCGGCGGTGGAGAAGCTGGGATCGTTGCTGCTCGAGGACGTCGGCGTACCGCTGCCCTCGTTGCCCGACCTCATCGACGGTGTCGCCGAGATCGCGGCCGGGAACCGGGTGATGATCTCGGTGATCGCCCACGCCGGCGACGGCAACACGCACCCGCTGATCGTCTTCGATGCTGACGATCCGGACGAGTCGCATCGTGCGCAGGTCGCGTTCGGGCAGATCATGGACCTCGCGATCGACTTGGGCGGCACCATCACCGGCGAGCACGGGGTGGGGCGACTGAAGAAGGGCTGGCTGCCCGACCAGGTGGGGCCCGACGTCATGGAACTGACGGCTCGGATCAAGCAGGCTCTCGACCCCGACGGTCTGCTGAACCCGGGCGTGCTGTTGTAGCCGGGCGTCCTCCGGTGGACCGGGAGGCCGCGGTGCGCCCCGCCACCACATAGGCGTCGCGGCCTGCGGCCTTGGCGTCGAAGAGCACGTCATCGGCGACATCGAACTCGTGCCGGATGAAGGCGTCGGCGTCGTCGGGGGACATGTGGCCGCCCGGTGTGACACCCACGGCGATCCCCAGGCTCATCGTCGCGGTCGCGCCACCGGGGATCGTGATGCGCCGCGCACGGATGCGTTCGGCGAGCGCGCGCACCGAGGTCTCGTCGGCAAGCGTCGCGATCGCGAACTCGTCACCGCCGAGTCGCGCGACGAGGGACTTCTCGTCCGTGGCCCCTTGCAGAATCGCCGCGACCCGCTCCAGGACGTCGTCACCCGTCGCGTGACCGTGTTCGTCGTTGATGGCCTTGAACCGGTCGACATCCGCGGTGACCAAGGCGAACGGTTGAGCGGGGCTCCGACGGAGCATTGTCGTCGTCGCGTAGATGAAGCCGCGACGATTCAGCAATCCGGTGAGCGAATCGGTATTTGCCATGATGAGCTGATGCTTCAGCGATCGCTGGAAATCGGATGTGTAACTGCGATGAAGGGCCGTGGTGCCATTGGTGACGACCAATAATGCGAGTGTGGTGAACAGGACGTTCAACACCGGAGTGCCATCTGCCCATGACATGAGGCCCATCGCGCAGACCGCGATGCTCGAGTAGATCATGTGGGCGTACGCGACCGGGGACCGGACGAAATGCGCCACATATGACCCGATGACGGCGAAGATCACGGCGCAGAACTGGGCCAGGATGATGTCGGAGATGGCCAGGATCGCGACGGTCAGCACAGCGTCGGCCCACAGGACGAACAGGGTGTTGACCCCCCTGATCGACGACTGTTTGGTCCACCAGATCACGCCGAGGTGGACCCGGCTGACCACGAGAGCCATCGGGATCGTGGAGGCGACGACGATGCCGAGGGCGATCGAGCGCGGGACGGATCCCTGTGTGCCACTCGGCGTGAAGAGGGCGATCGTGCCGAGCGCCCCGCACACCGCGACCAGTACGGCGATGGTGACGCGGACATGCCATTCGCGCATCCGGACCTGTTTGAGGACGTGATCGGCGTTGTCGTAGAAAAGGTGATGATGGCCGGATATCTCACCGGTGGCCGGTCCGTGGCGAAGAGCCCGGAAACGAGCGGCGGGCCGTTCATCCTGGTCTCCGCGTTGTCGGTGCTCGATGGCCGCATCCTCTTTCACTCGTGATGCGCGTGACGCGCATGCATGTCGCGACGACGAATCGTCGAACACACGTTACGGAGTTTAGAGGACGATTAAAGATCGTTTCTTCTCGAAATCCGCGATATGACCCAACGGAGCGAAAGATGTAAGAATCGGCAGAATTGCCGTCGATCTGATGCGCGCTGAGACGGTCGTGCCGATCGGGCCCGATCAGCCGCCTCCTGCTGGGGTCCTCCCGTCCCCTCCGCGGGAGGGACCCCAGCAGGTAGTCCGAATGCGATGTGGCCGGCGCGAACCTGGCCTCGCGGAATTCAGCATATTGGCTCGATGGTCAACCTACAATCACATCAATCGGGATAACTGACAGGAGATCGTTGATGAATGGTCCCGGGGAGCCCGGACTACGTGATATCGACCTCCGACGACTGCGAATGTTCGTCGTCGTGATGGAGGCGCCCAGCCTTCGTGTCGCCGCGGATGACCTGTTCATCAGCCAGCAAGCGCTCTCCTCGGCGATCCGCGAACTCGAGCGACACCTGGGGGTGGAGCTCTTCTCGCGGTCGCGCCGAAGCCTCACGCCGACGCCCGCGGGTGAGGCGCTCTACCGTGGTGCAGTGCCGTTGCTGGCCGGTGGCGAACAGCTCGCGACGCAGGTACGACGGGTGGACGCCGGCTCGCCTGCGCCGTTCGTGATCGGTCACGCCCCGGACCTCGCCTCCTCCGAAGTCTTCCGGATCATCGAACCGGTGGTGCTCGCCGACTCGTCGGTGCCGATCACGGTACGACCGGTCTTCGCCGAACTCATTCGCGACGAGTTGCTGTCGGGAGCCATCGACATGGCTCTCGGACGAGGCGTGGCGGCCCCGCCGGACATGGCCACCACCATCGCGACACAACACGAACTGCGTCTGGCGGTGCGTGCCGATCACCCGCTGGCCGCGCACGACCGGGTCGACATGGCCGACCTCGCCGGCTACGAGATCGTCGTCTGGGGTCCCGAGCACGAGTACGAGTACACCGACATCCTCGTCGGCATGTGTCGGCGTGCCGGGTTCGAACCGAAGATCATCCTGTCGACGCTGCTGGGGACGCCCCCGCACACGGCGGTGATCGCACACCCCGACGCGTGCGCATTCGTCACCAATGAACCCGGCTGGATCTACGTCAACCGCATCCGGATCGTCGAGTTCACCGATCCGCCGTTCGCACCCGTCCGCGCGATGTGGTTGCCCAACACCTCGTCGACCCTTCGGCGACAGATACTCGCCGCGGCCGAGAACTCGCTCTGAGGTTCCGGCCGCAGGCCTCAGGCGCCGTCTCGTCTGCTGACCTGCACCGCGGCCACGTCGAAGATCCGCGGGTACCCGATCGTCGAGTCGGGGACGGCGCGGTCCGGGAAGTCGAAGACGCTCAGCATCAACTGCACCGGGTAGTCGATCGACTGGTCGACCGTCTTGACCGGGTGCCCGTCGACGCTGAACGCGAGCCGTCCCGGTTCCCAGTCGACGGCGTACTCGTGCAGGTCGGCGAGATCGTGCGGGATCTCGATGACCGAGAAATCGTCGACAATCCGAGGGTCACGGTGCGGATGGACGCCCACCCCGACCGTCCAGGGCTCGCCGGGCCGCGGGCCGAAGATCTCGGCGACGCAGATCTCGCCGGACTCGTCGGGGCGCTCCTCGGTGCCGAGAAGCCAGAACGCCACCATCGACGCCGGATCGCGGATCGCGCGCATGGTCACCTCGAACCGGCCGTGGGCTTGGGCGAAGCGGATCTCCGAGGCGCGATCGGTGGTGACGGTCAATCCGTCGCGGTGGGCGTGCTGACCGACCGGGCTGCCGATCGGGCCGGCGTGATGCCCGGTCTGCAGGCTCGAGACCCGCAGCCCCGACTCGGACGGCCGCCAGGCGGGCTGGTCGTCGTCGATGCACAGCCGTGAGCGTCCCTCCGATGTGCTCCACCGGGCGGCGGAGTTCTCGGGTGTCGACCAGTGCGGCAGATACGCGGCGATCCACGTCCGGGGGTCGAAACCGTCGCCGGTGAAGTCGTCGTGCAGGGTCGTCGTGAGGCCCGTCAGATCCGCGGAGTGTCGGTCCATGAGATTACGGTACAACGACTTTCGAGGGCTACACGCGTAGTGTGTGCTGGTCAGAATGGGCGCGAACATAGGTGGGATGACTTGGAGACGACAACTGCGGCCGACACTCTCCGGCGATGGGCGCTCGACGAAGAGCTGAAGTCCCGGGTCATGGCCGACCCCGCGCTCGCCGACTGTGCGCGGCGAGTCGCCGACCGCTACACCGCGGGAGAAGATGTCGAGTCCGCGATCCGCGCCGGAGCGCGCGCCGTGGAACGCGGGCACCGGGTGAGCATCGAGTACACGGGGGAGAGCGTTCGCGATGCCGCCGAAGCGACGGCGGCCACGGACGTGTTCGTGTCTGTCGCCGAACACATCGGCCGGACCGGACTGCCGTCGACGGTCTCCGGCGATCTGTCGCACATCGGCCTCCTCGTCTCGGAGGAACTGGTGCGCGACAACGCTTCCCGCCTGGCACAGGCGTGTGCCGCGGTGGACTCGGTCTTCATGATCTCGGCCGAGGGATCGGACCGGGCCGACCAGGTTCTCGAGGTCTACGACTGGCTGTCGCAGCGATTCGACAATGTGGGCGTCACACTCCAGGCACGGCTCCACCGCTCGGAGGGCGACGTCGAACGCCTCCTCGCGATCGGTGGCCGCATCCGTCTCGTCAAAGGTGCGTTCTACGAATCGGATTCGACCGCGCTGTCGCGAGAGGATCCGGAATTGGCGGAGCGCTTCGGACGTCTCGCACGGCGCATCGTCGACGGCGGCGGCTCCCTCACACTCGCGACCCACGACGAGGTGCTGCTGACGCGCGTCCTCGACTCGGTCGGCGCCGCCGACGCCCTCGAGGTCGAGATGCTGATGGGTCTCGGAACCGACCTCCTCGATCGGTTGGCGGCGAACGGGGTTGCCACGCGCGAATACTGCATCTTCGGCTCGGAATGGTGGTTGTACGTGCTCAACCGCATCGCCGAAGACCCGACGAGGGTGTTCCAGGCCATCGTCGACCTGGGGCGCGGGCCGATCAGCCCGCCGGCCACCGCTCGGTGATCAGCTCGACCATCTCCTCGACCCACGCGTCGTCGAGTGCGGCGTCGCTGCGGATGAGGATGCGGAAGATCGCGGTACCGGCGACGACCTCCGCGAGCATGGGCAACCGGTCGTCGCCCCGGCGTTCCTGACCGAACCGGGATTCGAAGGCGGTGAGGTCGCCGGCGAGCCGGGCGATCATCTGACTGTGCAGCTCGGGTGAGGCCACGGTGTCGGCGATGAGACCGGGTAGCGCTACGCGCACCTCGGGTCGGTTGAACATGGCACGCACGATCTCGACAAGGGTCCGGATGTCCTGTCGGGCGTCACCCGAACCCGTTGGCGGTTCCAGGGTTTCGGCCGCCAGCACCGCTTCGTGGACGAGTTGGGCCTTGCCGGACCAGCGCCGGTAGATGGCCGCGGTGGTGGTGCCCGCGCGGGCCGCGATCGCCGAGAGGGACAGCGCCGGGTAGCCCGTCTCGAGGATGAGTTCGCGGGTGGCCGCGATGATCGCGGTATCGATCCGCCCGTCGCGGGGCCGTCCGGGCGACGCAGGGTTCGACCTCTTGTGTTCCCTTCGGCCATCTGCTGTCATGAGTCCCAGCATAGTTGCAATACGGTGTGCATCGTATTTATGGGAGGGTCCGTGGAACTCAGTCCACTCGACGAATATCCGATCCATCAGGCCCCGGCGCCGATCACCTGGCCGGCGACCTCCGACCGGAACTTCTACGACCGTTCGTACTTCAACGTCCTCGACCGCGAGGGCCGGTTCATGGCGCTGACCGGCATCGGCTACTACCCGCGGCTCGGGGTCAAGGACGCCTACTTCGTCGTCCGCCGCGGTGACACCCAGACCGCGGTGCACCTGAGCGACGCCATCGACGACGACCGCCTGCGGCAGAACGTCAACGGCTACCGCCTGGATGTGCTGGAGCCGTTGCAGGAACTACATCTGACGCTGGCCGAGACCGAGGGGATCTCCGCCGACCTGACCTGGCGCGGTCTCTTCCCCGCGGCGCTGGAGAAGCCGCACGACATGCTCACCGAACGGCGGGTCACCCTGCAGGCGTGCCGGTTTGCGCAAGTGGGCAGCTGGCAGGGATGGATCGATGTCGACGGGGAGCGGTTGACGGTCGAGCACGACACCAGCGTGGCGAGTCGTGACCGGTCGTGGGGCATCCGCCCCGTCGGTGAGCCCGAACCCGCGGGCCGGCCCGACACCGCCTTCCGCGGTATGTGGTGGCTGTACCTGCCGTTGGCCTTCGACGACTTCCAGTTGTTCCTGATCCTGCAAGAGGATCCCGACGGTCATCGCAGTCTCTACGACTGCACGCGGCGCTGGCGGGACGGTCGCGTCGAGCAACTCGACGGTGTGCGCGTCGCCATCGACTACACGCCGGGCACACGGATCCCCCGGGGCGCGCACGTCGAGTTCCTGACCCGTGCCGGTGACCGGGTGGTCCTCGATGTCGAGTCGAAACTGTTCGCTCCCATCGCGTTCGGATCGGGGTACGGCGGCGACTCGTCGTGGGGACACGGCACATGGAAAGACGGACCGTTCGCCGAACGCGTCAGCTTCGACCTCACCGACCCGGAGGTGATGGCGCGGGCGCCCTTCAGTCTGATCGACCACGTCGGGTCGGCCGTCTGTACCGAACCGGACGGCACCGTCCGGCATGGTGCCGGTCTGTTCGAACACGGCGTCATCGGTCCTCATCACCCGTCGGGATTCTCCGACTGGACCGATGTGATCGGCTAGGACATCGACATGAAGATCATGACGGCGTTGTTCGATCCGGTCGGAGCGGTCGATCGCGCGCGGGCGTTGCAGGAGGCCGGCGCGTCGGGGGTGTTCACCTTCGAAGGTCCGCACGACGTGTTCACGCCGCTCGCGCTCGCGACAGCGGTCGACGGGCTCGACATCATGTCGAATGTGGCGATCGCGCTCCCGCGCAACCCGATTCAACTGGCTCATCAGGCGAACGACCTGCAGCTGCTCAGCGAGGGACGGTTCATTCTCGGACTGGGTACCCAGGTGCGCGCCCAGATCGAGAAGCGGTACGGCGCCGAGTTCGACCGTCCCGTCGAGCGGATGAAGGAGATGGTCGGCGCCCTGCGGGCGATCTTCGCGACGTGGAACGACGGTGAGCGGCTGGACTTCCGGGGTCAGTACCACCGGCACACCCTGATGACGCCGACCTTCGTACCCGGCCCGAATCCGTACGGGCCGCCGCCGATCTACCTGGGCGCGTTGGGCCCTCGGCTCACCCGTGCCACCGCCGAGGTCGCCGACGGTCTGCTGGTGATGCCGTTCGGGTCGAAGCGGTTCCTGCACGGCACGACGCTGCCCGCGGTCCGCGACGGTCTCGCGGCAGCCGGACGGAGCGAGGACGACTTCGAGGTGGTGCCCGAGATCATCGTCTCGGTCGCCGGGAGCGGAGCGAGCGGGCCGAATGTGACGGTCGCGACAGACCGCGACGCCGACCACGCCTCGACGCGAATGCTGTTGGCGTTCTACGGTTCCACTCCCGCATACCGGCCCGTGCTCGATGCGCACGGATGGGGCGACCTGCAGCCGGAACTCAACACGATGTCCAAACAGGGACGCTGGCAGGAGATGGCCGGACTCATCGACGACGAGATCCTCCACACCATCGCCGCCTGCGGCACTCCGGCCGAGATCGCCGCACACATCCGCGACCGCGTCGACGGTGTGTCCGACCGCATCTGCCTCTATCAACCGGGACCCATCGGTGTGGAACCGCTGGCCGAGATCGTCGACTCCCTCGCCGGTGACGCGAGATGAGCGCGAAGACAGTCGAATTCGAGGAGATCGCCGACGACCGGTACGGCGGCAAGGCGGCCGGACTCGCACGTCTGCGGCGCCTGGGTCTCCCGGTGCCGCCCGGGTACGTCATCGCCGGCGCGTCCGGGGTGTCCGACGCTGCGACAGCACGATTCGACGAGATGGCCGCCGCCGGATGGACACCGGTCGCGGTCCGGTCCTCGGCCGTGGGGGAGGACGGGGACGACCAGTCCTTCGCCGGTCAGTACGACACCGTGCTGGGGGTCGACACCGTCGACCGCTTCGTCGACGCGGTGCGCGCCTGTGCCGACTCGGTGCACTCGCTCCGCGCGTCGTCGTACAGCGGGAATGCCTCGGCCACCATGAATGTGGTGGTCCAGCGGATGGTCGATGCGCGCGCCGCGGGCGTGGTGTTCACCGCGGACCCGGTCTCAGGTCGGCGGGACCTGACGGTGATCGACGTCGTTTCCGGACTCGGCGAGGCGCTCGTTGACGGGACGGTTGCTCCCGATCACGTCGTGCTCGATGCCGACGGAACCGCGGTGGTCAACGAAACCGTTGCGGCGCCGGTTCTGTCGCCGGTCGAGATCGCGGCGATCCAGTCCGGCGCCCGCCGGGCCGAGCAGGAGTGGGGCCGGCCGATGGACCTCGAATGGGCCATCGACAAATCCGGTGGAATCTGGTGGTTGCAGGCTCGGCCGATCACCACGCTGCCCGGTGACCTGAACGAGATGGACTCGCCGGTGGCCGGCGCCGACCATGTGTACACACGATGCAACGTCGGCGAGATGATGCCGGGCGCGTTCTGCCCGCTGACCGCATCGGTCTCCGGGTTCGCGATCGACTACGCGATGCAGATGGTGCAGGTGGTCGCCCGGGCACAGGAGAGATACGAGAAACCCTGGCTGCAGGTGGGTTACTTCTACGGGCACATGTTCCTGAACCTGACCGAGGGCACGGCACTGAGTTCCGGCATCCTCGGGAACTCGCTGGAACAGTTCTCGACCTCGATCTGCGGGCGGGTCATCGACGAACTCGAACCCAAGCCGCCACAACCGTTCTGGCACAAGCTCGGGAACACCGTCCGGCTGACCTCGCATGCGCTGTCGGTCGGTCCCGCCATCCGTCGACTGCCCGGTGAGATCGGCGGGTTCGCGGTACCGACGAGCCGCGACCCCCGGATCGTATGGGAGCAGCTGGAAGCCGGGGTCGCCCAGTACTGCGACGTCACCCTCATCCATGTGCGGTCGTCCTCACGCGCTGCCGTCGCGGCGAATGTGCTCGAGAGCGTGCTGGTCCGGCGCGCGGAGAAGGACGGCCGCACCGAGGACGACGGCAAGGCCGAGGCCGCCCGGCTCATGGCCGGCGCCTCGGAGGTGGAGAGCGCACTGATGCTCGCCGAACTCGACGCGGTGGTCCGGGCCATCGCCGCCGACCCCGCGGTCGCCGACACGTTCCTCGATGCGGCGCCCGCCGATGCGGTCACGACGTTGCAGGCGTCCGACGGAAGTGCCGGCTCCGCCCTGCGCAGATTTCTCGGGCGCCACGGACATCGCGGGTACCGCGAACTGTGCATGCGCGATCCGTCCTGGGCCGATGACCCCGGTGGTCTGGGGGCGATGATGCAGGTGATGCTGCGTTCGGTCGGGACCCGGACCGTCGCGCGACCTGACCGTGCGCCCGCCGACCCGCACCCC
>ERZ501054.85-NODE-85-length-11508-cov-7.401467_pt1 | contig 11508 bp, 8 predicted proteins | sample MGYA00510861_ERZ501054 | MGnify/ENA primary metagenome ERZ501054 (study PRJEB25958, sample SAMN03398586) | human skin metagenome | study: EMG produced TPA metagenomics assembly of the Human Skin Microbiome Metagenome (human skin metagenome) data set. | reverse complement strand
CCTGCTCGACTGCTGACTCAACGGGGCCGGTCTGGCTCGCGGCCTCATCAGCGGCAGGCTGGGCCATCTGCTCATCGACAACAGGGGGCACGTCCGGCGCAGCGGCAGGTGCGACGATCTGGCCGCCGGTGTGCCCGCCATCGTCAGCGATTGGGTGCTCGTGCATCTCGACCGGCGGGGGAGCGCTGGGCTCCACCGGAGCGGCCTCGGGATGCTCGGGTTCTGGGGCGGCGGCGTGGGCGGGGTGCCATGTGCCGTCGGGCGTCATCTCGATGACATCGCCGCGCCCGGTTGCAGGATTGCGTAGCTCGAGCAGGACCGGCTGATCGTCGCTCGCCGCGAGGTGGTGGGCGTAGTCGAGGATCTGTTCCTGGAGCTCGGCGCCGCTGATCGCGCTGAACTCGATGCCGTCAGTGGTGGTGGCGGTGGTGGCCGAGGTGATTGTGACCACCACTGCGTTGTCGACAGTGGATGCACTCATCGGAGAAACCTCAGATCAAAGGTCGAGGGGTCAGTCGGGCGGGCCGATCAGATGGCCGACAGGGCGTGCTCGTGGTGATTGACGCCGTGGTCGCTGGTGTCCCCTGGGGTCTCGGTGCCGACGTCGGCGGGTAGCTCTTGGCGCCACGCGTCGATCTGGGCGGCGGCTTGGCGATGCCGCTCGATGGCCTTGTCTCGCCGCGGTCCGGCGGGGTAGGTCTCCAGCAGCTGCAACCGTTCGGTGATCGCGGCCTCGAGTTCGTCGAGGCTGGCGTGAGAGATCTCCGTTTTGTCGTCGATACGCGCGGCCCAGGTCGGGACCGGCTTGGACAGGGTGGCGCGCTGTTCCCGCACGACAGGCTCGCTGGTGGCCTTGGCGTCGAGCGCGGTGCGCACGGCAGCCACTTCGTCGGGAGCGGGGGTGAGGATGGAACGCAGGATGCCCATGACAGAGGTGTCCTCTCTTCGGTGGTGGGTTAAGCGACAGAACTGGTTTTGTCGAGATCGATGGCGTCGGCCTCGCCCGGCTCGGCGGTGAGGACGACTTCGTCGGGTGCGAACTCGGCGTTGAGGGTGACGCGCGGATTGGCGTCGTCGCGCAGCTTCGCGCGCACGAGCTTCTTGCCGACCCGGGTAACCGCGACGACTGTGGCTACGGTTCCGTCGTCGTCGACGTGCACCCGCATGCCCTCGGTCAGGTCGGCGGCGTAGACGCCGTCGTCGCCGGCGGTGGTCGGGTCGAGGCCGGCGATCGGTGCCGGCGGTTCGGGGGTTGCCTCGCGCTGCTCGGTGAGGAAGGTGCGCATCTCTGAGGAGAAGCACGCCATGATCGGCCCATCGCCGGGAGTGCGGATCAACCCGCCGACCTTCTGTAGGTGCTCACGCACTTCGGGCACGAAGTTCTGCAACTGGGCCCCTGCGATGGCGGCCTCGCGCAGTGCGGTCACGATCTCCTGGTCCTCGGAGTCCAGGCGGTTCCACCGGTTGGGGTGCATGTCGGGGTTGGGTGTCCAGTGCACCTGTGCGTGCATCGGCCGGCCTTCGGCGTCGGCGACGGTGGCGCGCCCGGGCACACTGGCGTCGACGTCGCGCCCCACGTGGGCATCACCCCACATCATCTCCGCGCCCTGCTGCGACAGGCTCGACAGCGAGATGCGGGTGCCGAAGTTGTCGCGCACCGAGGTCGCGTCTTCACCGAAGTTGGTGGCGTCAGGGCGTTGCACTCCCAGGATGATGCGGCCCTGCAAGCTTCGGATGAGCGCGAGAATCTCACCGATCTTGCCCAGCGGGTTGGAGTTCTTGACGAACCGCGCCAACACGGCCTGCTCGTCGTCAGGGTCGTCCTTGTCGCCCTTGTAGGCCGCCGCGCGCCGCAGGAACGCACTCATCACGAAGAACTCATCGAGCACGACGATGAACGGCGGCAGGTTCTCGTCAGGGATACGCAGACGGTGCAGAAACTCCCGGCGCGCCACCATCTCCGCGTGCACGGCGTTGATGAACTCGACGATCTGGCGGACGTGATAGATCACCGACGCCACACCCGGGTACTGATCGAAGCCATCGAGTTCGAGCATCTTCACATCCACCGCGCCGGCCACCGGCACTCCACGCGCGATCGCTTCGGTGATCAGGGTCCGGATCAGCGAGGTCTTACCGCCACCGGTTCGGCCTGCCGCGAGCACGTGACCGCGAGACGAGGACTTGTGGATGTTCCAGGTCGCCAGCACCCCGTCAGCCGCGGTGGCATACGGGATGTCGTAGAGCTGCTTGTCGTTCATCTCCCGGTAGTCGCTGATACTCAGCGGCAGGTGCCGCACGCCGCTGGGCAGAGGCTTGGCCAGCCGGATGGTGAGCTGGTTCTCCTCGGGGATGACCGCCACGAACCAGTTCCACGCCCCGTCCTCGGTGACGTGCCGGGGCAGACTGGCGACCAGCGACTCTCGCAGCTTCTGCTGCAATCCCGGGAAGGCCGCTGACAGGGTGGTCTTGTAGGAGATCGTGAACCCGATCTCGGTCCCGCTCTCGTCGCGGTCGATATGGGTGATCCGGGCCTCGGGAAGCGGGAACTTCTCGTCGAGAATTTCGGTCAGCCGCTGCACGATCGGGCTCATCCCTGCGGTCTGCGATTCCGGGTCGTCACGGGTGATCACCAATCGGGCGCTACCGGCCTGCCACTCGACCTGCATCTCCCACACCCGCGCCCGCAGCAACCGGCGGGCCAGCGAGTCGCCGCGGTACCGGTTGGCGTACTTGGTCAGCGCATCGACAAGTTCGCTGTACCGCCGATCGCTGATGACCGACCCGTCGGTGAACGACACGATCACTCGTCGCGGCGCGGTGATACCCGCTGGATGTCGAACCCGTACCCGTTTAGGAGTCAGATGGGTGGTCGAAGCAACCATGTTGGTGATCGCGCGACGATGCCGAAACGCATACCAGCGCAGCCCATCTACTGCGACCGCCCCCACGGTGGCGGTGACCGCGGCTGCCTGCCATCCCGACAGCTGGTCGAGCACCGACACCACCTGTGCCGTCACAGGTAGATCACCCGCGGTGTTCAGGAGCCAGTCACCGAGCGGATCAGCTTCGACGGCCAACACGGTGACGGCAGCTATCGCCGGACTGACCGGCACAAACGATGGCAGACGAACTCCGGCACCATCAGTGCCGCTCTGACGAGGCCGCTGGGCGCGGTGCGTCAATGCGCCACCGATGTCATCGACCACCTGCTGCACGAACCGAGCAGCCGGATCAGAGGACCCCGAACTTCCCATCGCTACAACCCATCATTCGAATACTCCGACATTGCAATCAAGCTAACCACATCAGGCAAACACAACACACAAATAACTGCACATTCGGCGTGTTTGCGTCTCCCTTGGCGGCTGGAGATGGGCGCCCTGGTTCCTGCCTTCGCTTGCGGGTCGGGTGTGCGACATGGCCCGGGCTGACCGTCTCCGACACGCCGACGCGCTGCGAGATGTTTCCCAGACGTCAGAGCGGCGGCGTAGGGTCGCGAGCGACCCGTAGCCGCCGCTCTGCCCCCGAAGGGGGAGTGCCCCGCAAGCCGCGTCAGACCTCGAAAATTGTTGAGGCAAGCCTACTCACGGGCGTAGCGATCTGTCCTAGTGTCGGCATCACACGCCAGGTGTTGCTGGGTAGGGCCTGCCCCCAGGGTGTGCTCGCTTGTCGCCGTGTCTCTGCATACTGGGCGCCGCCGCCGCTGCGACATCCCGCAGTAGAAGGTCCTGTGGAATGCCGCGTGATGCGCCTTCGATCCTGCTGGTGCCAGACGTGACGGGCGCTCACCTGCACGCAACACGCCACCCAAACCCTTCGCAACGAGTAACCAACGTGAGTAGACTCCACAAATAAGTGCACGACGCGACGCGATTGGACGGATCGTGGAGACGAAAGGGTCAAGCTGGTGACATCGACGGAGCAACGCCCCGAGGGTGACCTGCGTGGAGTCTTTGAATTCCCCGCCCCTGCGCTCGATCAGGACCCGGTCGATAGCGACCTCCACGACGACGACACCGCACTGTCGCGGGGGGAGCGGTTAGCGCGGCTACGCGGTCAGCTCAGTGTCCCCCGGATACTGCGCCGTCACGAAGGCTCCGATGCCCAGGCCGCCAGTTCGGCGGATCACAGTCCTGAGGACGAGGAGTTCATTGCTCGCGCTAACGGCACCAGCACACAACGGCTGATGACCCACGCCGCGCGGGCGGCGGTGATCGCGGCGCTGGTGTCAGGACCTGTCGCGTTGTACCTCAGCGGCGGATCATCAGCGGCCCCAGAAGTAGTGGCGCCGCCTGCTGTGTCAGCGGTCGATAACACCGCCCAGTTCGCAGCCAGTGACCTCGCCCAGCAGTTCGTGTCGGCCTGGCTGACCACCCACCGCGGTGACGAGGGATCGCTGCAACGCTTCGTCGACGTGGATGCCGGGACCGGCGCGCTGCCGGCGCAAGCGCTCTACGAGTCCGCCGACACCCACATCGCCGGAGTGCGTGAAGTGTCTGGGGTCGACGGCGCCGACACCTACGCGGTGACCGTGTCCGCCGAAGTCACCCCCGCTGGCGCTGACACCGCAACCCGCCGCTACTTCCAGGTGCCAGTGGTGGTGTCAGACAAAGGGGTGCGCGCGATGGCGATGCCCGCCGCGGTACCGGCACCCTCCACCGGCCTGACAGTCAACCTCGACTACTCCAACCAGCTCAGCTCTAACGCCGCGATCGTCACCGCCGCACAAGGATTCCTCTCAGCCATGCTCACCGGTGACGGCGACGTCACCCGCTTCACCAGCCCTGGAACCAACCTCGGTGCGATCACCCCGGCCCCGTACGCCTCCATCTCCGTCATCGGAGCCCGCACGCAGAAGTCCCTCGGGGACTCTGCTGAGACCCCGGCTGATGGCCAACGAGCACGACTGCTGCTCACCATCTCCCAACAACCACCCGGGACCGCCAGCTCCACAGATGCACTCACTGGGGCCTATGCCCTGACGATGGCTGCACGCGCGGGTCGCTGGGAAGTCAGCGCACTCGACCCCGCCCCGGCGGCCGGCGTCAACGGATCAGACGTCGCGTCCTCGCTGGCCGGCGAGGAGGACGAGAACACCGACACTCCGACCGGCGCGGAGACTTCTGCTCCCGCCAGCAGCGAACCAACCTCTGACTCCGGCCGCGGTGGCGGTGATGACGAGGCGGGCTCTGACGACGTCCTGCCCACAGTGACCAGCGAGCCGAGCAGCCCGCGCGGCTCCACCTCTGCCCCCACCTCACCACCGTCATCCGGCGGCGGTGGTGGATCACTACTCGGCCCCGGCGGCATCGATCTGGGACCTCGATAACCCCTGTCCCATCAACCCATCACCGACCACTCCACATGCGAAAGGACTCCTCATGATCACCGAGACAGCCACCCAGATCGTTCTGGCCGACGGGCTCATCGACACCTTCAACAACCTCACCGGCGACGTCATCAAAGCGTTGCTGACCGTCGGCGGCGGCTTCGCCGTCTACATGGTCCTCAAGGAATTCGTCCGGGGCGGCCTGGTCGCGGGAATCGTCGCGGTTGTCGGCGGCGGCGCGATCCTCTGGGGACTCAACAACATGGACTTCCTGTCGGAGAAGACCGGCGAGACCGTCGAAAACTCCTCAGGCCAACTGGCACCTGCACCTGAGCTGGCAGCGACGACCGTGCGGCTCGACACCAGCGGGGAGCACCCGGTGGTGGTCTTGACACGTAGCACGCCGCTGGTTCAGCCAGGAGTCGCGCCGACGGCACATCGCACGGTCACCGACGTCGTCGTCGTCGACGGAGCGCGGCTGTGACCTGCGTCCACCAGCACAGCGACGCGGTCTCCTTCCCGGATGCGTGGCCGGTATGACCAACCCACAGCAGCAACCCGCTGAGGTCATCCGCAACTTCACCGCGGCGCGCAAGTTCCCGCAGCTGATCGGTAAGACCCCGGACGGCAAACGCATCGCCGGTGGCCCCTACACACTGACCCAGTTCGTCGGCGGTGCCGGAGCCCTGGTCGCGCTGTATCTGACCCGCGGCGTGTGGTGGAGCCAGCTGGGATTGCAGTGGTCGATCGTGCTGGTGGTCACCGTGGTCGTCGGCACGGTGGTACTCCTCGGCCGCATCCGCCCGGGTGGACGGAGCCCCTTGTCGGTGGCAGCAGGGGCCGCGCGCGCCCTCAGCGCAGAGGCGGAGACCCGAACGACCGCCGACCGCGCATCACTGTCGCCGACCGCGTCGATCCGCCGAAAGCGCGGCCGCCCACATGTGGTGCCAGCCGCGGCCTACATCTGGCCCACCCCGCCCACACCCCAGACCCACACGACGACTCGATAGACCAGACCGAAAGGAGTGGCGTTGTGGTGCAGCGTCAACCGACCTACGCCCTCACCGGCAACCTGCGCTTCACCCGCGACGGCACGGTATGGGCCGACTACCTCCTCGAAGGCCTGCCATATCGCTACCGGCGCCTGGCTGACAAGGAAGGGGTCCGCAACGCCCACACGATGCTGGCGCGCGCCCTACCCGGCGAGGCGATCCTGCTGGGACTCACCGCCGATGAGACCCCGGAACTGATCGTGCAACGCATGCTCGACGGGGTCGACCTCGACGAACACGAGGCATGGCTGGCCGAATGCGAAGCCACCCTGGGCAGTATCGGCCAGTTCCGCCCCGGCACCCGCGTGTACTGGCTCTCGGTGCCACTGACGGGCACCTCGGTGAAAGAGAAGGCCGCGACCGCCGGGCGTGCCATCTGGCATTCGGCCACGGAAATCCTGGGGCTGCCGCACTCCCGGGTGCCGGCCGAGGAGCTGCTGGCTCGCCGCGACCAGGCCCGCCGGATCGCGGCGAGCATTCCCGCGGTCTTCAACCCCATCCCGACCACCCCGGCGCAAGCGGTGTGGTTGTGGAATCACATGCTGCGACGCGGCCTGTTCGTCGATCCCGATGTTCCGGTGGCCGCCGACACTCCTGAATCGAAAACAGCCGGCGCGTTGACGGCTGCTCGGCTCGATGAGGGCGCCCTGAGTGACCGAGCTGACTCGGGTGGGAAGTCCAAACCATCGAGGTTCACCACCGTGCTCAAGATCGACACCCCGTGGGAGGTCGACCCGCCCCCGCCGTCCTATCAGACGCTGTCGGTCATCACCGACACTCCCGCCGGCGGCACCCACTTTCCCGGTTCGGAGTTCTTCACCCTGGCCGAATCCATCACCGTCGAGGACCCGGTGCGCCCGGACGCCAAGATCCCGGTCGACGTCGATTTCGCCCTGCGGATCGTCACCCGCGCCGGGGGAGATGTGCTGCGTCGCAACCGCAAAGCGCTCAAACAGCTCAATGACCAGTTCCACCAGCGCGAAGGGGAACTCTCCACCGGCCGCAGTGTCCTCGACGTCGCTGCCGAAGCGCTCGCCGAGTACTCCACCCTGCTCGAATCAGACAAGAACGAGATCGAGGTCGGCTGGACAGCGATCTTCGCCACCTCCGGCACCACCGCGGCGGCCGCCCAGGCCGCGGCAACCGCGCTGGCCACCGAGTTCGCCAGCCAGCAGTTCCGCCTCGCCCAGCCGTTGGGATACCAAGAGGACCTGTGGTGGGCGATGGTGCCCGGCGCGCCGGCGCCCCGGGTGCTCGCCGAGTTCACCCAGATCACCACCAGCGGCAAATTCGGCGCGTTCGTTCCCGTCGTCGCGGCCTCCCTGGGCGATCCGAGCGGGCCGCTGCTGGCGCTGTGCATCACCACTCACGTCCCCAGTGCGGTGCACTACGACGTCTCGGCGCTGACCGAACGTGACGTGTCGAACTCGGTCGGCGTCACCGGTGAACTCGGCGCCGGCAAGTCTGAGTTCATCAAGCTCGTCGCTGGCCAGATCGTCGATCGCGGCGGACAGGTCCTGGTGATCGACCAGTCGGCCTCAGGGGAGTACGCCCGCTGGGCCAGTTCAGTGGCGCATGCGGTCGTCGTCGACATGGTCGACGCGGGCTACAGCCTCGATCCGTTGCTCATCTTCGGCGGGGCCAAAGGTGCTGAACAGACCGAGACCATCCTGCGCGCGCTGCTGCGACTGCGGGTGCAAGACTCGCGCGCAACCCTGCTGTCGGAGGTTCTTTCGGAGAGCTACCGCGCCCGCCACCCCTACCTCGGCACCGGCGGAATGGTCAAACACCTGCTCTCGGGCGAGTGCGCCCTCGACGGCGCGCTCGAGGTAGGCCGCGCCCTGGAGGTCCATTCCCGCAAGACCTACGCCCGCGCCCTGTTCGACGAGACCCTGCCGCCGCTGCCGATCGACGCACCCGCGATCGTGTTCCGCACCCAGGACGTCTCACTGCCTTCCCGCGAGCAGATGGAAAAAGAGCACCTGTTCGACAACCTGACCCCCGAAAAGCAGTACGGCCACGTCATCTACACCCACATCGCCAAACTGTCGCAAGGCATCATGTACGCCGACCCCGCCCAGATGTCGGCGCTGGTTACCGACGAGGTCGCTCACATCCTTTCCGGCGCCGACGGTCTGGAGATCATCACCGAAGTCGTCAAACGCGGCCGCAAGGAAAAGGCCGCAGCGATCCTCGGCGATCAGGACTGCGAATTCGGCAGTCAGGAACTGCGCGGTCTACTCAAGACCCGAGTCGCAATGCGTCACACTGACAAAACTCTCGCCCGCAAAGCCCTGGACTGGGTTGGGCTGGACCCCGACGCCGAAGACGTCCTGGAGGAATACACCACCAACACCGCTCCGATCACCCGTCCAGCACGGCACGCCACCGACAAGCCCTACGTCAAGCCAGAACGCCGCGGCGAAGGCTACATGCGCGATGCCTCTGGCGCCGTGGGCCGTATCAAAGTCCTGCGCTCGTTCCGTACCGACCGCCAAACCGCCAGCTCGACCACCACCCCGCAGAAGAAGACGCAGACGACCGCGAAGACCCTGACCCCCGAGGTGCTCTGATGCACCCGCAGCTTCCCGGTATCCGCCTCGAATGGCCGCGCCCGGTGCGCGGCGCGGCGCGATGGGTGTGGTCGCGGCGCTGGGCGCGGCGCCTGCTGATTCTGGTCGCCGTGTGGCATCTGGTCGGTGCGATCATGTTGGTCCTCGCACCGACCGCCGAGGCGGCCGACGGCGCTGCGAGCAGCACTCTACGCAATCTGTTCGGCTGGATGAACATCAAGGATTCCCACGGCATTAACTCCGCCGACTACTACCTCTCGATCGACGAAGGTGGAGCCACCAGCCCCATCAAGGCGGTGTGGGCGTGGATCATCAACCTGGAGTACAACGCCTACCGCGGCGTGGTGATGATCGCGATCTGGTTCATCAAGCAGGCTCTGTCGTTCAAGTGGCTCGACATGGTGACCAGCCCCATCTCCGACATCGCAGATGCGGTCACCTCGCTGACCGGGCAACTGCACATGCGGCCGCTGATGCTCACTCTGGCCGGTTTTGCGGTGGCGCTGTGGCTCTTTCGCGGACGCTATGCCACCGGTCTCTACGAGCTGCTGATGTCGCTGATCATTGCCGCGGGCGTGCTGGGGTTCCTGGCCAACCCGGTCGCCACCCTCGCCGGAGACGACGGGCTGATCTCCAAGGCCAAGGACTACTCGCTCGAGGTGGCCACCGGCATCGGCAACGACGGAAACACCAACGGAAACCCTGACGCCCAAATCGACGATCTCACAGGACAACTGACCGACACGTTCATTCGCCAGCCCACTCAACTACTCAACTTCGGTCGCGTCCTGGACACCTCGAAACAAGACGGCGCCGCTGCGTGTGTCAAAGCCTTCGACGAGGCCTACCTGAAAAAGCCCCCCGAGCGCTCGACCCTCGGCGAGATCCGCGACAGCGTCGAAGACATCCCCCTGGTCGGCGGTGCCGTCGACAGCGTGCTGCCCGGCGGCGACGACGCCAAAGCCCGCGTCCGCGACGCTGTCGGCAAATGCCCCGGGGGCGAACAAATGAAGGACTACGCCGAGAACCCCGGACCCGAACAGGCCATTGCCTCAATGTTTTTGATCCCCGCGGCAGGTCTGGTCTTCCTGTTCGCGCTCTACCTCGCCGGACGGGTGGTGCTGGCTACCGTGGTGGCGTTGTGGAACGGAGTGAAGCTGATCCCAGGCGGCCTGCTCGGCATCGCACCGATGTTCCGTACCCAACTGATGCGATCGCTGGCCGACGTCGCTATGGCGTTGCTCCAGGTGTGTTTCGCGGTCATCTTCACCTGCGCCTACTGCATCATCATCACCTCGGTGTTCGACAAAGACGACGTCCAGCTGATGGCCACCGTGCTCATCGCCGACGTCCTGATCCTCATCGCCCTCGTGATGTTCCGCAAAGGCATGCTCGGATTGAACAAGTGGTCCGACCGACTCACCGAGATCATGTCGCGGCGACCGGGCGCATCGCCGGTGGCCGTGAAACAGAAGACCGCACCGTCGGCGCACGAGATGCTGGCCCGCGCTCAGGCCGTCAAGCACGGCTACAACACCGCCAGAAAGGTCGGGGGCACTGTCGGCAAGGTGGTCTCCGGCGGCGGGCAGGCCGTGGCCGCTGTCGGCACCGGCGGAGCCTCCGCTGTCGCGGCGACGGCAGCCAAGATCGGCGCCGAGTACGCCGCCACTCAAACCGCGGCGGCCGTGGCCGCCAAGTTGGGCGAGTCCACATCAGGTGCGCGCACCGCCGACGATGTTCCTGCCACCGACGCCCCTGCAGCGTCGTCGGGTCCTGCTCCTGTCCCCATGGGCACAGGAGGGGGTAGTGCAACGTCGAGCCCCGACGACACCCGCCGACGCTCACAGGCGCTGTATGAGACCGTCACCAAGGTCCGCGACATCCAGAACCGCCCGCTCACCCCTACCGGTACGAGCGCTCCGCCGATCGCCTCCGCCCGCGGCGCAGTCTCTGCGGCTACCCGGCCCTCCGACGCTCGTTCGGCCACCGACCGCGTTCGCTCGCTAGCCGAGGACAACCGCAGTTTCCGTCCGCGAACATCGGCTGATGGCACGCAAGTCTGGGTGCCCACGCCCCGCGCAGCGGGTTCTCCATCCCCACGGCGGACCCCGGCGCCACCTGCACCGACTCCGCCGTCACCTCGGCCGGCGCCGCCGGCGCGCGATGCCGCCCGTCGGGCCGGTGGCCAGGTTGACGGGCCACAACCCACCAGCGTTCGCTGAGCGAGGGCTGCCGTGACAGTCACCACCGCGCCTGCACCGCCCACGCCAACACGACCACCCGCCACCGACGCTCCAGGGAAGCGTCGGTGGTGGTTGTGGCTGCTCGCCGTCGTGCCGGTCGTATTCCTACTGCCGCCATTGATGCTGGTGATGATGGTCGGCGGCAGTGGCGGCGCCTGCGGGCCGATCCCGACACTCGAGCTGGCTCCGGGTGGGGCACAAATCGCCGGCCTCAACCCGCAACAGACGCGGATCGCCGCGACCGCGGTCGGCAGGGTCGCAGCCCGAAAACTGCCGGCCAAAGCAGCGATCATCGTCATCGCGGTCGG
>ERZ501054.83-NODE-83-length-11527-cov-6.154289_pt1 | contig 11527 bp, 10 predicted proteins | sample MGYA00510861_ERZ501054 | MGnify/ENA primary metagenome ERZ501054 (study PRJEB25958, sample SAMN03398586) | human skin metagenome | study: EMG produced TPA metagenomics assembly of the Human Skin Microbiome Metagenome (human skin metagenome) data set. | reverse complement strand
TGACATTGACACTGACATCGACGATGTGGCGAGGGTGACATGACGGTTAACGAGGTGGTTGCGGCGGTGTGTCGTCGGGCCCCGATGGTCCATTGCCCTACCGCCACCGTTGCCGCGCGGCCCGAAGGAACCCCGTGGGTGCTCGACTCGACGACTATCGGGCTAGCCCCGGTACGTACCCGGATGGCTCGGGAATTCCTTGATGCTGGGCCCGACGTGGCCGGGGAGGTTGCGGCAGCGCGTGCTGGCGGACCCGGAAGTTTTCGGGTGCAGCTGCGTGACGCCCTTGACAAGGCGGCGAGAACCGCAAAATAGGAGATGAGATGACTTTAGACCTGCGGTGCTATTTGGTGACGTCGGGGACTGGTCGGCACACCGTCGAGACTGCGGCAGCGGCCGCTGGGGCGGGTGCCGGGATGGTGCAGGTACGGGCCAAGGAATTGTCCACTCGTGATCTGCTCAGCCTGGTTTTGCAGGTCGGCGAGGCGGTTCGTCGAGCGAACCCCGCGACGCGGGTGGTCGTGGATGACCGCGCCGATGTTGCCTGGGCGGCCATACGGGCGCGGGGGAACGTCCACGGGGTGCACGTCGGATTGACGGATTTGCCGGTGCGTGATGCGCGGGCGATGCTGGGCCCCGACGCGATCGTCGGTTACACCACGGGGACCTTGGACCTCGTGAGATCGGCCGAACCGTTCGCTGATGCGCTCGACTATGTGGGTGCCGGACCCTTCCGACCCACCCCGACCAAGGAATCGGGCCGCTCCCCGCTCGGCGTTCAGGGGTATCCGGCCTTAGTAGGGGCGAGCAGTCTGCCGGTTGTCGCTATCGGTGACGTCCAGGTGGCCGATGTCCCTGTTTTGGCGGCCACCGGTGTGGCCGGTGTCGCGATGGTGCGGGCCATCATGGCCTCCGATGACCCTGCTGCAGTGGTGCGGCAGGTTGTGCAGTCTTTCGATGAGGTTCGGGTTAGCTGATGCTCTGAGGAGGTTTGGTGGGCTGACGTTGTTTCCCCCGTTGGCGTAGGCCATTGAGGTTGCGGTCCCGTCTTCCTCCGCGGGGCTGTGACTTTATCCCGTGTTGACGCTTCTACTCTGTTCACCTCAGCTCCGTGTGGTGATACTTCACCATCATGGATGACCACCTCACCCACACACTTTCACCTCACCTCTGTGTGGCGATATGGGTCGTGATCGTTGGGGATGCCTGGTGGGGTTGCAGACCGTGGGTTCGTAACCCTGATTTCCACAACCGGACACAATCACCTGCCGTCTAGATAGAGAAGTCAGCAAGGTTTACGCCGGTACGGCGCTATTCATGATCTGGCGCAGGACCTGGTTGGTGAGCGTGGTCTTGGGGCGGTGGCGTTTGTGCAAGTGATTGATGATCCAGTCCAGCACGAACTTCGGATCGCGCCGCAGCATCGTCGGGGTGGTGTGCAGGATCCTCCACCCGGCCTGCTCCAGATGGGCCGAACGCACCATCATCGCCTCGTACCCTTCCGGGGTACCGTGGACCGAGCGGCCTTCCATTTCCACGCCCAGCATCTCAGCCTGGAACGCTTGATCCAGGACATAGCGATAATTCCCCTCACCAACCCACACTTGGTGGTTCGGCTTGTGACCAGTGATCCCGGTTGCCCGTAGGATTCGCGCTAATTCCAGCTCCGGGATCGACCAAGGATTTAGGTCGATGTCGGCTAGCGCACGGTCGACTTCGGCCTTCGAATACCGGCCGGTGAGGGCTTTACGGACCGCCCGGCATGAGGCCGGGGTCACTAGGCGTTGGCGCAGAGCCTGGCACACCCAGTCCCACTGTCCCTGGATTGCCAGGATGATCACCGATACCTCCGGGATCGCGACTCGTATTCCTTCTTCTTCGATGGTGAAATGGTGGGGCACGTGCCAGCGATGCACCCAGATACGGGGTCGCCTCAGACGGCGAGTGGGCGAGAACGCCTCGATGGCCTGGATGCCGGTGTAGTCCCAGCGGCGCTGAGTGACCGGATTCTTCAATCCGAGCAACACCAAGGCGGCCATGCCGACCAGCGTCGCGTCGCGGTGCCACAACTTCAGTGCTTGGATCATCGTAGTGACGTGGCGGGCAGCGCCGGTGGCGGCCACCACTCCCGGCAGGATGCGTACCGTATCGCCCCGGGTGACGGACCGGTCAGCCTGGCCTCGCAATGGGCTGTCACGGACAATGCGCGCCACCCCGCCGTTGCTACGCAGCTCCAGTTCGAAATTTTCCCTCATGTCGACAGTTATCGGTACAGGCCCGTAGATGTGCCACGTTTTTTGAACCTGTGGACAACCCGGCCCAGGTCAGCCGTACTGGCTGTGGATAAGTCGTCATCCACCCGCATCCCAACCACGTGAGATGGCATCACGGGCAGCTACCACCCCAATCACCACACTCAGGTTGGAGGAGGTGAAGGGACATCGTGGTGACGGGTCCATGGCGGGAAGAGGGTGATGTGGCGAGGAGGGTCGTAATGATGATGAGGCCAAGGAGGGGATGGTACGTGGAACTTGTGTGATGGGGTCGCCGGGGTGACTAGCGCTCCCAGAACGGTTTCGAACTGGGAGTGTTAGGAAAACGTCAGGATCCCGCACACCCCCATATGGGATCCGTAGGGAAGCGCGACAGCGGCCGGGTCACGCGGTTTCGATGGGTGGTGGTGCCACAACCGGCACCCCGGAAACCCCGGGTCGTTGTCAAGGAGCCTGTCATGCTCGACGTCATCTGGCTGCTCGGTGTCATCGCCTTGTTCATCCTGCTCGCCCTGTGCGTGAAGGGGGTCGATGCGCTATGACCATCCTTAATCTGGTGGCCGCCATCCTCGGTATCGCCGCCGTTGTGTATCTCGTGATTGCCCTTATCCGCCCGGAGCGTTTCTAATGACGTGGATCTGTTTCCTGGCGGGTCTGGCTCTGCTCGCCATCGCGCTCGGTATCGCTCAGCATCACCTGGGCACCTACATGGCCCGTGTCTTCACCTCTGACAAGGACACGAGGGTCGAGACCTGGTGTTACCGCGTCATGGGGGTCAATCCCCGTGCCGGTCAGACGTGGAAGTCTTATGCTCGCGCAGTACTGGCTTTCAGTTTCTGCGGAGTCGTCTTCCTCTACGCTCTGCAACGTCTCCAGCCATGGCTGCCATGGTCCCTGGGGAAGGGATCAGTAAATCCGGCGGTCTCCTTCAACACCGCGATCTCTTTCGTCACGAACACCAATTGGCAGGCCTACTCACCGGAGGCGACCCTCGGGCACTTCGTCCAGCTCGCTGGCCTGTGTGTGCAGAATTTCGTCTCCGCCGCTACCGGCATCGCGATCGCGGTTGCGCTGATTCGCGGATTCGTTGGCCGTGGTGAGCACACCATCGGGAACTTCTGGGTGGATATCACCCGCTGCACGTTGCGCATCCTGATGCCGATTGCCGCCGTAGCGGCTTTCCTGCTCATCGTTGGTGGCGCGGTCCAGAATTTCACCGGGTTCCTGCACGTGACCGGTGTAGCTGGCGGAAACCAGGTCATCCCGGGAGGCCCCGTCGCCTCTCAGGAGGCCATCAAGGAGCTTGGCACTAACGGTGGTGGTTTCTTTAACGGTAACTCGTCTCACCCCTTCGAGAATCCGCAACCGTGGACGAACATGCTCGAGATCTTCCTCATCCTGCTCATCCCGTTCTCGCTGCCTCGCACCTTCGGGAAGATGGTGGAAGATGTGCGGCAGGGCAGGGCGATACTCGCTGCGATGGTCGTCCTGTTCACCGTCAACCTATTTGCCATGGCCGCTGCCGAATTTTCTGGCCACGGTACTGCCGCACGCCTCGCGGGAGCCCCGATGGAGGGCAAGGAGCAGCGTTTCGGATTGGCTCAGTCGGTCCTCTTCGCTAACTCGACGACGATGACCTCCACCGGCGCAGTCGACTCGATGCACGACTCCTTCACCGCCATCGGAGGGATGTTCACCCTGCTCAACATGATGCTCGGCGAGATTAGCCCTGGCGGTGTGGGGAGCGGTCTTTATGGCATGCTTGTTATCGCCGTCATCGCGGTCTTCATCGCCGGCTTGCTGGTCGGTCGTACGCCGGAATACCTTGGCAAGAAGATCGGCCCGCGTGAGATGAAGCTATCGGACTTGTACATCCTCGTGATGCCGACTCTGGTGCTATGCGGCGTAGCCTTGAGCCTGGCCGTCCCGGGCCTACGCAGTAGTGTCAATACCTCGATCTCCAACCCGGGCGAGCACGGGCTGTCCGAGCTGGTATACGCCTTCACCTCAGCCGCCAACAACAATGGTTCGGCCTTCGCTGGTTTGGACGCCTCGACGAACTGGCTGTGTGCCGCCCTTGGTGTGGCCATGCTCCTCGGGCGCTTCGTACCGATCATCCTCATCCTTGCCCTGTCGGGTGCCTTGGTCGAACGTGAACCAGTGCCCGTCACCGCCGGCACCCTTCCCACGCACAATGCGTTGTTCACGACCCTGATCGTGTTCACCGCGATCCTCGTTACAGCGCTTGTCTTCTTTCCGGTCCTCACGCTCGGACCGCTGGCCGAAGGACTGATCTGATCATGACCGTTATCCCCTCGAATTCGCGTTCCCGCGGTCTCACCGGGGCTCAGGTGCGTCAGGCCCTGCCCGGAGCCATTCGTAAGCTCGATCCGCGTTCTCAGTGGCGCAACCCGGTTATGTTTTTGGTGTGGATTGGCGCAGTCCTGACAACCATCATCGCTGGCCTGGAACTGCTCACTGGTGTCACCGACGGCGGTGTTTCCGTCGGTTTTTCCATGGCCATTGCGGTGTGGCTGTGGCTGACCGTCATCTTCGCCAACCTTGCCGAGTCGATCGCCGAGGGACGCGGCAAGGCCCAGGCCGAGACATTGCGCAAGACCCGCACCGCCACGAGCGCAATTCGCGTCGACGGGTGGGACGAGCGGAACGATCCGTCCGCCGAGCACACCACGACAACCGAGGTCGTCTCCTCGGAGCTCAGGTATGGCGACGTCGTCGTCGTGGCGGCGGGCCAGACGATCCCTGGTGACGGCGACATCGTCTGGGGCATCGCTTCGGTCGACGAGTCGGCCATCACCGGTGAGTCAGCCCCCGTGGTACGGGAGTCCGGCGGCGACCGTTCTGCCGTCACCGGTGGTACGACAGTGCTTTCGGACCGCATCGTCGTCAAAATCACCTCGAAGCCCGGGCAGAGTTTCGTCGACCGCATGATCGCCCTGGTTGAGGGGTCCGGACGTCAGAAGACCCCCAACGAGATTGCCCTCAATATTTTGCTGGCGAGCCTCTCGATTGTCTTTGTCCTCGTCACCCTGACCCTCAACCCGATTGCGTCCCTGGCCGCCAGGCCGGTGAGCGTCACGGTATTGGTGGCGCTGCTGGTCTGCCTCGTCCCGACGACGATCGGTGCTCTGCTGTCGGCCATCGGCATCGCGGGTATGGACCGCCTGGTGCAGCACAACGTGTTGGCAATGTCTGGACGCGCGGTGGAGGCCGCCGGCGACGTTACGACTCTTCTGCTCGACAAGACTGGCACCATCACCTACGGAAACCGTCGTGCCAGCGAATTCATACCGATGCCGGGTGTGAGCGACAAAGAGATTCGCGACGCGGCCGCCCGGTCTTCGCTGGCCGACCCCACTCCCGAGGGCACCTCCATCGTCGACCTGGCCCGCGAGCAGGGCTTCGTCCCCGATGCCTGCGGCGAGCAGGGGAAGGTCGTCCCCTTTACCGCGCAGACCAGAATGTCGGGCATCGACCTTCCCGATGGCACCAAAATCCGTAAGGGTGCCGGATCTGCTGTACGCGCCTGGCTGACGGAGTCCCACATCAATATGGACATCGACACGCTGGCGCACATGGATCGCCGGGTCGACTCGGTGTCCCAGTCTGGCGGTACCCCGCTCGTCGTGGCGGTACGCACCCCCGACCACTCGGGCAAGGTGCTCGGCGTCGTTTATCTCAAGGACATCGTCAAAGAGGGTCTGACCGACCGGTTTGCTGAGCTGCGTCGAATGGGTATCCGCACTGTCATGGTGACCGGAGACAACCCGCTGACCGCAGCCGCCATTGCCAAGGAGGCTGGCGTGGACGATTTCCTCGCCGAGGCCACCCCGGAGGACAAGCTCGCCTACATCCGCAAGGAGCAGGAGGGTGGCCGGATGGTCGCGATGACCGGTGACGGCACCAACGATGCCCCGGCTCTGGCCCAGGCGGACGTCGGCGTCGCGATGAACACCGGCACCTCGGCTGCTAAGGAGGCCGGCAACATGGTGGACCTTGACTCCGACCCGACGAAGCTCATCAGCATTGTCGGAATCGGCAAGCAACTACTCATCACGCGCGGTGCCCTGACGACCTTCTCGATCGCCAACGATATTGCCAAGTATTTTGCGATCATCCCAGCGATCTTCATGGCGACCTACCCGGGTCTGTCGGCCCTCAACATTATGGGTTTGCATTCCCCAGCGTCGGCGGTGCTCTCGGCGATCATCTTTAACGCCATCATCATCGTTATTTTGGTTCCGCTGGCCCTCAAAGGCGTGGCATACAAGCCCGCCGGGGCGTCGAAAATCCTCGCACGGAACCTGCGCATCTACGGGTTGGGCGGTGTTGTTGCGCCGTTCATCGGCATCTGGCTTATCGACCTGATTATCCGTCTCATTCCCGGCTTCTGATCGGAGTTCATCATGATCATCTCCTCTAGGACTCGCACCGTCCTCGTCGGGTTGCGCTCGATGCTGCTGTTTACTGTCATTGTCGGCGTCGTGTACACCGGCCTCATGACTGGGCTGGGTCAGTTGGTGCTCTATCACCAAGCCAACGGCTCGCAGCTGACGGTCAACGGCAAGGTGGTCGGCTCGACCCTCATCGGCCAGTCCTTCACCGACAAGGGTGGAAGGCCGTTGCCGAAGTACTTCCAGCCGCGTCCCTCGGCTGCCGGTGACGACGGTTACGATGCCGGGTCCTCGGGCGGTTCCAACATGGGCCCGGAAAACCCGGACCTGGCGAAGGCCATCAAGGAGCGTCGCAGCCAGGTGGCGGCCTTCAACCACGTCGATGCTGACCGGGTACCCGCTGATGCTGTGACGGCGTCGTCGTCGGGTCTGGACCCACATATCAGCCCCGAATACGCCAATATCCAGATCGCTCGGGTGGCGAAGGCTCGTCATCTCGACAAGGCCGTCGTACGGCGGATCGTTGACGATAACACCACGGGACGCCAACTCGGGTTCCTCGGTGAGACTAAGGTCAACGTCGTGACGCTCAATGCCGAACTGGATCGCCAGCACTGACGGTGCTGACGGTCGGGTAATCATGGCTTAGGAGGACGCGGTGGCTGTTCGGGGAAGGTCGCGGGTGCTGCTGGGCGCGGCACCGGGCGTCGGCAAGACCTACGCCATGCTTGACGAGGGCAAGCACCTGCGCGCCGGGGGGTCTGATGTCGTTATCGCCGTTGTTGAGACTCACGGCCGGGCAGCTACTGCGGCGATGACTGAGGGGATGGAGGTCGTCCCGCGGCACTATGTCGAATGCCGCGGCATTGAGCTGCCGGAGATGGATCTTGACGGGGTGCTGGCCCAGCACCCTGACGTCGCCCTCGTCGACGAACTTGCCCACACCAACGCCCCCGGGTCCCGTAATGAGAAGCGTTGGCAGGACGTTGAGGAGCTTCTGGAGGCCGGGATTGACGTCATCTCGACGGTCAACATCCAGCACATCGAGTCTCTCAACGACGTCGTTGAGCAAATCACTGGGGTACCACAGCGCGAGACTGTCCCAGACACCGTGCTGCGCAGGGCCAGCCAGGTGGAGGTCGTCGACCTCGCCCCGCAGGCCCTGCGCGACCGATTGTCGAGCGGCAAGGTGTATCCGGCCGAGCGGATCGACGCGGCCTTGTCAAACTACTTCCGGCTCGGCAATCTCACCGCCCTGCGTGAGTTGGCCTTGTTGTGGGTGGCCGACGAGGTCGATCACGCGCTGGCCGACTACCGTAGCGAGCACGGCATCGACTCCCGTTGGGAAGCCCGTGAACGGGTAGTCGTCGCCCTGACAGGGGGTCGGGAGGGCGAAACCCTGCTGCGACGCGGTGCCCGGATCGCGGTTCGAGCCGGTGGCGGAGAGTTGCTGGCGGTGCACGTCACCACCGAGGACGGGCTGCGCTCCCCGCATCCGGGGGAACTAGCCCGGCAACGAGGGTTGGTGGACAAGCTAGGAGGATCCTTCCACCAGCTCGTTGGCGATGACATCCCCGAGACTCTCATCGAGTTCGCGAAGTCGGTCAACGCCACCCAGCTCGTAATCGGGGCTAGTCGGCGTGGCAAACTCTCGCGGCTGTTGACCGGACACGACGTCGAGGCAGACATCATCCGGGCTTCCGGTGCTATCGACGTTCACATCGTCAGTCATGACGCCCAGGCGAAGGCGCTGCGTTTGCCGCGGATGGGTGGGTCGTTGTCGACGCGGCGTCGGATCGCTGGTTTCGCTGTGCTGGCGGTGTTCGGGCCACTCTTGACGTGGCTGTTGGTGTCGTTGCGTAGCCCGGAGGCGCTGACGACCGATGTGCTGGCTTACGAGTTGCTGGCCGTCGTGGTGGCCTTGGTAGGTGGGGCATTTTCGTCGCTCATTGCGGCTCTGGCCTCGGGTTTTGCGCTGGACTATTTTTTCACCAAACCTTTCTACACCGTCACCGTCAACGAACCGTTACACCTGGTGGCACTGTTGCTGTACCTGCTCACCGCGGCCCTGGTGAGTGTTGTTGTCGATCGCGCTGCCCGTAAGACCCGGGTGGCTCGACGCGCCGCCGCTGAGTCGGGACTGTTGCAGTCGGTGGCCGGTTTGGTGCTGCGCGGCGAGGACGCCGTTGAGTCGTTGTTGTCCAGAGCAACTGAGGCTTTCGGGCTATCTGGGGCGCGATTGATGACCGACGGAAAGGTTGTGGCAAATTGGGGTATAACAAGTGATCAAGTCACGGAGCACCGCATCGACGACCATACCGTGGTGGAATTCCACGGCCCGGAGCCGGACGCCTCGGAGCGTCGGCTGATGTCGGTCATCGCCGCCCAGTTGGGGACAGCCTTGGAGCAGCATCAGCTGGAGGAGACGGCGAAGGCGGTGGAGCCGTTAGCGGCCACCGACCGGGTGCGCACGGCGTTGTTGTCAGCGGTCGGTCACGACCTGCGCCGCCCCCTGGCGGCTGCCACCGCCGCTGTGTCTGGGCTGCGCAGCGAGTGGTCGAAGCTTTCTGACCAGGATCGTGCCGATTTGTTGGAAACCGCTGATGAGGCGTTGTCGCAGTTGGCGAATTTGGTCACCGACCTTCTCGACGTCTCCCGGTTGCAGTCGGGGGTGCTGGGGGTCTCGGTGATGCCGGTAGACCCGGCTGAGGTCATCATGCCGGCGCTGGACGAGTTGTCCCTGGGGCCGGCCGACGTCGAGATCGACCTGGGTTCTGACGTTCCCGAGATGGTCGCCGACCCAGCCTTGCTGCAGCGAGTTGTCGTCAACCTGTTGTCGAATGCGCTGCGTTACGAGCCGGCGGGCAGCCGGGTGCGGTTGGCGGAGAGTAGCTTCGCCAACCAGGTGGAGATTCGAGTCATCGATCACGGCCCGGGGATTCCAGAGGACCGTCGCGACGATGTCATGGTGCCTTTCCAGCGGCTGGGTGATACGGATTCCAGCGTAGGGCTGGGGCTTGGCCTGGCGCTGTCGAAGGGGTTCGTCGAGGGAATGGACGGCACCCTGGCCTTGGAGGACACTCCTGGCGGGGGACTGACGATGGTGATCAGCTTGCCCCAGGTAGGGGCTGAGGAGGCAAGTGTGCAATGAGAATTCTTATCGCTGATGACGACCCGCAATTTTTGCGAGCCTTGCGGATCACTTTGGGCGCCAGGGGATACGAGGTCTTGTTGGCGCGTGATGGGCAGCACGCCTTGGAGATGGCCATCGATCACAAGCCGGACATCATTTTGCTGGATCTCGGGATGCCGCGTCTGGACGGGGTAAAGGTCATTGAGGCGGTGCGCGGCTGGTCGTCGGCGCCGATCCTGGTGATCTCGGGACGATCCGGGTCGGCCGAGAAGGTGGAAGCCCTTGACGCTGGGGCTGACGACTACGTCACCAAACCATTCTCGATGGATGAGTTGCTTGCCCGTATCCGCGTGTTGACAAGGCGTATTGGCCAGGACGAGGTAGATGAGGAACCAATCGTCGCTTTCGGGTCGGTGTGGGTAGATCTGGCTGCGCACACCGTGACCCGTGACGGGGCCAATGTCAGGCTCACGCCGACCGAGTGGCGGGTGCTGGAGCTGCTCATCCGTAATGAAGGTCGGCTGGTGACTCGTCAGACCATGCTGAGTCAGGTCTGGGGCTCCGAGCACGTCACCGACACCGGCTACCTGAGGCTCTACATTTCCCAGTTGCGCAAGAAGCTGGAGCCCGAGCCGAGTAGGCCGCGGTATCTCATCACTGATGCCGGAATGGGGTACCGGTTGGTGCTTGACCCCTGATATATGCATATAATAATGCACATGCCCACTAGAAACGTGTATGTCTCCGACGAAGACCAAAACCTGTTCCAAGAAGCAGCCGAGCTTGCAGGAGGGTTTTCACCTGCAGTGAGCGAAGCTCTGCGCGAGTACGTGAAACGTCGCAAGCTGATGAGGGGAGGGGCCGAGCAGGTTGAGGTAGATCTGCGTACTGACGGGATCGATCACCGTGTCTCGTTCATGGGGCGTCGGTTGGTCAAGGTGCAACGAGACCACGAGCAGGGCTGTCGCATTGATACCGTCTACGCGACTGCCAGGAAGCAATTTGCCGTGGTGTCGAAGGTGCGTCGTGTTCTGCCAAGCTGGGCCGGAGGCAAGGAAGATCTTTGGTCGCATCCAGAAACGTGGGACAAGGAATTCTGGACGGTCGGAGATCGTACGCTTAAAGTTTTTGCGAATTTGGATGAGTTGCGAACGGCCGATGGTGAACTTGCAGAACGGGTCGACTCAGCGCTGCACGTCGCACCCTATGAGGTTCTGGACATTTAACACGTAGGGGGCTTAAGCGGTGGCCTGAGAGGTAGTGGTCGTCCATCTGCCGGCTACCACGCTTGACTGTTTTCGCTCGTCAGAGGTGTTTCGTCACCGATCAGTGAGAGTTTGAACTTTGTCTCGGTCGCACGAACCGCGTGTTCTCGCTTGTCGCGAGGGGTTTACCGTATATCGAAGCGGCCATCAGAACCCTGTGTTGTGGACTCCCGGGGTCAGTCTGTCCGCTTACTTGAGATGGCTCAAACATTTCTGACCGACGCCGAAGTCGACGAGCTAGTCACCGTGTATGAAGGCCGGCTCCTAGCAGCGTTCGAAGGTGTTCTGAGAGCTGGTATGGTAATCGCGAATGTTAGCTTAATCACGTTAAGTTAGGCGGCTCACTTCGCGTCAAGTATTCGGGTGGGAGAAGACTCTGACCGGTCATCGCGTGAATAGGCCCGGATCATTTTCCCTGCTGCTCAGCGCAATAGCAATCAT
>ERZ501054.80-NODE-80-length-11570-cov-6.413895_pt1 | contig 11570 bp, 8 predicted proteins | sample MGYA00510861_ERZ501054 | MGnify/ENA primary metagenome ERZ501054 (study PRJEB25958, sample SAMN03398586) | human skin metagenome | study: EMG produced TPA metagenomics assembly of the Human Skin Microbiome Metagenome (human skin metagenome) data set. | reverse complement strand
GCAACGACGGCCCGCAACAACAGCATCAGGATCAGACCCACGATGAGAAGGGTGGCTATGCCGAGCAGTTTGAAATCGTACGACAACAGTCGCTGGACGTCGGCATTGATCGCAGGAAAGCCCGCAACAGAAGCACGTCCGCCCTCCAGAGTGGTGTTCGGCATCGCGTTCTCGGCGACGCTGGACAGCTCGTTCGCCAGCGTCATTGCATCGGCAGAGTATGGGTCGTAGGCGGTCTGTACCGCATAGCGCACGGTTTTCCCGTCGGACGAGATGAACTGTCGAGCGACCTGACTGAACTGCTGGTCCTTGAACGCATCCGCGGGGAGATAGAAGCCGGTTGCCGAGTCAGAATCGCCGACCTCCCGTGCGGGAGCCCGAAGCTGTGCGGCGACCTGTGCCAGTCCACTGAGTAGCTGAAGGTTGCTGTCCACCAGAGCACCGACTCCGTTCGACAACTGACGCGCGCCGTCGGCAAGTGCGCCGACGCCGGATTCGAGTTGCGAGAGCCTGTTCCCGAGGTCCTGTCCGCCGATGGCTTGTAGTGCAGAATCCAGCGTTTGAAGAGAACGCTGCAGCTGTGCAATGTTGGTCGAGCCTGGCGCACTCACGCGGCCGAGCTGCGCGGCAAAGTCAGCCACCCTCCCAAGCGACTGATCATCCGCGAGTGCCCGGATGTCGGCCGTTTGCGCGCGCAGTGCCGAGCACTGCGCGATCTGCTGACACCACGGAGCTTCCAATGCGGACAACGCTGGCGCGACCGCGTCTGCCGCAGACTGGGCCCGACGTGCGAGTTGAGACAGCTCGGGCGCTTGCTTGGAAAACTGTCTAAGCCTTGGGGCAGCGTTCGCCAGTTGGTTCACAAGCGGCCGATACTCGTCGAGCTGCGGGCCAAATGACGACACCTCGTCGAGCAACCCCGACAGCGGAGCGAGGTTGGAGGATATCTGGTCTTCTAACAGTGCCAGGCCTCCGGCGAGCTGCTCTGACCCCGTCTTCAGGACGGCCAGATCACCCTTGCGGGCCTGTCCATCACCGGTCTCCTCGGTGATCTTGGTACCGATCTGATCATTCTGCCAAGATAATTGCGCCTGCTCTAGCTTCTCACCGGTCGGCCGCGTCACGCCAATGACCCTGGTCACGCCGGGAATCTGCGCGACGCGGGAGGCTAGCTGGTCGAGGTCGGCAAGGCCTTGAGCCGTGCGCATGTCGTTCTCGGACTCCACCACCAAGAATTCTGAGATGATGATGTCTTTCGGGAAGTGGCGGTTGAGAAGCGCGTATCCTTCGTTGCTCCCTGTGTCAGGTGGCTGCCCCTCGCGATCGTCGTAGGTGATCTGAATTGTTGCGGCGACCATGGCGAGGCCGATCAACACGACCACACTGATCGCGAGCAGAGGGACCGGCCGCCGGATAACCATGACTCCGACTCTTCTCCAGTAATCCCGCGTCAGGTCACGGCGGGGAAGGCCGGCGCCTTTCTTGGCAGCGAAAGAGAGTACGAGGGGCAGCAATGTCACCGTCGCCAAGAATGCGAAAGCTATGGCGATTGCGCAGGCCGGACCCAAAGTGTTAAACACACTGAGCTTGGCGAAGGCCATAGCCAGGAACGCTAGGGCCACAGTGCCCGCCGACGCTAGAACCACGCGGCCGATAGTTGCATTCGCGTGGGCGATAGCGACATCAGGAGAGTAACCCGCTCGAATACCTTCATGATAGCGGCTGATGAGGAACACCGAATAGTCAACTCCGGCACCAAAGATGATGACGGTCATGAACATTGACGTGAACTGGGATACCGGCATGCCCAGCTCGCCCAGTCCAGATAGAACTCCGCGACCCACAGCCAAGCTCATGCCCACGACAAGCAGCGGCATCAGCGCGGTGAAGACCGAACGATAGACGATCAGGAGGATCACGGCGATCAGCAGCACGGTGGCAACAGTGATCAGGACCAGATCCGACTCGCCCACGGCGAGTTGGTCGCTAAAGGTCGCGGGCGGGCCTGTCACACGGACTGTCGTCCCACTGTCACGAAAGATACTCTCAGCGATCTCACGCACCGCTGCGACCGCCTCCGCGGTATCGGGTCCCCCGAGTGTGCCGGCCACTCCCACGGGCAGATACCAGGCTTGCTTGTCTTTGCTGAGAGCCTGACTTGCGGTGAGGGGATCGCTCAGCAGGTCCCGGACAGCGATGACGTGCCTGTCGTCCGCCCGCAGGGTGTCGACAAGCACGTGGTATCGATCGCGGGTGTTGTCGGACAGGCCTGCACTGTTCTCCATCACAACGAATACGGTGGTCTTGGCGCCGCGCTCGTCGAAAGATGCACCCATACGGTCCAAGGTCTGAAAAGACGGGACTCCGGCCGGGATCGGATCCACAGATTGTTCCCGTATCACTGACTCCAGTTGAGGAAAGAGAAGGCCTAAGCCGATGGCGGCGCCGAGCCAGACCAGCGTCACAATTCCCTTGCGGCGGAGGGTAAACCATGCAACCCGCTCAAGGGTCGGACTGTACTCGCCGAGTTTCTCGCCCCCTCTCGACGGGCGGGTTCGAATGGGAGACGAACTCACCATGTGCAATATCCTCTCGACCTGAAGTGGGCGACCCAATCGTGCGGACCCGTTTCGCGAATGTCCGTGCGGCGGTGGATGGTTGTCACTTGTGGTGGTGCTCGACCATGTTCTCGACCTCCTCGAGAGTGGTGGGCAGGTGGTATGGCGGAGTGCTCTTACCTGAGATGCGGTATCGGCCCCAGAAGTCGGGATCCCCGACGACACACTCCGCTCGGCCCTCGGGGGTCGTAAATACAGCGATCGCGCGGGCGCCTTTCAGGAGCCCGTCGAGCTCATCATTCTTCTGAATCCGGCCATACCAGGTGTACAGGCCGTTCAGCGGCTGGAAATAGCCTTTGATCTTCGCTTCGACATGGATCTCCGCCCCGCGGCACACCAGGGTTCCTTCGCCGGAGTAGTCGAGGTCATGGTCGTCAGACATGCAGCCCTACCTTCTTCGCATTGAGCGTTGACAAATAACGCGGTTCGTGGATACTAGCAGTACCAGATACTGCGAGTAATGGGTACTGGGCGCCAGGCCCCGACTCCCAGCCTTGAACGACCGAGGAGAAGACATGACCGTGCAGGATGTCCAGATGAACCCCGACTTTTCGAAGGAGGGCATGGCTCGGGTGAACGGGCGTAAGCCCGTCGACATGGAACGATCTGCGGGTCGATTGCTGCGGTCTTCCGCGGAGAAGTTCTACGACGCGGAGATCGACATCGACTGGGAGTCGCCCTGGGAGGAAGGCAAGTGCTTTCTGCCAGAGCATCGAGTGTCGCTATACGGCACCAGGCTGTGGGACAAGATGACTGAGGAGCAGCGTCGCGAGTTGGGGCGCCATGAGATCGTGAGCATCCTCAGTTTCGGCATCTACGCAGAGAATCTGTTGAGTTCAGCGCTTCTGCGCATGTCGGCGAAGGGGGCTTTAACCGATCAGAAGTCTCTATACGCGTTGACAGAGATCGGCGATGAGTCCCGCCATTCCACTATGTTCGCGCGCCTCATCAACAAGACGGGCGTGCCCCCCTACAAGCTTCCTAAGGGCTTCTTGAGCTTCGCGAAGATCCTGCATTTCGTCCCTCTCGGGCCGTCGGTGTCTGGAGCTACGCTGTTGATCGAGGAAATCCTGGACCGCGCCCAGCGCGAGGCGATGAACGACCCCAGTATGCAGCCTCAGCTTCGCCAGCTCATGAAGATCCACGTCCTTGAGGAAGCCCGTCACATTACCTTTGCGCGACTGGAGATGATCGAAGGCATGCAGCGTCGTCGTAAGGCGACGCGCGCTTGGCACCGAGGGGTGCTTGCCGTCATCGCGAACCTGGCGTACCCGCTGCTCATTAATCCGAAAGTGTACCCCGCAGTGGGAATTAGCCGCTGGCGTGGCGTATGGGCACAACAAACCAGCCCAAACTATCGGACCAACCTGCAGTTCATGTCGGAGCCCATGATTCGGTTCTTCCATGAGGCGGGAATGTTGGAAGGCAAGTTCACAATGGCCATGTGGCGTGCGACGCGGAGCCTTCCCGACGATCTTCGCTGATCTCCGTTCACGCGGCCGAGCCGTCGTGATCGACATCAGTTAGACCTGTGCGGAGCATTCTCGATGGCTTCGCGATCACTTCCGCCTCAACAGATCACCTGCCGCCACTGTGCGCAGGTGATGTGTTGTGCGATCCAACCTACGAGGGAGAAAGCATAAACATGGCATCATCGACTACCCGGCGCGCCTCGCGCGCAACCGCCAAGACGGATTCAACCAACGACCCGATTTCGACCAAGATTCTGATTATTGGAAGCGGGTTCTCTGGTCTCGGGATGGCCGCGCAGCTTAGACGTCGCGGGTATAGCGATTTTCTGATTCTGGAGAAGGCAAGCTCCGTCGGTGGGACCTGGCGCGACAATACCTATCCGGGCTGTGCATGTGACGTTCCGTCGCTGATGTACTCGTACTCATTCGAGAGTCGAGGTAGCTGGTCGAAGGTGTGGTCGTCACAGCCAGAAATTGAGCGGTATCTACAGGATGTCGCGGATAAGCGTGGCGTGACACAAAAGATTCATTTCGGTCAGAAGTTGGTTTCTGGATACTGGAGCGAGTCGGAGTCGCGGTGGCACCTGCGTACTGAGTCCGGACGTGAGTACATTGCTCAGTTCGTAGTTTCAGGAGTCGGTGCGCTGCATATCCCCAATTTTCCCGAAATTTCGGGGATTGAGGACTTTAAAGGCGAAGCGTTTCACTCCGCACAGTGGGATCATTCGGTGGATCTGGAGGGCAAGCGTGTCGCCGTGATCGGCACTGGTGCCAGCGCTATCCAGTTTGTACCTTTCGTGCAGAAGGAGGCCATGTCCCTCAAGGTCTTCCAGCGAACCCCTGCCTGGGTCCTACCCCGCAAGAATTTCTCCGTTCCGCCGGCCCTGCGGACTCTTCTGAGTAAACTCCCGATTGCACGTCGTATCGCCAGGTGGTCGGTGTACTGGGGTGCGGAGAGCCTGGCCTTCGGCCTCAACGGTCACTCTAACCTCATGCGGCCAATTGAAAAGGTCGCTCGGTGGAACATTGAACGCTCCATCTCTGATCCGGCACTACGCAAGAAACTGACCCCGTCATATCGCATCGGCTGTAAGCGAATTCTGGGATCAAACGACTATTACCCTGCACTTGCGGCGCCCAACACCACCGTCATCAGCGATCGGATTGAGAGGGTCACCGCTGATTCCATCATCACCTCAGACGGCGTCGAGCATCTCGTGGACGTTATAATTTATGCGACCGGTTTTCACGTGACTGATGGTTTCGATCAGCTCGCCCTGAAAGGTGCCACTGGCGAGGATCTCCCGTCCCACTGGCATCAGACGGGGATTAACACGCACCTGGGCATCACGACCGAGGGTTTTCCCAACCTGTTTTTCCTCCTCGGACCCAACACGGGCCTCGGCCACAACTCAGTGGTGTTCATGATCGAGCAACAGATCAAATACATCATGAAGGCCATCGACACAGTAGAAAGCCGAGGCGCTGAGAAGGTTGACGTACGCCCGTCCGTGCAAGAACAGTTCAACACCGACATCCAGCGGAAGCTGGCCAAGGGAGTGTGGACCAACGGCGGCTGCACGAGTTGGTATCTCGACTCGCAGGGCGTCAACCGGACCGTGTGGCCGGGCTTCACATGGCAGTACTGGCGCGCCACGAAAGATTTCGAGCCCGCCGAGTACGACATCGCCTGAGCCCGAACGCACGGAGAGACACGATTCGAAGAGATGGTGGGACGACGGTGAGCAGTTCTAATCGGCATGACTATACCGGCAAGGTGGCAGTGATCACCGGTGCCGCGTCAGGGATCGGTCGGTCTCTGGCACTCCAGTTGGCGGAGCGAGGTGCCGCACTGGCACTGTCCGACATTGATGAGATGCACTTGAAGGAGACTGCAGAACTTTGCCGCACCACGCATGGGGCAACGGTAACCGCCGCCGTACTAGACGTTGCGGACCGCGCTGCTTTTCAGGACTATGCCGACGGAGTGCGGTCAGAGTCGGGCCACGTCGACATGGTGTTCAACAACGCCGGCGTGGCCTTGGGCGTCGACGTGGTCGACATGAGCTGGGAAGACTTCGACTGGCTCATGGGCATCAACTTTGGCGGAGTCGTTAACGGGTCGAAGGCGTTTCTGCCTCACCTGATCGCGTCCGGGGACGGACATCTCATTAACACGTCGAGCGTCTTCGGCTTGATCGGAATCCCCAGCCAAAGCGCCTATAATGCCGCGAAATTCGGCGTCAGAGGCTTCACCGAGGCGCTCCGACAGGAGATGAAAATCAGTCGATACCCGGTCACAGTGACATGTGTGCACCCGGGGGGTGTAAAAACCAACATCGTCAACAATGCCCGAGGCGTTTCCGCCATGGGGGCAGACACCGCGACTGTCGCCTCGCTGTTCGACAGGATCGCACGAAGCACCCCGGATAAAGCAGCGGCGACAATCCTCAAAGGTATGGACAAGAAGAGAGCGCGAGTGCTGATCGGTGCGGACGCCCGCGGTTTCGACTTCGTGGCACGGGTGATCGGTCCCCGCTACCAGGACATCGCGGCGCCACTGACACGAGCGGGTTACGCGGTCGCACGTAGACAGGGGATCCTCAAGTGACCGTCGAACCCGATTCACGTCCGGCTGCCGCGGCGGCCCGCTCACGCACCTTAACCGTCTCGGAAGTGATCCAGGAAACGAAAGACTCCGTTACCATTTCGTTCGAAATCCCCGACGCCATGGTCGAGGAGTTCAAGCATGTCCCAGGGCAATTCATCACCGTCAAGATCCCATCTGATCGGACCGGTCATGTCGCACGATGCTACTCGTTGAGCAGCTCGCCTCACGTCGAGGACTTCCGTCTCGAGATCGGGATCAAGCGGACCGAGAACGGTTACGCATCGAACTGGCTGTGCGACAACGCGATGACGGGAATGGAATTGACCGTCCTCCCGCCGTCAGGGCATTTCACGGCGAAGAATCTCGACGTTGATTTTCTATTCTTCGCAGGAGGAAGTGGGATCACTCCGGTCTTGTCGCTGATTAAGTCGGCGCTTGTGTGCGGCGGGGGCGAAGTCACACTGTTCTACGCGAATCGCGATGCCGAGTCGATCATGTACGAGGGCCAACTGGCGCAGATCGCCTCCGAGTTCCCCGAGCGTTTCACCGTCTTCCACTGGTTGGAGTCGGCTATGGGGATTCCGGCACCTGAGGATGTCGAATCCGCCATACGTGAGCACCGCGGTGCACAGATCTACACCTGTGGTCCGGCGCCGTTCATGGATCTGGTTCAGAAGTCGGCGGAGGCCTGCGGTGTCGAGCACTCCTCGGTACATCGAGAAGTCTTCCAGTCACTGACCGGGGATCCGTTCGATACAGCCACGATGCGTCAGCTTGGTGACGACGACGGTGTGGCGACCGCTACGGTCTATCTGAATGGGCAGTCCATCACGACTGAGTGGCCGCGCAACACGCCGTTGCTCGACGTGCTACTGGCCCAAGGCCACAATGCCCCGTACTCCTGCCGAGAAGGAGCCTGCAGCGCGTGTGTATGCAAGCTGGTCGAGGGTGATGTAGAAATGGCCCAGAACCACATCCTCGTTGAGGGTGATGTTGCCGACGGTGAACGGCTCGCATGCCAGGCACTTCCGCTGACGGATTCTGTCACGGTGAGCTTCGATGACCTCTGAGTTTGCGAGTGCGTCGCGAGGATCGCGTGACCTCGAGGTCCTTTCCTCCGACGGGACCAAGTTGTTCGCTCAGGAATTCGGTCCGGGCCGGGATGCTCCGCTCCTAGTCTTTAGTCACGGCTGGGCTTGTCAGGGACGTTTCTGGCGTCCGCAGGTCGAGCAGTTCGCGGCGACGCATCGGGTGGTGGTCTACGACCAACGCGGACACGGGTTGAGCGACCGGGGCCGGGTACCGTTCTCGGCGAGACTTCTGGCCGATGACTTGGAGTCCGTAGTTCGGGCGGTAGCCACTCCCACCGACAAGGCTGTCGTGGTCGGACACAGCATGGGAGGCATGTCCATCATGAGTTGGGCGGCTGAGTACCCCGCCTCGGTGTCGGAGCTGGCCCGCGGAGTAGTACTGGCAAGCACCGGGCCATCACAGTTGGTGGATCGGTCTACATTGCTCAAGGTTCCCCGCCAGCTACGACCGAGACTTGAGCGGGCCTTCGCGGCCAGTCTTGCAGTCGCCGGACCCGAGATGCAGGGGACGCGTTTGTCTCGCCGCCTGATTCGTTACGGAACCCTGGGCCCGGGCGCGACTGTCGAGGTAATCGATGAGTGCGCCGACATCGTGTTGCGATGCCCACCACAGGTGCGCGGGATGTGGGGTTCAGTGTTGGCGACAATCGACGTCAGTAAGGGGGTTGACTCGCTGGAGGTGCCGGCGACGGTCATCGTAGGTGATGCCGACAGACTGACCCCAGCGACCCATTCAGTGGATCTCGCAGCGCGCCTGGGTCGGAAGGGCGTTCTATTTGAATTCACTCTTCTTGACAAAGTCGGTCACATGTCCAACCTAGAGGCCGTCGAAGACTTCAATTCAGCCGTGGCCAGATTAGACAAATCCGCCTGACGCGGGTCTCGTCGACCCAACCCATGTTCACTGGCTAGTGCGTCACTGGCGCGACAAGTCAGCCATCCTGATAACGTAGGAGGTCATGTCTGTAGTCCGTCGCATCTCCGCGGCCCCGGTGAAAGTGCAGCGACGTGTGCGCGACGCTCGAAGCACGCGCTGGGACGACCACCGCGCCGTCGTCAAAGCTGAACTCGTCGATGCAGCGATACGCGCGATCGAAAAGTTCGGCGATGCCGTGAGCATGGACGATTTTGCGGAAGAGGCTGGTGCGTCGAAGCCTAAGCTCTACCGCCATTTCGGTGACAGGGCTGGGCTCTACTCCGCCGTGGCAGCCCGTCTGGGTTCTATGATGTGGGAGTCAGCGCAGTCAACTCTGCTCTCCGGACAGGCAGACAGCACCGTCGACGAACTTTTCCGTTCAGCGGTGTCCGCATACGTATCCTTGGTTGATGAACATCCAGCGGTCGTCCGTTTCCTCATGACGAACCACATGTTCCAGTACTCTGAGTCCGGCGAGGGTGGGGCCGCAGATCAGCTGAGATCGGCAATGGAGATTATTTCCGACGAGTTCGCTCGTGGCCTCCGAGAGGTCGATGCCGAGGAGTCCCCCGTCGCCGTAGCAGTAGCCTCCATTCTGGGGGCTGGCCTATCAGCGACCCAGTGGTGGATCGATCACGGTCGGCAGAATGGAATGAGCAGGGACATGTTTGCCGCGCACCTGTGCCAGACCTCGTGGGGGATCATAGACGGCGCTGCAGCCACAGTAGGCGTTCGATTCCATAGGGACAGGCCCTTAGGCGACCCTGGATTCGCCACTCGCCTCGACGCCGTCTGATCCCCTTCGTACGGGTGGTCCGCCCTGTGTCACGCACGCGGCAGAACTGCTCACACAAACGGAGCGCATTTCACAATCCTGACTGCTGGCTGTCATGGGGGATCATCCTTGGTCGCCGCTCATCTTAGTAGCGGAGCGCTACAGACGGTACTGTTGACGACAGTGCCACAGTCGTGGCGGCACTCATAAGGCCCCCCTCGAGCCTTCCATCGGTACCGCCACTGGCAGTTTCGCTCTGTTACCGACGGTATTGTTGTGCAGTCAGGGGTTCGTGATTTGGTTTCGTAGGGAGTGGCCAGGGTGGAAACCATCGATTTCGACGATGTTGACCCGAGGCGGGTTCGGTCGCGTCAGCGTTTGTTGGATGCTGCGGTGACCTTGCTGAACAGTGGCGGGGTCGAAGCCGTTACCGTGGAGGCGGTCACTCGACTGTCTCGTGTTGCTCGCACCACCTTGTATCGTCACTTCGAGAGCTCCACAGATCTGGTGGCGGCTGCCTTCGAGCGATTGTTGCCTCAGGCCGAGACCCCCGAGACGACGACGTCGATCCGTGATGACCTGCTGAAGCTGATGCAGCGGCAGGCTGAGCTTATTGAGCATGCACCGCTGCAGTTGACGACGCTGGCATGGTTGGCAATGCTTCCCGAGCAGCCCCGGCAATCCGGGCAATCCGACGGGGATCAGAACGCGCTCGCGCCACTGCGTCGTCGAGTCGTCGAGCAGTATCGAGAACCATTCGATCGAGTTTTGACGAGTGACGTGGCCACGGCTGAGCTCGACAACTTCGATTTGACCATGGCTGTCACCCAGCTCGCGGGCCCGCTGATCTTTGCCAAGCTCACGGGCATTCGGTCGATGACCGTTGGCGATCTCGAACAGCTTGTCGACGATTTCCTCATGGCCCACCGGCGACACCAAACCTCCTGACCTCCTTCCCCATCTACGGTACTGCTAGTACCGTAACGATACCGTCGGTTTCGTAGACGGGCTGGGTCGAGGGTGAGGTGCTGCATATGGTGGTCCAACGTCCAAGTGGTGGGCGCTTGGCGGCGCGCCGGTTGGCGGAACGCAGCGAGTACAGCACGACATTGGGGCGGTTGGCACGGTTCACCTTGGCGCACAGATTCCTCGTCATCGGGGCGTGGGTGGCTGTGGGTATCGTCTTGGCGATTCTGTTTCCCCAGCTGGAGACGGTGGTGCGGCAGCAGTCTGTTGATCCGATCCCTGCTGGGGTTCCATCGTTTCAAGCACTCGATCAGATGGGTGGTGCGTTCGGTGAGAAGGGCGCCAAGACCACTGTTTTCGTGACCATGGAGAACCCGAACGGGTTCACCGACGTGGCGCGGGAACGCTACGACATGCTCGTTCTGCAGCTGCGCGAAAATTTCGACGATGTGCAGTCAGTGCGGGATTTGCTTTCCGATCCGACGACGGCCGGCCAAGCCTTGAGTGAGGACGGGCAAGCCTGGTACCTGCCTGTCGGGGTCACCGGAACATTGGGAGGGCCAACGGCCACGCATGCTGTGGAGACCGTGCGCCAAACCGCGCAGCGCGTGTTTGACGGTACGGGCACCACTGTCCATGTCACCGGGCCGACAGCCACTTTCAGTGACCAGATCGTCAGTGCTGAAAGCGATTTAGTCGTGATCACTCTGGCGACGGTGGCGCTTATCGCGATCATTCTGTTGATCGTTTACCGATCGCTGTTCACCGCGCTGGTGCCGTTGTTGGTGATCGGTGTCAGCCTCGGCGTGGGCCGTGGCATCTTGTCCGCACTCGGCGAACTCGGTATGCCGGTATCGCAGTTCACCGTCGCGTTCATGACCGTCATCCTGCTCGGAGCCGGGGTCGACTACTCAGTCTTCTTCATCAGTCGCTATCACGAACGGCTACGCCAGGACGCCACCACCGAGGTTGCGCTCGTGGACGCGACAGCAACTATCGGACGGGTCATCCTGGCTTCAGCTGCCACGGTGGCGCTGGCCTTTTTGGCGATGGTCTTTGGTCAGCTGAGCGTGTTCTCCACCTTGGGTCCGGCATGCGCGATCGCCATCCTCATCGGATTC
>ERZ501054.79-NODE-79-length-11593-cov-5.132519_pt1 | contig 11593 bp, 9 predicted proteins | sample MGYA00510861_ERZ501054 | MGnify/ENA primary metagenome ERZ501054 (study PRJEB25958, sample SAMN03398586) | human skin metagenome | study: EMG produced TPA metagenomics assembly of the Human Skin Microbiome Metagenome (human skin metagenome) data set. | reverse complement strand
ACCGGCCGACCAGCAGGGCCACCGCAGACGGCGCGGTGCCCGCGGCGGGCGCCCCGTCAGCCTCGACGCGGACGCCTACAAGGGCCGCAATGTCATCGAGCGTCAGTACGCTCACCTGAAGCAGTGGCGGGGTCTGGCGACCCGGTATGACAAGTACGCGATCATCTACAGGGCCGCTCTGGTCCTGAATGCTGTGCTCGCATGGTCAAAACGATTGTCAGACATGCCCTAGGGGTGGCACCTCATCTGCGGAGGCGCAGTGCTGGTATTCTTGACGGGATCCCCTGCGTGCCGCCGAAGAGTGCGGATGCATGCGTAAGGGGAGAACGCAGAACCTCCTGCCGCGGAGAGACCGCGGCCGCAAGCCCAGAGGAGGTGGGTTCGCATGCGTGCTTATGAGCTGATGGTGCTGATCGACCCTGAGGTCGACGAGCGCACCGTGGAGCCGACCCTGAAGAAGTACCTCGAGGTCGTCACGAACGCCGGCGGCACCGTCGACAACATCGACGTGTGGGGTCGCCGCAAGACCGCCTACGAGATCCAGAAGAAGTCCGAGGCCATCTACGTGGTCGTCAACTTCCAGTCGGAGCCGGCCGCCACCCAGGAGCTGGACCGTCTGCTGAACCTCAACGAGACGATCCTGCGCACCAAGATCATCCGTCCGGAGGAGCAGAAGATCACCGCTGAGTGATCCTCGTACCGTGTCCGGAGGGTCTGAGAGCATCGGATCAGTCCCCGACGCCCCCACCGGAACCCCGCTGAGCAGTCCCGGATCCCCGGATCCGGTCACTGACCGGCAGAACCCCCGAAGACAGGAGTGACCATGGCAGGCGAGACCGTCATCACCGTGGTCGGCAACCTCACCGCCGACCCGGAGCTGCGCTTCACCCCGAACGGCGCGGCCGTCGCGAACTTCACCATCGCGTCCACACCCCGCACATTCAACCGGCAGACCCAGCAGTGGAAGGACGGCGAAGCGCTGTTCCTGCGCTGCTCGGTCTGGCGCGAGGCCGCGGAGAACGTGGCGGAGTCGCTGACCAAGGGCATGCGCGTGATCGTGCAGGGCCGCCTCAGGGCGCGCTCCTACGACGACCGGGACGGCAACCGTCGCACCAGCTGGGAGCTGGACGTGGACGAGGTCGGCCCGGCGCTGCGGTTCGCCACGGCCAAGGTCACCCGCGCCCAGCGCGGCGGTGGTGGCGGCGGTGGCGGTGGCGGCCGTGGACGCGGCGGCGCAGCAGGCGCCTTCGGTCGTCCCGGTGGTGCACCGCGCCGTGGTCGCAAGTCGAAGCGGGCGAAACGCGCCGAGTACGAGAACATGCAGGCACCGGCCGTCGGTGGCGTCCGGCTGCCGCGCGGCAACGGCGAGATCATCCGTCTCGCCCGCGGTGCGTCGCTGTCCGACTTCGCCGACAAGATCGACGCCAACCCGGCTTCGCTGGTCCAGGCGCTGTTCAACCTCGGCGAGATGGTGACGGCGACCGAGTCGGTCAACGACGAGACGCTCGAGCTGCTCGGCTCGGAGATGAACTACCGCGTCCAGGTGGTCAGCCCCGAGGACGAGGACCGCGAGCTGCTCGACAGCTTCGACCTCACCTACGGCGAGGACGAGGGCGGCGAGGAAGACCTCGAACAGCGTCCGCCGGTGGTCACCGTCATGGGCCACGTCGATCACGGTAAGACCCGACTGCTCGACACGATCCGTAAGGCCAACGTCCGGGAGGGCGAGGCCGGCGGCATCACGCAGCACATCGGTGCCTACCAGGTGAACACCCACCTCAACGGTGAGGATCGCCTGATCACCTTCATCGACACCCCGGGTCACGAGGCGTTCACCGCCATGCGTGCCCGCGGCGCCAAGGCGACCGACATCGCGATCCTCGTGGTCGCGGCCGACGACGGCGTCATGCCGCAGACGGTGGAGGCGGTCAACCACGCCCAGGCGGCCGACGTGCCGATCGTGGTCGCGGTGAACAAGATCGACAAGGAAGGCGCCGACCCGCAGAAGATCCGCGGGCAGCTGACCGAATACGGTCTGGTCCCCGAGGAGTACGGCGGCGACGCCATGTTCGTCGACATCTCGGCCAAGCAGGGCGAGAACATCGACGCACTGCTCGAGGCCGTCCTGCTCACCGCGGACGCGTCGCTGGACCTGCGTGCCAACCCGGACATGGACGCCCAGGGTGTCGCCATCGAGGCGCACCTCGACCGCGGCCGCGGTCCGGTGGCGACCGTGCTGGTCCAGCGCGGCACGCTGAAGGTCGGCGACTCGATCGTCGCCGGTGACGCCTACGGACGTGTCCGACGCATGGTCGACGAACACGGCGACGACGTCCCCGAGGCGCTGCCGTCGCGTCCGGTCCAGGTCATCGGCTTCACCTCGGTCCCCGGCGCAGGCGACAACCTGCTCGTCGTCGAGGAGGACCGCATCGCCCGGCAGATCGCCGACCGGCGCAACGCGCGCAAGCGCAACGCGCTGGCCGCACGCAGCCGCAAGCGGATCAGCCTGGAAGACCTGGATTCGGCTCTCAAGGAGACCAGCCAGCTCAACCTCATCCTCAAGGGTGACAACTCGGGTACGGTCGAGGCCCTCGAAGAGGCCCTGCTGAACATCGAGATGGGCGACGAGGTCTCGCTGCGGATCATCGACCGCGGTGTCGGTGGCGTCACCGAGACCAACGTCAACCTGGCCGCGGCCTCGGATGCGATCATCATCGGCTTCAACGTCCGGGCGGAGGGCAAGGCCACCGAGCTGGCCAACCGCGAGGGCGTCGACATCCGGTACTACTCGGTGATCTACCAGGCCATCGACGAGATCGAGAGCGCGCTCAAGGGCATGCTCAAGCCGATCTACGAAGAGGTGGAGCTCGGCCGCGCCGAGATCCGCGCGATCTTCAAGTCGTCGAAGGTCGGCAACATCGCCGGTTGCCTCGTGCAGTCGGGCATCATGCGGCGTAACGCCAAGGCCCGCCTGCTGCGCGACAACGTGGTGGTCGCCGAGAACCTCACCGTGTCGTCGCTCAAGCGTGAGAAGGACGATGCCACCGAGGTTCGCGAAGGCTACGAATGTGGTCTCACGCTGACCTACTCGGACATCAAGGTGGACGACGTGATCGAGACCTACGAGCTGCGGGAGAAGCCGCGCGACTGATCGCGGCGACGACCACCCTCGTACGACATCTCGACAGCTGTGGTGCGCGCCGACCGGTCTCCGGTCGGCGCGCACGCAGCGCTATGGAAGGAGTCCTGGAATGGCAGATCCGGCACGGGCTCAGCGCCTGGCCAAGCGGATCTCGTCGATCGTCGCGTCGGCGATCGCGCACGAGATCAAGGATCCGCGACTGGCGTATGTGACGGTCACCGATGCCCGGGTGACCAACGATCTCCACGATGCGACGATCTACTACACCGTGATGGGTGAATCCATCGACGCCGAACCCGACTTCGAGGCCGCGGCCGCGGGTCTGGCGAAGGCGACCGGCGTGCTGCGGTCGAAGGTCGGTGCGGGTACCGGGGTGCGCTTCACCCCGACCCTGCGCTTCGTACTCGACACGGTTCCCGATGCCGCGCGTCAGATGGAGGAGCTCGTCGCCCGCGCCCGCGCGAACGACGAACTCGTCGCCCGACGCGCTGCCGAGGCGAAGCCGGCGGGGGAGTCCGACCCGTACCGCTCGGCGGACGACGACACCACCGGTACCCGCGAGTGAGCAGTTCGTCGAGTGCGGCGATCGCCGCGACGCTGGCCTCCGCGACCGCGGTGACCATCTGCTGTCATGTCCGCCCCGATGCGGACACGATCGGCAGCGGTCTGGCGCTGGGGCTGGCACTCGACCGCCGGGGCGTCGACGTCGAGGTCTCCTACCCGGGGACCGAACAGCTCCCGGCGTCGCTCGCCGGGCTGCCCGGTGGCAAGTTGCTGTGCGCTCCCGCGCAGGTCGTCGGACACCCACTGGTGGTCGCGGTCGACGCCGCCAACCTCGAGCGGCTGGACTCGCTCGGTGAGACGTTCACCGCGGCGCAGACCTCGATCGTCATCGACCACCATGCGTCGAACCCCGGTTTCGGCGACCTCGACCTGGTGGATCCGGCCGCCGACTGCACCGCCGTGCTGGTGCTCGACGTCCTCGACGACCTGGGCGTCGAACTCGACGCCGACATCGCCACCTGCGTCTACGCCGGCCTCAGCACCGACACCGGCTCGTTCCGGTGGGCCCGTCCGGCGTCGTTCCGGGTCGCGGCCCGGCTCCTGGAGACCGGCGTCGACACGCGGAAGTGGAGCCGGATCCTGTTCGACTCCCATCCGTTCGCCTGGTTCTCGATGATGTCGGGTGTCCTGGCGTCGGCGCAGCTCGTACCCACCGCCTGCGACGGTGAGGGTCTGGTGTACGCCGTCGTCGACCAGCAGGCGCTGGCCGGGATGAGCTGGGAGGAGTCCGAAAGCGTCGTGGACACCATCCGGACCGCCCGTGAGGCCGAGGTGGCAGCGGTGTTCAAGGAGGGCGAGCCGGGTGTCTGGACGGTCTCGCTGCGGTCCAAGGACATCGTCGATCTCGTACCGATCGCCCGGGCACATGGCGGCGGCGGGCATCGCCAGGCCTCCGGGTACAGCGACACCGGTACCGCCGACGAGGTGGTCGCCAGGTTGCTGGAGTCGCTCTGAGCCTCGCGTCGGAGCCGGATGCCGGGGACGCCCCGGGCGTGGCACGCATCGCCACCCTCACCGTCTCGGCTCTCGCCGTCCTCATCGCGCCGCCGCTGTACCTCCTGCTGGACCTGGCGGTCGTCGGACGCCTCGGCGGCGAACAACTGGCCGCTCTCGGCGTCGGCACCCTGGTGCTCTCGATCGTCAGCACCCAGCTGACCTTCCTGTCCTACGGCACCACCGCCCGCTCCGCGCGTCGCTTCGGCTCCGGTGACCCGCCCGGCTCCGTCGTCGAAGGCGTGCAGGCGAGCTGGATCGCGGTGGCGGTCGGCGTCCTGATCGTCGCCGTCGCCTACCCGTGCGCCCCGGTCGTGATGCGTCTGCTGGTCGGGACGTCGTCGCCGGAGTCCGCCGCGGTGGCCGACGATGCGGCGGGCTGGCTGCGGATCGCGATGTTCGGCGTCCCGCTGATCCTGCTGTCGATGGCCGGCAACGGGTGGATGCGCGGCGTCCAGGACACTCGTCGTCCGGTCGTCTACGTCGTGGTCGGGTTGTCCCTCGCCGCGGTTCTCGTCGTCGGACTGGTCCACGGCGTCGGCCCGTTCCCGCGTCTCGGTCTCGACGGCAGCGCGGTTGCCAACGTGATCGGACAGGGCGTGACGGGAGTGTTGTTCGCCGTGCGGGTGGTCCGCGAGGCACGGCGGGTCGCGGCGGGAGCCGACAGGTCCGGTTCGCGCGCCTTCGCACCCGACTGGTCGATCATCCGCGCGCAGCTGGTCATGGCGCGGGATCTGGTGGTGCGGAGTCTGTCGTTCCAGATCTGCTTCGTCTCGGCGGCCGCGGTCGCGGCGCGATTCGGGGTCGCCCAGGTGGCGGCGCATCAGCTCGTGCTGCAGCTGTGGGAGTTCATGGCCCTGTTCCTCGATTCGGTGGCCATCGCCGCGCAGGCGCTGGTGGGTGCGGCGCTGGGAGCGGGACGGCTCGGCGCAGCCGATTCCGTCGCCCGGCGCGTCACCGCGGTGTCCGTGGTCGCCGCCACCGCGATGGCGGCCCTCTTCGCGGCCGGTGCGACGCTGATCCCGCGTATCTTCACCTCCGACGCCGCCGTCCTCGACGCCGTCGGGCATGTCGGGGTGGCTGTAGTTCTCGTTCATCAGGGTCAGGTAGAAATACACATCCTCCTGATCCTGGAACATCCGCGTGAGCCCGTGATGGACGATGACCGCCACCTCGTGCTGGAAGGTCGGGTCGTAGCTGATGCAGTTGGGGATGGTCCCGGCGAGGATGTGGCTGTGGCCGTCCTCGTGCTGCAGCCCCTCGCCGTTGAGCGTGGTCCGCCCCGAGGTCCCGCCGACCAGGAAGCCGCGGGCGCGCATGTCGCCGGCGGCCCAGGCGAGGTCGCCGATCCGCTGCCGCCGCCACGAGACCGGCGGACGCGTCGTCGCCGCAAGATCGGCCCCGGACGCCCGGTCCGCGTCGCGAGCCAGTGGCACCTCCGACGCCGAGGCGGCCTCGGCGGCCGCCGCGAGCATGCCGCGACCGTCGGTGACGACGTGCAGGGCACAGAGGGACACCACCGTTCCACCCGACGCGGTGGGCGCCGACCGCAGGCGCCAGCACCGCCCGCCCTCGGCGTCGAGGGGAACCGAGGACATCTCGGCGGTCGCCCAGTCGTCGATCTTCGCCTCCGGCACCGGTCGGCTGTCGGCGGCCAGCCCGGGTGCGTCGGGCGCGGCAATCCACCGCGGGCGGGCTCCGACGACATCCGGTACGACGAGCATGCGGTTGAGGCGCCCTCGCGCGAACGCGGCGTTCATCGCGGTCAGCGTCTCGATCGAGACCTCCTCGTCGAACACCCACACGAGCTGGAGCACCACCGACCAGCCGAGTGCCGGCGTGACGAACCAGAACGGGGCGTCCTCGGAGGTCAGGCGCTCGCCTCGGATCGCCGCCCGCTCGTCGCGGAGCCGGGCTGCGAGGCCACGCAGACCCGGCGCCCGCCCGGCGTCGGGTTGTTCGGCCATGGGCGACTTCGTCGTCGTCATACGTCCACCTTCGTTGCGCTGTGACTGTGTGGTCCCTGTGGGAGCCGTGGCCCCGTGCTCGAGCTTGTCACCGAACGCTCGATCTCGCGCACGGCGTCCCCGAGCGCCACATCCTCGGCCACCAGGGCGTCGCGGAGCCGTCCGGACCGCTCGGCGGCTGCGGGATCGAGCATCGACGCGACGGCGTCGGTCAACCGGTCCACGTCCAGGTCCCGTCCCGCGCGGGCCATCGGCATCGCCACGCCGACCCCCAGGCGTTCGAGTTCGGCGCCCCAGAACGGCTGATCCGCGCCGTACCAGCAGACGACCGACGGCCGGCCCGCGCGCAGAACGGCCGCCGTGGTTCCGGCGCCGCCGTGGTGGACCACCACCGCGCATCGGCCGAAGACCGTGCGGTGATCGACCTGGGACTCGATCCGCACCGCCTCGGATGCGATCTCGGCCCGGACCTCGGCGTCCAGTTCGGTCCAGCCGGCGCACACCAGGACTCGTCGACCGAGCCGCCGACCGAGTTCGGTGACGACGCGTAAGGTGGCCGCCTCTCCCCGCAGCGGCATGCTCCCGAATCCGACATAGATCGGGGCGTCCCCGGCGTCGAGCCAGGACGTGAGCGCGTCGGACCCGGCGACGGGCTGGTCTGCCGGCGATCCGAGGAAACCGACCGTCGGACGACGACGAACCTCGGAGTCGGCGGTCCACCTGCGTTCGTGCTCCACGCCGAACATCGGGTCGTAGGCCTGCAATTCGAGGCCGGGCGCTGCCCGCAGTCGGGCGGCGTAGGAAGCCGACGACCCGGGCGACCCGAGGTGCATGCGCAGCCGGCGCTCACGCCGTCGGGTGAGGACGGCGAACGCGGCGTCGTAGGCGGCCCATTGCGTCCGGACGGCACGCGGTCCGCCCGGGAGGTGACCGGGCACCGGTGCGACCCGACTGTTACGCCGCACCGGCGCGTGATGAAGGGAGATCAGGGGGACGCCGGCGGACTCGGCGAAGGCGAGAGCGGGCTGTTCGGTGATCAATCCCGTGACGATGACATCGGCACCGTCGACGACCTCGGCCATGTCGGAGACGAGCTGGTCCCACCCGGCGTTCCGGAGCGACAGCAGCACGCGCAGCCGCCGCAGCGGATGACGGCCGGCCTGCTTCCGGGCTCGCGCCACCGACTCGAGGTGGGCCCGGGTGTCCACGCCGAGACGCACGACCTCGAGCCCGGTGATGCCGTCTGCCCAATCCAGAGCCGGCCCGATCATGTTGGGCGGCACCCCGAGACGGACGTCGTGTCCGCGCCGCGCGAGCGCGCAGGCCAGCACCGTCGCCGGTTGGACGTCCCCGCGGGTTCCGTTGATCACGAACGAGATCCTCATGCCGACCGCCCGGTGATCCTGGTTCCCGGCCGTGTGGTGATCCCGGTCTCCGGCCGCGCGCCGCGGTGGCCGACCGTGTTTAGAATCGGTCCCGATCCGCCACCGCCGGGCACGGGTCGCCCATCCGACCGCACCCAGACGTGAGGGGTTCGACGTTGAGGTTCGTGATCGCAGTCAACGGCAGTCGCGGCGATGCCCAGCCGGCCGTCGCCCTGGCCGCCGAGCTCGTGGGCCGGGGCCATACGGCGACTCTCGCGCTGCCACCCGACCTGGTCGACTTCGGCAGCGGCGCAGGGGTTCCCACCGAGTCGTACGGGTCGAGCACCCGTGCCCTGCTCGACTCGGAGATGGTCCGGGAGGACATGCGGTCGAAGAACCCCCGGACCCGGTTGCGTGCGGTGTCGGCGATGTCGGTGCGGGACGGCCGGGCGATGCAGCAGCGGTTGCTCGAACTCGCCGACGGCGCGGATGCGATCATCGCGAGCAGCGCCGGTCAGGAACGCGCCCACAATGTCTCGGCGGTCCTCGGCATCCCCCACATCCCGTTGCACTACTGCCCCATCCGGCGCAACAGCTCGGTGTCGTTGCTCGCGCACCTGGGCATCGACGCCCCGGCGATCGTCAACGACCTGAGCTGGCGCGTCGCCGAACGCGCCCTGTGGCTCGCCACCCGCTCGGCGGAGACCACGCTGCGGGCCGATCTCGGACTGTCGCCGCTGAACCACCCGTATTCCGAACTCATCGGCCGTACCGGCGTTCCCGAGATCCAGGCCTACGATCCGGCCCTCTTCGACGGACTCGCGGCCCAGTGGGGCCGGCGCCGGCCGCTGGTCGGGTTCTTCACCCTTGCGGCCGCGCAACGCGCCGGGGTGGGCGACGCCGGACTCGACGGGGCCTCGGGAGCGGGGACGCTGGCCGACTGGCTCGACGCCGGCGACGCCCCGGTGTACGTCGGCTTCGGCAGTATGCTGCCCGCCGACCCCGACGGTCTGGCCGATGCGTTCCGGACCGCAGCGCGGCGACTCGGGATCCGCCTGCTGGTGTCGGGCGGCTGGAGCGGTTTCATGTCGACCGAATCCGGCTCTGCCACATCCGAATCCGAAGCATCGGGACTCACGGATGCGATCCGCGTCGTCGGACACGTCGATCACGACACCGTGCTGCCGCGGTGTCGGGCCGCGGTCCACCACGGCGGCGCGGGTTCGGTGGCCGCCGGGTTGCGTGCCGGCCTGCCGACGCTGATCACGTGGGTCGGCGCCGATCAGCCGATCTGGGGCCGGGCGGTGAGCAAGGCCGCTGTCGGGGCCACGCTGCCGATGGCGCGGGTGACAGCGGAGTCGCTGATCGGCGCCCTCGACACGATCCTGGACACCGAGGTCCGGGGACGGTCCGCCGAGCTCCGCAGTCGGCTCATCGCCCCCGACGAGGCCGTACACACGGCGGCCGACATCGTCGAGGACACGGTGCGCGTCACGACGGTGCGCGGCGCCGGCTGATCCCGGAACGCCGACCGACCGCCCGACCCTATGGGAGGACTCGATCGGAACCACCGCCCCGCAACAGGTTTCGCGGGTCGACACGCCCGGTCCGGGAGTCGTAGGACCGCAACACGACGAGTCGTAGCGCATGCGCGACCGTGATTGCGGGCACGTACACCGCCGCCGAACCCGCTGCCAACCCGAAGCGACGGTGCAGCAGGAACGTGCGCGGCAGGAAACTCATGTAGCGGACGAACGGCACCATGCCGGTCTCCATCCGGCGCGGTGACACCCCGACGGTCAGCGAGCGGAGAAACGCGTTCCGACCCCCGGCGTCACCGACACACAGTCCCATGTCGACGTCTTCGAAGATGTTGCGGCGCATGCTGACACGGTCCCGGATCCGCACCCAGGTCGCACGGCGCAGCACCATGTTCGAGCCGTACAGGACAGGCACCTCGGACACGGACTGCTCGCCCCGCAACCTGTTCAGCGGGTGCAGCCGGGTCTTCCACCGGTCCAACCTGCCGGCGAGCGGCACGTCGTAGGCCTCCCCTCGCCCGCACAGGGCCGCCCAGTCACCGCGGACATCCGCGGTGAAGAACTCCACGATCGTCCGCGCCCAGTCCGGCGGCACCCGGGTGTCGGCGTCGATGCGGGCGATGAGATCACCGGTCGCGGCGTCGAGTCCGGTGTTGCGCGCGTAGACCAACCCCTGTCGTACTTCGTCGATCACCCGGACACGGGGATCAGCCGAACACCAGGCATCGATCACCGCCCGGCCGCCGTCGGTCGAGTTGTTGTCCACCACCACGATCTCGGTGATCTGGTCGAACTGTGCGGCCAGGCGGGTCAGGCAGTCGCCGATCGTGTCCTCCTCGTCGAAGACCGGGACGACCACCGAGAAGGTGAGCGGCGTGCCCATGATGGCTACTCCTTGCGCTGATCGGTTCGGTGCGGACACTCAGGTCCGCCGCATGTAGGTCCGCAGGGTCACCGGCACCACGACGGCGAGGACCGCCGCCGCGCCCACGAGCGTGTAGGCGATGTCGGTTCCCACGTCCTCGCCCGCGGCCAGTCCGCGCGCCGCCGTGACGAGATGGGAGACCGGATTCGCCGACGCACAGGCCTGCATCCACCCGGGCATGGTGTCGATCGGGACGAGGGCGTTCGACACGAAGGTGATCGGCATCAGCACGAGCATCGAGACGCCCTGGACGGTCGACGCCTTGTCGAGCAGGACGCCGAGCAGCGCGAAGATCCAGCTCAGCGAGAATGCCACCACCACGATCAGGACGCAGGCGACCGCGACCCCCACGGGGCTCGCCGGCCGGTACCCCATGATCACCCCGACGCAGACCGTGATGGCCGAGGCCACCACATACCGCAACGTGTTGGCCACCAGTGCGCCGGCCAGCGGCGCGATGCGCGCGATCGGCAGCGACTTGAACCGGTCGAACACCCCGCGATCGAGGTCCTCGCGCAGCTGGACGCCGGTGACCACCGACGCCGCGACACACACCTGGACCAGTACGCCGGGAATGAGCAGCGGCAGGTAGCCCACCACGTTCCCGGCGATCGCGCCGCCGAAGATCGAGGAGAACATGACCGTGAACACGATGGGAAGCACGATGACGTCGAACAGCTGCTGCGGGTTGTGTTTGATCTTCAGCAGGCCACGATGGGTCATGGTGAGTGACTGCATCACCGCGGCGGTCGGCCGAACCCGGTCGTGGGATTCGGCCGGGGCGTCGCCGGCGGCGAGTGCGCTCGGCTGCAGGGAACCGGTGGTCATGCGCGGGCTCCCGCCGAATCCGCCTGTGCCGCCATCGGTGCCGATCGCGTGGGGTCGCCCCCGTCGGTCAGCGCGAAGAACACCTCGTCGAGGGTCGGGCGCACGACGTTGACCGAGGTCAGCCCGAGCCCGCGCGCGCGGAGCGCACCGAGGATGTCGGCGAGGGGGTCGATGTCGGACATGGGCAGTACGAGGATGCCCTCGCCGCGCGCGATCGTTGCCTCGCCGTTCGCGGTGAACGGCGCGCACACCTCTGCCGCGGCGATCAG
>ERZ501054.78-NODE-78-length-11655-cov-5.644483_pt1 | contig 11655 bp, 9 predicted proteins | sample MGYA00510861_ERZ501054 | MGnify/ENA primary metagenome ERZ501054 (study PRJEB25958, sample SAMN03398586) | human skin metagenome | study: EMG produced TPA metagenomics assembly of the Human Skin Microbiome Metagenome (human skin metagenome) data set. | reverse complement strand
AGACGCCGACCCCCTCGTCGAACTGACCACAGCCGGTCCCGGCGGACCGCGGGCAGCGGAGGGAAAAAGCGCCGACATGGGGACACACGCGCAGCGATGGGCCAGCAGCGGTATGGCCTACCTGACCGGCGAACCGGAAGCTCCTGACTACTCCCGCGCGCCGATCATGGCGCGGGCCGACATGCTCGCCGACGTGTTCGGCGCTGATGTCGGCGAACTGCTGACCGGCCGGGCGGCCTTGATGGGCAGCTCCCGCGCCGGACAACAGTCCGCGGGCGGCAGCTCCCGTCTCATGCGGTGTCGCGATGGATGGATCGCGATGACGCTCTCGCGGGCGAGCGACATCGACTCACTGCAAGCGCTTTTCGCGCGGGACGATCCGATCGACAGTCCGTGGCAGGCACTGGCCGAGGCGTTGCCGCATCTTCACGTCGACGACGTCGTCGATCGTGCGCAGTTGCTCGAGATACCCGCCGCCGCATTGGGATCGGTGAGTTCGTGCCCCGTCGACATCGTCAGGGCATGGCCCGCTCAGCAGGCCACCCGCCCGCCGTCGCTGCTGGTGGTGGACCTGTCCGCGATGTGGGCGGGACCGTTGTGCGGTCACCTTCTGCAACAGCTCGGTGCGACCGTGATCAAGGTGGAGAGCCCCGAACGTCCCGATGGGTCGCGAGCCGGAAACCCCGACTTCTTCGCCTGGATGAACAGCGGAAAGCAGTTCTACACCACACAATTGAGCCACCGGGCGGTTGGGCTCGCGGGGTTGCTCGATGTCGCGGACGTGGTCATCGAGGCCTCCCGCCCGCGCGCTCTCGAACACGCCGGGCTGGACGCGTCCACCAGGTCGCCGCGCGCCGGGCGGGTATGGGTGCGGATCACCGGTTACGGTCGCGCTACCGGGATGGTGAACCGCGTCGCGTTCGGCGACGATGCCGCAGTTGCCGGCGGACTCGTCGGCCGGGGCACTCGTGGGCCGGTGTTCTGCGGGGACGCGATCGCCGACCCCTTGACCGGACTGGAAGCAGCGACTGCGGTGGTGCAGTCGCTCGCCCGCGGTGGCGGGGAGATAATCGACGTGTCGATGGCCGGCGTCGCCGCCAAGTACGCCGGGTGCCCCGTACTCGAGGACACCGAGCGGGTGACCGTCGCCGTGACGCCGCCCACCGCTCCCCGAATCGGTTCCGGTTTCGAGACGATCGGCGACAACGAGGTTCTGCGTCTCGTCGATGAACGTCGAGGTCCCAGATGCTGATCACCGGGGCGCAGCGACTCTCGGGTGAGCCGGTCGCGGTACGCATCACCGACCGACGCCTGACCGACGTCGCGGTCCACCTCGAGCCGGGGGACGACGAGCCGGTCCTCGATCTCCGGGGCGGCACTCTGCTTCCCGGATTACATGATCACCATCTACACCTCCGGGCGGCGGTGGCTGCGCTGCAGTCGGTGTCCGTCGGCCCACAACAGGTGGCCACACCGCAACAACTCGCCGAGGCTCTCGGCCGTTCTCGACCCCGCGACGACGGCTGGATCCGCGCTGTTGGTTATCACGACAGCGTTGCAGGGGAATTGGACCGTCATCGCCTCGACGAACTGTTCGCCCGCGCACCGGTCCGAATCCAGCATCGCAGCGGTGCGATGTGGATCGTCAACACGCCAGGCCTCATCGCCCTCGGGTGGCCGGATCATCCCACCGGCCGATTCTTTCGCCAGGACAACACCTTTGCTGCCGTGACCGCAGACGGTCCGACGGATTTCACACCACTGGGAGTCCGGCTCGCCAGGTTCGGCGTCACCGGGATCACCGAAGCGACCCCGGATCTCGGTGCCGCCGACCTCGACGCACTCGACACCGCCGTACGTGAGGAACGACTCCCCCAGCGGGTGATGGTCATGTCGCAGCACGGTGGACGACACTACTCACGGTTGGAGTTCGGTCCGGTCAAACGGATTCTCGACGACAGCACACTCGATCTCGACGAGTTGACGTCCTGGGTCGCGGAGCGACATGAGCACGGTTACGCGGTGGCCCTGCACTGCGTGACTGTCGTGCAACTCGTCGTCACGCTGTCGGCATTCCGGAGCGCGGGTGTGCGCGCGGGCGACCGAATCGAACACGCGGCGATGGTGCCCGACGATGTGATCGACGACCTCGCGGATCTCGGGGTGACCGTGGTGACGCAGCCGAATTTCGTGGCCGAACGCGGAGATGAGTACCTCCGCGAGGTACCCCCGGCGGAGCATCACGAGTTGTGGAGGGTGGCCGGCCTTCGTCGGTCGGGGGTGCCGATCGCCGGTAGCACGGATGCGCCCTTCGGGGACCTCGACCCGTGGGCCGCCATGCGTGCTGCCAGAGATCGGCGGACCAGATCGGGAAAACTCCTGTGCCCAGATGAACGTGTCGGTGCAGCTGCCGCCCTGGCGATGTTCCTCGGCGACCTGCACACGCCGGCGAATACGCGGGATCTTCGTACGGGGGATCGGGCAGACCTGTGCCTCATGTCCGCCGGACCCGACGACGTGCTCGCCGAACTGTCGGCAGATCTGGTCGCAGCCACCGTCGTCGACGGACACCTTCGGTACGCGGCCTCATGAAGCCGGCGACGGGGCCGGCAGTTCGTCCACGTGGTCGACCAATCCCCATTGGAGAGCGGTCGTCGCGTCGATACGACGTCCGGTCATGAGCAGGTAGGCCGTCCGCCATCGGCCGATACGGCGTTGAACGCTCAGCGTTCCCCCGGCACCGGGAACCAGGCCGAGCTCGAGTTCCGGTAGTCCAAACCGCGCGTCCGGTCGAGCCGTGATGAACCCGCAGTACGCTGCCATCTCCAACCCGCTGCCGAGCACGGCACCATGAACATCGGCTCGGCAGGCGGTGCCCAGCCGGCTGGTCAGTGCGTCGAGGAGAAGCGCGGGACTGTGCCGAGTACGCGCCAGGTGCGAATTGGCCGGATCCGCGAACAACCCGAACTCGGCGAGGTCACCGCCGCTGCAGAACGACCGGCCCCGGCCGCTCAACCTCACGGACTCGATCGAGGTGTCCGCGAGCGCCACGGTCAAGCCGTCGATCAGGCCCGCCCGCAACACGTCGCTGAACGCGTTGTGCCGGTCCCCCCGATTGAAGACGATGTCGAGGTGCGAGTCCTCGCGCGTGAGGACCACGGCGTCGTCCTGCTGGTGACGCCGACGGCTGCCCTGAGACGCCAGCCAATCCGTGAATTCGGTCCCGGCCTGCAGCGCCGAATAGGCCAGCGACTCGGTGATCAACCCGCTGACGGTACTGCCGGCATCCGACACTGCACGTAACACGTCGTCGCCCACAGACGCCGCCACCGGATGCGCCGAGATCCTGTCGGTGAGCACGGCGATGGTGCCCTCGATGTCGGCGGTGTACACCAGCCGTCGATCGTCGGACGGTGTGTCGGTGAGGGTGAAGGTCGCCCGGTCCACCACCCTGTCTGCGCGGTCGGAGCCGATGACGCCGCTTCTGCACACGCCGACGGTGGGTCCGGAAAGCCGCCAGTGCTCAGTCGGAACATCCGCATCGGTGAGATCCAAGATCGTCAGGACATGTGTCACGGCAGAATCCTAGACCGAACGCGGTCGGAGATGCGCACCCGGTCAGAGCCCGCTGCGGCGGAGCGTCACCCGATAGGTGTAGTGCTCGGGGAGGAAGTAACTGACCGCGAGTTCGACTGCGCGGCCGCGTGAATCGGTGTACAACCGGTCGACGCGCAGCACCGTGTGCCCCACGGGGCAGCCGAGGCGGGCAGCGGTCTCGGCGTCGGCGACGGTGGCGGTGATCGATTGCGCGCACTCCTCGATCGGGTGCGCCAGATGCGGTTCGAGCAGGCCGATCATCGTGTGGTCACTGCGCGCTCCGGCCTCGACCTCGGGGGCGTCGATCACCAGGCGTGCGACCGACTCCGGCCACCACACGGTGGTCACGACGAAAGGGACACCGTCGTGGAATCGCTGGAAGACGATGCGGTACACCACGTCGGTGTCCAGTCGCAGGCGACCGGCCGCCTCCAGATCCACGCGGCGCGAGGGTGATTCGATCACCTGCATCTCGGTGTCCGTCGACAGGTTCATGAGGTCCTCGATCGAACCCAGCTGGCGCAGGTACTGACCCGCGGTCTCGGTCGCGAACGTTCCCCGGCCGGGCACGCGGTACACCGAGCCCTCGCTCACCAATTCGAGGAACGCGCGGCGGACGGTCTGCCGGCTGAGCCCGTACTCCTGGGAGAGCTCGGATTCGGTCGGCAGCCGCACACCGCCGGCGTATCTGCCCGCGACGATGTGCTCGCGCAGTTCCGCGGCCAACGTCTTGTACGCAGGTGCGGACTGCTCGGACTCGCGCATGAAACCCACTCTCCCGCCGGACGACGGCGTGCCGCTCAGATCCCGCCGCGCGACACGAGTTGTGCCGCAATGACATTGCGTTGGATCTCGTTGGTGCCCTCGCCGACGATCATCAGGGGCGCGTCCCGGAAGTATCGCTCGACGTCGAACTCGGTGGAGTACCCGTAACCACCGTGGATGCGGACGGCGTTCAGGGCGATTTCCATCGCCACCTCGGAGGCGTAGAGCTTGGCCATCCCCGCCTCCATGTCGCAGCGCTCACCCCGGTCGTACTGTTCGGCCGCGTGCCAGGTCAGCTGGCGCGCTGCGGTGAGCTTGGTCGCCATGTCGGCGAGATAGTTGCCGATCGACTGATGCTTCCAGATCGGCTGTCCGAAGGATTCCCGCTGCTGCGCGTAGGCGAGCGAGTCCTCGAGTGCCGCGGTCGCGACGCCCAGCGCTCGGCAGGCGACCTGGATTCGACCGGTCTCCAAGCCCTTCATCATCTGACCGAATCCCTTGCCGGGCACCTCGCCCAGGATCGCCGTCTGCGGGATGCGGTAACCGTCGAAGGACAGCTCGCAGCTCTCGACACCCTTGTAGCCGAGCTTGGGCAGGTCGCGTGACACGGTCAGCCCGGGTCCGTGTTCGACGAGCACGATCGAGATGCCCTTGTGGCGCGGCTGCGCGCCGGGATCGGTCTTGCACATCAGCGCGATCAGCCCGGAACGCCGGGCGTTGCTGATCCAGGTCTTCGCACCGTTGATGACCAGCTCGTCGCCATCGGTCTTCGCCACGGTCGACATCGCCTGCAGATCCGACCCGCCGCCCGGTTCGGTGAGCGCCATGGTGGCGCGCAGTTCACCGGTCGCCATCCGCGGCAGGTACTCGAGCTTCTGCTCGTCGGTGCCGAACAGCGTCAACAACTTCGCGACAACCGTGTGCCCACCCATCGCGCCGGCCAGACTCATCCAGCCGCGCGCGAGTTCCTGGGTGACCTGCGCATAGCACGGCATCGACACCGGCGAACCGCCGAACTCCTCGGGCACCGCCAGCCCGTAGATGCCGATCTGCTTCATCTGCTCGATCCACTTCTCGGGATATTCGTTGGCATGCTCGACCTCCTGGACCGACGGCTTCACCTCGCGGTCGACGAAGGACCGCACAGTGTCGACCAGGAATGCCTCTTCGGCGGAAAGTGAGCTCATGACGGTGCCCCTACGATCTACGGCGGATTTGTACGGCCATTTTGTCGATCCCCGTCGGACCTGTCAACACTTCCCAAAGCTCGGCGCGGTCTGATACAACCGGAACCGCATCACATATGGCCGCACATTTGATCTCGACCCCTGGAGCAACCGTGCAGAGAAGACGAGCCGTCCTGGTCGCGCCCGCCTCCGACGACCGCAAGGCCCGCAAGGCGCTGGCTTCGATCGCCGATGAGGTCGTGCTCGACCTCGAGGACGCGGTGACCCCGGCGAACAAGGACTCCGCACGCGCAGCGGCCGCCGACCTGGTCGCCGAGTTCGGCGCCGACCGCGCGATCTCGTTGCGCATCAACGCGATCGACACGCCTTGGGCCGGCGCCGATCTCGCCGCCTGCGCCCAGATGCCGAACCTGACGTCGGTGGTGCTGCCGAAGGCCGACTCGCCCGCCGACCTACGGTCGGCCGACGACCAGCTCGGCCGAGCGCCGGTCCGCCTGCAGGCGTTGCTCGAATCACCGCGCGGCATCCGTGACGCCGGCGCCATCTGCGCGGCCACAAACCGGCTCGATGCCGTCCTCATCGGTTACGCCGATCTCGCCGCATCATTGGGACGCAGCCCCGACCTGCCGATGCGGACGTGGCACGTCGTCCAGGACTCGGTGTTGCTCGCCGCGCGCGCGGCCGGCGTGGACGTCATCGACGGGCCGCACCTGACCATCGCCGATGACGATGCCTTCCGCGACGCCAAGCGTTGGGTCCGCGACCTCGGCTTCGACGGCACCTGGGTGATCCATCCGGCTCAACTGCAGTCCGCCATCGACATCTTCACCCCGGACGCCGCCGCCGTGGAGGACGCACGACGGGTGCTCGACGCACTCGAGCAGGCAGCCGCCGCGGGTGCCGGTGCGGCCGAGCTCGACGGCCGAATGCTCGACGAGGCGCTCGCCGTCTCCGCGCGGCGCGTCCTCGCCAAGGCTGCGTCCGAATGAGCGCGTCCGAGCCGGTCGCCGTGGGCGGCCCGTTCTTCGACGAACTGTCCCATGGACAGTTGTTCGACGACGCGCCGTCGCTCACGTTGACATCCGGTCTCGCCGCGACGCACCAAGCGATTCTCGGTGACCGCCTTCGACTCTCGCTCGACGCCCATCTCTCGGATCGCGTGGTGGGTGGCGTCCTCGCCCATCCCGGCCTGGTCACCGACGTCGCGATCGGTCAATCCACGCTGGCCACCCACCACGTGAAGGCGAACCTCTTCTACCGCGGCCTGCGGTTCCTGAGCCACCCCCGGATCGGCGACACGTTGACGACCGTCACCGAAGTGGTCGGGCTGCGCGAGAACACACCGAAGCCAGGACGTGCGCCGACCGGGCTCGCCGCGCTCCACATGGTCACCACCGATCAGACCGGCGTCACCGTCCTCGACTTCTACCGGTGCGCGATGCTGCCGTTGTCACCCGACGCCGATCCCGGGCGGACCGTGCACGCTGACGACCTGAGCACCATCGGACCGGGAGACGATGCGCAACCGTTCATCCCCGAATGGGACCTCGACACCTATCGCGAATCCGCACGCGGACAACATTTCTCATCCGAGTTTGCCGGACGCGCCTTCTCCTCCAGCGCCGACGTGGTGTCCAGCGCACCCGAACTCGCCCGGCTCTCGCTGAACATCGCAGCCACCCACCACGACGAGCGGGTGGCCGGTGCGGCCGCCGGCGGTCGGCTGGTCTACGGCGGGCACACCATCGGACTGGCCCTCGCGCAGGCGAACCGGGCGCTGCCGAACCTGGTGACGGTGACCGGCTGGGATTCGTGCGACCACACCGGACCGGTGCACGAGGGCGACACCCTCAGTTCGACGATCCTCGTCGAGGAGGCGACGCCGCTCGCCGCCGGCGGCGTCCTGCGCCTGCGCTCCACCGTCGTCGCACACGGCGACGACTCCGATCGCGAGGTCCTCGACTGGCGTTTCCGCGTCCTGATGGCCTGATCGTCTGCCGAATCCCCCATTCCACTCCAGGAGTTTCCGCGCATGAGCTCGCATCCCCGTCCGCTCGAAGGCCTCCGCGTCGTGGAGGTGTCGAGCTTCGTCGCCTCACCCCTGTGCGGCCTGACCCTGTCGCAGCTCGGCGCCGAGGTGATCCGGGTCGACCCAATCGGCGGGGCCGCCGACATCAACCGCTGGCCGGTCACCGATGACGGCAACTCGATCTACTGGACCGGGCTCAACCGCGGCAAGAAGTCCGTCACCGTCGACTTCCGTGACCCCCAGGGACAGCGAATGATCCAGGATCTTGTCATCGACAGCGGGCCGGGCGGCGGAATCCTGGTCACCAACGCGGGCGGACGGTCGTGGATGAGTCACGAGACGCTGTCGGCGCGGCGCTCCGACGTCATCACCCTGGAACTGCTCGGCCGGACCGACGGCACTCCCGGAGTCGACTACACAGTCAACGCGGCACTCGGATTCCCGTCGATCACCGGCCCCACCGACTACGCCGGCGTCGTCAATCACGTACTGCCGGCGTGGGATGTCGCGTGCGGCCTCTATGCCGCACTGGCGATCACGGCCGCCGTCCGGCGCCGCGACCAGAACGGGATGGGGGCGCAGATCACCCTGCCCCTGGAGGACACCGCTCTCGCCATCGCCGGGACGCTCGGCTATCTCACCGAACCGCAGCTGAGTGGCGACACCCGACCGGCCACCGGGAACGACGTATACGGCACCTACGGAACCGATTTCGTCACCGCGGATGACTCTCGCTTCATGCTCGTCGCCCTGACCCCGCGGCATTTCCGCGGGCTGGTCGAGATGACCGGGACCGGCGAGGCGGTCGCGGCCGTCGAACGGGCGCTGGGAGCGGACTTCGTCAGGGAGGACGACCGGTACATTCACCGCGGTGTCCTCACACCGCTGTTCGCGGCGTGGTTCGCGCGACACACGTCTGTCGAGGTCGAGGCCGCGCTGGCGCAGACCTCCGTGCTCTGGGAGCGTTACCGGACTTTTGACGAGGTCGTCGAATCAGGTGTTCTGCAGCGCAATCCGCTCTTCACCGAGCTGGAGCAGCCCGGCATCGGCACCTACCTGGCCGCCGGCCTGCCGGCCATTTTCGACGGTGAGCACTACTTCGCCGGGCCGGCCCCGGACCTGGGCTCGTCGACGGGGTTCTGAAGGTCGTTCACCTGTGACCCCTCCGCTCCCTGAGCTGAGGAGCGAGCTTGCGAGCGTCACGAAGGGTCTGGCGAGACACGTTACGGGACCCTTCGTGACGCGCCCTCCGCAAGCTCCGGGCGCTCCTCAGGGAGCAGGGGGCAGGGCGTTGTTTCGGATTAGGGAGCAGGGGTTATGCGGTTCTTTCGGATTCGCACTGCCGAGTGGTCGAGCCGCCTACCTGCCGGTTGAGCCGCCTACCTGCCGGTTGAGCCGCCTACCTGCCGGTTGAGCCTGTCGAAACCCCCGGGCCCGTCACCAGCGGAAGGTCGAGTGTGGTGCGAAGTCCCGCGGGCCCGTCGACCACCGCGGGGATCGCGTTCACGATCCGGCCGGCCGCGGCGACGATGGCGGCGTGGTTGTGGTCACCCTTGCGGCTCGTCGGCATGATGTCGACGGTGTACGACGGTTCGCCGGTGATCTCGACGCGGTAGCACCCGCCGGGCTGAGCCGGCTGCGCCCAGTCCGGCCGCAGGTCACCTCGAAGCCGCGTCACGTGCTCGATGACGATCACGGGTTCGCCGGCCACCTTGCCGATGATCTCGAAACGCACGGCCGCGCGGGTGCCCGCAGCGATGTGACCGGCCGCGATGTCGAAATCCTCCGGCGCAGGCTCGCTTTCGGAGATCTCCTCGATGTCGTCGACGGTGACGCCGAGACCGGCGGCCAGTTGCCGGATCGTCGTGCCCCATGCCAACCCCAGTACCCCCGGCAGGAACAGCATGGGGGTCTCGTCGAGCGGTTTGCCGAAGCCCATGACGTCGAACATGACGGTCGCCCCGTCATAGGTCGCGTAGTCGGCGATCTCCATGCAGCGCACCTGCTCGATGTGCTGGCAGGTGCCCGCGAAGACGAACGGGATGAGGTCGTTGGCGAATCCGGGATCGACGCCGGTCACGAACAGGCTGGCGCCGCTGCCCGCGGTGGTTTCGTCGATCTTGGCGATCGCCTTCGCGGGCATGACGTCCCAGGGGTACTGGAGCGTGTTCGGGGAGGACCCGACGACGTCGATCCCGGCGGCGAGGATGCGCACCACATCGTCGAAGGCCTCGACGGGACGCGTGTCACCCATGGCGCAGTACACGACACAATCCGGCTTCGTCGCGATCACCTCGTCGAGGTCGCCCACCGCCAGGACTCCGGTGGGTGTCTCCAGCCCGGCGAGCGTCGCGGCGTCGACACCGACTTTTGCAGGGGTGGACACGCAGACGGCCACGAGTTCGAACCGCGGGTCCTCGATCAGCTGGGTGAGGCACAACCGGCCGACGTTGCCGGTTCCGACGAGAGCTACCCGGAAGGACATGGCGTGGAACTCCTTGTGTTCGATCGGCGCCGGTGGGGCGTGGTGTACACCTGTCCGGACGTTTGTCTGTTCAGTAGACCATTTTTCGGTGGAACCTGTTCTATTTTCGCGCTCGTCGCGGTAGCGTTGCCGCCCATGGGACGCGTAGACGACAAGGTTGCAGTGATCACCGGTGGTTCGCGGGGCATGGGCGCCGAGCACGCCCGGGCCCTCGTGGCCGAGGGGGCGAAGGTGGTGATCGGCGACATCCTCGACGACGAGGGCAAGGCGCTGGCCGCCGAACTGGGGGACGCGGCGCGCTACGTCCACCTCGATGTCACCTCGCCCGAGGACTGGCAGACGACGGTGTCCACCGCGGTAGACGAGTTCGGCAAGGTCAACGTCCTGGTGAACAATGCCGGCATCGTGAACGGTTCGACGATCCAGAAGTTCCGGCTGGACAAGTGGAAGCAGATCCTGGACGTGAACCTGACGGGCACGTTCCTCGGAATCCAGGCGGTCGCGGACCTGATGATCGACGCCGGCGGTGGCTCGATCATCAACGTCTCGTCGGTGGAGGGCCTGCGCGGAAGTCCCTGGGCGCACGGCTACGTCGCGAGCAAGTGGGGCGTGCGTGGTCTGGCGAAATCGGTTGCGCTCGAACTGGCTCCGCACAACGTGCGGGTGAACTCCATCCACCCGGGTCTCATCCGGACGCCGATGACCGAGGGGATCCCCGACGACATGGTGACCGTGCCGATGGGCCGGGCCGCGGAGTCACGCGAGGTGTCGACCTTCGTGGTGTTCCTGGCCAGCGACGAGTCCTCGTACGCGACCGGTGCCGAGTTCGTGATGGACGGCGGCCTCAGCGCCGACGTGCCACACAAGTGAACGCCCACACCAGGACGACCATCCCGATCAGTTCGACGAGTGTCTGCGTGATCACCGTCGCCGCGGCCAGTTCCGCCCCGACCGGTAGCGCCAGTGCCAGCGGCAGGACGACGAGCGAGTTGCGGGTGGCTCCGGAGAAGACGACCGCCGTCGACGGCTCCGGGGCCAGGCGGAACATGTGTGCCACCGCGACACCGGCCGCCACCATGATCGCGAGGAACGCGGCGTAGACCGGGATCACCCCGGCGATGTCGGCAAAACGCGAACCGACGAGAGGTACCTGGGAACTCACGGCGACGAAGAGTACGGCCACCATGAGCGGGACCATCGTCTTCGTGGCGCCGGCCGAGGTTCGACGACCCGCCTCGGACCGGTCCGCCCACGCCTGGGTCAGCCACGCCAGTGCCAGCGGGCAGAGGATGAGGACCGCGAACGCCCAGAGGAACGGCTCCGGTTCGATCACCGACCGTCCGTCACCGAGCAGCAGCACCAAGTACAGCGGTGTCAGCAGCATCTGGGCGAGGAGCAGCAGCGGCGTCGCGGCAAGGAGTCGTCGGGCGTCCCCGCCGCCGAGTCCGGCGAATACGACGACGTAGTCGACGCACGGACACAACAGCACCAATAGCGCGCCGAGACGGATCGCGTCGTCGGCGGGCAGCGCTGAGGACAACACGGCCACCACAAGAGGCGCCACGACGAAGTTCAGGAACAGCACCGCGACC
>ERZ501054.77-NODE-77-length-11676-cov-4.920403_pt1 | contig 11676 bp, 7 predicted proteins | sample MGYA00510861_ERZ501054 | MGnify/ENA primary metagenome ERZ501054 (study PRJEB25958, sample SAMN03398586) | human skin metagenome | study: EMG produced TPA metagenomics assembly of the Human Skin Microbiome Metagenome (human skin metagenome) data set. | reverse complement strand
TACGACGGCAATCTCGTTGATCAGATCCAGCAGGCGATCGGTCATCGGCGCTCCTATGGCGGGTCGGAAGTCCGCGCGTCAGTCGCCGAGGCCCGCCAGCAGCAGGTCCAGTCCCTCCTCGAAGGGTGCGTCCGCATAGGGGTTCCGCGCCCCCGTCGCGCGCGTGCCCCCGCCCGCCCGGAAGGCCTCGGCGGCCGCGCCAAGCGCGGGCAGGCGCTCCTGCGCCCCCGCCACCTCGAAGATGTCGGCCGGAGCGTCGACGTCGTACGCAGACCCGTAGATGAACGACTCGAGCGCGATCACCCGGGCCAGCACCTGCTCCGGCGCCAGACCGGTCCGGGCCAGCACCGCGCACACCGTCTCGTAGACCCGCTGCGTCGACGGGGCTCCCTCGATCGGCAGGGTCGCGATGAGCGGGATCAGCGGCGGATGGGCCGCGAAGACGTCGCGGTAGGAGCGCGCCCACGCCCGCAGGGCGGCGACGACGGGCACCTCGCCCCGGATCGCGGCCTCCAGCTCGACGAGCGAGACCTCGCCCATCACGGCGTCCTGCAGCAGGACGAGCAGCTCATGCTTGCCGCTGATGTGGTTGTAGAGCGCGCTCGGCGCCACGCCCAGGCGACGGCCGACCGCCGCCATGGTGAGCCCTTCGTATCCCTCGGTGCGGGCGACCGCGAGCGCCGCGTCCGCGATCGCTTCGCGGCTCAGAGCGGGGGAGAGAGGTCGTCCGCGGCGTCGGCGCGCCCGGGGCGGTTCAGTGGTCTCGTCCATCCGGCCATTCTGACCCGTCGGACGGGCAGGAGGTGTCAGGCCGGCTACGGACCAGCCTTCCCTTCCCGGCGCGCGGCCCGTACAGTGAGCGCCGACACTCTAAATGAACGGCATTCACCCGGGCCCCGCCCGATGCCCCGTCCCCGCCAGAGGAGCACCCCATGACCACCGCCCCCGCCACCGCCGGCCGCGAGCGCCGGACGAGCGACGTCGTCGTGATCGGCGCCGGCCCGGCCGGCCTCATGGCCGCCCGCACCGCGAAGGCCCAGGGCCTGTCCGTCACCGTCCTGGAGGCTCGCCGGCGCGTCGGCGGCCGCACCTGGAACGGCCTGGTCGAGGGCGCCGACGGCAAGGACCACTTCATCGAGATCGGCGGCCAGTGGATCTCCCCGGACCAGACCCGCCTCATCTCCCTGGTGGAGGAGCTCGGCCTGCCGACGTTCTCCCGCTTCCGCGACGGTCGCAACGTCTACGTGGACCCGCGCGGAGAACGCCACGTCTACGACGGCCTCGACTTCCCGGTGGCCGAGAAGACGGACCGGGAGATGGATCGCCTGATCGCCAAGATCGACGAACTGACCGCCGAGATCGACGCCGCCGCCCCGTGGGAGCACCCGCGGGCCGCCGAGCTGGACAAGATCTCCTTCCGGCACTGGCTGGAGCAGCAGTCCGACGACCCGGAGGCCATCGACAACGTCTCCATCTACATCGCCTCCGGCATGCTGACCAAGCCCTCCCACACCTTCTCCCTGCTCCAGGCGCTGCTCATGTCCGCCTCGGCGGGGTCGTTCCGCAACCTGGTGGACGAGGACTTCATCCTGGACAAGCGCGTCGAGGGCGGCATGCAGTCCGTGTCCCTGGCCATGGCCGCCGAGCTGGGCGACGACGTCGTCCTCGGCCAGCCGGTGCGCACCCTGCGCTGGGCCGAGCCGGACCCGTCCACCGCGGACGAGAAGAACGGTGTGGCCGCAGACGTGCGCAACGGCGTGGCGCACGACGGCGCCGCCGGCGACGTCGTGGCGCTCACTGACGACTACGAGGTGCACGCCCGCTACGCGGTCCTGGCCGTCCCGCCGAACCTCTACAGCCGCATCTCCTTCGAGCCGCCGATGCCGCGCGAGCAGCAGATCGCGCACCAGCACATCTCCATGGGCCTGGTCATCAAGGTGCACGCCGTGTACGAGACCCCGTTCTGGCGCGAGGAGGGCCTGTCCGGCACGTGCTTCGGTGGGGGCCGTCTCGTCCAGGAGATCTATGACAACACCAACCGCGGCGAGAACCTGGCCGGTGGCGCCCCGGGCGAGGAGGACCCGCACGGCACCCTCGTCGGCTTCGTGTCCGACGTGTACGCGGAGCAGATGTGGGCCCTGCCGGAGGAGGAGCGCAAGGCCGCGATCCTCGGCGCCATGGCCGAGTACCTCGGTCCCCGGGCCCTCGAGCCGATCGCGTTCTTCCTCTCGGACATGGCCGCCGAGGAGTGGACCCGAGGCGCCTACGCCACCAGCTACGACCTCGGCGGGCTCTCCCGCTGGGGCCACCTCCAGAACCGCCCGACCGGTCCCATCCACTACGCGTGCTCGGACATCGCCGCCGAGGGCTACCAGCACGTGGACGGCGCGATCCGCATGGGCGAGGCCGCCGCCCTGGCCATCGCCGAGCGGGAAGCCACCGACGCGGGGCAGCCCACCGGCTGACCGGCCCGACGGACAAGGACATCCTCATGAGCGCATCCACCCCACGACGCCGCGTCGTCGACAATGAGGGACACGAGCACGTGTACCCGACCACCTCCGCCATCGAGCAGGTCAACCTGCTCAACCCGGGCGGGGTGAGCAACAAGGGGCTCCAGGCCGGCAAGGTCGGCCTGCTCGGGGCGGTGGTGATCGGCGTCTCCGTCGTCGCCCCCGCCTACACGTTGACCTCGGGCCTCGGGCCGACCATCAGCACCGTCGGCACCCACGTGCCCGCGATCCTGCTGCTCGGCTTCATCCCGATGCTCCTGGTGGCCCTCGGCTACCGGGCGCTGAACACGCGGGTGCCGGACTCCGGCACGTCGTTCACCTGGGCCACGCACGCCTTCGGGCCGTATGTCGGGTGGATGGGCGGCTGGGGGCTCATCGCCGCCTCCGTGATCGTGCTGTCCAACCTGGCGGCCGTCGCCGTCGACTTCACGTTCCTGCTGCTCGCCCAGATCACCGGGAGCCAGGCCATCGCGGACCTGGCCGGCAACCTGTGGGTCAACATCCCCCTGACCCTGGTGTACCTGGCCCTGGCCGGATGGATCTCGCACCGCGGCATGGAGACCACCAAGCACCTGCAGTACATCCTGGTGGCCTTCCAGATCCTGGCCCTCGGTGCGTTCGCGGTCGCCGCCCTGACGCAGTCCTCCCGTGGCGCGGGCTTCGACCCCACCCCGGTGCAGCTGGACTGGTTCAACCCGTTCACCGCGGGCGACTTCAGTGTGGTCGCGGCCGGCGTCTCCCTGTCCATCTTCCTGTTCTGGGGCTGGGACGTGACCCTCACGATGAACGAGGAGACCAAGGACCCCGAGCGCACCCCCGGCCGGGCCGCCGCCGTCACCGTGTTCGTCATCATCGCCGTCTACATCCTGTCCGCCCTGGCCGTGATCTCCTGGGCGGGCATCGGCTCCGAGGGCCTGGGCGCGGGCAATCCGGACAACCAGGAGTCGATCTTCGCGGTCCTCGCCGGCCCGATCCTGGGCCCCTTTGCCGTGATCATGTCCAGCGCGATCCTCGTCAGCTCCCTGGCCTCCCTGCAGTCCACCATGGTCTCCCCGGCCCGCACCCTGCTGGCGATGGGCTTCTACCGGGCCGTGCCCGCGCGCTTCGCCGAGCTGAGCCCCCGGTTCAACAGCCCGGCCTTCGCGACCTGGGTGTGCGCGGGCTTCGCCGGCCTCTTCTACGTCGTCACGCGGCTGCTCTCCGAGAACGCCCTGTGGGACACCATCACCGCTCTGGGCCTGATGATCTGCTTCTACTACGGCATCACCGCCCTGGCCTGCGTCTGGTACTTCCGCCGCGAGTGGTTCACCTCGGTGGGCAACGCCCTCACCACCTTCCTGTTCCCGCTGATCGGCGGCCTCGTGCTGCTGGTGATGTTCTGCGTGACCGCGCTGGACTCCACCGACCCCGACTACGGCTCCGGCTCCTCCGTGTTCGGTGTCGGCACCGTGTTCATCCTGGGCATGGGCGTGCTGGCGATCGGCGTGGTACTGATGATGTGGACGCGGCTGCGCCACCCGGCCTACTTCCGTGGCGAGACCCTGCCGCAGACGGACTCGACCCGACCCATCCCGATCATCCGTCCGGACGACGACGGCACTGCCGTGGTCCGGGACCCCAACGAGAGGACCCACTCATGAGCACCCCCACCGGCTATCGCGTGCAGGACCCCAGCACCGACCAGGTCGTGGAGACCTTCCCCGCCCTCGCCGACGGTGAGGTCGACCAGGTGCTGGCCGCCGCCGAGACCGCCCAGCGCGCATGGGCCGCCCGCCCCATCGAGGAACGCGCCACCATCGTGCAGAAGGTCGCGGACCTCTTCGAGGAGCGCAAAGACGAGCTCGCGCAGATCATCGCCACCGAGATGGGCAAGCGCGTGACCGAGGGCGTCGAGGAGGCGGAGTTCAGCTCGGCCATCTTCGGCTACTTCGCGGACAAGGGCCCCACCCTCGCCGCGGACCGCCCCATCGAGACCTACGGGGGCGGCCGCGCCATGATCCGCCACCTGCCCCTGGGTGTGCTGCTGGGCGTCATGCCGTGGAACTTCCCGTACTACCAGATCGCCCGTTTCGCCGCGCCGAACCTCATGCTCGGCAACGCGATCGTGCTCAAGCACGCCGAGATCTGCCCGCGCTCGGCCCTGGCCGTGCAGCAGATCATGGACGACGCCGGCGTGCCGGCCGGCGTGTACACCAACGTGTTCGCCACGCACGACCAGATCGCCGAGTTCATCGCCGACCCGCGCGTGGCCGGCGTCTCCCTGACCGGCTCCGAGCGGGCCGGCTCCGTGATCGGCGCGCTCGCGGGCCAGCACCTCAAGAAGGCCGTCCTCGAGCTCGGCGGGTCGGACCCGTACATCGTGCTCGACGCCGAGGACCCGGCCGAGGCCGCCCGCACCGCGTGGGCGACCCGCATGTACAACATGGGCCAGGCCTGCAACTCCAACAAGCGCATGATCGTCTCGGCGGACATCCATGACGCCTTCGTGGCCGAGCTGGTGTCCCTGGCCGAGGCCATGAAGCCCGGGGAGGCCGCCGACGAGGACCCGACGGTGTTCACCCCGCTGTCCTCGCGCGGTGCCGCCGAGGGCCTGGCCGAGCAGGTGGAGCGGGCCCGTCAGCAGGGCGCGACCGTCCACGTCGGCGGGACCGTCACGGACGAGGCGGGCGCCCGCTTCGCCCCGGCCGTGATCACGGGCGTCACCTCCGAGATGGACGCCTACCGCGAGGAGCTCTTCGGCCCCGTCGCCGTCGTCTACAAGGTGGAGTCCGCGGACGAGGCGCTCGCTCTCGCCAACGACTCCCAGTACGGCCTGGGCGGCGCCGTGTTCTCCCAGGACGAGGCTCAGGCCGAGCGGATCGCCCGGCAGCTCGAGGTCGGCATGGCCAACGTCAACACGCCGGCGGGAGAAGGGGCGGAGATCCCGTTCGGCGGCGTCAAGCGCTCCGGCTTCGGCCGCGAGCTCGGCCCGCTCGGCATGGACGAGTTCGTCAACAAGCAGATGTACTTCGTCCAGGACTGACACCCCACGACGACGACGGGCCCGCCTCCGGTGACCGGAGGCGGGCCCGTCCGCGTCCCGCCGGCGTGGCGGGAGCGATGGGTCAGCGACGCGCATGTCGCACAGCGGGTTCTAGGCTGGCGCGCCCTTGTCCCTTCAACCGGGGCGCGGCCATCATGGACCGGATCCCCGTCGAGAACTGCAGAATCGAGAATGTCTGATGTACCCCACCCCGATTACCTTCGACGTGGCGCGCGCCGGCCGCGCTCTCGCCCAGGTCAGTGTCCGCACCCTGGCCACCGCGGCCGGCCTCGAGAAGGAGCAGCTGCGCCGCTTCGAGAAGGGGCTGGCCGACCTGCGGGTGGACGAGCGTCTGCGTCTGGAGAAGGCCCTGCTGAAGTACGGCGTCGGGCTGGTCCCGGAGGACGAGTTCGGCGGCACGGGGGTCCGCCGGATCTTCACCGCCGAGAAGTCCCGGCGCCTCGAGGCCATGGAGAACGAAGGCGGCCCCGCGTACGAGGACGACATCTGAGTCCTCCGCCGACAGGCGGACGGCCCCGCATCCCGGGCAGGGATGCGGGGCCGTCGTCGTCGGTCCGCCGGGGGCGGGGGCTAAGGCGGACTGCAGCGCCTTCGTGACCTCGCTCAGGCCCTCCTTGAGGAGGTCTTCACCGATGGTCAGCGGCGGCAGGAAGCGGACGACGTTGCCGTAGGTGCCGCAGGTGAGCAGGATGACGCCGGCGGCGCGCACGGCCGCGGCCACGGTGGCGGTCAGCGTCGCGTCCGGCTCGCCGGTGGCGGGGTCCACGAACTCGATCGCCATCATCGCGCCGCGGCCGCGGACCTCGGCGATGCGGTCGTCGGCGTTCTGCGCGAAGTGCTCGCGGATGACCTGCTCGATCCGGCGGGCCTTCTCCAGGAGACCGTCCTCCTCGACGGCCTCGAACACGGCGAGCGCCGCCGCCGTGGCGACGGGGTTGCCGCCGTAGGTGCCCCCGAGGCCGCCCGGGTGCACGGAGTCCATCACCTCGGCGCGGCCGGTGACGCCGGAGAGCGGCATGCCGCCGGCGATGCCCTTGGCGGTCGCCATCAGGTCCGGCTCGATGCCCTCGGTCTCGGAGGCGAACCAGGCGCCGGTGCGGGCGATGCCGGACTGGACCTCGTCCGCGATGAACAGGACGTCGTTGGCCTTGCACCACTCGACCACGGCCGGCAGGAAGCCCTCGGCCGGGACGATGAAGCCGCCCTCGCCCTGGATCGGCTCCATGATCACGGCGGCCAGGTTGTCGGCACCGATCTGCTTCTCCAGCGCGGAGATGGCGCGCTGCGCGGCCTCGGCGCCGGACAGGCCGTCCCGCAGCGGGTAGGAGCCGGGCACGCGGTAGATCTCGGGGGCGAACGGTCCGAAGCTGTGCTTGTAGGGCATGGACTTGGCGGTCAGCGCCATCGTCAGGGTGGTGCGGCCGTGATAGGCGTGGTCGAACGCGGCCACGGCCTGCTTGCCGGTGTAGGCGCGGGCCACCTTGACGGCGTTCTCCACGGCCTCGGCGCCGGAATTGAACAGGGCGGTGCGGGTCTCGCCGGGGATCGGGCTGGTGCGGTCCAGCTGCTCGGCCACGGCCACGTAGCCCTCGTAGGGCGTGATCATGAACGAGGTGTGGGTGAACTGCGCGACCTGCTCCTGGACGGCGGCCACGACGCGCGGGTGGGAGGCGCCCACGGAGGTGACGGCGATGCCGGAGGCCAGGTCGATCAGGCGGTTGCCGTCCACGTCCTCGAGGATGCCGCCCGCGGCGCGGGCCGCGTACACCGGCATCGTGGTGGCCACGCCGGCTGGGACGGCGCGCTTCTGGCGCTCGGCGAGCTCACGGGAGCGTGGGCCGGGCAGCTCGGTGGCCAGATGGCGGGTCTGCTCGAGGTCGGGGGTGGCGGTCATGGGGATGCCTCCTGGGGACGGCTCACGGGGAGCGGGGACGACGGGTGGGCACGACGACGACGCGTCGGGCCGCGTCCTCCCATGGTGGGGCGTCGAGTCCATGCCGTCCAGTGATGATCTGGCATGGAGGCTATGCTCATCCGGCATGGAGGAGAAACTGCTCAGGGCCTTCGTCACGGTGGCCGAGGTCGGCACGGTCTCGGGGGCCGCGATCCGCCTGGATCTCGTGCAGTCCGCGCTCAGTCGGCAGCTGCAGCGGCTTCAGCGTGAGCTGCGCCTGCCCCTGTTCGCCCGGGTCGGCGGCCGGCTCGAGCTGACGACGGCCGGCGAGGCGTTCCTCCCGGTGGCGCGCGAGGTCCTCGTCGCCCATCGCCGGGCGGAGCAGGCGGCCCGCACGCTCGCCTCCGGTCGGCTCACGGACGTGGCCGTGGCCGCACCGGGCACCACCCTCATCGACGTCGTGCTGCCGTTCGTGGCCACCTTCGGGGAGGAGGACCCGCGCCCGCGCGTCGCGGAGACCCAGCTGGACGACTCGCTGCTCGACGCCGTCGCGCGGCACGACCTCGTGGTGATGCCGACGGTGCCGCCGCCCTCCGTCGCGTCGCTGCCGCTGATGGACCTGCCCGTCTGGGCGTACGTCGCCCCGGGCCACCCCTGGGCGGGCCGGACGCGGGTGTCCCTCGACGACCTCGTGGCCCAGCCGGTCGTCGCACCCGCCCGCACCTTCATGGCGCGGCGCGTCCTCGACGGCGCCGTCGCCGTCTTCGACGGCAAGGAGGGTGTCGAGCCGCAGTCGGAGACCGTGTGGCGTCAGGCCGACAAGTACGGCGTCCCGCGCATGTGCTTCATCAACAAGATGGACAAGATGGGCGCGGACTTCTACTTCTCCGTGCAGACGATGGTCGACCGCCTCGGCGCGACCCCGCTGGTCATGCAGCTGCCGATCGGTGCCGAGTCCGACTTCGAGGGCGTCGTCGACCTCATCTCGATGAAGGCGCTGACCTGGCGCGGCGAGACCAAGCTCGGTGAGGAGTACGCCACCGAGGAGATCCCCGCGGACCTGCAGGCCAAGGCCGAGGAGTACCGCAACCACCTGATCGAGAAGGTCGCCGAGGCCGACGAGGAGCTCCTCGAGAAGTACCTCGGTGGCGAGGAGCTGACCGAGGACGAGATCAAGCAGGGTGTGCGCAAGCTGACCCTCGCCAACGAGGTCAACCCGGTCTTCTGCGGCACCGCGTTCAAGAACAAGGGCGTGCAGCCCCTGCTCGACGCGGTCATCGACTACCTCCCGAGCCCGATCGACGTCAACGGCGCCGACGGCCACCAGCCCGGTGACGAGGAGACGGTGATCCACCGCAACGCGGACGCCGAGGAGCCGTTCGCAGCGCTGGCGTTCAAGATCGCGGCGCACCCCTTCTACGGCACGCTGACCTACATCCGGGTCTACTCCGGCCAGATCACCGCCGGCTCGCAGGTCATGAACGCGACCAAGGGCAAGAAGGAGCGTCTGGGCAAGCTGTTCCAGATGCACGCCAACAAGGAGAACCCGGTCGACAAGGCCTCGGCGGGTCACATCTACGCGGTCATCGGACTGAAGGACACCACCACCGGTGACACCCTGTCCGACCTGAACGAGCAGATCATCCTCGAGTCGATGACCTTCCCGGAGCCGGTCATCCACGTGGCGATCGAGCCCAAGACCAAGGGCGACCAGGAGAAGCTCGGCACGGCCATCCAGCGCCTGGCGCAGGAGGACCCGACCTTCACCGTCCGCCTCGACGAGGAGACCGGCCAGACCGTCATCGGCGGCATGGGCGAGCTCCACCTCGACATCCTCGTCGACCGCATGAAGCGCGAGTTCAAGGTCGAGGCCAACGTCGGCAAGCCGCAGGTGGCCTACCGCGAGACCATCCGCAAGACGGTCGAGAAGCACGAGTTCACCCACAAGAAGCAGACCGGTGGATCGGGCCAGTTCGCGAAGGTGCAGATCGCCCTCGAGCCGCTCGAGATGGGCGGCGACGCGGCGACCTACGAGTTCGAGAACAAGGTCACCGGTGGTCGCATCCCGCGGGAGTACATCCCCTCGGTCGACCAGGGCGCCCAGGAGGCCATGGAGTTCGGCATCCTCGCCGGCTACCCGATGGTCGACGTCAAGGTCGCGCTGGAGGACGGCGCCTACCACGACGTGGACTCCTCGGAGCTCGCGTTCAAGATCGCCGGCAACCAGGCCTTCAAGGAGGCCGCCCGCCAGGCACGGCCCGTGCTGCTGGAGCCGATGTTCGCCGTCGAGGTGACCACCCCCGAGGACTACCTCGGCACGGTCATCGGCGACATCAACTCCCGCCGCGGCCAGATCCGGGCGCAGGAGGAGCGGCACGGCGACATGGTCGTCGACGCCCTTGTGCCCCTGTCCGAGATGTTCGGGTACGTTGGGGACCTGAGGTCGAAGACCTCCGGTCAGGCGTCGTACTCGATGGAGTTCGACTCGTACGCCGAGGTTCCCCAGAACGTCGCCGACGAGATCATCAAGAAGGTCCGCGGCGAGTGATCCGCTGATCCGAGCCGAGGACCTCGGCTGCACCACCCAGCACCACCCACGAGTCAAGAAACAACAACCCAGGAGGAGCCCACAGTGGCTAAGGCGAAGTTCGAGCGGACCAAGCCGCACGTGAACATCGGCACGATCGGTCACATCGACCACGGCAAGACCACCCTGACCGCGGCGATCTCGAAGGTCCTGCACGACAAGTACCCCGAGCTGAACCCGCAGACCGAGGCCTTCGACATGATCGACAAGGCCCCGGAGGAGCGCCAGCGCGGCATCACCATCTCCCTGGCCCACATCGAGTACCAGACCGACAAGCGGCACTACGCCCACGTCGACGCTCCGGGTCACGCGGACTACATCAAGAACATGATCACCGGTGCGGCGCAGATGGACGGCGCCATCCTGGTGGTCGCCGCCACCGACGGCCCGATGCCGCAGACCCGTGAGCACGTCCTCCTGGCCCGCCAGGTCGGCGTTCCCGCGATCCTGGTCGCCCTGAACAAGTGCGACATGGTCGACGACGAGGAGCTCATCGAGCTCGTCGAGATGGAGGTGCGCGAGCTCCTCAGCGAGTACGAGTTCCCGGGCGACGACGTCCCCGTGATCCGCGTGGCCGCCTTCCCGGCGCTCAACGGCGACGAGAAGTGGACCGAGTCGATCGTCGAGCTGATGGACGCCGTCGACGAGTACATCCCGCAGCCGGAGCGCGACACCGACAAGCCGTTCCTGATGCCGGTGGAGGACGTCTTCACGATCACCGGTCGCGGCACCGTGATCACCGGCCGCATCGAGCGCGGTGTGGTCAAGGTGAACGAGGAGGTCGAGATCATCGGCATCCGCGAGAAGTCGCAGAAGACCACGGTCACCGGCGTCGAGATGTTCCGCAAGCTGCTCGACGAGGGCCAGGCCGGTGAGAACGTCGGTCTGCTGCTCCGCGGCACCAAGCGCGAGGACGTCGAGCGCGGCATGGTCGTCGTGAAGCCGGGCACCACCACCCCGCACACCGACTTCGAGGCCAGCGTCTACATCCTGTCCAAGGAGGAGGGTGGCCGTCACACGCCGTTCTTCAACAACTACCGTCCGCAGTTCTACTTCCGGACCACGGACGTGACCGGCGTCGTGACCCTGCCCGAGGGCACCGAGATGGTCATGCCGGGCGACAACACCGAGATGTCGGTGGAGCTCATCCAGCCGGTCGCCATGGACGAGGGCCTGCGTTTCGCCATCCGCGAGGGTGGCCGCACCGTCGGTGCGGGTCGAGTCACCAAGATCACCAAGTGATCTCGTTCTGACTCACTGACTCTCTGAGTCGAAGGCGCCCGGTCACGAAAGTGACCGGGCGCCTTTGTCGTTGATCCTGCTGAGCGTCAGACGCCCCAGCCGTAGATCATGTCCATCAGTCCCGTCCCGGCACCACCCAGTTTCGGATTGCTGGTGAGGACGAAGTAGGTGTTGGGCTGGCCGGCATCGACCACGCCGATCGATTGGTCCGCCATGTCCTCGGTGGCGGGCAGCTGACGTTTCAGGACACGAAACAGATCGGGCAGACCGCCGGTGTACTTGACGACGCGGAAATGCCGGGGGATCTTCGATTTGGTCTTGTTGACCCTCAAGACGACGTCGGTCTTCGTCCAGTTGTCCAGATGCGTCTCCGGGTTGGGGATCGCCCTCAGGTCGG
>ERZ501054.73-NODE-73-length-11926-cov-5.673827_pt1 | contig 11926 bp, 9 predicted proteins | sample MGYA00510861_ERZ501054 | MGnify/ENA primary metagenome ERZ501054 (study PRJEB25958, sample SAMN03398586) | human skin metagenome | study: EMG produced TPA metagenomics assembly of the Human Skin Microbiome Metagenome (human skin metagenome) data set. | reverse complement strand
AATCAGACTTACACTACATTACCAGTCTTGGCCTAGATGTATATCGTCTTTCGATTAGCTGGGCCCGTCTATTTCCCACTGGTTTCGAGGACCAGCCCAATCCGGAAGGCGTGATGTACTATGACCGGATTATTCGCACCCTTGCACATGCTGGAATTAAAGTCTTCATTACGATCAATCACTATGCGATGCCGATTGCTATCGTTGGCAAATACGGAGGTTGGCGACATCGTGACGTCATCGATCTGTACCTTAAGATGGCGAAATTTGTCGTCTATCGCTGGCAAGAAAATGTAGACTATTGGCTTCCCATAAATGAGATTAATTCCGGATATTTCAGTCCTTATAATGGACTCGGAATAATAGGATCCATCGATCACTCTTATGATTATCAGGCAGTCTTTAATGGTCTTCATTACCAAATGATAGCAAGCGCCCTAATAACAAAATACGGTCGCGATATCGGAGTACGAGGAAAATTCGTGTGCATGGTGAGCTGTTTCGATTACTATGCGCTCCATCCCACACCTGAGGACAACATGAAGCTCGTTCACGACGAGCAGATCAATCAGTGGTGGTGTGCAGATGTACTAGCAACAGGTGAATACGGGTATTACACAGAGAAGTTCTTGGCCGACCATGGGGTAGTACTCGACATCACGGACAAGGACCGTGGCATACTCAGGTCGAATACCTGTGATGTCGTGTCATTTTCGTACTATTCATCGTCGATTTGTAGTGTCGACGAAAAACGTGAACAAGTCCCTGGAAACCTGGTACCAACATTGAGAAACCCTAGTTTGGAAGCTACCGAGTGGGGATGGCAGATAGACCCCATGGGTTTGAGGATTACGGCTCACAAGGTTTACGACCGGTACCGGAAGCCCATAATGGTTGCTGAGAATGGATTGGGTGCGCGGGATAATGTCGACTCTGATGGGCGTATCCACGATAATTATAGAATATCATATCTCGAGCGCCATATGGAACAGGCTGAGCTTGCCGTGCGGGAGGGTGTAGATATAGAAGCATATTTCGTTTGGGGCATCATTGACATCGTCAGTGCCGGTAGTTGCGAAATGGAGAAAAGGTACGGTGTCGTCTATGTCGACGCAGACAACGAAGGGCGGGGAACTTATAAACGGTTGCCGAAAGATAGTTTCTATTGGTATCGCGACTTCATCGCCTCTCATAGGTGATTGATACACAATCAAGGAGGATTGGTCATGTCTAATGTTTTACTGGTTTGCTCTGGTGGTATGTCGAGTGCGATCGTTCTCAAGGATTTGGAGAAGGAATTCCAGAAGCTGGGTGAGCCGCTCCGGGCTAAGGCTGTCGGGTCAGGGCAGGCGCAGGACGAAATATCGGCAGGGGAATGGGATCTCGTTTTGGTCGCTCCCCAGGTGCGAAATAGATTGAAGACTTTTCAACAGTACGTCGATCGACGTGGGATCCCGATTTGCGCGATTCCTCCGATTGCCTACGGTCCGCTTGGCGGTTCAGAACTGGTAAAGACTGTCAAAGAACATCTCGGGTGATCGCCATGGAGAAGTTCTTTAACTTCTTGGATAGGAGAGTGGCTGGCCCGATGTCGATGATATCGGAGCAGCGACATATCCGGGCTATTCGCGACGGTGTAATTTCCGCTATCCCCTTCATCATCGCTGGCAGCTTAATTCTTATTATAGCAGCTCCGCCGGTCCCTGAAACGTCAGGATTTGCTATGTGGGTGAAGGACCACGCGGACCAGATTCTCATTCCATACCGTATGACGTTCGGGATCATGTCCCTATATGATATGCTTCGGAGTCGGTTCAAGTCTTGCTCGTAGTTATGATCTCGATGGCCTTGCTGGTGGCCAACTTGGTGTCGCTGCATTTCTACTTAGCCTGACCCCAAAGACACTTGGAGGTGGAATCTATGTGGCGCTTGAAAGTCTAGGCTCAAAAGGGCTATTCCCTGCGATGATCTTAGCGCTGCTGGCCGTTGAAGTGATGCGCATCTGCTATAAGCATAACCTGACATTCAGGATGCCCGAACAGGTTCCTGAGTCCGTCAGCCGATCTTTTGGCGCGGTCGTTCCGGCCTTCATTATCATGGGTGTTATGACCCTTATATCTGTGGTTTTTAAGATCGACGTCGTCGATGTTGTTCAGCAGGGTCTGTCACCTCTAGTTAAAGCTGGCGATTCGTTACCGGGAGTATTAGTACCGGCTTTCTTAGTCGTATTTTTATGGTTCTTCGGGATCAGCGGAGATTCGGTAGTTAGATCGGTTGCCCGGCCGGTGTGGTTGCAGTATCTGAGCGACAACGCTGACGCCGTGGCTTCTGGTGTCCCGGCTCCTCACATCGCACCGGAAACGTTCTTTCAGTGGTTCGTCTCCATTGGTGGCTCTGGGGCGACTATTGGTCTAGTTATTGCCGGGTTTTTAGTTGGGAGAGCAAGGTATACCAAGTCAATCATGCGAGCGGTCGCGGTTCCTGCGTTGTTCAATATTAGTGAGCCGATCATGTTCGGTCTCCCGGTCATGATGAATCCGTTTTTTATTATACCCTTCCTCCTCGCGCCGTTGGTGCTATGCGTGGTAACTTGGTTTGCGTTTAGTTGGGGTTTTGTCACGTATATGGCTGTTCAGCCGCCGTGGACGTTACCCGCTCCAAATAGGCGCGTTTTTGACGACGGGCGGCGACTGGCGTGCCATCGTTTTATGCCTTGTAAATATATTAATTTCTACTGCTATTTATTATCCATTTATGAGGATGTATGACAGGGATCAACTCAAAAAAGAACGATGCGAAGAAGGTGGAGCATGACTTCACAGTGTGGGAGTGACAGCCCGGATGGTGGGGCGGTGATGTCAGAGATCGAAACTGCCATTTTTACCATCATCACGAGTGCTGGTGAGGCGCGTGCGTCGCTGTATCAGGCTCTTGACAAAGCTCGGGCTGGTGAGATGGCTGAGAGTGAACAATGCATGATTGAGGCGGACACACAGTTGAAGAAGGCCCATGATGTGCAGACCGAGCTCATCACGCGTGATCTCAACGGCTCGCTGCCGATGTCGCTTTTGCTCGTCCATGCCCAAGATCAGTTGATGACGACGATGTCAGAACAGTCTCTCATTGAACACATGATTGGGCTAATTCGAGACATAGGTATGAACGGAGGGAAGTGACTGCTCGATTATCATGAGTTTGGAAGGTGCGCTACTTGAGTGTTTTCGCGTGGTGCCCGGTATGCGGCAGGGTACAGATTGCTGTGGCGCGGTCCCATGAGGTGGGTGCGTCGATGTGAGGAGGGGCTACCGGGCGACGCGGCGCGCACTATGACTGCCTTCGTTTCGCCGTCCCGAGAGTCCCCGGGCCTTAGTAGCTTGCCTCAGTCCTTCATCCCGCGCGGGCCCCGATGTTCGCGTCCGGCCTGGTGACAGAACGATGTATCGGAAGCGGTGATCAACCGTGACGCGTGACGATTATCATCCGTCGGTCAAGGAACCGCAGCGCCCCGTCGGCCAGTCTCAGGTCGATGTCGCGATACTGCTACGAGCTGATAACACGGCTTTTCAGGTGTTTGCCCAACCCAAGGTTCGGCTTACCTATTTCAGGCAGATCAGAGGTAGTGCCGCAGTAGCCAGTTCGCCCATTCGGCTGCACGTCAAGAGCACGGCGCTGCTAATACCCGGACGCAATTCCGGTGATTAGCGGGTTGACGACCTCCCATAGGGTTAATCGCGCAATACGGGTCTCGCTGTCGGCTGCACGCGCTCGCTGGTTGGCCCCGAGTGCCGTGACTGCAATCACCCCAGACGCATGAAGGTGCTCAGCAGTCTGATAAGCGGCGACGAAGCCACGACACTGACTTTAGCTGCGACGTCGTGGGACAGTCTGTCGACCACTTGGCGCAGGTTTCCAACGACAAGTCACAACACCACGGCAACGGTGGTGCCAAGAAAGAATTGGCCTCGTCACGTTGCCCACGCGACAGCTTCACACATTGTCTCACCCACGTCGTACGTCAATACTTGGCGTTCGCACCAGGGGTGATTCGAGATGTCCTTGGTGCCGACTACTCTGTCTAGGTCAGCACGATCGCAAGGCACGATCCCAAGGGCTTGGGGTCGGAATGTGAAAGGAGGGCCTGTGGCCCGTTCCGACTTCGTCCACCTCCACACCCACACCGAATACTCGATGCTGGACGGCGCTGCCAGCAACGAGAAACTTTTCGCCGAGGTGGCACGTCAAGGGATGCCTGCGGTCGCGATGACCGACCACGGAAATATGTTCGGTGCCTACGAGTTCTTCCAGATTTCCAAGAAGTACGACGGGGACCAGAATCCTCTCGTTAAGCCGATCATTGGTATCGAGGCGTACGTCGCTCCGAGCACCCGCAAGTCACGAGTACAGGAATTCTGGGGGACCTCGCGTGATGCAGGAGATCCGGATGCCGAGGGCGGCAAAGACGTCTCTGGCGGCGGTCGGTACACCCATATGACGATGTGGGCGAAGGATTCCGAAGGCCTGCACAACCTTTTCCGACTCTCGTCCTTGGCGTCCTATGAGGGCTACTACATGAAACCGCGTATGGATCGCGAGCTCATGGGCCAGTACTCCGGTGGCATCATCGCCTCGACCGGTTGCCCATCGGGTGAGGTGCAGACCCGGCTGCGCCTCGGCCAGTTTGAGGAAGCTTGCCAAGCTGCATCCGATTATCGGGACATCTTTGGCCGTGAAAACTATTTTTGTGAATTGATGGACCACGGCGTCCCAATCGAAAAGCAGGTGAGGTCCGACCTGCTGAAGCTGGCCAAAAAACTAGACATTCCGTTGCTGGTCACCAACGACTCCCACTACGTCACTGAGGATCAGGCCGACGCCCACGACTCTTTGCTGTGTGTCGGTGTGGGCCGAAACAAAGATGATCCGAACCGGTTCCGGTTCAACGGTTCCGGCTACTACATCAAATCCTCGGAGCAGATGCGGGCGCTGTTCCCCGACCATCCGGAGGCCTGTGACAACACCTTGCTGCTGACCGAGATGATTGGTTCCTATGACGAGGTGTTCAAGTACGTCGACCGGATGCCGCAGTTCGATGTTCCTGAGGGGGAGACTCAGGAGTCCTGGCTGCGTAAGAAACTCCAGGAAGGACTTGACGAGAAATTCGGTCCGAACCCACCCAAAGAGGTCCTAGAGCGTCTCGAGACTGAGCTGTCGGTCATCGAACCGCTGGGATTCGCCTCGTACTTCCTCGTTGTCTCCGATATTTGCAACGCGGCACGTTCGATGGGGGTACCGGTAGGGCCCGGACGTGGTTCAGCGGCTGGTTCCCTGGTCGCCTACCTGACCGGCATTATCGCGATCAACCCGCTAGAACACGGTCTACTGTTCGAGAGGTTCCTCAACCCGGAGCGCGTCAATCCACCCGATATCGACCTTGACTTCGACGATCGTCAGCGTGACAAGGTCATTGATTACGTCACGCACAAGTACGGGGCCGAGTACACCAGCCAGGTCAACACCTTCGGCAAGATTAAGGCGAAGGCCGCTGTCAAAGACGCTAACCGTATTCTCGGCTATCCCTTCGCCCTCGGCGACAAGATCACCAAGGCAATGCCCCCGGACGTGATGGGCAAGGGCGTTCCACTGGACAAGATCTTCGACTCCTCCCACGAGAGGTATGGCGAAGGCCAGGAGTTCCGTCAGCTGGTGGCAGATAACCCTGACGTAGCCAAGGTTGTTGAGACTGCCAAAGGCCTCGAGGGGCTGATTCGAGGCACCGGCGTGCACGCCTGCGCGTTCATCCTGTCGAGTACCCCACTGCTTGACCTCGTGCCGATGCACAAGCGCGATAAGGATGGCATGATCATTGCCGGCTTCGCGTACCCCCAGCTCGAGGAGATGGGGCTCATGAAGATGGATTTCCTGGGCCTGCGCAACCTCGGCATCATGGATCATTGTATCAAGATCATCAAGGCCAACCGGGGGATTGATGTCGATCTCAAAAACATCGCCCTTGATGACAAGACAACCTACGAGATGCTGGCGCGCGGCGACACCCTAGGCGTCTTCCAGCTTGATGGCACGGCCATGAGGTCGTTGCTGCGGCTCATGGGTCCGACATGCTTCGACGACATTGTTGCCGTGCTAGCCCTGTATCGCCCGGGCCCTATGGGCGCTAATGCGCATATCTCTTATGCTCAGCGTAAGAACAACCGGGAACCGATCATTCCGATCCATCCCGAACTCAAGGAGGACCTCGACGAGATCCTTGCTCCCACGTACCACCTCATTGTGTACCAGGAGCAGATCATGTCGATCGCCCGAAAACTTGCCGGGTACACCCTGGGTGGCGCCGACCTGTTGCGCCGAGCGATGGGTAAGAAAAAGAAGCACATCCTGGAGGAAAACTTCATCCCCTTCCAGGCGGGTATGCGTGAACACGGTTACTCCGACGATGCCATCCAGACTTTGTGGGACGTCATGGTCCCCTTCGCTGGATACGCCTTTAACAAATCCCACGCTGCTGGCTATGGACTTGTCTCGTATTGGACGGCTTACCTCAAGGCCAACTACCCGGCTGAATACGGCGCTGCTCTGCTGACGAGCGTCGGTGACGATAAAGACAAGATGGCAATGTACCTAGCTGACATGCGCGCCCAGCACATCAACGTCCTTCCTCCCGACGTCAACGCATCCTCCCTTGAGTTCACCGCTGTCGGTGAGGACATTCGGTTCGGCCTGGGGGCCGTCCGAAATGTCGGGGCCAATGCGGTAGCTGAGATTATTCGCGCCCGGGAGGAGAACGGTCCAGCCCCCGATTTCTTCACCTTCCTCGATCAGGTCAGCTTGACAGTATGCAATAAGAGACTCATCGAGTCCCTCATTAAGGCTGGCGCTTTCGACTCTATGGGTCACTCTCGACGTGGGCTTATGGCTGTCTACGGGCAGGCCGTCGACGCCGTCATCGACATCAAGCGTAACCAGGTCAACGGCCAGGACGATCTGTTCGGCATGGGTGACGACTCCCAGCCCTCCCAGATGGGGGTCGAGAGGGTCGTTCCCGACGACGATTGGGATCGCAGTACCAAACTCGCCTTCGAGCGCGAGATGCTCGGTCTCTATGTGTCGGACCACCCGCTGCGTGGGCTCGAGGCTGCTCTGGAGGCCGAATCAGATATTTCGGTGGCGGAACTCGTTAATCCTGAGGGCCATCACGAGGGCCGGTATACCGTGGTCGGCATGGTCACCCAGATCGTGCGGCGTACGACTAAGAACGGTGACATTTGGGCCTCAGTAACCCTGGAGGACCTTGATGCGTCCATCACCATCGCCTGTTTCCCAAAGGTTTATCAGCGAGTGGAACCCTTGCTAGCGGTGGACAGCATCCTGAAGGTACGCGGCTTCGTCCGGGAACGCGATGAGACGGTTGAAATGTCGGCCAACGACATCTGGTTGCTTGATCTCACTGACGCTAGCAAGGCACCAATGACGATCGATATGCGTCGCGGACGCTGCACCCGTGGCACGCTTGAAGAGCTGCGCGGGGTGCTGCGCAACCATCCGGGTAGTTCCGAGGTGAGGTTGCGGCTCATTGACGGCAAAGTGACAACAACATTCCGGCTTGCCGACGAACTTAAAGTCACCCAAGGTCAGCCGCTCATGGCGGACCTCAAGGCTTTGCTTGGCCCGTCGTGCGTCCCAAGGAGGCAGCAGTGAACGAGATGACTCGTGCCCGTATGATTGCGATCTTGCGGCTGAGCCTGCTCGTGATCGCGATGGGGATCGTCCTTGGAGGACTGGCTGCTCCGCTATGGCACTCAATGGTGACCCTGCCGACGTACACCGTCGGCTCTGACGGTGCAGCTACGACGACGGAGAAGGGTCTCACCCAGGTCTTCTCAACTGACGCTACGTACTGTCTCATCGGTCTGGTCGTGGGACTCATCATCGGCTGTCTGAGCTGGGTTCTCATGCGGCGGCGGGGAGCCTGGGGTGTTTTAGCCGCTGGGATCTCGGCATGTCTGTCGGCTCTAGCGTGTTGGTGGGTGGGTGTTCTTATCGGCCCGGACTCTTTTGCCGAACGGATCGCTTCAGCTAAGTCTGGGGAGGTTATCCCCATCGATTTCGCCCTCCATACCTGGGTGGCAGTCCTGGTATGGCTGCTCGCTGCCATGGTGCCCATGCTCATCGCCTCCCTGCTGGCGGCCAGACGTGGCGCTTCGCGGACCGGACGCGCAAAGACGTCGACCGGGGCTTCATTAGACTAGCAATGTGCTGAGAATCGTCGATGTGACCAGTGAGACCACTGACGACCTGCGTTGCGCCGTGCCTCGCGCGGACTTCGATGTCGATGCCGCCATGGCGGCCGTCATCCCTGTCTGCTCCGCGGTGAGGGATCGTGGCGTTGAGGCGCTACGTGAGTACAGCGAGAAATTCGACCATGTGGTTCCCGAGCATCTGCGCGTTCCGGTCGAGGCTCTCGCCACGGCAGCTGCGAACCTCGACGGCACCTTGCGTCGGGCTTTCAGCGAATCTATTCGACGTCGTCGTCAGGTATGTCAGGAAGCTGAGGTGGAGACCTCGTCCCAACCGGTTGAGGTGGCAGGTGGCGCGCGGGTGAGCCAGCGCATCGTCCCGGTCGGGCGTGTAGGCCTTTACGTTCCGGGTGGGTTCGCTCCGCTGGCATCGTCGGTCATCATGAACGTCGTTCCTGCGCAGGAGGCCGGTGTTTCGTCTATCGCTGTAGCATCTCCGCCCCAGGCGGAGTTTGGTGGGTTGCCGCACCCGAGCATCTTGGCGCTGTGTCATCTACTGGGTGTCAATGAGGTCTACGCCGTTGGTGGCGCCCAGGCGATCGCCATGTTCGCTTACGGTGTTGAGGGCTCCGACGAGGCAGATTCCTGTCCGCGCGTCGACATGGTTACGGGTCCAGGCAACATCTACGTAGTCGCGGCAAAGCGCTGCCTGCGTGGCACCGTCGGCATCGATTCGGAGGCTGGGCCCACCGAAATCGCCATCCTGGCCGATGAGACTGCTGACCCGCGTCACATTGCTGCTGATCTTATGAGCCAGGCTGAGCATGACACGCTGGCTGCCGCAGTGCTTGTCACAGACTCGACCACACTGGCCGAAGCTGTGCAACGAGAACTTGCCCCGATGGTCAGTGCCACGTTACATTCCGAGCGCATTCGCACCTCGCTGACATCCAAGCAGTCGGCCATCGTCATGGTACGTGATATTGATCAGGGCCTCGAAGTGGTCAATGCGTATGCCGCCGAGCATCTCGAGATCCAGACGGCCGATGCTGCCGCAGTCGCTGCTCGGGTCTGGAACGCTGGCGCCATTTTCGTCGGCCCATGGGCGCCTGTCTCTCTTGGGGATTACTCAGCCGGATCCACTCACGTCCTTCCCACGGCAGGAGCAGCCTGCCACTCGTCTGGTCTGTCGGTGCGTTCCTTCATGCGCGCCGTCCACGTCATCGACTACACCGAGGATGCCCTACTCGAACTGGCCGATTCCGTTGAGGCTTTTGCCTTGGCGGAGAATTTGCCCGGCCATGCCAATGCCATCACTGTGAGGAGGTCACGTTGACTCAACATCGACAGACCAGCCAGCCCCGTCCGGTGGCTAAGCCGGAGCCTAACTCTATCCAGTTGGCGGATCTTCCGCTGCGCTCCGAACTTGTCGGGGCACAACCATACGGGGCTCCGCAGCTTGACGTCCCGGTACGCCTGAACGTCAACGAAAATCCGTATCCGCCATCGGAGGCGGTGCGCAAGGACATGGCCAAGGCTGTTGCCAAGGCCGCCAAGAGTCTTAACCGCTACCCCGACCGGGAAGCCACCGGCCTTCGCGAGGATCTGGCCCGATATATTGGCTTCGGTATTAGCAGCTCCCAGATATGGCCTGCTAATGGCTCCAACGAGGTTATGACCCATGTTTTGCAGGCGTTTGGTGGTCCAGGACGCTCTGTGCTGACCTTCACACCGACCTACTCGATGTATCCCGAGTATGCCCGCAATACTCACACGAATTACGTCACTCGTCCTCGCAACGCCTCCTGGGGACTGACAACTGACGAAATACTGTCGGCAATCGAGGAGGTCAAGCCGGATGTCGTCTTACTGACGACGCCAAATAACCCCACCGGAACCACTATCCCGGTCGCCGTCATTGACGAGGTGTGTGCTGGCACCGACACCATCGTCGTCGTTGACGAGGCATATCAGGAGTTCACAGACGCTCCGGAGGACTCCTCGATTGCTTTGCTTCCGAAGTACGGTCGGCTCATTGTGGTGCGCACCCTATCCAAGGCCTTCGCCCTGGCGGGTGGCCGACTGGGGTATGCGGTGGCCGCACCGGCCGTCGTTGACGCGCTGCAGATGGTGCGGCTGCCCTATCATCTCTCGGACGTGTCACAGGTGGTGGCGAGAGTTGCCCTCGCTCATGCCCCCGAGATGCTTGCGCGGGTCGACGAGTTGCGTGAGACCCGCGTAAACCTGGAGGACTGGCTGCAACTGCACGGGTTGGACGTCGTTTCCTCACAGTCGAACTTCGTCCTCTTCGGCAGGTTCGCTGATCGTCACGCGGTATTCCAGGCGCTGCTTGATCGCGGCGTGCTCATCCGAGAGGTCGGACCAACTGGCTACTTGCGCGTCTGCGCCGGAACCCCATGCCAGACCGACGCTTTCCGTACCGCTTTGCTTGACGTCCTTCCCACCGCTCCGCGTCTCGTCCCGGAGGAGGATCAATGACCCATCGTCGCGCTCACATTTACCGCGAGACCTCGGAATCCACTGTCGACGTCGCAATTGATCTCGATGGGGCGGGGGAGTCCACCATTTCTACTGGGGTTGGATTTTACGACCATATGCTGACGGCATTGTCGAAGCACTCAGGTATCGATATGACGATCACTACTTCCGGTGACGTCGAGATCGATGGTCACCACAGTATTGAAGACACGGCTATTGCTTTAGGCCAGGCTCTTGCCCAGGCCTTGGGGGATAAATGCGGTATCACGCGTTTTGGTGACGCCGTGGTTCCCCTCGACGAGGCCCTTGCCCAGTGCGTTGTTGACGTTGCTGGACGACCGTGGGTGGCGTGCTCGGGTGAGCCCGAGGGGCAGGCGTACGTTCGTATTGGTGGTTCTGGCGTGTCCTACCAGGGTTCGATGACCTACCACGTCATGCACTCCTTAGCTTTCAACGCCGGTCTGTGCGTCCACCTGCGTCTGCTGGCAGGACGCGACCCCCACCACATCTGCGAGGCCGAGTTCAAAGCGCTGGCCCGGGCGCTGAGAATTGCGATAGCACCGGATCCCCGTAATGCCGGTCGTGTCCCCAGCACTAAAGGCGCTCTCAATGTCTGATCCAGTGCGGGTCGGCATTATCGACCATGGATCAGGAAACCTTCACTCCGCTAGACGTGCGTTGCGTCAGGTAGGTGCCGAGGTGATCGTTTCCAACGACCCGAGTGCCCTACTCGATACCGACGCTCTCGTCCTCCCCGGAGTGGGAGCGTTAGCGGTGTGTATGACAGGGTTGCGGGCTATGGGCGGGGCCCGTCTTGTCCGTCAATGGGTTGACGAGGGACGACCTCTGCTGGGTATCTGCGTGGGCCATCAGATGCTTTTCGAGCGAGGACGTGAACGCGACGTTGACGTCAAGTGCCTTGGTGTTCTTCCTGGCGTCGTTGAGGAGCTGCCAGCAGAGCGACTGCCCCATATGGGGTGGAACACAGTGACACCGGCCACCGACTCAGCCTTATTCCAGGGCGTGCAAGAGAGGTTCTACTTCGTCCATTCCTATGGTGTGGTCGTTACCGGACCTCACGACCACTTCACCACTGCGACCCATCAGGGAGCCACCTTTGTCGCAGCCGCAGAGTATGGCCCGGTAACGTCCACGCAGTTCCATCCTGAAAAGTC